>JAABUP010000313.1_pt1 | contig 109886 bp, 153 predicted proteins | sample 5559201 | NCBI WGS metagenome assembly JAABUP01 (sample SAMN10711887, study PRJNA513373) | rock metagenome | isolation source: Antarctica rocks | place: Antarctica
TGGCATGGCCATTGAGTGCCCAGGTGTACGTTGCATCTTTGGACCTGGGTACCGGCCTGTGGCTGAACTGCTAACAAATTTCAAGAAAAAGGCTGCACCTGGTTGTCTTACTGTGTGATTACAATGGTCCTTGCATGGGTATAGAAGGCCATTGACTCAAATTTAACGATCAATGGCTTGTCATGAGAGACTCGGACTCTTTGATGTTGTATGATTTCATGGTCTAGTTCCCATCCTGCTTAGTGCTGACCCTGGCTTCTCATTATTATTTTAGGGCAAACTCATAATATACTTTAGCATGCATCCCTGTAATCAAGTTGATTACACGTTTGAATACACTTTTCAGCATCTCATGTCGTCGGAAAAAGCAGGGGACAGTGATGGGCCAGTCACGTAAAGTACATGCAGCAACTTACACCCCCTTCGACCTGTATAAATAGGTGATGCAGTCACGTTCGAGGAGTATGTGGCCTGTTCATGCACCTTGTGCTCGAGGCAAACATGTGAGTTCCATGGTTGTATTGTTAAATTATTGCCTTCCAAGTGCTTCTTACACCTCTTAGCTGCCAGCCAGCAAAGGACCTATGGAACTTTCAACATCATCAGCGTCAGTCGCTGTGCCAACAATCTCTGCAAAGGTCTCCAGATCCTCTTCTCGAGGTACACTGGCATTTGATCCACCCTTCTTCTCACACTCTTGAATGGCTTGCTGTAGTTGGACTATGAACGCGTTGTTGCCTGAGCCTGAAGCTTTGGTCACAAGCCATTGCAGTTGCTGCCCTGCATACCTGCAGCCAAGCATGCATTTGCTGAGATGATAACAGTAACAATCACAACAGTCAAAACGCTTTCCAGCTCATGATGGGCTGGGCACGTGCAGCCAAGCATGCAATTGCTGAGATGATGAAGAAGGATGAAAACAGAGGAAGGGTCAGGTCGTGGAAGAGAAAAGAAAAACAGTGACAGCGAGGCTGCAGCATTTTTGCTAATGCATGCTCCTTACTGGCCAGCCATGGCCAAAAATGTTGCATGCATCACTGCATATGTCAAATTCCATGCATGCCAGGCATCTGCAGTTACACACCATGCAGTGGCAGAGTGTTGCATTTGCTGCATGTGTTCTAATAAACCTGCATGGCCGTAGCAGATATGCAGCAGTACATTTTGCCCAGAACAAATGCTCAGAGAGGGCTGCACTTGAAGAATGACTTGACAAATGCCTGTCACGAAGTATAAGGCGTAAGTGCCAAGCCCAGGTGGGATACAGAAGTGATGTCGACTGTACAAAATGGAACAAGGGCGTGATGAAGACAGGCTCGGCCGTGAGTCCACGCTCTGCGATTCAAGACTTGCGACTGGGGACAACAGATTCTGAAAGGGCGTGATGAAGATGAGAAGCCAGTTTTCCCCAGTTGTAACGCTCGATTCGGCTTCACCGCCAAAATTTTGATCTTTGTGTGCTAGCTTGTGTGTGGAGGCATCGAGAGCGCTCTGACACTTGCTGCTCGAGGATCAGCTGCATCACAATAAACAGCTTTCCATTTTATCATCAGGCTTTGACAGGCTGGACGAACTCCACAAAGGTGATCAGATCCTGCGTGCTGCGATGCTAGTGCTGTCACAGCCTGTCAGCAGGCTTGCAAATGTTGATGCTGAGAGCTCCTGGAACAAATGTCAGAGCACCAGCCTGCTGCTGCTGCAGGACAGTACGAAGTGTTTGGAGTGACACTGGCGGCTGCAAAGGCCTCTCAGCTCAGCTCCGACAACGTTTGTTTCACAGGGCCTGGCACTGAGCTTTAGACTTTTGAAACAGCCTGCTTGCCGCATTGCGGACATCCTGTGTGTAGTCTGGTGAGCAGTCAAGCAATGCATTGGTATAGTGTTTGAAAGGAGCTCATCACCACATTAGTAGTTGCGCTTAGTTGCTGTCCCGTCCCTTGCAGACATCTCTTTAGATCCATCAGCTCCAGCGCAGTGGAGCACCTGCCGTGTTGACATCTCTGCACTTCTGAAAATGAGCACGCCTGGATGGAACAGCATCCCAAGTGAGATATGGGCAAAAGTCTTTTCCATTTTGGCACCAGAAGCTGCGCACTTACTTGATGAAGGGGAGTTTCAAATGTGGTCATGTTGTCAACAGCTGCGGCTAGTGTCAAAAGCCTTCAGCAACATCTTCAGGCGGAACCCTGGACTGTTAGCACTGTTACATCTCAGACATGGTTTCTCGCTTGAAGCCCTTCCCAGCTTCCTGGTCTGGGTGCCACACAGTGCTTTTGAGACAGTCATCACAGAATGTGATGCTCACATGGCAGAACTTGCTTTGGCCGCACTGGCAGGATTTGCCAATCACGTGGCTTCAGTCGAGCTGCACAACATTTCTGCTTCTGGAATAACTGTCCTGACTGCTTTTACCTTCCTGTCACAATGCAAGTTGCACGGCGACTTGGACCTAGGTCCCCTGCAACATTTGCCAAGGCTTACCAGTCTGAGTGTAGTGGAGGGTCACTACAACAATGTTGGGAAGCTTCCGCACTTGACTTACTTGAGCCTGTGTTACGCCCAAGACAATAGCTACCAGGACTGTGAGTTTGCAAGCTCATTGCAAAAGCTACACATGGAAAATAGCGTACTACACAATTTTCATGCATTGGGTTTGTCTGCTTGTACAAGCTTGCGCAGCTTGGAATGTGGACCTAGTAAAGTGATTGCTGACAGTGCAGAGGATCAGTTTAACTTTTGGGCGATCCCTTCATGCTACCTCACACTTTGTCAAACCTGACTCAACTGACACGGCTGAATCTTTTTGTTGGGAGCCAGTTAGATGGTGTATGTGACACTTCCTGGTTGTACTCTTTGACCAATGTGAAGCACTTGGCTTTGACTTTTAGATCTGGTTCTGCAGTTGTGCAGCTGCACAATGCCTTGACTGCTTTAGTAAACTTGACTAATCTGTCCATTTCAACAAAATACCCAGAATCAATGGTAAGCCTTGATGTTGCCTGGGATGCTTTGCCTCTGCTGAAGGCTGTATATGTGTCCTGTGGTAGATTACGCTTGACAGAGCGTATTTTGAGTTTGACACAGATGGCAAATTTGGCATCTTTGCGCATTGTTACACTTGGTATCATAGATGGCATGTCCATGCAGTACTTTGGGGTGTTGACATATGGCATGGCCATTGAGTGCCCAGGTGTACGTTGCATCTTTGGACCTGGGTACCGGCCTGTGGCTGAACTGCTAACAAATTTCAAGAAAAAGGCTGCACCTGGTTGTCTTACTGTGTGATTACAATGGCCCTTGCATGGTATAGAAGGCCATTGACTCAAATTTAACAATCAATGGTAACGAGAGACTCGGACTCCTTGATGTTGTATGATTTCATGGCGTAGTCCCCATCCTGCTTAGTGCTGACCTTGGGTTCTCATTATGATTATAGGGCAAACACGTCATAGACTTTAGCATGCATCCCTGTAGTCAAATTGATTACACTATTGAGTACACTTTTCAGCATCTTATGTCGTTGACGTAAAGTACACGCAGCAACTTACACCCCCTTCGACCTGATGCGGTCACATTGAGGAGTACATGGCCTGTTCATGCACCTTGTGCTCGAGGTGAACATGAATGTGAGTTCCATGATTGCATTGTTACACCATTGCCTTTCCAAGTGCTTCTTACACCTCTCAGCTGCCAGCCAGCAAAGGACCTATTGAACTTTCAACATCATCAGCGTCAGTCGCTGTGCCAACAATCTCTGCAAAGGTGGTCAGATCCTCTTCTCGAGGTACACTGGTGTTTGATCCACCCTTCTTCTCACACTCTTGAATGGCTTGCTGTAGCTGGACTATGAAAGCGCTGTTGCCTGAGCCTGAGGCTTTTGTCACAAGCCATTGCAGCTGCTGGCCTGCATACCTGCAGCCAAGCCTACAATTGCTGAGATGATGAAGCTTTTTCCAATCTTGACACATCTAATTTTCATTCAGAAACGTCATCGCTACACTAGAACAAAAACTCAGAAGCGTCGGGGACAGTTTAAATACGTTTCAACATTGCTGAGATGATGAAGGAGGATAAACAAAGGAAAAAGGGTCATGGAAGAGAAAAGACAAACATTGACAGCAAGGTTGCAGCAGTCTCTGCGAATGTGACTGCATATTCATTGGTGGTTTGCATGCATCCTTGCATATTTAAACTTCTAGGCATGCGAGGCACCTGTACTGGATACCATGCAGTGGCAGAGTGCTGCATTTCAACTGTACAAAATGAAACAAACAACAGCTGTGACAGACAAAATGGCAACATGCAGACGCACCCGAAGTTGCCGACTTCCATGTTGTGAGCAGCTGCACTTTGCACGAGGGCAGTATGGTGCTTGTCATCCAGCTTCAGGGCAGCTGCAAAGCGCTTGAGCTTGGCCGATGCTGGCCCTGACACTCTGGCTCCTTCCTGCACATCATGCCATGAGACTTCACAAGACTGCGTAAATGGATTGTTTGTGCTGGCGACTTCCAGATGTTGAACAGGCCTGTGGTGTAAGACTCAATAATATTACAAAACCAAGTTGATTTGTGCTGGCTGCTTCTGGGCCATTTAGTACTCTGTGCTGGATAGAGCAACAAGGCACAGCACAGTGTAATATGTTGCATCAGGGCCTGGCAGGGAAGGGCAGAACAATGCAGGGAATGCAGGACCTAGCAGGCAAAGCACAACTCATGTGTTGGTCGAGACATTCTGCTGATGCACAGCTTGGCCCCGGCCTTGCTGCAAACATGTTCTGACATGATACGCAGTGCATATCACGAGTTCAGCGAAACCTAGAAGCAGTGCAACAAGCATTGTGGCACACCTTGAGCAGCATGACAGCTGCTAAGTACTGAGCCTCCTTGGTACATGTGTCACCCCGGGCATTATCTAATGCCTGCCCAAAGGCCTTGACAGCTGCATCCCAGTTGCCAGCTTCCATCAGGCTGACCCCCTTGGCATGGGCACCCACCGGGATAGGCCCCTGACCCGAGGCTGGATTCCTGATGGGGGAGGGCGGGGGCCGCATGGGGCTGTTGGCTGAAGACAGGGGGGGTGGTTGGAGGGTGACTGTAGGGGCTGCAGGAGGACCAAATTGGGACCCTCTGCCTTGAGCACTGTTTGGACCTGCAGTCCATGTGCGCAATGAGTCAGTCCAGTGGCTTTTGCATATGTGAGGGATGGTGACCAAGACAGCTGGAAACAAGAGAAATGATCTTGCAGACTTTTTATGTACGGCATTCAGAAAAGTCACTCTTTGAAGCAAAACACCCCATGAAGGGTGTAAACTAATCAATGCCTGATTTCAGTCAAAACAGCATTTTCACACTCGGGAAATATCTTAGCTGGATTTGGTATTTGCATACACAAACATTGGGTGCACTTGTGCTCACGATCACTCCCAGTCAAAGTGCATGTTGGCAGATGATCACTCTGCTGACTGCAAAAGTGGTCTCAAATAGCAGGACACAGCACATGCATATGGGGAGATGAACATGGTGCCAACTGAACACATGCTTGCATACAGCAAGACATGCCAAGTGCAGCATAAGGTCTGCACACTCGTGTAACATGAGCCAAGGTTGACAGTGTTTCTAGCTGACAGAGCAGACTCAGGACCTTGCAGGCGACATGGCCCTGCTCATAGTGATATAGTGATAATATAGAAAAAGAAAAGAAAAGACTACGCCTCTTGGCGTCAGTTTAATGAGGAGCCAAGTACTATACCGGGTGCCCAGGGATAGTGATAATATACAAGTGCGCATAAAGGCAAGCCTGCCAATGCACCGAATAAGCCACAGCCTGACCCAGGCATGATTTGAAGGCGAATGCAGGGCACTTACCAGCAGGGGGCAGGGAGCCTGTAGATCTGCCCAGGGCAGAGGGCCGCATGGCGGGGCCCCCTAGCCTGCCACTACCAACTGGGGATGCCATTGGGGAGAGCACTCCAGATGTGGTGGGAGACAAATCCTGTGCACCAGCACAACTCTAAGATTTTGACACCAAGGTATGGGGCAGCAATCTGTGCGTTGGTACACAAGGCACTGACCACATGTCAGAGAGCTGGTTGCCTTTGTCACTAGGTAGTACTGAGACTGCAGCATTGCTGATCAGTACCGCATTTACTGCTTTGATTTGCCCAGGATGAACCAAACCAGGATGAACTAAACCAGGATGAGTCAAACCAACATAAACCACATCAGGTGCAGAACACTCATGCAGACATTGAAGGCTTATGCCCACAGGTTAGAAAGACCAAGTTTAGTGTGTGTGCGTGTGAAGCAACACCACAGCAAAGGCCAACACTACGCCAGAAGCAGAAGACACTCTCAGCACTAACAGCAAACCCAAGCAGCGAATGCCGACAACAAACACCAAAGCAATGCACAGGCTGCAGCAACATACTGGTGTGCCCCTGTCTGAGGTGAAACTGTCACTGCTCCTGAACTTGGAGCGCCAGTCCTCATTCCTGGGTGCCTGGAAGGCAGATGGCGCCCCCGGGGGTGGCAGGGCTGTGGTTGGGGACGGCAGCCGCAGTCCCTGGGCTGCAGCCTTGAGGTCTGTGGTCCCTGACCTGCCCATCTCCTCTTTAGACTGCAGCAATGCAAGATCAGCATGATCTCTTGGCTTTATGCCTCAGATTGAGGTAAATTGATGAGAGAAAAGAGAAAAAAAAGGGAAAAACCCAGGCTGATGACAATGATGCGTACATGGTAAGCCCAGCAGCTGCTGATGCGCAGTTTTTGTTTCTGTTTGACTTTTTGTGTTTTGAATTGAGAACAGAAATTCCTTGTGTCACGCACTTAGAGCATCCCTCAGTCAACTAACCTCCTCCTGCTCTTGTACCTGTACCTGACCAGGTCTAACATTCATCACCAAGCATGATTCCTCAAGCAAAAGATTTCTGTCTGCTCCCTACACTATTACATCAGCTGATCTGGGTGCAAAGGGGTGGATGCATGTGCCATGTGGCAGTACGGCACACAGGCTGGGCACATGCTGGGGCCAAGCACACTTTACAACAACACATGACTTGATGAAGTCAGCAGAGCAGACTGTGAGACTTGTGATGCCAGTCAACAGACAAGGCATTCCCAAACAACACCTGCAGAAAGACAAGGCCCTGATGGCTAAAACACAGGCCATGTTTACAGACACACGCACACATATACCTTAACCACCTTGGCCTGAACTTTTTGACAGGTTCAGACAGCAAGGTACCAGCGCTGCCTTACTGACAACCCTGAAGTTCTGAGCCCTGTCAGGACTTCACGGTTGTTTGTAAGGTAACACTGGTACCTTGCTGGCAACCTCGAAGTTCTGAGAGGGCTCAGACAAGACATGCACACTCATACCTTGATGACAACCCTGAATTCTTCAGAGGCTCAGACAAGACATGCACACTCATACCTTGATGACAACCCTGAAGTCTTCAGAGGCTCAGACAAGACATGCACACTCATACCTTGATGACCACCCTGAAGTCTTTAGAGGGCTCAGACAAGACATGCTCGCTCATACCTTGATGGCAACCCTGAATTTCTTACAGGGCTCAGACAAGACATGCACGCTCATACCTTGATGACAACCCTGAATCTCTTAGAGGGCTCAGACAAGACATGCACACCCATACCTTGATGGCAACCCTGAACTTCTTAGAGGGCTCAGACAAGACATGCACACCCATACCTTGATGACCACCCTGAACTTCTTGGAGGGCTCAGACAAGACATGCACGCTCATACCTTGATGGCAACCCTGAACTCTGTAAAGGGCTCAGACAAGACATGCACGCTCATACCTTGATGACCACCCTGAACTTCTTAGAGGGCTCAGACAAGGATGGACCACTGGCACTGACAAAGCTGCCAGTCACGCTGCTGCTGCGGTCCTCGCTCTCATCCTCATCACTGCTGTAGAAGGTGTCGGCAACCTTGTCTTCTGCAAACGCTGCCCTAGCTGCTGCTTGAGCTGCTGTGTTGGCTGCCACGTCATCTTCTCCATCGCTAAAGTCACCGGTCTCCTCTGCTCCGGGAGCTCCAGGCCCACCCATTCTGCACCACAAGCCGTGACTCATCAGTGACAGAGCTGAATTATGACTCGTTAGTAACAGTGATGAGTTGTGACCAATTTGCGGCAGTGCTGAGTTGTGACTTGTCAGTGAACATGCTGAGTTGTGACTCAGCAGTGACAGTGCTGACTCAGCAGTGACAGTGGTGGGTTGGGTGATGATGATTCTATGACTCACTGTATGTATGGCACATGGACAATAAGCATTGCAGGCATTGCATTCTGCATTGCACATGACCGGCTTCTGCATTTGCGATGCAGGATCATGCAGAACCATCAAGCAGGGTGTGGCAAATGTGGTAGATGCCATACGCACATGATGCCATGCGTCACAGTATAGCACACCACACAATATCACACAACAGCATACAAAATCAAATAACGTCACATCACATTACAACATGTCCCACCACATCACAGCTCAACATGTCATGTCATGTCACATCACTCCTGACAATCAGTCACATCATGCAACTATCATTGCTTGATCACACCATCCAACAGCCATTGCTCAGTCACATCATCCAACAGTCATTGCCCAGTCACATCATCCAACAGTCATTGCCCAATCACATCACCCAGCAGATATTACTCATCAAGTTTCTTCACAAGCGCTGCTGCTGTTTCTGCAAATGCAAAGATGGCAAGAATAGCAACTACTCACGTGAAGCCACCATCTTCATCATCATTGTCTCCTTCTTCTGTCACCCTCCTGGCAACCCCCCTGCCGCCCCCACCAACCCCAAGGTAGGATGCCGCAGCTGCAATATCCATCTGGGCTAGGCGGCCCACCCCATCGCCAGCGGTGGCCGCCCCAGTGGGGCCTGGCAGGGTCTCCATCATGGGTAGACTGCCAGGTGGCGCCACCTCAAGAGGCTCCTGATCTGGATATGAAGTCCTGCATGGCAAAACCCATTTCAGAATTTGCAGCTACTAGCTTCCTACGACACCTCCACAATGTAGAAACGCGTTTTTGCTGTCTCCAGACGTTTCTGAGTCTAGGTTTGCAGGGTAGGGATGACGTTTCTGAATGAAGATAGCAGTTTTGGGATTGAAAAGAGCTCATTATCAGGCTGCTGATCAGAGTGAGACGCTTTGCAGAGCAGATTTGGCATGCCCAGATGGTGCTTATTGCAGGGGCTTGAGAGCTCAGAAAGAAGTCCTGCACAGCAGCAGTCATTTCTAACTGTGAGCTTTTGAGCGTCAAACTTGCGCTGCACGCAACCGACAACTCAGGCAGAGAACACAAGTTCGATGAAGTGATTGAGAAGTCAAAATCTGGTGTGAAGAAGGCCCCACCTGCCAGAGCCACCATCAATGGTGACAGTCCAGTCCCCAGACATTTTGGTGCCTCCCATGGGATTCATGGTGGAAGTCCTAAACTGAGACTCCAGTGCTAGCAGCTCCTCTGCAAGCACCTTGGCATCCAAACCATCCTGCACAACCACCACAATCATAGTGTTGCCATGCTCAGCAAGCACCATGGTGGAAGTCACGTGGTAAAAGTCCTGAACTGAGACTGCAGTGCTAGCAGCTCCTCTGCAAGCACCTTGACATCCAGACCATTCTGCACAAGCATCAAGACCTCAATGTTGCCATGCTCAGCAAGCACCATGGTGGAAGTCCTGAACTGAGGCTGCAAAGGCAGCAGCTCCTCTGCAAGCACATTAGGATCTAGACCATCCTGCACAAGCGCCACAATCATCATGTTGCCACACCCAGCAAGCACCATGGTGGACGTGGGCTGTGGTGTGAGTGACCAACCTGAGAGCCTGAGACCCTGGCAGCATAGTCTCGCAGGGCATCAAAGTCTCACATCTTGGAGTATGGGATGAATGAGCTACCTGAGAGCCTGACACCCTGGCGGCATAGTCTCGCAGGGCATCAAAGTCTCATGTCTTGAAGTATGGGATGAATGACCTACCTGAGAGCCTGACACCCTGGCAGCATAGTCTCGCAGGGCGTCAAAGTCCCCCTGCAGGGCGCAGAGGGGCATGAGCTCCACCCACTGCCCTGCTGCTGCAAAGCTCTCCCTGGCGGCCTGGAACTTGCCATAGGCTGCTGCTGCCCGGCCTATGGCCACCAGCCTTCTGTGCATTGCAGACCCAGCTGCTGGCAGACTGCGCAGTCATCAATCAATCAGTCAAATAATCAACCAATCAATCAATCACCTTCTGTGCACTGCAAGGCCCAGCTGTTGGCAGGCTGCACAGTCATTGATCAGTCAGTCACTCAATCATCAAACACATGTCATTGCCTAGGGTCAAGTATGTACAGCCCTGAGCAGCATTCTGTATAAGCTGCGTATGTTGCATGTACCTGGCAGTCAGCGTACCAGACATGCAACACGTAGCTGCTGCTAGGCAGAGCATTAGCGGCATGTGCTATGTTTATATGGCAATCAGCATATCAACATGCAACACACAGCAGCTGCTTGGCAGAAAACTGGGCTCAGCAAGTGATCAAGGCCCAGCATTTGTTGAGAACTGCAGCTTGATGTGTTCCATTTGCTCGCATGAAGCAGGAGTCATTAATGACTCAACCTCAATAAGTCAATCCCAATGAGTCAACCCTAATGAGTCAACCCCAATGAGTCAAGCCCCATGAGGCAGATGCACAGCTTGCTTCTTGAATGAATGTGTGCTAGATGTGGCAGTTCACTTTGTGTGCATTTCACCAGGTGTGCAATGAGTGTGTGAAGCAGCTCACTTTGGATAGCCCAGGGAGCATTTGTGGTCAGCCACAACCTGACCCACAGCATCACCCCACTGCCCAGCAGCTGCCTTGGCAGCTGCCTGCTCCAGGAAGCTGAGCTGGAAGGCGGCGCCGTTCTGGGCCAGCGCGAGCGACAGGTCAGCAAAGCCGGCGCTGGCAAGCAGGGTGAGTAAGGAGGCAGTGACTGAGGAGCTGTCATAGACCCTCATGAGGGCGGTCATCTCCCGCCTGGCACGCCAGTAGCCTCCTGCAGCAAAAAGTATGGGAGAGTTGTTAGGGATCGGCAGACAAGTGTTTGATGTACTTTGCAAGCAGGTGTGCAGGTAAGCACAGAAGTAGACTGACAGACAGACAGGCAGACAGTCACATGGCTGGACATACGGGCACTTGCCCACAGGCAACCGAGCTGGTGTGCAGACGGCTGGGGAGACTAAGAGGACGCAACAAAGGCAGCTGTACACATGGGCAGAAGGCTTCAAGAGACACAGCGCAGTGATGAATAAGCAACCATGAAGACAGATTAGCATGATGCCATGTTTCACAAGCTCAATGTGTTAGTCCAAAAGCTTCATCACATAGTCCAGCACATGGTTTGATTCTGTCATGTGGAAGCCACGATGCTTCATTTAGTGCTTGATGTACATTGCCTTTCCATTTAGTGTCTTTTGACTGCCAGCTGAGTCCTAAACACAGATACTATGTTGTACGATTGTCTCTCTGATTGAATGCATACCTGGGAGGAAGCCTTGTGCTGACAGGGTAGCCCAGCCTGCCAGCAAAGGCTGCAGTAGGGCCATGCAGCGGGGTGAGCAGTCCACCCGCCCAGTAGACAGCGCAGAGCCGCGTGCTATGAGCAGCCGGTCTGCCAGCGTGGCAGCCAAAACAGGCAAGGAGCCTCCTGCCAGGTGGCACACTGCCTGCACGCTGCTGTCCCACCCCAGCTGTGACACCTGCACATGGCATGTTGTCTAAGCCTAAGGTATGTACGTCATGCATTTTGTGTTGTGACGATAGCGATGCATGCGCATTATGTGACGGGTGTCAGGCAGATGATGGAAACTACTGCTCCCCCCCCTCCCCTGCCCCCTCCTCCCCTTGGCCCCACTTGTGACGTATGCATATGCCATGGCGTTGAGGCAGGGTGTCTCAGCTGAGAGCAATTGCAGTGAATGTTGAGTTTGCTCATGACGTCGTGCTGAATGCTCCGAAACCATGCAGCATATGGTCGCAACCCTGTATGATACCGCTTGTGGCAAATCAATCATCAGAGTAGTGATACATGCGTACGTGCAGCACATGCACGCATGCACGCACGCACGCACATGATGAAACCTAGCCAGCATCCAGTGCTCATCATCTTCTGCACTAAACACACGACCCATCGTCCCTCGCTTCTGCACAAACAACCCATCTCCCATGAACATGTAGAAATGCAGCCTACCGCATTGCCACTGTCACAGTAGAGCAGCGCAGGCCCAACCCAGAGGGCAGAAGTGATGAAGGCAGCAGCGCTGCGTTGGGGGGTGGCTGCCAGGAGGGTCAGGTCGGGGCCCACAATGAGCAAGCGCTGGGTTGTGACCACAGCTGCTGCAGCTGTGAGACTACCTGGCTGGCTTGGACCGCCTGATGGAGTGTCCTCTGTTAGCTGCTGCCATGTCACCTACAGACAGCACAACAAGGACACATTTGATGATGCTGTGTTATAACGGCGTCAGGGTGCTGTGCTCATTTTACAATCTTCCAAGCAGTCAGTCAGTCAGTCAGTCAGTCAGTCATCCAGTCAGTCTTTCATGCAAGCATTCATGAATTTGTTCATCAAACATTGTCTTCTCAGAGGGTCGGATACATACAACTACTTTGCGTTGTGCTGGTGTACATTACATCAAATTCTATCATGGACACCTGATGACATGTATCATGCACACGCAAAGGACTCATTGCATTCTGAAGGGCCACCATTGCCCTGGAGAGAGGGAGAACAGAGAGAGAGTGGTGTGCTGGTACGTCACATGCTGGCCCTGTCCAGCCGTGCAAAGCCTTGATGTCATTGAATGACACCAACAGCGACCAGAAGTTGGCAAACAAGTTGTTTGCTCAATGTCACATTATAATCCCATGGAGAGTCCGCACAGCTTCAGGATGAAACTTGTATGCAGCCATGACAGCACAAATGACATGCACAGCAGCCAGACCAGTGGCATACAGCACATGCTTTGACACAAAGCACAAGCCCTGACACAAAGGACAGGCCCTGACACAAAGCACAGACCCTGACACAAAGCAAGCATGGTAAGCTTCACCTGCAAAACAGATTCAGAGAGGGCCAAGGGAAGGGTGTGCTTGGGTTGTAGGGCGGCCCGGCGGCCCCTGTACCCCCCTACACTGGGCATGTCCCCAATGGCAAGGCTGCCATCTTCTGTGACCCACACCAGAGAAGGGCTGGACATGTACCCCTCACCCCCCGAACCATCCTCACTGCACAAATACACACAGATCAAATGCATACAAATAGGTCATGATAATGTCACATGACTGACATGGGAATGCCTAAGGAGTGCCCCTGGGTTGACGTTTTGAACTTTGTGTGCAACTTTGTACGCAAGTCTTTGATTGTAGTTCAGTAGAAGGGTGTTGTGGCAGAGTGTCCTGTTAAACTGTGTCTGGCAAGCCACACAGCAGGCTGTAGCTCTGAGATGACGGGAGCAGCAAGGGCACACAAGGCGGATGTAAGCATGGCAGAGGCACAAGGAGGTGGGATTGAATCCGCTTCAAACCCAATTGTCTTGTCTGGAGGAAGCAAGCTGCAGAAGAGAACTGTACAGACTCACATACAGCCTGTGGCCCATCTTGTCAGTTTCATCCGACAGTAGTCTGGAGCATCTGCGCTGCATTTGGCAGAATGATGCAGCCATAGCAGGCAAACAATAGGTTGGAAGACGATACAGTGACATGCAACTTACGTTTGAGACAGGGACAGACGCATGCAGGCATGTACAGACTCATGCAGGCTGAGACAGACTAACCCAGGCTGAGACAGACACATGCAGGCTGAGACAGACACACACAGGATGAGACAAACTCAGGCAGGCTGAGACAGACTCACGCAGGCTGAGTCAGCCTCACGCAGACTGAGACAGACTCACGCAGACTGAGACAGACTCATACAGGCTGAGACAGACTCACGCTGGCTGAGACAGTGGCTGTGGCCCCGAGAAGATGTTGAGTGCGCCAGTACTGCTGGCATCTAAAACCAGAGCAGCAGCTGGGTTAGGGCCAATCCTTGCCAGGTCATAGACTGAGACTGTGGCGCCGTCATTCCCTAGTATGGCCAGGTACTGATGCTGCGCTCCAAGAAAAGCTCCACTTGCTCCTGAAACATACATTTGTCTATTCTTGTATTCATACATCTATTTAATACCTTGCAGTCTGGGGTCCGGAGCCAGTTGTGACTCACCAGACATCCTGGCTTGAAAGCACATGTGTAGCTCCTAACACATAGTTTGCAGAGTTTGAGGTTTGATATCACGCATCACACACTCAAAGTGCATAGTTCGACATAGACACTTGCTGGCTCCTGAGTCATCCATGACAACATGTTTGCAACCCTCTCACACAACAGTGTGTGGGTCTATGCGGGACAAAGTCTCTTAGTGAGATGAAGGCGAGGACCTGGTACATGATGCAAGCTGTTGTTCTGATGCTGTGGGATGGAGATCAAGCGAACGCTATAATCACATGGCCAGGTGCTTATGCAAGGCTTGTGCGGGTTGCACAGAGACAGCAAACATTCAAAGGACGCCAACATGCAAACACTTGTACTGAAAAGAAAAGTCTACGGCAACAAGTGGACTGACACTGGAAAGTCGTGGACATCAAACTGAATACACAAAATGACAGAGGCAAGACATCGTCTCTGCCTGTGATGTTGAGCTGCACCTTCAGACTGCAACACATTTCAATAGGGTGTCACATCAGGCATGCTTCTAAGCCTCATGGGTCCTCTGAGAGGCTCATGCACAGACGCTGTTCCAATGACTTTTCATGTGACAAACAGCATGAGGAAGATGTCTGATCCCTGGCCTGAGCAGCCCGGTATGATACTTGGCTTCTCATTGAATTGATGCCGAAAGGTGAAGTCTTGTCTATTTTCCCCTCTGATCCCTAGCTGTGGTCACTTATGCATATGTGATTGCATTGATATCCCTCTGCATCTGAATCCCCTAATGATCTTATCTGACACAGCGCACCTGGTAATGTCCAGGTCATGGACTTCTCCTCTCCAAGCTTCACCTCTTGGACAAGGGTCCACTCAAGGCTGCCAGGGGTGAGGACGGCCCCCCGGCCACCCCCATCTAGAACCCTGTAGAAGAAGACAAACGCCGCCTGCTTGGAGCTGTGCAGCAGTTTGCATGCCATGTGCTGCTGCCCTGCGGTGTTGCTGTCTGGCAGAACCTGTATCTGTGCGCATTTGCCTGCATGCAACAGCATCAGGAGTGTTTGGTGGTGCAAAACGCATATGCTGCAGGTAAGCATTTTGTGCTATCTCATTAGAAAAGATTACACTAGTGTTCTTGACAAATGTTTTGCTGAAGAACGAGTACAAAACACGCAGCTCACAAAAGTGCTTAGGTCAGAAGACAATTCTGCAGCGTCACATGCGCTGTTTACGCATTGCCCAGCACCCAGTTTCAACAATAACAATGAACATCTCTTTTGCCTTCTCGCTCATGATGATGTAGGTACGTGCAGTTGCAATGAGCAACATGCAATTGAGGGGGTCAGGTCTGCATTGCTGACCTGTGAGGGGCTTGTAAGCTGCCAGATGGCGGCCGTCCAGCAGGTACAGGTGGCGGGAAAACGCCAAGTGCTTGCTGAAGCTGCAGCAGTACATGCATTGCATGTTAGCTTTCCCATATATACGTTAGCAAGTATTGTGTCAACTGTTGCTGCCAATTGCATGAGCCATGTGGCACATGGAGCAATGAAGTTTAGGCGCTTTCACACCACCACAGTGAGTCTGCCCATGCATGTTGAACTCACAGACTTTGGCTGCATGCATCGCACAGCAAGGCACAAAGCAGGTAGTCCCTGTTTCAGGATTTCCTAGATTCTCATCCTGGCATCATGTGATCACTAAGTAGATGCCTGCGGTCACACAAATTACTCAAACAAGGCCAGTGTTAACAGAAACCCATGTGCATTTTCATCATACGTGTGCATGCTCGCTTCTCTCAAACAAAATAAACTGGTCCATCCTTGTGATTCACAATTTATTTGATATTGTTGCAGTGCATCTTAGTTTGATCCAGTCTAGAGTAACCCCCAAATGGATCGTACAAACGAACAAACACATCAAAGAAAGCACGAATGGGTAAACATATAACCACACTCACCTGGTCCCCTCCCCAGTCCAGAAGGACAGGTGGGTATGCTGGGGTGCAACAGCTGCCAGGCCAACAGAGGCTCCAGGGTCGGAGGTCTGCAGAGCTTGCATCACGGTGGCAGTCAGCAGCTGCTTGGCTGATGCTGCATCTGATGGGGCCAGTTTGGCAGAAGAGACGCTGGCAAGAGACTCCCAGCGGGATGTGGGCAGCCAGTGCAGGACCAGCTGGCCTGTCAGTGGGTGTGTGTGGACTTTACCAATCACGTGAGAGGCGCCGCCTGCAGGTACAATGCTTAGTGTATGTTGTTTTGTCAGATATTGTCTGAAAACTCCCCTGATGAGTCCTAAAGACAAGAAACATGTAAATTGATTGACAATGCTAGAACATGTGGCATCATGGCACAAGCACCCTCCATTGCATCATCACAGCTGAAGTTTCTTTGCAGCTGAATCGTCAAAAGCCTTAGAGCATGATGTGCTCAAAGCATGTTGACTCTCCAGTTGTTACGTAGTAACTCCGTTGATCAGTCCCCAAGACCTAAATGATAAAAGTGCCTGATCAATTGATTGATCAGTTGATGAATTAGCTAAATGATTGGTGCTTTGATATCAGGTGAGTTTCACGCATGACACAATGCATTTGGCCATATGCAGAACATTGCAGCGTATGAAACAGGCAGAACGCGCCACAAGATGCTTCCCAGCAGCTGCCTGATAGCAAACACACAAGCCTTAGCCAATTTTCAGGACAAGCATCGAGCAGGCATGTCAATGCAAATATGTGACTCAAAACCTGATTGGCTGAAAGCAGCCTTTGGTCTGTACACTCAAAACGTCTGCTGGCATAGGCACAAGATCATGCACCAGCACGGCACAGGCAGCTGTCATGCAGAGCAACAATCAGATGACAGCACACACTGCAAAGCTGCGGTGACATGAGCACGATTGCATGCATCTGTGCAATACAGGAAGGTGCGTCACAGAGCTGCAGGCAGCAAATGGATGACTACGCAAACAAGGGCCGATGCCCCTTCAAGGGGTAGGGTTGTAGCCCTGGCAGGGATGAAAAGTCTATGCCGGCAACCATTGGGGTATGTGATGTACAACAGGCCAATCACAACAGAATCAATGTTGACAGCGCAAACTGACCCGTGTTGCTGGCCCATGAGGGGGTAGCGCCCCACAGGGTCTGCCATGAGGACGCTGCAGCTGTGGCTGTTGATGGCCCGGGCTGGCGGCTGTTGGCATTGCCTTGCACTGCATCCCCCAGACTTGATGGCTGCACCACACACGCCACAAGCTCAAAAGCCATGTCAGATGACACAGCGCTTGTCAGAAGTAGAGCTGCACGATGACATGGACTGGCTGTGGAAGAAACTGCTGAGCAAGGACCTCTGCTTATGACGCATGTATGCTATCTGCTGTAGCCTCTTCAATAAGGACATGACATTCATTAATGCATGCATTCCTCCAACCATTCATTCACTCAGTCATAGCTTTGTTCATCCTTTCATTGCTTGGTTGATTCATTCATTCATCCCTTCATCACTGCACTCACTCACTTGCTTGCTGGCTTGCTTACCCTTTGTATCCGACAATCAGGTAAGCACAGTGCTGAGTGGCTCCCCATACAGAGAAGTGCGAGGTGCAGCTGCTCATGCACATACTGATGCAAGCACAGTGCTCAGTAGCTCCCCATACAGAGAAGTGCAAGATGCAGCTGCTGATGCACATACTGATGCACATATTGATGCACATAGCGATGCACATACTGATGCAAGCAAGACAGGAGCTGACCTCCACTGCAAGAGGTCGTAGTGTTGAGCCATGGGAGGTGCCCAGCAGCTGCCAGGCGTAGGCATGCCCATCTCCCCTGCTGTCACGAGCAAAAGCTGTCACCTGACAGGCAGCCTGCATGCCAACAGCTGTGGTCAGTCATGTTTCTGTACACCTTTGTTCCTCTCAGACTAGCCAGGACTGGTTGTCCACAACCCAGCGAATTTGCAAAGGGAGGGCATAAATCTTGGTGGTAGACAAATGAGATGCAATATTGCGCATTGGTGTCTCCCAAGCAGTGCTCAGGGGTGATGGCCAAGAAGCAAGAACAAGCTAGTTCCTTGCTTGACAGCAACAACTTGCAAGCATCACTGGCTCATTCAACATGCACCAAAGCGCTAGAGTGAGGCCTCAGAAGAGCTCTGCCATGGGCACTCTGCTTGCCCTGTGTTGCAACAGGATGGTTTTGTAGGCTGCAGGTGGTCATGCAAACAGTCACAAGTGCACCAGCATGATGCACCCACCAAGGTGATGCCAATGCCAACAACTCCCCCCTCCATCACCAGATCCTTCTGCTCCATCTTGCGAGCTTCAGACCTGCAAGTTTTGAGGTACATTCAACTGTCAGCACAATGCTGTATCAACCGCCGCCTGTGCAAATGTGCAGCCTGACTTTGGAAATCTCAGCGTAAAACAAAAGTTGCAGCACAGCCATCATGCTGCTTGAAAGCTGCTATGAGCATCACAGCTTGACAGGTCGGCAATGGGCAAGACGGATAGCGTGTGACACAGAAATCGCTGGAGCAACAAATGCTTTGACGAGTTTTTGCTGCAATCATGTGTCCCCTGTTTCAGGACACTGATTTAGTCTTAGAAGTCCAAATCGGTATATATTCACCAAAAGATCACCTGCCCATGGACTCCAGAACTGCTACAGTGCCACTAGAGGTGCCCACAGCTATGAGGGCAGTGCCCGTACCAGCCCTCAGAGGGTGATTCTGAGTACTGATAACGCCCCTGGTGATCCCCCGCTTGCTGTTGTCAACTGCAGATACAACAGATGTTTGTTCTATCACTCACTCATGACACAAAGTATTTTGCCAGAGTCAGACGCAGATCTTATAGCTCCTTGTATGTGGTCTGGTCTTGAGCAACAGAGGGACTTTTCAGTGACTATTTATCAAAGTTATTGTGAAGACTTTGCATTAATTTGTTTGTAGGTAAGGTCACGCATGTTAATAGCAAACCTCAGCTTGATGACAATGCATGACACCTCCTGGTATGCAGAAGCAGGTGCATTCATTTGTTCATTCATCCGGCATGAATTTCCCCCCTAGGGTCAGATAAGGATCTGCTGGCACGCAATTGCTAGATGCAGAAAAGCAGCATCTCAGTCTGAGATGCTCAGTCTGAGATTCTCACAGGATGCAAAACGCAAGATTTGCATAAAATTCACTCTGATTTCAGTGATGTCATCTGTATGAGCACAGGTCCTGCAGTACAGCTCATGAGACCATGCACTGTTGCTGACAGGCTGCTGTTTTGTGTATACCCATTCCACCGGGGCAGTGCATGTAGGCACATATACATGTATAATGTGTAACATATTGTAGCACATAATATATTGTCACATATGTAACATATACATGATTGACCATTCTATCAAGGCAGTGCATTGAGACCATGGCAGGCAGTTGGTAAGCTAGGCAGGGTTCTACCTGGGACTGTCCACATTGTGACAAGGTTCCTCAGGTTGATGTTGCATCCTGACAAGGTGCCATCTGCGCACAGGATCAGCACGTACTGCTCTGCAGGCATCACACACACTAGTCAGAGGGCCAGTCATCAGGACAGTCAAAAGTCATTAGGCCATACATGCCTGGCTGCTCAGAGGCACAAGGGCCAACAGAAGGCAAAATGTAATATGTTGTTATACACTTGCCATGATTTGTTGTAAAATTGTCATGCTAGCAAGCGGTGTGTTAGGGGCAACTTGGCAGCTTCATCAGCAGTTAAGCATCAGTGTCAGAACAGCATTATGCCGCACATGACCTGCAGACAATGACAACATCTTGACATGCCAAGATCAACCAACATTCATGACGGCAACAGACACGGATCACTTTGCGCATATTACTGTACGACCTTGCTGCATCATTAATTGCCCTTACTACAAACTGTTTGACTAGCCCCAACAGGCAGACAAACAGGCACGCAGACAGCCACACAGACAGACAGACAGACAGACAGACAGACAGACGGACGGACAGACGGACAGACACCTCAAGGCAGGGCAGCTGACCAGAGAGTATTCCTGTTATAGATGCGCAGGATCAATGCATTGCTAGGGCAGGTTGGGCAGGATGCCTGTAGCTTTCAGCCAAAGAAGATGTGCTTTATGACACAGTAGTCCTGTTGAACCAAGAGCGGTACAGGCAGCAAGGAACAGCTGCCTGAGCATGCAGCCTTTGCAGTAAAGGCTTTGACAGACTTTCAGCCTAGTTTGGCCCAGAGGACATAGGGTGCAGCATGTGAGGGCACCACCTGAAGCTTTAGATCTGATTCTCTAAGACTGTCGGACTATGGACAAAACACCAAGGACAGCACCTGAAGAATGAGATCATTATGAATGTGAAACAGCCAGCTGCAAACAGCCCCCAAGGACAGTACCTAAAGGATGAGATGTGAGTCTGAAATAATGAAGTATGGAGGCATGTCAATTTGTGCTTGAAGCTTGGTGCTCTTGCTTGGTTCACCCTGAGGCATGTCTGCAATGATTGCAAAGGGCAGCACCTGAAGGACGAGAAGTGAGTCTGAAAAAATGAAGTATGGATGATTGTAAAGGGCAGCACCTGAAGGGTGAGGTGCCATGGCCACAATGGGCTTCTTGTTGTCACCCTTCAGCTGGCCGCCCTGCTTCTCGGTGCTCTTCTTGCCGGCGATGGGCGCTGGCATGACAGTGTACACCAAGCGTACGCTGGTGCCGCCGTGCTGGCAGTACAGGATCATTGGCTGTGGACCCTGCAGCATTCATCCGTTCGTTAGTTTGTTTATTGATTCACTCACTGATTCACGCAGTTGTCTGCGTGTCTGCACATCCATCCGTTAATCTATCCTGTGACTGCCTGTCTTTGCCATTTCTGAGCGGGTTGATCCATGACATCCTGTTTTGGCAGTCAATGCACCAGCAACGACATGTGTTGATATAGCTTCTTTGCAACGTGCGTGCTGTCCTGGGAATTTGTAAATGTTCATAAGGTCTTTGCGCACATCAGCAATGCAAATTGCTGACTGTATCACCATTGCCTGCCATGGCAGCTGAAAAGGTCACTACAGCTGACTTCAGAAAGGCCCTGGTCCATGCACAAAGAGAACGTTTTGTGACACAACAGTGTAAATTTAGAAGCAGGTGGGGGGGGGGGGGGCAATTGAAGAAGAAAACAGAAAAGAAACAAGCCTATGACCAGGTACTGCTTGATGAAACAGTATCTGGCCATAGGGTTGCAAGTGACTGCTTCATCAAGCAGTTGCTTGCAGTGATGGCTGCGAAGCAACTGATGCTCATGATATGTGCTGTTGCTGTCTTCATGCAGAACATGCAGAAACATGAGTTGTACTAATACTGGACTGATGCAGGCACTGCAAGGACATGCAGCAGCATGACATGCCAGCTTAGGGCATGGACACTTGTTTAGACAAGTATAGCAGCTGCAAGTACTCTGTCTCTCAGACAGAGAGCACTTAATGATAAGATAACAAGGAGGTTGAGATGGTTGGTGCAATTGGGCCAGACACTCACCGGCGTGATAGCCAGATGCGCGTTGTACCAGGGCTTCTCTGAAGACTTGATGGCAGAGTCAAGAAGAACGCGCCTCTTCCACACCTGTGGGCTCCAGGCAACAACACCACGCTCCTACCAAACAGAGAGCATGCTTGCCTTGATATCCAAGCTGTTGTGGAACAGACCGCGTGCTGTCCACACTCAAAATGAGAATGATGCTGACATTGAAGGAGAATGCTAGCACGAAGTCAAGACCTCAACTTTGACCCAGCGTCGTCTCAGACGCCTTCAGCAGGTGCAAATACAACAGCAATGATGCAATGCAGCATCACTTTGCATACTCATACCTGGAGCACAGCAACCAAGAGTGATGCATCAGATGTGTATGATATGCTGATCGGTGTTCCCCCTGCGTCTGTGCTGCCCAGCTTGCAGCCTGATATCAGGTCATATTCTGCCACAAGGCCTGACACACTCTACAAGTGCAGGCACGCACAGTTCAGCACCATGTGATGGCTTGTCTCAACAACAGGTATCATCAAGTCGTGATATTGGTCTGCGTACCAAGGCAACGATTGGCTGCCGGGGATGTAGACACATACACCTGGCATACGTCCCGCTTATGAGGCGTGATGAGTCCACCTGTACATAGGACACCGAGCATGGGAAGATCTTGAATTATGCAGGACTGTGCAGGAAGATGTGCTTGAGCCTCTGTAGCATGCTGGACAACGATCACGTCTGCAAGATAGCAGTGTGCAGTGCCTACCCCAAACACTGAGGAGAAATCGATGTGTTGTGCCAGGCCAAGCTGCAGTGTCGAGAGTAACCCCGGCCCGACAGATTGCTCGGCATCATTTGCAGCAGCTTGTGCCATGCGTGTAAGGACTGTGCCTCGGACGGCTTGACCTGGCGGTGAAGCAGATCAGTCTCTACCATGCATCAAACCAACCTCAAGCACTACAAGCGCACGACACTCTTGCCGCGGCCTGAGTCAAGTCGGGGAGTGCCACAGTAATGCCCTGATGAGCGATGCTGAGTCCGCGCAATGGCGATTGCTAAGTCAAACACGTAGAAAGACCATCCTTACTCATCTAGACATGGTAAAATACCAAATGAAGGCCTCGCGACAGGCCTTGCGACGCTGCTGCACTGGGATCCGTCCAACACCTGCATTTACTGGTCTTGTTGCAAGGAGTGTCACCAATCTGGTAGTTCCGGATCATCAACTGTGTCATGAAGGCAGCTCAGCAACATCCCAGAGTGGTTTCGTTGCTGCCAAGCGCCACAGACATTATCGCCATAGCCGGGGGAGTAGATTTGCTTGTGGGCAGATCTCACGAATGCAACTGGCCAAGCCAAGTGGAGAGACTGCCCGTTTTGACGGGAGCTGTGAACGAGTTTGTCGATAGCAAACAGATGGACGACGTGGTGAAAGCCAGCTTGGACCGAGGCGAAGGGCTGTACTATCTGGAACAAGAGCTGCTGAAGAACCTTCAGCCTGATGTTATTTTGACTCAGGATCTTTGCAATGTATGCTCTGTAGACCTACAGCTGGTCCAGCAAACTATTGATCAACTGTCGATCAAGCCGAACGTTGTGGCCTTAAATCCTCAGAAGCTGTCAGACGTCCTGGAAGACATCATCAGAGTTGGCAAGGCAGTGGGGCGAGAACAGCTAAGCAGAACAGCTGTCACCGTATTGCAGCAGAGGGTGCACAATGCACAGGCAGCAGCACAAGCTGCTTCCAAAGGCAACCAGCCCATCAAGGTGTTTACAATACTGAATGTGTATGCCTTAAATGTGCATTGTCTGCTATGACAATGCTTGTCTTCTTTGCACTCTTTGATCAAGGTGCTGACCCTTGTGCACCATATTCAACCATTGTCCACCCATCACAACCATTATTCATCAATTGGCTGTAACATCTGTTTGTATCTCATCATATCCCATTGGCTGCCTTGATTACAAAGCAGCAAATCAGATTGTGCAGATTTGCAAGTCACACTTGTTTGAAAAAGGTATATACGTTGGTTTGTTTCAGGTGGCCTTTGTGGAGTGGCTTGATCCTCTATTTGTCGGTGGGCATTGGACTCCGGAGATGATCACAATGGCAGGCGGCATTCACCCTCTCAACATGCCCATGTGAGCCACTGATACTTGTGACATCCCGTGGAAGACACCACACTCACAGCTTGTGCATGTGAGACAGTGCTTGATGCTTGAACAGCAATCATGAAGCACAACATGCAGTTGCTGTCAGTGCAGTTGCAGCTGTAAGGCAGATAGGCAGCATTTCATGCTGAGGCATTGCTCCATGCACAGATGATCAGGGAATAAGGACACGCAGCAATAAATGTGTTCTAACACAACCAGCCAGACAGCTGTGCTGCCACCTGTACTCATCTTGTCGCAAGTTGAGCCATGTTGATAGTCAATTGACTCAAATCATGAGTCACCTCACCCGGTGCAAGATACTGGCGTAATGAACGCCCTCCCAAGATACTGGCATAATGAACGCATAGATTGATAGCATATGTTGTCTACGTTGTACGTGTACTTCTGTCAAGTGATTCATCAGAACAGGTCACCCTTATTGTGTGTCACAGTGTCAACATTGAGCCCATGAACATCACAGCTGATCTTGGCTGTTTTGTACAGTGAAGGGGGCGGAGCTGGGCCTTCTATCAGGATACGCAACCAGGCTTTGGTAGATGCTGACTGCGACTGGATCATTGTCTGCCCTTGTGGCTTCACAATAGAAGACACCAACAAGGAGCAACATCTGCTCAGCACCAAGCCCTGGTGGTACGCACAGCAAATTTTGCCTGCCCATGCTGCAAAGGCGTCGTGCCAGCATGACAGATTGTGCCTTTGTTCCCGTTCATGATGCCAACCATGGTGTTGTAATTGATGACTGTACGTTTGTGACTCTCTTTACAAAGTCTGTGACATCCTTGCACTGAGTCATTCACACAACAATGCAGCATCTACTTGTGATGTGATCTCGGTAGTGATGACATGGCCCTTAGTCAATGGCAACTGACTGTCATACGTGATCAGTTGTAGCTGTGATCCTCAATCACTGGATGTGGGCAATTTGGACTTTGTAAAAGCTCATTGTGCCTCGTGTCGGGCATCAACCTTGGGAAGCTTCAGCATGCCATACTTGAGATGTCTCCATTGTCTCTACAGGCAAAACCTAAGAGCTGTTCAAAACGGCAAAGTTGTCATTGTTGACGGTAATCAGATGTTTGCCAGACCAGGGCCACGCCTTGTAGATGCCCTGGAGTTCCTAGTAGGGCTGTTACATGACAAGCCTGAGCTCATTCCTGAGGACTTCCCTTGGAGTTGGTGGGAAACACATACAGATGCTAACACTAACAGTACTGCTGATGTACCTTCATCAGCAGATGGCAGCAGTGCAGCACACAATGGTGACAGCACTGCTAACTGCACTCCAAAGCAAAATGACCCTATAACACACCCTAAGGTCAGCACTCTTGGCTCAAACGCCGATGCACAGCAGGCCCAACAGGAAGGTCGTCATGCACAGCAGGCAGAGCAGGCCCAGCAGGAAGCACAGCAGGCAGAGCAGCCCCACCAGCAGCCTGACCAGCCTTCATTGCCTGGGCAGCAGGATCAGCAAGAGGTCCAGCAGCGCAAATGGAGAGCTGCGCCATATCTGGGGCCTGACATTGAGGAGGCTCATGCAGCTGCCATTGAGGCTGGACAGACGACCTATGTAGACCCTGCCACAGGCTACAAGGTATCTTTATGGGTTGTTACTGTCTTTGCTGGCTCAGACTTTTTATTGGTTGTCACTGAGTTTGCTGGCTAGGGCTTGTCATGTCAACATGGCAGGTTCTTTCGTGTTGTGTCATTCTGCTGCAAATTTCTGTTGCGCTGCTCTGCGGATTGCTGATGCACAGCAGCAGCTGGCTAGCATTGGTGTTGCTCTGTCCCTCTCTCCCATTTTCCCCCATTGGTGTACAAACAGCAATGATGTCCAAAGGAATGCACTGCATTTATGGCTGCCTCCATGTCCAGGGAAGGCAAGCTGCTCTCATTGCTTCATCCAAAGATTACAATTCAAGGCATGTAACCATGCTGTTAAACAGTTGGAGCGTCATTCAAAAAGCTGGCAATATGTCCATTGGTCCACTTGCTGATTGTATGTCAGCCGTCACCTTTGATCCTCGCATGTAAATCTGTTGTTGCTGTCAATATTACAAGTAGTGAATGCGTTGTAGGTCATGACAGAGCAATCGCTGAGGCAGCAATCGGTGTGCTGTGCCAACAGATGCCGACACTGCCCCTTTGGGCATTATAAGGTGCCTGCCAACAGAGGGGACAGGATCAGCACCATCACGGTAAGTAGCCTACTTCATCTGGGCACTTGACAATGGACATAGCATGATGCTATTTCTTGCATGGCGCATAGCAAGATGTCTATTCATGATGTGTGCAATCTTTGTAGAACAATCGCTGGGTGACTGTAAGTCTTGGTAACAAGGCGTATCACCCATCAACCCGTTTGTCATGCTGAGCACATTCACTGAGCATCAATCTGTGCAAACACATCCAGCAAGCGGTTCTGAGCTGATTGTTTTGGTCCTGCAGCAAGCAACTGTCCTCAAGATCAACCGCAAGGATGCTCAGACTGGCAGATTTACCCTTTCTCTGTACCCTGGCAACCATGTCACAGATAAACAGTGTGATCTGGATGCTGCATCAGGGCCCCAAGCTTTGCACTCAACTCAGGACATGACCAGTGAACAGACGTGCATCGCTGACAATGGTGGTCAATCAATTGTCAGCAGCGATAGAAGCAGCGGTAGAAGCAAGCTTGATGTCATCAAACCCAACAGTAGCAAATCTTCAGGAAGCTTTTGCAGTGCTGCTGAGGTTAAGAGCAGCTCAAAAGTTGTGCAAGTTGTGGTGTTTGATGAGAAGACTGGTGTGTTGTTAGATAGCGAGCAGGTCACATTGCATGATGTGATGAATGAATGTCTACAGGCTGGCAAGACGTGGGTGGCCTTACCAGTGAATGATATGCACACAATGAATATGCAGAACACCAACCAGCTTCTGAACACTGCAGCGCAAATGTTTTTGGATGGTTGATTGATTATATAACTATAATACATATATGAAGTCTCCATTTGGCACCTTGCTCACGAGATTACTTGGTGTTATTCAAATTGATGCAGCATGTATGTGTAAATGGCAAACATTGCGGCAGATTTGTTCCACATGCTAGGGTGATAAGGCTGTAGCTGATGCATGCTCTGACATCTGCCACAGTGTCTGTCCTTGGCTTGGAAGCTCTGAGTCAGACTCAGCAGTCTTGCATCTGGATTGAGACTTCGCACCAAGTTTTTGAATGTCAGGTGTTTGCACATGGCACCCGCTCGGCTGTCTCGCGTCTCGAGTGCAGGCCGATCATGTCTGTCGTGAATGGAAGCCCTCTCCTCAATCAAGATCGAGTTGCGCATTGGGACATGTGTTTGGAATTTGAGAATGGACGTAAGGTATATAGCCATCGATTCTTGATCTGTGCAGCGTTTCAGTTTTTCGAGGGACTGTTTGAGACTGAACTCGATGAATGGTACTTCTACAAAATGCCTCCCCCAGAAGAACAACCTGTTACAGCTGACATGATGTGCCTGATGCTGTCATTCTTGTATGAGGACTGGCAGGTGTCTGGAGTGACCAACGACAGGCTAAGTGCCAAGTGCAGGCACGTCAAGAATGCTGAATTGACTTCTCTGGTCAGCGTCCTTTCACACCGACCCTGGTACGCAGGTACTGGGACATCAAAAAAGCTGCTGACTTTTTGGGAGTACGATCAGGAGCAATGAAGGCCTTGACAGGCCCTTGCAGATGCTGTGAGCGTCCTACAACACGATACGCAAGAGACATGGTTGTTATAGGAACATCAGGCATGTGTCCTGATTGCTGGCATCGCAAGCATATCCAGCTTGCCAGCGGGACGCCAGGCCTACATGGTGACAGACTTCACATCACAGACAGCAACACTGCCTGCGACTCAAGAGAAGAAGTAATCGCCAAGATCATCGCAGTAGGCGGATATACAATTGTGCCAGATAAGCTTCTGCATGCACTGTTGCGGCACATTCAGGCATCCTCCTCACCTTCTGGTTGCATGGACTTTCAGAACATGCTCGCCTCGTTTCTGATTGATGGACTGCGGCTTGCCACTGAGCAGGTGCAGGCGCTGCTTAATGCGCTTGGACTCGATGCATGCTGTAAAGTCTATGCACTTGTCTACTCCTGCATGTTGTGTCCATGGGAGTGCCCCCTCACTGCTCCACACTCAGAGTCCTTTCGGAGATGTGAATACCCCTCGGGTCATTGCAATGTGCCCTGGTGTGCCATTCAGCACAGTGTAACTATGCTGAAGCATCAGTCTCTGAAAGACCAAGACATATTCGTCAGCTGATGCATCAAAGGCTCGCCCATTTTCTGCATGCACATGTGGACAATGCCCAGAAAAGGATGGTCAATACTAGCAATGGTGTAGAGAAGAAAAGTCACAATTTTTGGATAGATTGGATCTCAGATACACATTCCCAGAGTCACACTCATTTGCAGAGCTTGGTAAGCTTAAGGTGCCTGCATTCAAGTCTCATTAGGGCACTTGCTGCACACAGCATTTGTACAGCTGACAACTCTGTTGTAGGGAGTGGTTTAGTTGACTTGCAGTCTTTCCACATCAATAGCTAGGGCAATTTATCTTGTATATGGCAAGCTTGAAAAACATCATGGACTTGAGCCGTTGTGTGCAAGCTGTAAAGATGACTATTGTCTGGGCTGGTGGCACGAAATTCATCATATTCGTTATTGCATACCGTAGTGGTATTAAGGTTCCTCGGTTTTTAATGTTCCTCGGCCTCGGCTGGAATAAAATTTAATCGAATAGATCCTCGTTTCATTATTTAATATTTTTAATGGTCCTCGGACGACAATAGCAATACTTTTAATGACTTGAATGATCCTCGGGCACTCTCAAATGTCCAAAACAACGACCATCAGACGGCTGCTACACCATTGGAATAGTCTCAAATAATCATGCAATATCATGCATCAAGGCATTGTCAAGGAACAATGAGCAACATTTGTGCGCATGTCTGCGCACACAAGACCATATTGCAAACTAAGGCTCACGAGCGGGTTCCTGACCGTGCTTAGGGGCCCGAAACCATGCCTAGCTAGACCGGCTTGCTTCTTGGCACTCATTGCACAGTCCAATGTCACGCACAATGATGACTATGTTCTAATGGTCGTTTCGATCAAGTTTGAAGCGCATGGCCGCCGTTGCAAGGTCTCGTGAGCTTGATCACAAGCAAGACCAACCTTTCGCACCAAATCGCGGTCTTTTGACAGAATAATGGAATATTTTTAATGCATCTCGGAGAAGGATATTAATTAATTTATTGGTTTTAACTCGCCACGTCTCAGAAACCAATTAAATATTTAAACGAGGAACATTAATACCACTACGGTAGTATGTTGCAAGGTCACAGGCGGTGACTCACAGCACCATCAACGTGACCTTTCGAATGCAACACAAGATTGCAGCAGGACCTGTATACATATCTTTGGTCAAGCTTTGTGGTAAGGTCACAATAACACAATTCATGCTCTGCTGTTGTCAAACAAAGCATGCAGTCAATTGGTGTACATATGAGCATCAATGGGCCGTGACAAATATTGCTTCACTGATGCCACCTTATGTGTATGAGGAGCACCAGATTTCTGAAGTGTGTTTGATGCCTTGAGGTCTGTGCAAAAGAAAAAGTTGCAAACTTCATGGTGTTTGTAATGTGCTGAGAGTCACCTACCAGCCTAATAGTATGCATGCAGTCACACTTTGCCTCTGTGGCAAACATGTGGGGTACCATGATTCGGTTGAAGAAGCAAGCTGCAGTATGGCCCTGATCACCAGCTGTCCTCATCTGAGTCTGCTAGCTTTTGCTGATATTTGTACTTAGTCTGGCCCCCTATCTGAGGTCGTCCTTTACGAGCTCTTCTGCCACCAGGGATGATCAATGATGTGTCCACCTCATCACCAGAGGCATGATTGATGGTCTCAGGCTCTGCATCCTCCTGCAAAGCATGCCACAAAAGCTTGGCACAGTGCAGCCAGGCTCTTCTCAATTTAGTCTGGACTCAGCACAGGTTCGGCATGATCATTGCTATGAGTGTGGTGTCTGGGATGCGCATATGGGCTCTGTAATTCCACGCCAGCGACGGCCGTACCCTTTTACTACAATGAGGGTCAGAGTAGCAGCCACACCCCAGCAGCAAGGCAGCTGGAGGGACTGGCCATGTTTTGCATCATGATCTGCCAGCCAGTTTGCGTGAAACATGCAGCAGCACTCAAACTCATCATGATTCACAGCTGACCTCATCCTCATCATCATCCCCCTTCCTCCGCTTCTTGCTGGCCTTGGGCTTGGAAGAACTGCTGGGACCAGCTTTGGAAGCAGTGCTGGCCTTTGCTGAGCTGCCTTCATCCACCTGCAAACATTAGCCTTGCTCCTGTCACAAACCAGAACATGTTATGTAACGCAATCAGAGGTAGCCTGACATTGTGTCAGGCTACCAAGGTCATGTGGCAGAGGCAGGATGGCGGGAAGAAGAGGGCAAGGCGGTTGAGGGGGGAGAAATGCACACTGCAAACTATGCGCGAAAATGGTTCTGACATTCGTTGTGTGATGCCACTTTATCCTTACTGTAAGACACACTTTGCCTTGTGCTGGACTTGCATTGTAGTACTTGCATTTCAAGTCATTGAACATGTAGGCTGCGGGTGTGGAGTGCTTCTATGACCCTCAAACGACAGATGCAATGTAGATTGAGTAGATGTGTGCTGTATTCTCACTCTGTGATGCAAACAGACTGGCAGCAGTGCATACATGTTTGGCGCAATGATGCAGGGTGATCTACCTTGGTCTTCTTGGATGGAGGCTGGTCCTCTTCATCCTCATCCTCGTCCTCAGCCTCATCATCATCATCATCTTCATCTTCCAGCTCATCATCATCGCTTTCTGAACCAGCCTGCAAGTCAACAGATGTATTGCTGAACCTGATTGTGCAAGTCTGCATGACCTTGATCTGCCATGATTGGCTACTATGTGCTGCTGGCAGCAATGCATGTAAGCTGCACTCTGCAAGTTGAATGCAAATCAGGATAGTGAGCTGCAGCAAGTCTTACTTCCTCATCAAAATCCTCTTCATCTTCCTCGTCGTCATCAGCATCTACAGGGTCCACCAATTTGCCCTTTCCTTTGCTGGCTCGCAGCTCCTCTTCTGCCGTGATCTTACTCTTGCCCTTAGTGTCTACAAAAACATGCCAAATTTGGGAAGCCGGGCTTTGATGCTGCTGAAAGGGCAACACTCAACACCAAACACTTCGGTTCGCAATGATGATCAGCAACATACTGCTGCAATGCTGAGCTGCACGCAATGGTGCACAGCTCTGTCAACAATGAACAAAAGCTGTACAAGGATCAAGGCTTGCTATATGGTCACAGGAAAGCAAGTCTGATCAGCTTGCAGCTCACAACCGTCCAGGATGCTCATTGAGCGTTGTTCGTGTTGAATTTGCACTATAGTTTCGTATACCTGTCTTAGTGTCTGAACCGGTTGCCTTGCCGTCGCTGCTTTGTGGGCTCATCCTGCTTATGTGTATATCAAGAGTACAGAGTCCCAAAAGCCCGTTTTTGGCGACAAGTCGGCGGCTGCCTTCAGCAACACTCGTTCCGACACACTTCCGTCAAATGATTGCAGGACAACGCAATGACAACGCAAATTTGTCACAGCTGAAGGCGCTGGCGTTGAAGGCTCTTGTCAGCTTGATGGTCACGTGCTTCCTTACGCAGATCCGCTTCTGTTGCGCGCGTTGACTTTGGAGAGCATTCTGCAACTACTCGCGTTCAATTCGGGTCGACTTCACCGCATAAAGCTGAACGTTCTGATTACACGGCATGTCGTAGCGTCTCTGCTGGCAGCACTGCCCTTTGCTGGTCTGCCTTTTCTGGCTTGCAGCTTCTGACCATCCTGGTGCTGGCTGTCCAAACACGTTGTCGCAATGGGGAAGGAGGCACTCAAAATGCTGCACTTCGGGTTCAATCAGGATCAGGGTTGCCTGTTTTGCGGAACTAATGCAGGCTTCAGGGTTTACAACTGCGATCCGTTTCAAGAAAAGGTACAACTGTACTGACATGCGACTGCATCCTGCTTTTTCCTTCTACGTCCAGCTTCTGTGCCGTGTGACGATGAACAACAAACCTGAACGAGAAGTCCATGTTGTGATGTACCAGGCTTGCAAATCAGCTTGTCTGTCTGCAGATGAGGCGTGATTTCAAGGATGGAGGCATAGGCTACGTAGAAATGCTGTTCCGATGTAATATTTTTGCTTTAGTAGGTGGTGGCGACAATCCGAAGTTTGCTCCAAGCAAGGTAGTCTAGCTGGCATATCTTGCTCTCTCCACACCTGGCAGACAAACTGCAGTTGCTGGCGCTGCTATGCAGTTTAACTTTGCTCATCTTGAGCTCCATGTTCAGGTGATGATTTGGGATGACCATCAGAACCGATGCATAGGAGAGCTGAGCTTTCGAAGTCAGGTTAGCACTTGTGGCATCTTTCCTCAATCTTACTGCGCTTTGATAGCTGCAAGCTGCAAACTTCTCATCAAAAGCTGGCCCTGGTACATTGGTGCCAATAACAGTGCCTAGCCTCAAAAGTCAGTCAAGCCAACATGACTCACAAGTGCGTCGTGATCCTACTGGTACATCTAAACTTGGTCATTCTTTGCAAGCGCTTGTTGTTCCATCCAAAACCTAATGGACTACATATCACTGTCTTTAGCTTCCCCATTGTCACTGTTGCTGGTGTGACACATTTACCACTGTTTTTACCGTATACTCAATTCATGCTTGCTGTGTAGCTCATGCCAGCCCTCATTTCCATTGTCATTGCTGCTGTCATCATGCACAGGTCAGGGCGGTGAAGCTCAGAAGAGAAAGGATAGTGGTAGCTCTGGAGCACAAGGTCCTAGTGTATGACTTCAAAGACCTCAAGCTGCTGCATTCCATAGAGACTTTGAGCAACCCCATGGGTCTGGTGGCCCTCTCCCCCTCCCAGGACCAGACAGTCATGGCCTGCCCTGGTCTCCATTGTGGACAGGTAAGAAGTCCACAATATGCAGGCTATGAAGCCTTTGTCTGGGTGTCAGGGGACTTCGCCCACCTGGTCGCCCTAGGTCTGCTTTCAATGATGTTGCATTGTGTGATTGTCATAACTGTCAAGTTTGTGGACCTTACAGGGTTGCACAAGACAGACTGCTCTGGACAGACAAGACTTGTCCTGCATATACCTAGCTCATCATGAGCTGCAAAGCGTAATTAATAATAACAGTAATAATAGTATAAATATGCAGGCTGCACCAAAGTCATGCCCTCAGCATGATGCACCTACGCTTTCAAGCATTGCCATGCAAACATACATTCAGATCACTTGGAGCGCCTATGCCCAGATGAACAGATTTCAGCTTTTGTCTTAGCAGCTTCATTCTGAGTCTGCATGTGTTCAACATGGTGGCCTTGCTGCACGAATTTATAGATGCCAGTGCAATCTCATGCACATGTGTGCCAAGCAAAAGATGTATCCTAAAAAGGCTTAGCTGCTCCTGTTTCCTGTTGGACTGGGATGACTGCTGCTGCTGCTGCACAAGCTGCTTGCATGTTGCTACCACGTGGTGTCTGTACAAGACTGTGCAGCTTGCAAGGCATACACATTAAGACCGTGACCCTGCTTGCAAACATTCTGAAGAGACTTTCCAAGCAGCAGCAACAACAGCAGCAGCAGCAGGACATTCATGTAACAGCTGCCATGCAGGTACGAGTGGAGCTGTACGATGTAAGACGAACAAAGTTTGTCGAGGCGCATACAACCTCCCTGGCATGTCTAGCACTGTCACTGGATGGCAAGCTGCTGGCAACAGCATCAGAGCGAGGGACTCTGGTCAGAGTCTTCTCTACCACTGATGGCTCCAAGCTTCAGGTGCTTGCTCTAACACAGCATTTGACATTGTTCAACTGCAGCTGCAGCAGCTAAGTTATCGCAATGCGCATATCAGCCAAGCTTAACTCACCTGGTAACAGGACTGAGTCAAAGAGAACTGACTCACCATGCGGCAACAGCAGCACTGCACTCAGCGTTGCAGGCTGGGCAAACGTCTGGTGCTGTAACGTGTTGAAGATTAGCTTGTAGTTGACTTTGATATTGCAAAGTACTACGCTCAAAGTGTCATGCAGATTCTGCTACTGTGCAGCAGGTTCTGGGTGCTCAGCAGCTATCAAACATTGTGACGCAGGGGGCATGCAATGAAACAACTGTCCGGCGCCTATACAAGTCAGCATCTTAAGGCATTCTGTCAGCAGTTGTTGCTTGACAGTGAATTGGCACATGTCTCAAAACAGTGCATGTGTTGCTAACAGGAGCTGAGGCGAGGGGCTGACCCAGCAAGGATTTTCAGCATTGCATTTTCACGCGGAGACATTCCTGAGTTTGTGGCAGTCTCCAGTGATAAGGGCACTGTCCATGTGTTCAACCTGGACCCCAAACGGACAGCTGCCATCCCATCTACAGATGCCACATCCACACAGATAGATGGCAACAGTCCAAAGAACCCTATCTCGGCGCTCAAGTTCGTCAGCGTAAGCTTCTTGCTGATCTTGTCAGTTGTGCCTGACAGCCCCAACGTCACCATGCTGAATTCATACAGGATGCCTCATATCATGCCGCGTCACTGAGATTTTGCTTTAGGCGCGTAGAGTAAATGCTGCTGCTGTTGAGGCAACTGTGCTCTGTCTACAGCTGACGTGGAAGACTCTAACCTGACAATCCTGTTGTGCTGCAGTCCTTTCTTCCAGTCCCCTACTTTGCTTCAGAACGGTCATTTGCTCAGTTCCGGTTGCCAGAAGACACCAAGGCAGTGGTCGGCTTTGGGCCCTCCAACAGCAGTCTTATTGTTGCCAGTACAAATGGCAGCTTCTTCACTGCTTCCTTTGACTCCGACAAGGGAGGCATCTGCAAGCAGGAGTCGTTCTGCAAGTTTGTAGAGCTTGACTCTTGATTGTGGGGCTTGTGCTGTACCATTGTCATAGTGGCAGATGCTTCTTGGGTGCAACCCTGTATGCTAGACATGCCAAGGCACGATCAGCTATTGCCGCAAAGCTGTGATGAATGAGTATGGGTGGCTCGTGCTGATTGAGCCATTGTCTGACTCATAATCTGCAATCTGCTTTTTAGTGGCGTCCTTGCTTACGACGTTTGAAGCTGCGTTGTACTGCGAGCAATGCCTGCTCGAATTGTACATCCCATGTGTACCATAGTTTTGTAAGTTGAACGACGCCGGATTTGTTTGTGGGGCAGCTGTGTGTCGCAATGATACGGCGCCCGCCATTTGACATCGTTCAAGCTTGGGCAGCAATCTAACAGGCAAAGCGACGTGCATGCGGTGATGTACACCAACAACAACGGCGCGGGCAGAGGCGGTGTGCATCTGTGTCGTAGCCTGCTTCGGAAAAAGGTCTCGGTTGAATACTCTGGGATTGACCAACCGACCGCCCATGACTGTCGGTCCATTATGCACTGAGTGAAGTCTTCCAGTTTGAAACTCTGTGCCGTGTCGTCGAGACACTGTATTGTTGTCGCTTGTATTTAGCTGAACAGCCCTAGCAGGAAACGCTTTGAAAGGACTGGGATCACCGGCCTCCGTTGCTGTATCACGGCGGCCCTCGGCCTGCAAGTGTTGTCCCACTGAGCCTCACTGCTAGGCTGCAGCAGCACTTGATAGCTTGAGGTGCATCTTCAACAAAACTGCTGAGAGCTTTGTGTATTTGCTCTGTTTTCCTACTTGACTGTTAGCTACCTTTTGCAGGCAAATGTGACACACTCTGTCTTGATTTGCCTGTCACAGCAAACAGTGTTTGCATGCAGTGCCACTGCCTGAAGTGAGTTTGTCAGAGGGCATCATAGCTTTCGAGGCAATTCAGAGGTGGGACTCCAGCTCAGACATGCCAGACCTGCACAGCACATTCAGCCAGCTCAAGCAAAGCCAAGGCTCACAGATGCCAATCAGCCCTTCACAAACAGGGCAGATGCCAGCCAGACATGAGCCTCACAGCCCTATTGCAACCAAAGTTGTATCTCATAGGGATCCCAGGTCCAGCAGATTCAGTGCTTGGAAGGCTGCAGTGCTTACAGTTGCAGTAATTGCTGTTGTTGGAGTGGTGGTATGGTTGCATCTAGCCGCAGCCATGCTTACATCAGCTGCAACATTGATCCACTTACATCAAGGAATCCACGCAGTGCATGCCCAGTCAGAGTCCAGCAGCTTGATGCGTGAAGAAGAGGGCTTGCAAAAGAGAAACATTGTGCATGTCAATGTTCCTGTCACACTCTTCGATGAAGCTGCAGCATTGGCCGTGGACTCTCAAAAGAGACGCGAAGCAGCAGGCAAGGCTGAAAAGGAGGAGGCAAGGGAGAAAGGGGTCAATCTTGAGTGGCAGCGCCACCATCACCTTGATGGAAGTGTGTATTGAAAACTGCTGCTAGTCAGACTTGTATCTAGAAAGCCCCTGTAGACACGCAGAATTTAGGTTGTCTGGCTCATGCCATTAGACTGAGTTAAAAGCACACCACGTCATGGCTGTCAGGTCAGTACACTGTGGTAGTTAGTGTCCCTTTTCGAGATTCTTGCGGCTGTATATGCTGATTTGGATTGTTTGCGGGGATTAAGATATGCAGTCCTCGTACTGTGGCTCACCTTTGAACAACTCCAATGTGCTGAGAACCCTTGCGAAACAAGCAGAAGCAAACGTTGACCAAGCTCTGCAAATCAGTGTATCCTTTGGAACGTGTATCTGAGATCCAATCTATCAAGGAAATTTAAAAGTTTGTCAGAGACGTAACGCTTGGCTTTACGCAAAGGTTCTCTAGGTCTTGTGTTGCACACATGTCTACAGATCGCGCAGATTACTTTGTTTCATTGCAGCGTATTTAGAACTAATCACCGCATGTGCCTTTGTGTAGACGGAGCTTTGACCTTTTGTTGGCCGCAGAATTGTTATACACAACGTGCATCAGCTTCTTAAACCTCACAACAGAAGCTGGGCAAAGTCGGCCATCGCGAGCAGCGTTTCTACCAGCAGAACCATTCATTGATGGCGTAGCCCCGAATACGCCTCGCATGGCCCAAGCATAACAATTGCAGTCAGATCTGCAAAGTCGTTTCGGACATGTATGCAAGCTACTATGGCAGTGGATATCAGCACCCAGCGTCTGGCCCGCCACCGCCTCACCAGCATCCTCCTGCTCCGCCTGGTAAGATTTATTTTCAGACTGAATGATGTGCGCGGCTGAGCATCCTCAGAGAACACTTGACAAACAGCATGTGTCCTGCAGCTGGCCCTCAGAGCAATATTGTGTGTGCAAACTGCACGACGTTACTACTGTACCCTCAGGTGCGCAGACACATCTGTTGTAGTTGCTCAAGAGCTTGTGAAATGCTGCCTTATGCAATATGCCATACAAGCGATATTCTTTTCTGCAGGGAGCACAGAATGTACGCTGTGCACGCTGTGGAGAGATCACGCCTGTGCCCCTGACTGGAGGTACATGGCAGATGTGACAATGCTGTATCACTGTCTGCAGTGTATCTGCACAGCAGTCACAGTATGATGGCATGAATCAATCACTTTTGTGTTGCCAGCCAGCTTGCACATGTGTCTGTCCCTCTTTGTATAATCCAGTTGTGTATGACGCGATGGCGCTATTGCCATGCAGGCAATTCCGCACAGTTGACATGCAATAACCCCCATTGCAGAGTCACACTCCAGTACCCTCGTGGGGCGTCACAAGTGCAGTGCTCCCTTTGCAACACAATCAACACTGCAATAGATGTGAGTAAAGACTTGTTGTCATCACGCTTGCAGGATGCATTCACTGCTGAACCATATTTGCAGAGTGCCGCAACCTATTTCACATGTTTGTACTGGTCCTCCTGTCTTGCAGCTTCAACGATTTCATGTGTTCACACCAGCATTCACTGGCATGCTCATGCACAGAAGCATGAGTCATCACCAACATCTTGAGTCTGGCATGCAGGCAAATCAAATAGGTCACATAGTTTGCAGCTGCTGCGACATTACGCTGATGTATGCCTTTGGGGCAGCATCAGTCAAATGTGCAGTGTGCAATACTGTTACACATGTCAACCAAACTCCTTTGACTCAGCCATCAGCACAGCAGGGACCCCCCAGTAGCAGCGCTGGGGTCAGTGCAGGGGCCAGCCCAAGGCCTCAGCAGTCCCATCAGACTGTTGTGATTGTCAACCCACCCACATTAGATGAAGAAGGCAATGAGGTGAGTGCAGCATTTTGAAATACTATACGTTGCTGCAGTTGCATCCGCCAGTGCTGTTGTCGTGTCTCCTCATTGAGTGCACATATCAATGATAATTCACAGGCGTTCCAGCTAATCGTTCTTGCCAGGTACCTGCTAGGTGTGCCCAAACCCTAGTCCTGTGAGCCAACATGCACTAAATGAGTGCATTGAGTGCACATGCCAGTCATCACCGGCTGATTGACAGCGGCAAGGGTGATCTCAGAAAGCTTGCGCAACAGCAACATGCATGTCTAATAATAATAATTATCATAATAATCATTACGTTTGCCAGCTCATGATGAGCTAGGTACGTGCAGGACAAGTCTTGTCTCTCCAAAGCTGTCTGTCTTGCACATCTCTTCATACAACAACATGCATGTCAAATCAGACTGACATATGACATGATGGCAACCATGATGGCTCTGTGCAGGTGGAAGACTATGTAGTTGGTGTAACAACCACGCCAGGACAGAGATCAGTAGAACAAAATAGTGACTCAAGACTGCCTGCAAGACAGCCTCCTCCAGACAGTCTTATATAGGGCAACAATTGCACTCTATGCATTTGCTGTTCAAGCCCTGCTGTCTCCATGGCATGGCAGCGTCAGGGTGTCAGAAGTGTAATTCAAAGGTGTCGCTATGTCTCAAAATCTCGATTCTTGGTCCATTGTTCCTGAGTGTTATATCACATAGTATGGAGTTCCATCAGATCTGCTTATTCTGCTGTCTGTCATACAGCAGGGTCCGTGCAGATGTGATGAGCCTGCTTACCAAGCTGCGACATACCGTGACACCAGAAGTTATCATATAACCCCTTGATGTGGGATCACGGGTTCCATCTGGGTCAGTTTCCTTGATAGATTGGATCTCAGATACACTTTCCCAAGAATGCACTAACTTGCAGAGCTTGGTCAATTGCCTGATGCATAGAATACACTGTATTCAATACAGTATGCAGTAAAGCAAGGTCATTATCTGGTCGCTCTATTGTTTACACACCTCATGAGCTCCTGGACAGAACATCTGCCCTGCATAACGAGCTGCGCTGAACCTCCTGCTGCATGTGCCTTGCGAAAAGGTATAAGCTGAAAGAAGACCCATCTAAGTATGTGAATCGTACTAAAACCTACATATGACTGCCTGGAACCTGCCTGGTAGTTCTGGTCAAAATCGCATGCCATGCAATTGTGTGCATGGGAGCTGAAAGGCAGAGGAAATTCAAAACCAGTACAGATGCCTGTATCAATCCTAACTGTCCTAACAATCCTAAACATACATGCTGTGAACTCATCAAACACTCCAATGTAGCAACATGGGTTTCAAAGTCTCACTTGTTGATGTAACCTGGTACTTGACGTTGCCTACAGCATCAAAATTGGTTCAAGAACAAGTCAGCCGTGGTAACAATATCTCCTTGGCTGACTGTTGCTTGAGCAGAGCAAAATGACTTGTGAAACTACTGACTGAGCAGCAATCTGGGTACAGCATAAACCAATTTCGGCATCACCGTTCCTCAATCTGTGGCAGATTCATGATTTCATAGACGGCTTCCTTTGCATTGAGATGACCATTCAATACTTGAGCTACAGCTGTCAGGACCGGCAGATTGACCCTGTATTTACGCGCCAATGTAACCACAACACCTGCAGCAAAAGTAACAACTGTTCACTGACATGTGGTTTCACAAAGCAGCTGCTCAAGCTCATGTACATGGCTGAGCATGCTTGAGTGCTTTGCCATTGAAGGCACAGCATGATGACATCAGGAACTGAGTGCACAGCCTGACTTGATGCTGAGCTGTCACAGACACTCGTGAGCAGCAGCAGCAGCAGCAGCAGCAACTGCTGGTTGATGTTTGTGAATGGTACTGACACCACAGACGCAAAAAGTGACTCGCATCAGACTGACCTGCTGTGCTGACGCCCTCTGCAACCTGCCTGCTGCTGGACAGGATGTCATGCAGGCTCTCACCTGCTCCTAACCTCACCCCCACCGTCCTGCATTGCATTCTTTCCCTGCTTGCTGCTGTTCACAAGAACTGTTTATGAAACACTGCTTGCTGCATCTCACGAAGACTATCATGGAACACGGCTTACTACTTTTAGTAAAGATTGTCATGGAAGAGAAGACTCACAAACAAACCAAACAGTGACACAGCTGATAACTTGTTTGGTCCTGGAGTGCCAAACAGGCATGCAAGTCAAGTCCTGTGGCTGCAGTGTACATATAATGTGTGTGCCAAAGCATGCAGATGGCAGACATGCTGCAGTGTCATATCTTTGCAAGGAGGGATGCTTGTGTAGAGCTTGGCAGAAGCCGATTTGAGGAGCGAGGCACAGGCAGAGCTGCGAGGCGAGTCACAACAGTGCGCCGGATGACTTTCTCACCTGTTGCGTGAGAGGCTGCCATAGCAGGTGAGCATGATGTCTCCAAGGCCTGACAAGCCAGATACTGTTGAAGACTTGGCGCCCATCTTCTCTGCTAGCCACCTGATTTCAGCACACCCCTGCACGCACACAGCACATTGACTCCCAAGCTCATGTTGTCTGGCACATGTGCAAGGCTGTCTTGCAGTCCGTACACATGTGCAAGGCTGTCTTGCAGTCCAGATACATGTGCAAGGCTGTCTTGCAGTCCAGACTATGCAATGCTTGGCTGCTGCCGCAAATGGAAGCAGCAAGGAAGACCTGGGCAGCCCAGTATGATACTTGGTGTCCTCATTCAATTGACGCCGAAAGGTATTTTCTTTTCTTTTCTTTTCTGGTCTGGTCTGGTCTTGTCTTTTCCTTTCCTTTCCTTTCCTTTCCTTTCCTTTCCTTTCTTTTCTTTTCTTTTCATTCCTTTTCTTTGCTTGCTTTCCTTTTCTTTTCTTTAGCAAGGAAGTGTATGTCTCACCTGTGCAACCAGAGCGGCCATGGCATTGTGCCCAAGATCCAGGCCCTCAACAATGCCGGCTGCAATGGCGAGCACGTTCTTGAGGGCTCCACAGATCTCCACGCCGGTCACGTCTGTGGTGGTGTTGACACGCATGTAAGGGCTGGCAAAGAGCTGCTGGGCTTCCCGGGCCAACTTGGGGTCCTGCACATCAGCAGGCATCCTGTGAAACTGCATGTACCTAGCTCATCATGAGCTGGAAAGCATTTTTATTATTAGTATTGCGATTATTGCATGGAAATTCCCAATATACAACAGAAAGTGTTTAAGGGGTTGGTGTTTCATGTCATCACACTCTAATAACAGACAATAGATATGTAACTTGTTGAAAGCATTGAAATGTGGCAAGAGCAGGCTTGCCCATCAACTTGACTGACTTTGAAAAAACATATGAGCAGCATGTTGTCCATGATCTGAGTCAGCACCATTGACAAATGGCAAGTACCAGTCCTTTGTAACGCATGATCAGACATGAAGCATTATTAATACATTGCGCATGTACATGCTTTAAGGCTGCACAGACAGCTGCACCCTATTCTTGCATAGGCTGGTATGCGTAGTGGAGGCTGCATAGTGCCATCCATATGCACAGTGATGCACACAGGCTATAATGTGCATGCATGTAACTCTTTGACTACAAACCTGGACCTGTTTTGGCACCCAAAACAGCATTGAATGACTTGTTTCGTTCATTCTCAGCATTTTCAATCTACAGAGTCATTGTCAGTTGACTCCCCTGATCAGTCCTAAAGACACAAAACAATGATTGATTGGTTGATTGATTGGTTGGTTGATTATTTGACTGACTGATTGATCATAAGCTCACCTTGGAAGCTGCTACAACACCAGTGGGCTGCAGTGTCATAACTTCCTTGGCAAAGGAGGGACCAGACATGAAGACACAGGGGTGCTTACGCCCCAACACATCCACCACCAGCTCTGACATCATCTTGCCAGTGCCCACTTCTAGGCCTTTGCTGACCGAGATGATAGGTACGTCATGCGGCAATATGTCCTGCACAAAACACAATTTGTAGCAGCTACAAAACACCAGCCAGCTTGCGCAATGGTGTGCACAGACTGGGTGATGTGCTGATGTGCCAGGTGCAGCATGACTTGCACAAGCAGATACTCACACTGCAGGTCAAGTTGCTGTTTGCAGAACAGTGTGATTGCTTGGGGGCGTGGCAAAGGGGGGGGGGGGGGGGATGGGGATATGCAGGTGCAGCTTTAGCAATGTACGGCCTGCTGTCCCCAGCTGAGTTGAGTCACAGTTGGGGATAAGGCAAGTACCCACCTTGATGGAGGTCAAGAAAGCTCTGCTATGCTGGACTGGCAAAGCGTGCACGGCATAGCGTGCACCCGCAATAGCTTCTGCCACACTGGTGGTAGCAGTCACATTCGTGGGCAGCATCAGGTCCTGAAACACAGATACACATGGATGCTGAAATTCAGCAATTGCCTGGACAAGAGACACTGTCAATGACTACATGTAAGGGCTGCAAAGCTTCATTCAAGATCGTGTCCAGTGAGGCTGGCTAGTACTTTACTATTAGTTACAGCTCCAGGTGGCAGCTGCAGCAGTGTAACAGACATGCATGCCAAGAAATTGCATGCAATCACATCATGTAGGTGTCGTCCATACGCATACCAGACTTGTTGTGTTGCTATGGAGCTTACTGGCAAGTAGCGAGTGTTGGTGTGCAAGCTGTTGATGTCCCGGCAAATATAGGCATCCCGCAGCAGCAAGGAGACGTTGAGCGTGCTTTTCTGCCTGGCTAGTGCCACACCCATGGCAGTGCCGAAGGAGCCACCGCCAAACACAACCACCTTGTCTATTTTGTCCAACACGTGCATGCCGTTCTGATCCTTTTTGAAGACCTTTGACCACCGCATCAGCGTCTGCCAAGAGTCCTTGATGTTGCCTTGCTCCTTGGCAGGGTACAGGACAGTTCTGGGTGATGCGTATGCAGCGGAACCCTGAGACACTGAAGCTGCGGCTTTGCTGGCTGCGTTTCCTGGAGGGGTTTGGACATGAGTGACAGAGGCTTCCGAGATGATACCAGCCTCTGGTGGCTGATCGCTGTCTTCATCGCTGAGGCTGGGTATGTCTGAGTCTCGTAGAAGCTTATTGCTGCCATCAGTCGGCCTGCCAGCTTTGACGCTATTTGAGCGCTTGTGGGATGGGGATAATATTCTCCCTGCACCTGCAGTCGTGCTGTGTGCAGTGGGACTGCAGCATTGTTTAAGGCGGGAGCTCCTGTGCTGTTGGCTGTATCTGTCTAGCTTGCTCCACCAAAGTAGGGCTTTGCCTGTGAGAGGTCTGCCACAGGATGCACACTCCTCTGAGTGTAGTGAATACGATGTGCTGCAGTGCTTAGCACTTGTAGTCCTGTCTGCAGACGGCAGCCTCTCTTGCTGTTTGGCGCCTATGTCTCCCAAGCTGAGCTGAGCTGTGGCGTGAGACTTAGATGGTCTGCGTGGCTGCACAGACCTGGCAGCTTGTGGTGGTGTCGACAATCTATTGCGTGACCGGCGGTGACCACCACAGCTGACGGTGCCTGGTGACCTCAAATGTTGGCAAGCACCAGGCTCTCCGATCATGCCACGAACTAGGTCAAGCAGAGCTATTTCAGACAGAAGGACTCAAACCGCGGTTCAAATACCGCCACCGAGCAACAGTTGTGCAGCAGACAGCGCTGTTCGTGACTACGTGAAGTGTTCGTGACTCGCAATTGCGGGCGATTCATTGCTATTCATACGACACGAACTGTCACCGAAACTGTATGTATTGATAGCAGGCCACCTTGCAGTACCGCGGGCCTACTGCAGAAGTAGCAGGATAACAGGACAGGGCGCTGCGAAAGCGCCCCTCCAATAGTCACTTTCCACCAAGAGTTTTGTCGCTGGCTTCGACTTGCGTGCGCGTGTCACTTTTGCCCCAATCGCTGCAATAACGTTGTTCGAATCTGGCCTGGCTGTTTTTGCCGGCTCCGTCGGTGATGGCGGATGTCCAAGTGCAGCCTTGGCAACGCGGCAGGACATCAGTATTCCAAGTACCAGATGTCCCCGTCTGAGCACTGATAACCTGCATGTGCACTTGCTGAGACTGTATTTCACGACATCAAACATGCTTTGTGGTGTCTGACATCAGCTTTAGCTTTGTAGGTTCAACTGAATGCTACCTTGATAGTTTGCATATCGTAGAAGTGTTGTGCTTCAAATGTTTTTGATAGCAGGCTGGTACAGCTCTAGCTTCGAGGGCCCACAGACAAATGATACCTGGCAGGCCAGCTGGGAGCCTATTTGCAAGCGGCCACAAATTGATCATACTTGCACAACCTTCTGCTGGCATGCCTTGCTTTGATATGTTGCTGGCTTGTCAAACTTGCTTCACCTGTCGCTGCAAGGGTACCAAATTGTCAAGGAAATACATGTGCAGCATGTTATACTTTCTGACAGCAATGACAGGGCAACTGGCGGTTGCAAAACACCTGTTTGAAGTTTACACTCACTGTTCGACCTGTCAAATACAATGCAGCTTGAAGGGAGAAGAGTAAGGGTCCAACCACTTGCTGAAACGGCATGACACCTCATCTGTCACAGGGGTTGGGCTTGCACACAAGGGCCCCAATTTCTACACTTGTGTCTGCAATTGCACACGTCAAGGCATTTATAGCTATAAACCAGGTAGCAGCGCTTAGTGATGTCTCATGGCTATGTCACAATGCCTGTGCTAAGTATGCTAGATGGGCTGCGCTGCTAAAAATCTGTGCTACAACTCTATGCATTGAAACCTCAGCATGCCACTTGAATATGTCTCAAGCTTGAGCCAAGCGCACAATCAGCAATGCAGTTTATCGCTTTCATGAATGCAGATGGCTGAGCAAGCATGTGAGTTTCATCTCATTTGAGGTACAAGCACCTGTTAAGTTGCTGCTGCCTGGTATACATAAGAACCACTCTAATTGCCAGTTGCTGGAGGAGTGCGTTGCTATTTGGCATGTACATGTACATGTACACTTGTGCACTTTCTATCTAGATTCAGATTCAGACTTTTAAGGTCTTGCGCAAGGTTCACTGCGCAAGGTTCATGCTGGGCTGTGATGCCAGTTCTCCTCCGCTCGCCTGATCAAAACTCGCCGGGCCGTTGATAGTTCCATCACAGCAGGGCCGCAATCCATAAACAGCTCCGGTGCAGGCTGCTCTGCCGTCGATCACCATGCAGTCGTCCCAGGTTCTGCGCAGCATGCTGCATCAGCCACGTCTCGGACTCAGCCCTTCTGTCACAGGTTGCAGCACTTCGGCAAGATGCAACCACAGCGGGCACGCAAATGCTGCCTCACAAAGTATGTGCCAGTGTGTTGCACTGCTAACACTACCCCGACTTCGGCTTCTTAGTGACTGCAACCTTGCAGGACCCGCTTTCGCTGCCACAATAGTGCGCAAATCCAGATCAAAGTCTACGAGACAGCGCTTCAGGCCTGTAGCAGCCTCAGACGCTAGTGCTGACCTGCCCTCAGAACAGGTTTCCACAAGCAACCAAGGGTGACTCAGCCTCCTCGCTGTCTTGGCAAAGCAGATATTGTAGTCAACCTGAGCAGTCAGCAAGTGATGCAAGAAGCCAACTGCTGCCAGGGTGAGTAAAGATGTAGATGTGCCCTGCTGTAGGGGCCTCAGCAAAAGTAACACAAGGAGCTTGCAAGGCGGTGCATTTATCATTGCCTTTGGTGCAGCAGCAGCATTTTATTTGTATCAAGGAGGATACTTTCCAGCCATACAGGTGAATCAATGCACATGCTGAGTGCCACTTCAGTGCTGCCATATACTGTCATACTATCATGTGGTCCACATCCACCTTGCTCTCCCTGATTGTGTGTCCACATCATGCCACACCTCACACACTCTAAGCCTGCAGGAGTATGTAGCCAGCTCACCTTTGGGCAAATCTGGCTGCTTAGCTGCTTTTGCCCTCATTTTCCTGTCAGAGATTGGTGACAAAACCTTCTTCATAGCAGCTTTGCTAGCCATGCGAGTTGGCAAGTGGCTCAGCTTCACAGGCTCAGTAGCAGCGCTCAGTCTCATGACATTTGTCTCTGTTGGCATTGGGGTGGTCTTCAAGAACGTGCCTGATCAGTTCAGCAGCAGCATCCCCATTGGACAGTACCTGGGGATTGCATTGCTTGTATACTTTGGCTTGAAGACACTCAAGGTACGGTGCAGTGCAATGCCCTCTTTGCAAGAAAATGTCATTGCCTTAATGTGGAACGCATGTAACTGCAGTGCGACTGCATGATGTGCTCGCTGCTGCAAGCTGTTGAGCTTCCTTTTTCAAGTTGCAAATTGCACATAAAGGCGCTGGACGAGGTTGCAGGTAGTCAGGCCTCAGGAACAACTGCCATCAGCGATATGTGCTGTAGAAAGCACATGAAATGCACCAAGATATTGGCGTATTTATACTGCAGCTCCAGATTCACCAAGTTGCATACCTGGCATCACTGTTATACAGGCTGCACACTTACTGTTGCAGGGTCTACAGCATCAGTTGACAATTTGGCATCATTGCAGAAACCAATCTGCGATCTTTGGGTTGCAGGAAGCCCAACATACCTCACCCTTGGGGCTTTCTTTTTCAAAAAGTTAACAGCTTCTGTGCGTACCTAGCTCATTATGAGCTGGAAATTGAACTGTCTATTATTATCTATTTAGATTAGCGTTGTTATTATTATCATCATCATCATCATCATTATTATTATTATTATTATTATTATTATAATCTTACTATTATTATTATTAATATTATTATTGTCACTATTATGGAAAGGTACAGCCTTATTTTTCGGTCTTCTTGCAGGAAGCGTGGGACACGCCTGATGATGCAGAGGCCGGTGGTGAGCTGAAGGATGCGGAATCCTCCCTGAGCGAATACAGTCATCGTCTGGGCGGTGCCTGGTGGCAAAAATTTGCAGAGGTTTGCCACTGCAGCCTCTACACGCATTCAAATGTCTACTTGACAGTGGTCCATTGTGATCCTGGCTTGGACCTTGATCTGCTGCTGCACAATTGTCATTGCTGTGAGGACACCTTCTGCGTGGCATTTTCGTCATTTTTGCTGTTGTCGAGTGCACAAGCAGCCTGCTAGCCTTCAGCCTGTGCTGACAAGCACTGTGCAAGTCAAGGCTGCAAAGCATGGTCATGGTAATTAGTGCCAGCTAAAGGGGTGGCGTAGAGTGAAAAGAGTGTATGCAAGGTGTTTTGGGTTGCAGGTTGCATCTTTGATCTTTGTGGCTGAGTGGGGTGACAGGTCGATGCTTGCGACCATTGCTCTTGGCGCGGCACAGTCCCCTATTGGTACACTTTGTTTTCTCTACAATGTTGCTATTGCCTCATCTTGCTTTCCTGCTGCTCCTATTCTGTGTCATTACTCACATGCACTTCATGTTTATGTTGCTGCGGCAATGATCTGCTTGTGTACATATATTCTCTTTCTCCTGTGTGTCCATGGAAGACACGAGACACAAGCAATGGTGTCTTCCATTGCTTCAGCATGTCATTGTTATGTACCATTGCTTATGGCAGAAGGAACAATGCATGTTTTGGTCTCTGCGGATGTCTGGCAAGGCCTGCAGCATGAGCTGATTATGATGCAATGAGTGGACCTGATAGCTGGGGCCTTGCATGCAGGCTAACTGCACGCACTCATTGCAGCTGTGGGAAGGTTGCATACGAGTCCTGTGAACAATGGGGGTTGGGGCAAAAGAGGCTGTGCACTGGGTCACTAGGGCAGGCCAGCACTTGGTAGCCCTGGAATGGACAAAGAAGGAGGAGCATAGCACTCAGCATGAGCGTTCACCTGATCTTTGTCTTCTACAGGGGGTGGCTGTTGCTGGTTGAACTGCGTCACCTTCTCTAGCAGGGTGTTACGTATTTCCAGTTGCTTATGTCTGCCTTTCAGCTCCTCCAGCTGCGCTTTAGTTTCGGCAAGCTCAACCTCAAGGGTCTGAGATCTCACCTGAACATTTTAGGGCTATTCTTGAGGTTGCCAACTACAAAACTGCTTTTCACAAGCAGGATTGTATGATCCTTGTGTTGTTACACTGCGCTTGAGATTTGCTGACTCACCTTTCGGCGTTCCCGGAAACGTTTTTGTGCGATCCTATTGTTGCGCTTAGTCACCTCCCGCGAACTGAGCTGCTGTGTCGGGCTGTCGAGCGAGCTATCGGCTGTGACCTCAGGAGCTGAGCTGAACCCTTGAGCAGCAAAGCTAGCAGCAGGCACATTTGGCGTTGTGTCCATAAACTGCTCAAATCCGTCTAGAATATCAAGCGACTGATCCCAGCTGGGCGCGGGGCTGAAAGCCGGCATGTTTGCGTGCAGGTCAAAGTCACCCACACAACCTACGGTAGGTCGGTTCTTCAGCACGACTATTCAGCCCAACAATGTGAGGCAGAGACGCTACGTCGCTCAAGCACAGGCAACTTCAGGCAAGTTCTTTCGCTGCGCGAAAGGTAGGCAAATCGGTCACGCTGTGCTCTGAAACCAGATGTAAGGTTTTGCTTGCAAAGCGTTATGAGAACGCTGGCCCAAAAAGCATATGTATCTGAGCAAGAGGATTACCATTATAAATACCCAAATACTCAGAGACGCCTGGTCTCTGACCCAGTTTGCAGTGCATTCCCAGTTGACGCCACACTAGTGCTATGACAGATCCAGGCAGCACTCAATATCTGATCAGTTGTTGAGGACAAGCTGTGGGCACAATTGCAGATAGCAAAAATTCCAAATAGCACTCGATGATGGTCATAGATTATCATGCCAGTCAATATGTTACAGTCAATGCTGTCTGCAGGTACCTTTATTACTGATAGCGGTATAAACGTATGTATACGGTGAGCTGTGACACATATGGTGTAGCAACAATAGAGAAAGAAAGTTGGCACGTGGCAAGAGGTAGAGGCAGAGCAACCTCAAACATGCTGCATTTGTCTGCCTAACAGCACAAGATACGCCTGGAAATGGCAAAAGCACCTAGCAATGAAATCATGAAACCCTGCCTACTTTGCTTTCTTGTAACAGCCCTTGACAAACACTGTGATCTTGGCGCAAAACGGTTGGACAACAATGACTGCAGATCAGTGGCAGGAAAAGTGCACAACTATGCTTCACAGACTGTGGTCTGTCAATGACAAAACCATCCTGCCACTGCTGTGATACTTACTCAGTGCCAACAGATGGAACAGCTGTGTTCCTCTCAGCAATGGTAGCTTTGTCACCATTCTTTGGGTTTAGTCTAGGGATGGCTTTTCTCAAGGCATCAAATTGCTGCTGCAGACCGCTGGCATCTGCCTGAATTGCATCTGTCTTTCCCCCTTGCACATCTACCACCAGTCGGTTGATGTCTGTCTGGACTGACTGCAAAGCAAGAACGGATGTTACAGCATTGTTTGTAGTCCAGTATCTTGCACTGCATAACCTCAGCCAACGATAGATTTCCAAAAGTGAATAGGCAACCTATCATGTCCTAAAACTAACGTCCGTCTGCAATGATACCCACAACATGTCTGCTATGCAACAGCAACAGACACCACCTGAGCACATCTGCAGACACTGACTCATGGCGTACAGCGTGGCTCAGCTGTGTTGTCATAGCAGGATGACACGCATGCTAGACAACTATTGTAAGACTGAAGATATGTATGTACCTTGAGCTGCTTGGTGATGGCCTTTGTAGCATCATTTGGTTCGTCTTGCTTTGACAGCTCAGCAATCTGACTCTCTATCTTTGGCAAAATGTCTTTCTGCAACCGCTGCACCAGAACCTACAGGAACAAGAGGGTGATATCATGCACTGTTGCAGCATGCTGTGGCGCTTTGGACTAAACAAAGACCAACAGCACAAAGCAAAGATGTTGGACGTTTTGACTTGCTTGATATGACAACAACAGGTAGTAGACAACCTGACAGCATCATGAGAAATATGCTATACAGATGCAGTGCGCTGACCAAGCTGCAGCACATGAGTCAACAACAGAAGCTTCTGCCTAGCAGGCAGGTCAAACCTGCTGGTGGTCTAAACTAACAAAGTGTGAAAATTGGAAATTCTGCTGAAAATCTATGCAATGTGCTGCTGCTGTGGTGGTGGCTTCCAATCACTCAAACAATTTGCTCACATTGACACATCTGCAGCCGCATAGACTGGCACAAAGCCCAAGCACCACTGTGCAATGCACAGATATGCTGTGCAGCAAAACCCACCTCTCGACCAGGTTTCAAGAGCTCTGCAGGGGACTCAATGGCGTCTTGCAGCTTGGGTGCAACATCAGAGGCCGGGTTCCCAAGGGCATCACTCAAAGCTTTCTGAGCTGATGTTGGCCCAGACTGCACATTCTCTATGACCTTGTTGGCGATGCTTGATGCTGGTGAGTCAGGGTTTGCTGGGTTCACAATGTCTGCAATGTCTGCTGGTCCTGGAAGTGTGCTGGCAGTGAGGTCGCCTATGATCTCATCAGGAGTGGCCTTCTCATCTTCTGCTACCCTGGCCCATTCTACAACTAGAGGAGGAAGAGCAAGAGGCTGCTGGAAGTCAATTGCAGACGCTGGCCCTGCAGAGCAGTTGTGTTCATGTCAAGCCGTGAGCAAGAACAAGCCCAATTTGCAAACTGCTGCAGCTCATCTGGCTCTCCTGCTGGAGCAACAGGTTGCACTGAAAACACGCATGGTCATCAGACCCTGGACCATATGCAAAAATTGACCTGCAGGGCTTTTGTCAGAAAGAATACATGTTTGACTTGTTATTGGATATATGTATACATAAAACAGTCACACAAAGCAGTTTGTGTACACACAGCAATTGAAGCATACTGACGCAAACGCCTTGCAAGTAACAGCACAGTGTTGAACACAAAGCAAGTGAATTGAAGATTGGTAGAGGTAAACTGGGTGTGCGCTTTATAGTGTGAGCAGACACGAAATATCAATTTGGGTAGTAAAGAGGCGTGCCTGCTGTCAAAAGCTGTGCTGCTGCTGACAGGCTCAAGAGTGGCAGTGCCAGACGTCCAAGTACCTACAGTTGAGAACTAGATCAGCGAAGCCTGTGCAGGCTGAGTGCTTGTACTTCTAAGAGGTATTATTCCTATCTTAGAGGCAAGCAAGCGTATCAAGCGACAGCAACCGGCAGTCGTACGGGGAACAGCAAATTGGCGTAGTGACTGCGCACCTGTTGCTCAGATCGGGAACTCGCTGCTGGTGCCTGCATTCAACGTTTGTCAGGAGAGCTTGCCGTTGATGTGCCGTATTGCGTTGACAATGCAAGCTGTATGCTTTGAGGAGCTTGATTGGCTAGCACAGACTTGCAGCAGACGATCCTCGCACCACGACACGCAATTCCGCATCTACATTCTATCACAGTGACGCAGTCAAGCACTTGTGCAACTGCTGCTGCTCACCCTAAGAGCAACCTGGCGTCGCGCTGCTGCGCCAGCAACTGCTCCGCTGTGTGCTGCCCCTCTTCTGGAGCTTGGCACTTTCCTGATGTGATGCTGTAGGCTGTGGCCGTTCGATGTGGTCACAGGTGCAGACATGTTAGGCGTCGACTCACAACGCTTCGATCGACGTCAGGCCAGCAGTATTGCGCTTGAGCGTGGCTTGACGGCGCTCCACAACAGCTCTCCCGTCAACCAACACCAACAGGAGGAGCTGAGGCGCCCTGACAGCCTGCCGGCAGGCCTTTTGCCTCACCCGTTTATGCACACACAAGCTATTGCCTGAATCTGCGGACTTGAGCGACCGCCCCTTTGCCTGCAGTACATTAAGACTGTATGTGAATCGCCCGCCGTGGATTCGGAGCAACAGGGACATTGGACCAAATTCTGATAGTCAGACTAGCAAAGCAGTACCGAATCACATAGAACCGCCCTGATCGCGTTGTATACCACTCTCAAGGATCTCACCAATGGTGAAACGCACCTGTGTGCAACCCATTGGTGTTGCTTAGTTTATTTTGAACCCATTGGTGTTGCTACCTGATTCAGAACTGCTGCAGCAGAATTCATGCATGCATGTGTCTTATGACAGCAAGTCCTGTCATGCTTTGTACTTTGCAACGCAGCAAAATTTGCAGCTGAACTCAGGATAAAGCTTTTTGACATCGACACCAACATGCACAATGCTGGTCAACACACACACGTGTCCAGCATGACCTTGACCACCGCTATTGCTCCTTGGGCTTACAGTAAACTTTAAGCCACTTTGCTTACAAACTTCAGCCTGTAATAAGCTTTTAATGTGGTACTGTTCTCATTTGTTGCCCCAAAGTGGGTTGCTTTGTGTAGGAGCACCAGGAGCAGATGACGGTGCTTGTGACTGTTGGGCATAAGGATTGTAGTAAGCCTGCTGCTGCTGCTGCTGTGTTGGCTGTGGTGGTTGATACTGTGGCTGCTGACCATACATGGGCTGTGAGTATGCACCATACTGTGCCTGCTGCTGCTGAGGAGGTTGTTGCTGCTGCATGTAAGGGTTAGCTGGAGGTTGGCTATACTGCGGCTGAGACTGAGGTTGCTGATGGTAGTACTGGGGGGTTGGGGGAGGGTAATGATGGGGGTTTTGGGCTTGAGGGTTGTACCCTCCCTGTGGTTGAGGGGCACCAGCCTGAAATCAAACACAATCACAGTGATTGGAAAGAGGTGAAAATAGTGACTGGTGTTTGCCCACATGCGACTCCTGTATCGTGTGAGTAAAGAGCGCTTTTTTGAGGTCACAAAGCCTGGGGACATAGACAGCAAGACAGGTTTTGTGACCTCATTCAAGCGCTCTTTACTCACATGATACATGAGTCACATGTGGGCAAACGAAGAGCAACAAGCCTCAAACAAACAGGGTGACTTGCATGAAAGAGGGAACACCGTGTTTGTGACCTGTATTCCACCTGCTCATGACATTGACACCTGCTTTGTTTGCTGACTTGCTGATGCACAAGCATATAAGGACAACCCCAAGGGCGGACAATGTATTGCTGACAAGCCCACCTGATATGCTGGAGGAGGGTAGCTGTGGGGTGGTGGAGGGGGGCCAGAGGGGGGTTGCTGAGGGCCTCCGTACCCTCCTCTAGGCGGATTGAGACTCATCTGCTGCATCTGCTGTGCTGCTTGAGCAGGGCGCTCCAAATCCTCCACAAGATCATCCCTGCAGCACCGAGTATTCTGTGACAAAACGTTCTCAAGTTTGCTGATGCTAGGACAAATGCTGTCAATTGAGCGTATTATCAGATAAGCAAGACTAAGGTAGGCTAGCTGGATACAGCTACTGGACTAGAGGGCAACAGCCTTGCTAATGAACATGAGGCATGGACAGAGGGAGCTTCCTGCACAAAGCCCCTTGACCACATGACATGTATGCTATGCCATCATGTGTTTGAAATCATTCACTGACGCACAATGCATGCTACTGACAGCTGAGCTGTAACAGAGCTGAGGTAAAAGGCGCAGTCCTAGCATGTCAGGAGGCTAATTTCCAGCACTGTTACACAAGCCCTCAAGCCTTTCGAGATCAGATGGCATGTGGCACGAGCTGGCATTGCTTTGTGCCCAGAGTGCACAGGGCTTCACCTCTGGATTTGGCGGGTCATGCTGTAGTCCCCGACCTGCTGGGCCAGGTGGGAGATGGCCTCCTGCAGGCTCATGTAGAAGCGCAACCCCTCGCTGAAGTTGTCCCGTACCTCCAGAAACAGGGCCACCTTGCTCCTCATGCCGCTTGCTGCCCCCTGCAAATCGCATATCCTGCCTCTCTTGCTGCCTTTTGCAAACATACCACATTGGACACCAATCATGTGTATGAAAAGGTCACACGCATGAGCTGTCAGCTGCCGAACAACTGTTGTCGACTGAGGCGCTTCAGCTGACCATCAGCTGGCAAGCTTCACACATGACTTCAGATCTGAGTTTGGATCTGCAAAGTCTGATTCTGTGTACATTTGTGCCACTGGTCAGGCATGCTTCACTGGTATGACATGTAGGGATGAACCTACAGGGACACAATCACATGCGCAAGAGCTCAGCACGGCTGCAACAACAGAAACAGCTCAGTTGGTGGACGCCCATTGGTCCTGATGTACCACACATACTGGTTTGCTTGTCTGTACTGTCAGAGGTCATGATAAATGCAGAAACAGACCTCGCAGGCTTGGCGCCATTCCCGGAAGCCGAAGGCCTGCCTGTAGGCTGCCGTGTTCTTGTTGATCACCACCAGCAACTCACTCTGTCTGGCCACGTTAGCATCCACGTTCACCTGTACACAAGGACACACTATTGTGTTGAGGCATCAGCTGGCATCGCAGCACTTCCTGACGCACCATAGTTTAGTACAGTGGACATCACAGAGTTATGCACAAGGACATACTATTTTGTCGAGGCATCAGCTGACATCAGAGCAGGTCCTGACGCACCAGTACTCAGTACAGTGGTCGGACTTACAGAGTGGCAGCTCCAAGCAAGAAACAGATATGTCTGGTTGGTGATCTGCATGCATATGTGCTTTGCTTGCAATAGGCAACCCTGCATTGCACTTTTGCTGCCATGTTTTGACGTGCTTGCATCTGCTGCAACACAAGATGTATAGACACATTTTGTGCTGCTGTTGACTTCATTGAATATATCCTCTTAGGAAGTGTTTTGCAAAGTCATGACTCCCACGATACTGATACAGCACTTGATTTGGTTCCTACCTTCAGCTCATCATACTTCTTCAGCTCGTCAGTGAAGATGTTGTCACTCCTGCCACTGCTGGCCATGAGCTTGGGCAGGATGTTGTCTCTGTTACGCTCCTCCTTCAGGGCCTCCTCAATGCTGGCTCTCTCAGCTGACAGCTCATCAATCTCTGCCAGGGCCTTGCGCAAGTTGGCTACCACCATCGCTGGTTCCTCATCGCCCACACTCACCATAGGAGCCTACAAACCGAAGAGCAATGCCACGTCACACAAAGGCTGAAATGCTCTCTTTCACAATTGCAGCTGTTGCTGAACATCTTGTGAGTCTCTGCTGGTGCCTTGCACAGAATGGCTACTGTTGCTGCTGAGCTGTTTAAACCAAAAAGTTTTTCTGTTTCTTTGAAAACTCCTTGTTGCAACAATTGCGTTTGGCACTGTGAGCAGACTATGGTTGTCTGCATGCTTCCAAACCAGATAACTACAACGAGAAAACTGCATTTTCTTACTCTGGGCTGCTCTGCTGACAGCCTGATGTGTCAACCAGCACAAAACAAGCTGATTGCGGCTTACTGGTTTGCAAAGTATCAAACTAAACCTCCCATGCAAACAATGTGTGAGCAGAGGCAAACATCTCTTGTCCAGTATTATCATGACGCTGTTTGTTCAGCAAGGATGGAATGAACGTCAAACCAACACCGGTGCTGCACAAGCATGTGTGCAAAGTGCGCCCTAACAGAGACGCCAATCCCACAGACAATGCAATCAAAAGCAGTGGTTGATGAAGCCTGACCTGCAGCCGGGGCATCTGAGACACAGCAGCATCAATGCTCAGTGCTGAGAAGGCTGCGTTGTTCTGCATCAGTCTCTGCTCCAGCCTTGCATCACTGTCACCAGCAGCAGTGAGGTTGGCATTGTAGCCAGCAATCTTCTCACGCATTGATGAGTTCAGGGCAGCAGAGGCTGGCCTGTTCCACCTGCTGCCATACTTGTCACGCATCTCTGCGTCTTCTGAAGATTCCTTGTCCAGACTGCTTTCCACCTTCTTCAGTTCCTCTATGGACACTCTGCGCAGATCCTGCAGCGCACCAAAGATCATCAAACTCAGTGGAATGAGGTGTAACGCAGTAATGAGTAGCTGATTGTGCATCTGTGCATCATTGCTTGATGCAAGCTTCTCTTCAGCTCCCACACTGTATATTACACGAACAACACCAGCATGGTCAAATAGCATGGTCAAATAGCATAGTCAAGCTGCATACAACTGAGCCACAAAGTATATACAAATATGAGGACACATGGTGCAGTATCTAGGACAGCTATGCTTCTGACAATTTAGGCAGCGCTGCTGTCCAGTGTGTGATACGAACAAAATGGGGTACTGCAAACCTTGATCTGCGCTGCTAGGTCATGTAGATGCCTGACGCCACCATGGTCTTCCAGCTGCTCCAGCTCTGCCCTCAAACCATCTGGCAGGGCTGCCGCGCTGCCAGCGTCCAAAGCCTGTGCAGCCACTCACAGCATCAACATGCCTGCCTCATGAACAGAGAGTGCACGGCAAGTCTGGTTGCATGTTGTATGATGAAGACACATATGTTTGTACATGATACTGTGGTGCAGCTATGAGCTTCTTAGCAGGAGGCCGGTTTTCCTGCAGTTCAGGTGCTCGCGCACACACACACTCACTTACACATATACAGGCACGCATGCACATATGCAGTGTCTGCTTTGCAGCTCCTGCCACAAAGCTGGCATGCGCCAAAACATGAAGAAAGAAGCATGGCAGCCTCATGCAATAGTGAAGCTGGGGCCTCTGTGAAGGGTAAGACAGTGATGGGGGTGTGGCTTGCCTGCAGAGCCTCAGGCATGTCCCACTCCCTGAGGCGCAGCCGGGCCTCATCGCTAGCAGCTTCCAGCTTGTCCTTCTGCTGCCTGATCAGGTTGTCCACCATCTCTGTGTACTTGCTCAGCGCCTTGGCACTGCACACACACAGAGTATTCACTGCAGCGCTTGACAGTTTCTAGGCATGCCATGTGACCTGGGCAGGATTTCTTGCCATCAACACTATGGTCCTGAAGAAAGTTTGGACAAGTGCATTGGCTGCATGTCTGTGTGGAGCATTCCAACTGTTACAACCAGACAAGCTGTGCGTAACCAACACAGCTTGAGTGCATATACTATAGATTGCATGCAGCATGACAGCTTGCTTGCAGCACATTGGCAGTGGGCTGCATGTGCCTGAGCTGATAAGAGACACGAGCAGACACCTGCTGTCAGGAATGACTGATTGGAACAGGCTCTCCTGGGAGGCATCAACATCTGTCAGAGGCAGCGATTTGACCAGTATGTAAGGCTGGATGGGTGGCAGATCTGCAAAGTTGGGCACTCGCTGGAGATACACAGTGGCATTCTCCCTCTCAGCCTTGACCAGTGCTGTGCTCAAAACCTGCAAGCATTATTAACCTTTGCGTATGTGGTAACACAGCAATGCAAGCCTGCAGCATGACGGCACTTGTGTATGGGGCTTTAGTGCTTGGCATATCATAAGTGACACAGACCCATAAAAAGCACATCAGCAGTACAAAGCACGCTGACAATGAACTGCTATGTCATGAGAAAGGTGCAGCAGCATGAGTCACTGCCAGAGTTAGAACAAACTCCTGCCACTCTGCGTTGGCTGGAGAGGTTGACACAGAACAATGCATTTGAAGCATGACAATAGTGAGGGCAAACAACAGCAATGCACCAGATTGCTGGCACATTGCTGTTTGGTTTTTGCTAGCACCATATGCGTTGCCTCTCCCTTAACATTGGACACAGGATGAATACCTCCTCGTCGTATTTGATGTTGTCTACCAGCTCTTTGCCACAGTTCTTGGTCTGCCCCTTGACCAGAATCAGGTACTTGTGTGCTTCCTGCAAGTACACATTCACAGCCGCATTATTTCTCAATGCAGATGGTACATTGAAAAGGTAGTCTTGATGTCACAGACTGTGCTGCATCATAATGCAGAGAAAGAAAGTACGATGCAGCAACAGCATGGCCCTGCCTGAGCCTCCCAAGGTGACACATGAAAACTGTTGATCTTGTTGTCCCAAATGCACTTGTTGTCCCAAATGCACTGCACTGAATGTGCGAATGATACTCCCATGCACACCTCAACTCTACAAGGCAAACGGCACGCAGGTTGCAAAGCATCCGTTAGACATATGGCACACCTCATCTCTACAAGAACAAATGGCACGCAGCTTGCAAGGCATCCTTTTGCTTTATACCACAGCAGAAGTGGTCACCTTGAGTCGAGCAATCTCAGGGGCAATGTCATCATCCTTGTGTAGTTGTGCTGCCTGCTGCAGCTGGGACTCCACATCACACAGGGTCTCCTTCACTTGCACATGGGCTGTCCACGACTTGTCAAAGTGCTGGTTCAGAGGGGGGCTGTTCAGCAGGCGCAACACCTCAGAGTAGAATGCAGACACCTGCTTGGTCAGCCTGCACCAGCCAAGCAAACTTGGCCGATGCATATACCATACTGGGACATGCGAGTCAAAGTGTTGATGACAACGCCTTGTGGCATGCTGGAGATGCAGCATGAGCTGTTCAGTTGTGTCTTTATGCTGCTGCCTGCTGTGGCAACCCCTTGGACCTGCTGATGTTGAGGCTTAGTTGTGCCTGTGGTGCATGTCAGCTGCAGATTTGCTTCATTGAGGCCGTGCATTCTTACTACAGTAGTATTCTGGGTGCCATAACATGCGTGATGCCAAAAATTGTTGACAAGGAGGTTTGAGTTGACCTTGATGACATGCTTGAAAAAAACATGGCTGTGTCATAGGTTTGTACGGATTGACCTGGCAAGAAGGGCAGGGGACTTCTTGTCAGCTCGTGCCTTCTCAAAGACGCACTCCTGGGCTTGCGCCAAGCACAGCCGCTCTAGCATGCTGGCACACTCTGGGGAGATATCCACTGGCCGGGGCTGCTCCACACGCAAAGCTGCCACATCACGCAGATGAGCAAAAGCCCCTGCCGCCTCCTGCATCACCAAGCAAGTGCACGGCTTGCTAAGCATGCAGACCGATGTTGTACTGTGCGTGCCGCTACACAGTGCTGAAATCAGGAAAGCGTGAGACCAAGGTAGTAAGTTGTGTCTTACAATGCAAACATGTACGACTTGTATGTTGTACACAGAGTGGTATGAGTTCACTGGTGTGCAGGTGTTCAGCTTGATTACTATGTAAGCCATTGCTCTAATGACTTTGCATAGAGCTGTTTGAAGGTACACTCTGAGCTGAGGGATACAATGGCGCAAATGCCATGAAGCAACAGCAGCTGATGCTAGTGTGCAAACCTGAAACTTTTTGGCCGCATCCTTCATGCCCTGATCTTGTGTGCGATCACATGCCAGAGCTTGTTGCGTCAGCACAGCCCCAAGATTGAACATGACTGCAGCCTTCTCAAAATGAATGCTGTACTGTTCTGTGCGCTTTGACGCGCGAAAGGCATCATACCATGTAAACGAAATCATGACATGTGACCTATCTTTGCTGATAGGGAACCTGGTTTCCATCACAGTCAAAGCCTTGTAGTACCTGGACAGTCATGACGCTCCGCATGAGGCTAGAAGAGAAGAATGCAGGGAAGCAGAGCAACAACAGTGCAACAAGCATACCTAGCTAGCGTATCACGCAAGTCTGGCAAAGATCCTGTAAGTCCCACCAAATCATTTCGTAGCTGTTGCACTGCAGCAAGATCGTCTGCAGCGTCGTGTGCCTGCTGATCAGAATAGGTTGCACATATGTATGACCATATTGGGTCTTTCAAATCCAGATGGTCCCCTTTCTTGCAGTGGACCGCCAATAGCATGTTAGCCGGGGCAGGAGCCATATTGACCTAGCGCTGACTTGACGCTGTTATACTGTTGAGCTGCGATGCAGAAGCTAGCTACACAGGAGGTATGTTTCTGCTGTGTAAGAAGCGTTCAGCCTGTAACAACCAGTCTTATTCAGCTGAAAATTGCAACCACAATGCTTGGTCTGTCGGCTTAACAAAACGTCTTTGGACACCTATCGCTGAGACCGGTAGCTGCCCATGGAGCTGCGTAGGAGGGGCGTTTGCCCAGCATAGGTCATAGGGCAGTTCTAGAGGGCCTTTCACCGAAGACGAAACGGCTGCCGACAGAATTGTAGAATAGTCGTTGTCATAAGCCACTTGCCGATCACTGTTGGCTGGGCGTGACATTGTCACGACCTACTTTTCAGTGAGTTGCAGTCGGTTGCGCTGGGACTTGAGGCGTCTAGTTTGCCGACACCAGAATCTTCATGCACACTAGGTTTGACGACCAGCAGGAGGAAACAGCGGACCAAGAGTTGGCGCGGCGATTGCAGCAGCCTACTGCTGTACAATCCACAGGCTCCTACACTCCATGTGCTGGGCTAAATGCTGTGAACATAGTCAAGACAGACTTTGACAGCAGTGACCAGTGCTATGTCTTCGACGTCGCGGCCTGTGCAGACCTGACAAGCCTGGCGGTGTCGCTGAGCAACAACACCATCAAGCTATACACAGCCAGAGGCTCAGGTGGCATTTCCTACGTTGGCGAGCTGAGTGGCCACACAGATACTATTAGTGAAGTATCTTTTGCTGGGGTTGAGGCACCTCACGCTCTGTATTCCAGCTCAGCTGACGGTACTGTCAGAGGCTGGGACAGCAGAACAGGGCAGCAAGCAGAGAGGTCTGCCATGTTCTGATGCGGCGTCTACTTGCTATGTCTGAGTAGCTGTGCCAGGACCTGAAGGCTGCCTGCTTCTGCAGCTTCTCTGCAGGACATAGCAAGCTATGGAGCTTCAGTTTGTCAGGGCATCACTTGGTTGCTGGATCAGATGGTCAGATCATATTTTGGGATAGACGCACTGGCAAGCAGTGTGGGGCTTTCACTGATACCCATGCAGAGGATGTCACTCAGGTCTGCCATCCTAAGCACCTAATACAACCTGATACTTGTTACAGCACAGAACCATGCTCATGTGCTGCCCATTCGTCGTACTCTCATTGTCTGGACTTGCAACATGACTGTGTGCATTGCTTGAGCACTTAGTCATCACAAAAAGTGCTGGAGTATTGGTGAACTCCTGCAGGTGAAATTCTGCCAGAATCGCCTCCTGAGCGGCTCAGTAGACGGGCTCATCAGCGTTTTTGATGTTGCCAATGGGTTTGACGAGGATGACGGCTTTCTGGTGAGCTGGCTGCCCCTTTCTGCACGCATAGGAGCCTGTGTACTTCATGAGTGCTCTCAATGTTAGCGTGCTGGGGCACAATCGTTGCACCTGATGCTGTCGTTGTGACGACATGCTGTTACAGCTAATTAGAGGCACTTTCTTGGGCGCATATGACCAACATTGTCTGATTTTACATTGGTACAGAGCAGGTGCTATGCCTGGCAGGATAAATGTACACATACGATGATACGATGTACGATGTTACGATGATACGATGTACACATACGATGATGCTGCATTGTTTGCACGGAAACACAACAGGAAATGTGTTGTTACTTGCAGGCCGCACTCAACATTGACAACTCCGTTAGCCGCATTGGGCTGTATGGGCTGCAGTCTGAGAAGCTATGGTGTCTCAGTCACACCGAGACTTTGCACCTGTGGGAGTGGGTGGCAGCCTGTGATGAAGAATCCTCAGGTCAGCACATAGTGGTGCCTCTCTCCCTGCAGCATTCTTGTGCACAAGTATCCAAGCCGACCCTCCTGCTCAACAGCTTCTTGCCAGCCGGTCAAACAGGCTGTGTAAATGGCTGTATAGATTGTTTTGTCAGTGACCTGGTCTAGTTGTGGACTGTCATGAGCGTGTATGTCGCTTGTCACAGTTTCTATCAGTGGGCTCGTGGTTGTATTGCGCTACGCTGCTGCTGCTTTGTCTAAGTATCATTGTGCATTGGACAGGCGGTCAGGGTATGCTGGGAGAGGACAGGAACACCAGAGCTAGCCTCACACAAGCAGCCAGTCTCACACCTGGGGCAGACCCATTGGGCCCTGCCCTGGATTACCTCATCAGCTGTGCATATGCCTCCACCAGCAATCAGCTCATGCTGCTGGCTGGAAACAATCAAGGAGCTGTTGGGTGCTTCCCTGTGGCAGAGCCCTCAAGCCCTGGGGGTGTCTGCAGCTTTGGGGGCCCCAAAGCACTTATGTCTGGCGCACATGACTCTGTAAGTGCTGCATTGCAGGCAAAGCGGCTGCTGCTTGCAAAGCTTGTATCCATCTGGCATGACATCACCATTGACCAATTAGACATTGGATTCTCATGCATGTGCCTTGGCTGAGTGCTTTCATCCCAAGCAAGCCTATCTCGGTGCTCGAAATTATATGCAAACATTCCGCTTCAACTGCCTTCAGCCAGGGTCACATAAGCACATGCCATCATCACACGTTGACATGTGGTCTCCACGTGCTTGTGTGTTTTCTTGGCAGGTTGCAGCATGCAGACATCACTGCAGAGGCAGCTGATCCCACAAAGCAATTGTGGTGGCTTGATGCTGCTGAGGTACAAGTGCACTTGTGCAGGTAGTCCGATCAGTACTTTGGTCTGATACTGGTGCTCTAGTCAGTGGCGGAGAGGATGCTCGCCTGGTTCAGTGGTCTGTCCAGCCCTCGGCTGGTGGCGAGCAGAAGCCAGCAGTCCACAAACCCAACCAGCGAGCTAGCAGCTCTGTTTCAAGAAAGGACAGTACACGCCGCCGACAATCACCATACTGATCTTGTAACAGATTGGAGTGGTAGTGCTTAAAGGGAAAGCAGCTGCTCTGCAGAGCAGAGGTGTATTGTAGTTAGCAGGATCCAGTGTCAGCACAGATGAAATGGTGTGGCATTTGGCATCAGCACAGTTGAACCCTAAACCCTAAATAATAGTTCTAAAGCCCTGCATTATGCAGTGGGGCAAAATCCATGGCATCATACTCCAGTGAGTAAAATGGTTGATGAATGCTGCAGCATATAATCTGACATGTGCTGGCTGTACTAGTCAATAGCCTTATTTGCTCCAGGAGATCTGGGCTGTTCTTGATGTTGGTATGAGGAAAATGTGTCATGGCAATCAGATCAAATGGCACAGCAGCCGCTGCAAAGATGAACACGACACAATTTTCTCAGCGGCTGCTGTGCCATTTGATCTGATTGCCATAAGGTATTGAAATGACGTATGTATTGCATGACGTATGTATTGCATGACGTCAGTGCATTACCACTGAGGTCTTCAGCATTCACATGTTGCTCACTTGTGCTGCCATTTTAGGCAAATTCACTAGTGACCATTCATTTGTAGCATCATCAACATATGTGTTTACACAACTCCAAATACTTAGGTATGGCATGAAAATATGCATCCGAACATTCATTTGCAGATGAATGATGACCAGCTGATGCAAGTGGGTTTGTGAACCTGTGTCACCACACACTTGGGTTATCATTGCTCGGAAAGTATAGTCGATAATCATCGCTGTAATCATGTCTCAGGCCTGCAAAGTTGATGTTTTAACTGGTTTCAGAGCCTCTTCATATGCAAAATACCAGCAGTCCGCTGAGCTTTTATAGCTTTTGTGACAGCAGCTAAGGTTACAAGCGCGTACAGGTCTGCAGCGGAACACTGAGTGGCACAATTGCGCCGCGTCAGACTATCTAGGCGCGGTTTGCTGACTGCTGATCAGCTTCATGCATGCACAAGGTTGAGCTGTCGGCAAGCATATTGTTCTGCCTGCGCGAGATAAAGCACTAGTGTTGACGGTTTGATGGCGCCAGAAGGCGCCGCTGGTACATCTTACTTCCCTTGCCGTCCCGGTGGTCAAATTGACTTCCGATGGGGTCTTGGCAGAGAGCTTTTATTGGCAGAAACGTCGGGGCCCACTCAACCAGCTGAAAGCACCTTTGGGGCCGCGCAATGGTCGGTAATCTCTTGAGCATCAGGTTGCATGTCTGGAGTACCATCAGCCATAAGGTGTTCCTGCAGGGATGAGCCTTCTTCTGCTCAGAGACAAGTTGCTTATGACACCATGAAGCTTCACAGAGCATTACACACACAGGCGATGTCAGGTGAGACTTGCTCTTTTCCATGGCCACACCTTGAGCTGGTAACCAAGACTTCTCTTTTCTATTTCTTGCAGAGCAAGACAAAGCCGCACGCATGCAAAGCATTATTGAGTACAGCCAAGAGGTTGCATCAGTTTTGCTGGCAGCATGCGACAGGTGAGGCTCTTCCAGTCACGTCTGCTATTGAATAAAACCATGACACTGACCGGATCATTAAGCAAAATGGAAGCTGTTTCATGAGGTGCAATGATTCCTGGACCGCTCTGGGAGGCCAAGTCCCATGTTGCATTGTGACCATGTTTGATCTGCAGACCCTGTTTGCTTTGCAACAAAGCAGAAGCTGTGTGTTGCTCAAGCCCTTTCCATGCTCTGTGATGCCTTGCTGTTTCCCCTCAAACATGCAGACTATTTCATGAATTCAGGCCTGCAAGTTCAGACCATGGCCAGCAGGCAGTGAAGGAAGACTGCTGTGCATGGGAGCTGCTGCAGCTGTTCTACCTCTTTGCCCTTCGCTATGAAGGATCTGTAACACAGGTAAAGTTGCACTCTGACCTGAACTGCCTTTGCACCAAAATCTTGCAATGGAAGGGATTGTATTGATTATCAAAGATTCAGAGCAAACAACCAACAATGTGCTGGGCTGCCAGCTCCGCGCATGTCTGAAGCCTGAACCACTGGCAGCCAGCATTTTTTTTCCTGAAAAACTGCTGGCTGAGCTTGTAGGCTTTGTACATGCTGATGTGTAAACATATGTTCTGTTGTTGCTATTAGCTCACCACGTGATAGTGTCCAAAACGCATGCTGTGTCTTGCTTGCTTGCAATTGCTTGAGCCTCATCAGCTGCCTTGATCTCACTCAGCGCGATCTCACTCCACTGCACGGTCCTGCAATGTGCTGATCCAGCTAGCATCTTGTCACGATTGCCATACTGCACAGCCTTCTGTGTGTCATTCACTGCAGGATTTGGTGATGTGGATGAAAAAGCACAACCCATTGTTGCGTGGACCAGAGGGCAGTGTCCGGGAGGCCTTTGCCGAGCTGTGTGGAGGCATTGAAGATGAACAGGCTGCTGCACAAACCCTCCCAGGGTAAGTCACGCAAGCTGCATGCAAACTTGAATGTATATCTAATGTGCGTCACTGACCCCCCTGTTGACATGCACAAGCCCCGCACTTGCGCCACAGGCATGAGCTACAGACCCCGGCTCAAAGGGTCCCCTCCCTCCTCCCTTCCTTAACCCTCTCTCTGCTCAGCATGTCATCAGTCTGACTAGACATCTTTCACCTGCACTCTGCTGTGACAGGTACTGGCAAGTGATACAGCGGCTGGTTCTGATTGGGTGGACAGACGATGCCAGGGATCTGCTGTATGTGCATTCAGAGACCCAATCTACAGAAGACCGCCAATCCATGCAAGCTGAGGTGCCACCACTTTTGTGTTTGCTGGTCATCTTGTCGTACAGAGAATCTTTCAGTGTAAACTGGTGTAAACCTTTGTGGAGCACTCGGTCTTGGTGAGAAATCTATTTGTACAGCCAATGGCTTTTGAAGTGTCTGCCCACCCTACCCACATGTGTTCTGTGTCTGATCTGTTCATGTCTGGAGTTTTGCCTGCTAGTCAGGAGGCTTGTACTGTTGCGCAGTTGCGTGTCCAACACACACTTTCTGCATTGCACAACATATTTCCCAAAGCCTAGGTGGCATCCCGCCGTTTGCTATTGTCCCTCAAAGCGTGCACAGCCAATCCTGCATGATCACCCATCAACCCTCAGAGCCAAATGCCTCCTTCCACCTGGTCTCTGCCTGTACTGAATCAATGCAGCATGTCTCCAGTAGCTCACATCTTTTATGTTTGTCTCTGCAGAATGCAGCAAGTCACTTGCTGGCGCAGACTGACGCACTGCTGAGGCGCCTGCCTCAAGTGCAGCCCCTCTCAGGCCAGCACAATGCCACCGGCACCTTCCTACCCTTTCCTGACTATGCAGACGCTAGGTATGTTGCTCAGACCTTGCCCTAGCCGTCAGCTGCCACGTACCTCAGCTCGAAACCCCCTCTTTTGAGCATGATTAGAGTCTGCATGTGCAATGCCAACAACAGCTGCTGTTTGTTTGTTTTGGCATGGCCTGTTTTCTTTTCCAAACCAGATAAGATGTGATCTGCCTGAAATCTGTGCAGGCTACTGCCCTGTCCTCATTCAGCCAAAGATGCAGCCAAGCAGCCTCTCAACATTGGCCTGTCTGCAGTTTGCTAATGCATGATGAGAGGGCAAAATCTTTCATCTTGCCCCAGGGCAATCCCCCTGTGCGTGGGCCACTCATGCATTCTCAGTCGCCCTGATAGCAAAAGCTTCTGATGCCCACTTTGCCTTTGATTTGCTCCCCTCTTCACTTGTGTTCATATATGTACCTCTCCGTGAGTGGTATGTCTGGCAAAATGCAAAGTGGTTGTGGCAAGAACCACTTGTCACATAGATAAGTATGGTTGCTAGCACATGGTTGGTGTGGTGCAGGGATAGGTGGAAGGCAGACTGTTTGCAGCTGCTGGACAGCCCCCATTGGTGGGATGACTGCCAAGCAATGGCTCCAGATACTGCCCAAGGTCTACGCATTACCCTCAGCATCATGTCAGGTACATGGCCTGTGCAAGTTGCAACCTGTCTGTGGCTGAAGTAAATTGCATGTCACAACTGCATGTTTGGATCCATTGCTGTGGTCTAGGTTTCACAAGTTATATACACTTTGTCTGTTTGACTCTCCTGATGGTGCGTTGATAGTTACTTGCGCTTGCTTTCAAGCATAGTTTGTCGCATGATATCAAAGTGTTGTCCTTGCTGTGATGGCCCACCACAACTGCTGGACATAATGCGGTTCACAACAAGGCTGACAGCTTCCATCATGATGTTTCACAATTCAAACACCAAAATATAATACCAAAGTTGACTGATTTTGTATTTTGACAAATGCAATTTGCTGTGATCCACAGGCAACAGAGACGAAATCAATAACATTGCAGCCTCTTGGCTGGAGCTGCTCATGGGAATGCTGCTGTACGGCTTGCCCGCCAAGGCCGGCACCCGCCACAATATTGGCCCAATGATCACGCAGTGTTTGAATCAGAGGCTGTCACCAGCTTCTCCTTCACCTTCTGGCCATTACCTCACCCTCATGGAGGAGCTGCTGCCGGTTTGTCATCCCTGCTCCTGCTGTCACACTTGTGCGCCATCCTTGATTGTGTCGTTTGGTGCTGCGCTACACTGTGTCTTGCTGTGCTGATAAACATGCTGTGCCGCGCTGTGCTAAATAGCGCAACCACTAATGTGCATATCAGCACATAGGTTTTTCCGCTGTTTCTTATCTCACTACTGGTGATCTCAGACCCTGTTAATATCTCAAGGACACTGTTCATCATCAGTAGACTGTGACATTTCAATCCAGTGACACCTTGTATGGGAGCAACTGTAGCTGTATTGTAAAACTCTTGTACCAATGTGAGCCTGTACCAAGACTCAGAATGCAGTTAGAATCTGGAATGGTTGGTGTGCAGGGGGCAGCAGAGTTGGACACCCCCAAAGTGCTGGCAGCAGGCAGCCAGCTCAGCCTGTGGTTCAAGGCTCACATGCCCGACATCCTTACGGCTGCTCCACAAGGTCACTCCCTTATGCCTTTTCCCTGCCGTGCCTCTGCGCTTCTGACCACGCTTGGCACCTTGCCAGCCTTCTTGATATGGTTGATTGATGTTGTCAAGGGTTTTGCAGCACAGATGTCATGTGTCTGTGTGTGGACACCCAAAATTTTGACTGCCCATCTGAAATCTGTGCAGGCAACTGTCCTGCTTGCCCTTTTGACTAAGGGGTAGAAGGTAGCCCTCCCAACAGTGACTTGTTTAAAGTGATTGAAGAGATAGTCATGTTGAGCGGGCAGTCACATTCTGCCTCAGGCCAAGCCCTTTGTATGGCTTGCCCACATGTTCCTGGTCATACCTGGTGACCTGTCACTGCCTGACATGAACTTCGGTACACAAAAAAAAAGTTGCTGTTGGGAGTCCCAACTTGGGACGTCATCATGCAGGGAAGTCAGCCTTGCAGACCACCCTTGAACATGATGGTGGTGACTTGACAGAGAAGTTGATCCTAGCGTATGCCCACAGCTTGATGCCCTACCCCACCACCTGGCATGTGGCTGCTGCCTACCTGCCCTGGTGTCCGTGCCATGGTGCTGAAGCCATGGAGCAGTTGCTGAGTCAGATGCCATTGACACAGGTGATATAGTGCATGACAGCGCATCTTCAACCAGCAGTCTAAAGCTGGCCCATCTGCTTGCAACCACAGGCATCATGAACTTCTGCTTTCTGTCCAAACTGTGGTGCAGCCTCATTGACAGCAAGGCAGCTCTGCCCTGACCAAGTATGCTGCCTATGGCAACAGTCAAGCATCATCATTTCCAGCACCACGTATAAAGAGCAATAGCATCCTTGTGCGTTGCAGGCTGACAGCAGGTTAGCTAATCAGGTTCTGCATGAGTGCCAGCTGTATGGGCTACCCCAGGTGGCTGTGGGGGTGTGCCGGCAGATGGGCGTGCACCACTGGCAAGCTGGCAGAACTGCTGCAGCCATCTCTTGGTTCATTAGAGGTGACTCATTGCATGCGTCACTCAGCATCTTGGCTGCATCTCAAGAGCTGGTGATTCATGCAAAATGTGGCCTGATGCCTCAAGATGCAGTTGTAAGCCAGATACATTGCTGTGCATTCCTGGACATGTGGATGTGCTTGCACTCAGTCTGGACTGCAGTTGTTGCCTTGGTGTAAGACTCTAATGTGTCGGGCAAGCAAGATGTGTCACATGCAGGGCATGACGACTCAAGAGCTTCAGAAGCAGCTGCTCCCCTGGTGCGCCAGATTGAAGACATGCTTGCTAATACATCTGCAGGTACAAATTAATCTACCACTACCTCGGCAGACCCCACTGATGCTGTTGACTCTGCTGATTCCTTGCATTTGATTGCGCACTTGGGATAGCTTAGGAGCTTTCACTGACATGAGTAGCTCCTAAATGTTCACTGGACATAGTCTGTTGGCTACAGTCTGTCACAGCAGTAAACCTTGATGCTGCACTGCATCTGAAGGCTGCTGCCACAAGCGCAGGGTTCCAGCCAATTCCCGCCCTAGCAAATCTGGAAGGGCTGCTAAATAGCCTGGCCCCTGGGGAGACGCCGGCCAACCCAGCAGCACCCCTGCAGCCCCACCAGCAAGGCAAGGCTGACAACTGTGTGCAGCACAGAGGCAGTCTGGGCTTTCTGCAGGGCTTCTTGAAGCTGCAAAAGGCTATGACGTGTGTGGCAGAAGCCAAAGATCACAGACAGGTTTGCCTGACTTACCCAGCCTTGTACATGTAGCATCACAAGCATTGGCTATCTTTGACACGAGCCTGCCAGTTAGGGTGCAAAGGGAAAGCTTGCAATCAGCAGCTTGAAACCACTCCTCAAGCTTGTTTTTGAAGTAGGGCTGAGCCAGATTGCATTGCTTTCATACGGTAACTGGCATGGGCTGCAGGCTACAGGCAAAGTGTTCAGACAGCTGCTTCTGCGCACTATGCTGGACAGGATGTGCAACCTGTGTTGCTGATGGCAGTTCAGAATAATGCAGCTTACTGTTGGCATATTTTATGGTGACATGCCTATGAGTGCCCATACTGTTTACTGTTGGGTGTTGACATGTGTCCGAACTGCCCAAACAGATTGAAGGTTCAGGGAGGTAACAATCCCTCTAGTTTGTTCCTGACACCTGCATGTCACATGCGCACTGTAGGTCCAGTCAGCGGCTGCCTCTGTCTGTGATATGGTGATGGTGCTTGTGGGACGTAAGGCTGCTCCCCAGCGCATGTGGCTGCACCTTCTGTTCCATGTCATCCCCGTTATTGAAGCTTCTCACCCACCTGTCTTCAGCCACAAGGACACTCAGCTCCTGCTCACTAGACTCCAGGTCAGTCACACTGCCAAGCTCATTGTACTCTGATCACAATATGCTGTTGTAGCTGTTGCGCTCATGGTGTCATACATATACTTGTTGTACCTGTCTTGCTCGCTTTCCGGTGCCCAGCCTAGAAATACACATGGCTGTGTCTCATCAGCTGTTAAGCAACTTATCTTGATCGGCAACAATTAAGTGATTTGCAAGACTGCTTGCTGGTGCATTGTTTCTCACATTTATGTTGTGTAGAGGCGAAGGTCCACGCTCTACACGCTGTGCGCTGCGACACACATGCATACATGTTCTGTCTCTGTTTGCATGCAAAGACAGGTTTGTATGAGGAAATGCAGGGAAACCATGACATGTTCATTGCCTTCGTTGTTTGCAGCAACTATGCGTAACACTGCAAGTTAACATACATGCTTACACGCAGGAAGCTGCAGTATGGATATCAAAGGACAGCCATCATCAGCATCAGCAGCATGAGGTCATGACTGTCAGACTGGCTTTAGCCAGAGGTGTGGCTCATGCCCACCTCAACACCTTCCAGCCAACCATCGCTGCAGAAGCTTGAGCACTTCAGCATGTATCTTCTATGCATGTAACATCCTGATGCCTCTTGCCAGCCTACGTAGTGGTGACTGGCTCAGCACAACATGCCATGTAGCAGTAGCTAAATGCAGTGATGCCGCAGCACAGCAGTCCTTCTGAGCTGCAGCTATAATTGCAGACACGACAAGTCAGACCTTCTAGATGGCTGGGTCTGTGATTTCGAGTCAGGTGAGGCATGGAATACTTTTGGTGCAAGAAAGTCTTGTCAGCAAAAGCTGCAGTAGCGCGTAGCAGCAACCTGTTAGCCGTATTGAAGTGGTGACTAAGCATGCACAGCAGTGTTTGGCATCTGCTAGCCTGAACAATTCACCCAACGCTTCCAGACAAGTGTAAAGTTTGCAGTCCTGAGCTGACTGAGAATAGATGCAGCATGGCTGCTGTTACAGTCCAAAGATTGGTGGCTGTGCAAACTGTGGATCTCCGTAGCACACAAGTACATGTACACACAATATGTGAACATCATCTGTGACAAAGTATAACTACACCATAAATAGCATGCCACAAGACACACATAGGCACAGAATTCTGCAACATCCTCAATTGAAACAACACAGCCAGAAGACAATCCTACCGCACATTGCTGTGAGAACCAACCCATCAGATCATCCCACAAAATCTAGTAAAACGTCAGCCTGTAATCGCTTGGCCAGCAACAGTAAAGCAATGTGGCCAGTAGCCTCTACACTTCTGCTTTCAGTTCTTTGCCGCCTGACTGCTGCCTGCTAGCTGCCTTGATCCTGCTCTCGTCTTGCGGTCCAGAGCTTGCAAGCTTACACAGGAAGACATTCCAGCACACCTGAAGCAGCAATCACAAAGCCCCTGACAGAATCTGCCAAGTGCAGTGAGAGACTCCAAATCAACTTGACTATACCATGTGCGGCTGAGGTGTGCTCAAGACAAGCAGTAGGACAGTGACACAACGAGTGACGTATCTCCTGGCGCAGAAAGACACATGAGATGGCTTGCATGAGCATAACTGTGCATGACATTACAGTAGATGAAAAAGCTTACATTCACAGCGTTGATGTACAGAACTCTCTGTGAGTTGGGGATGAATCGAAAGTTGATGACATGTGCCAAAGGCCACACAGCATAACCTGCCAGCAGTGTGGGCCAGAACTTGTCCTTCAATGTCTGTGTGATTTTATCCGACTGCCCTGCAAAGCAACAGGCCAAATATACAGCAAGGTGTACAGCAGATGGTGTACTTTGTACATCAAATGTGCATGAGCAGCAGAGTATGCATCCAATGGATAGCGGAAGAGGAGCTGACCTTCCATGGTTTTGATGATGCTGTAGAAGAGACAGATGCCAATGGGAGACAACAACAACTGATCTAGCGCCATCTTGGTGACAACAGCTGCTGGGCTGCATTGCAATTTCTACTGTCAGGAAAGGCTCAAAGACAGCAAATTCAAGTCTGCGGACTCTCATACGCTGAAATATAGCTTCCCGCACCTTTTGGGTGTCCTTGGCATGACATTCTTGTCCAGTATGCCATACCATACATGGCTTAGGGGTCCATGGACCAAAATGCCATAAGTTGCAAAGCGTGCAGTGCGCCAGTAATCGTACTTTTCTCCAGAAGCTACTTGAGCAACACCATCTCCAACAATGAAACCAAAGAATGAAGTGAAGCTCTTTGTGACCAGGGGACGTGCGTCCAACTGGCGATTATAGCTGCTCCACAGCCTAGCACCTAAATTCCTGCTCGACGCAGCCGCAGACATATGTCTGAGTCCAGGTCCAGAGGGTGTCAAAACTTGCAGGAGGAGCTAACACTCAAGGATCTGCGGCACAAGTGTGACTGTCAGCTTACTTAACGCTTCGCTATCCATCTTGTCTCGATCAAGCATCGAAACGCATCGAAAGAAGTCAGTGATGATGCGAGTCAGCATCGCTGCTTGCCAAATCTACAACGTTATTGCGTGTAAAAGGACAGCTTAACGCCGCATCATGCACGGTTTTGCGAGTGTGCATGTGTAGCGATCTGCACTTGCCTATGAAGGGACCCGCTGTCTGTTGTGCTGATCGCTGTCGATGCCTTCAACACTCAAGCTTGGACGGAACACATATACGAGAAATAAGCTGGCCCAAGGCCCAGCGCTTCAGCAAGCCTGGCCTGTATAGTTGATTACTCCGTTGACCTCCAACGCCTCCCGGGAGGGCCCTCTTCTTCCGTATGTTGCAAACAAGAGCTGTCGCTGAGAACTTTGACTTTGTTCAGACCGCACACTAATCAAACGCTGTGCCTCTCCTTGCCTTAGCCTGTCGTTGCGTGCTGTTGTTGCCAGCTGCCGAGCGTGCCACGAGCTTGTTAGGTCAAAAACCTGATCTGCTGCCCCGCGCGACCTCGCAAGCCGCAGTGCCCTCGAGCTGGCAAGATGGCAGTCGAAGGCGCAGTGCCCTACATCGCACTGCTCGGCCTCTTAGCGCTTGTAGCGGTGGTAGGAGCTGCAGTGGTGTACTTTATGCGAAAAGGGGAAAAGGAGGCAGCTGTAGACACACCGATAGCAAGACAGGCATGAGCAGATGAGCTTCAGCACAGCGAGCTTCCACAATCGTCTGCTACATGCTGCAGCAAGTTGCCAGCTCTTTTGCAGGTACCAGCAGGGGAAGAAGGGCAGCGTGCCAGGCCAGTGAATAGAGTACAGGCTGGTATCAGGCGCAGGCAAAGGGCTGCTGCAGCTGCTCAGCAGCAGCAGCAGCAGGAGCAACAGGCTGATGCTGAACAGGAGTCTACATCAGAGGTGTTACACCCTCCACTCATTGCACTCTTGCCATTGCATGAGGGAACAACAGTCTCCACTCATTACTGTAGCATAGTTTTGCTTTGCGTACAGCTAAATTTGACTGATTAAGTTGCGTGCTTGGCATAGGGTGAGGATAACGCAGAGCAACCCAGGCAGCAGATTCCTCAAGTAGCCAAAACAGCACGCTCGGTAAGTCTCAACATCACAAAGTTGTCCCCTGCTTTGTTTGATCGCCAGTGGTTCTCATTTACCCATTGGGCAGCGGCTGTTGCCAAGTGGAGTGAGATGTCAGATGTCTGAAGAAAAGTGAACAAAACTCATGACTGATTTGCAAATAGTTGTCAGAGTACATTTCAAGCAATGCTCTATCTGCCTGATGTTGTACTCTTCACTCAACCCAAGACCTTCAGCTTGACAGGAATAAGCCATGCATGTTCTGCCTGACACTGCATACAACATTCTACATCATTGGCCATGGGTCATGTGCGATGTAGGCATACGAGGAGCGGAGGAGGAAGAAAGATGCAGAGAGGGAAGCTGCAGAAGCTGCTCAGGAAGCTGAGCTGGCAAGAGCAGCTGCAGCTCGGTATGCCAAGCAGGAGGCTGAGGCTGCAGAGTGGATGGGCCAGATCAGTGTAGAGGAGCAGGGGCAAGAAGCAGATGATCAGCAAGAGGGGCAGGTGAAATGCTTTGGCATCTGCAGCATACTGTAGAGCTGAGAGGCATACCCCTTTTGATGGAACTTATGCGCCAATGCATGTCGGTGCAAGCTATGGCAGACAGAGATTGTGAGCATATAGATGTTCCCAAGAATCACTGGAGCAAGGCTTTGCAGTTGTAGCAGCAGTCATGCCTGTCAAGGCTTTTACACGATGTAAAATGTGTGTAGTTTAGGCATTATCTGCAACACAAACATGCGAAACAAATGCGCTGCAGGCCAAATGATGATGACATGTTGAGCATGTGTGCATGTTCAGGGCATGCTTGGGGCCTTTGTGGACTTCATCAAGGAGCGCAAGACTGTGCCTCTGGAGGACCTGGCAGCCCACTTTGGCTTGAGGGTTCAGGTATGCCACCCCGGCATGTTCAAACAAGAAGGGTAAATCCACATGTAGAATCATCAAGAAAGCTGTTGCCTGGTGTCGATGGCACTCACTAAGTCAATACACCTTAGAGGCGTCAAGCACTTTGGACAAAGTAATAGTAGACACAATAAAATGGTGTGCAGCTGCTGTGCAGCTACAGGCAGCAGCATCTCTACAAGCATGAGTATCACACAGCTGCATGGTGAGCTGTTGGTGAGGCTATGCATTTGGTTGCAGGCCTTAGTCTCGGGAGGATTGGCAATTTATGCTGGCGACTACCGGGTTATTCCTTGTACAATAGGCCTATCACGATTGAACAAAATTTGGTTGCAGGATGCCATCAGGAGGGTGCAAGACCTGGAGAAGATGGGCCACCTCTCTGGCGTCATGGATGACAGAGGCAAAGTAAGCCAATGTCTGTCCTGCCTTTGATTTTGTGTTTTCATTGTGCACAATCCCAAGTCACAGTGAGAACTGTGCGCCCTGTTGCTTTTGTCTACTGGGACCCAGATGAGGCATAGTCGAGACAAGTGCAGATACAGCTGCACAGTCAGTCTTGTGCGAAGCCTAGATCTGAATGTTCCAGTGTGCATTGATCAAGTCATCAAGGCTCTGGACGCTTGTGGTTCTCATATGCATGCCAATCTGCTGTACAGCGCATGCAGCCTTGCTAGTCTCATGCCAGACCACAATTGCACACATGCTAGAGTTATTAGCAGCAAGTGAAAGCTGGCATATATATGTGACTGACAGTTGTGCACGGTTGCAGTACATCTACATTTCAAGGCAAGAAATGGAGGCAGTTGCAGAGTACATAAAGAAGAAAGGTAGAATAGCCATTGGAGAGCTGGCCGCCAAGAGCAATACATTCATCGACCTGGAAGCTAAAGCAACAGCGGTGAGCTCCTGGATGTACAGCTGAGCCAACAAAGCAAACAGCAGGCATGTCATTGCTAGCATGTGTTGCAGCTGGAATGAGATGTCTCTGATGCGTGCACAAGACAGGCGGCAATAGCATCTGCATGATTTTGTGAGATACCTTGAGTCCAGTTATGTGACTGCCTGCAGGTTCCTAGTCAGACAGTGCCAGGGCTGGATCTGGATGAGCCTCTTGAAGCTGCAGCCTGAAAAATCGTACAGCTCTGAAAATAACAGGGTCTAAGATCACTTGTCGCGGCATAGCCTTTTGTTTGAAACATCTGCAAGGTTTGCATGACATGGCTGCACATGATTTTGCGCCCACAGCAAATTGCCATGATAACAAGCAATTCAAAGTGTAGTGCTTACAAAGATATGCAAGGCGTGACAGGGTGCGAGCAAGCATGGACGCTTCTGTTTCCTTCAGATGAAACACATGATGCAGGCAATGTTTTGAATGTTTTCAAATCGCATGAGCTATAGAAAGATGGTTGATTCAAGCAACATACAGCTAGCTGCAAGATACAGGGCTGATTCTCCTGGCTCCGAAACCACTTGTTGCAGAGAAATATACTGATGGTAAATCTTCTACAACAAGTTGGTTACGGAGCCAGAAGAATCAAGCTGGTATCTTGTGATGGAAGGTAAATTGCATGCATCAACCGTCTCCATGATAGATTTGCTTCTGACCTGAGCCCAGCCGCACTAGAATGGCATTCCAGATCGAGACAGCTATTGAAAGCAACATAGCTCCATAGCACATGCAGTGACCAAAGCCTTGTATATGGCGGTCAGTACAACTCAACAGCAGGAATATTGCTGAAAACAATGCTATGCTACCAATTCCATCTTTTGCTGCACATCCTTGTCAAACTGAGCAAACCCTGATGGTTTTCTGTCTGCAGGAATGAGATCAGCCAATGCCGCATCCTGCCTTTGTTGCTCCGCAATAGCACCTGTAGTTGTGCCAAGATTGGCTTAGAACACCACAAATCAACACCCACAGTGCATGGCAATACAGCATGGATCTGACATCAAGAGGTCCTCCAGACACCAGCAGATGTTGCTATATGTATCACTTCACAGGGTGCATCAACCACCTTGAGCAGGATAGCAGTCTCTGCATATATGCGCTGCAAGGAGCATAGCAGCGACAGCGAGACAGTGACTTGCAGAATGTGGCAAATTGATGATGACCTACCTGCCATTGCAGCCTCCCTTTCCATTCTGGCCAAAGCTCGCTCTGAGAGCTTGGGTATGGGATAGTTGCGGCCTGTCTTGGGTATCCTAACATCCAGCTCAGCAACAACTGACCGGATGGTCTCAATCTCTAGCTTGGCAGTGTTGATCTTGTCTCTCAAATCTGTAAATTCCTGAAGCCAAGGTCCTGCACAGCAGCTATGCATGCTAAGGTCCTGCAAGCTGCATAGTTTTCCTACACTATGATACCAAGCTGAGTTGTCATGAACAGACAGCAGAGTGCTGCCAATGGGCTTTCAAACGTTCCAACACTGATGACAAACAGTTTGAGAAAGCCACTTGTGCAGATCACATGACTGCTTGCCTGAACACCTGACGGAAGCATAGAACGAAAGGCAGTGATGGAACGAAAGGCAGTGATACTGACCTATAAGGCTGAAGGTGTGACCCCTGATCATCCTCATGGGGGTGGGGTACTGCTCAGCCAGGTCTAGGTACTCCTTCATCAGCCGCACACCCTCCAATGCAGTGTATGCACCTGTCACCAAAGCAGGAATAAAACTTTCTGTCACTGCACTGATGCATGGACAAAACTGCTGACAGTGCCTGGTATTCATTTTCCTTGAGATGTGAGTGTAGAGTCATGCTTTTGACAAGCATCACATTTGACTACTGAGTGACTACAGTATTAGTGCATTTATGTGCATTGTAGCCACAGCCCAGCAGGTCTGGGTCAAAGCTGTGCCCACAGCTCATTGACCAGTAGCATGCACCATCTAATCAACGCTGTCAACCTGAAATTGCCAGCAATATATGCAGCATTCTTAGGCTGAGACGCACGTCCTGTATACAGCACAAACATTGATGTGCTGTGGGGACACAGACACAGACACAGACACAGACACACAGACACACACAGACACAGACACAGACACAGACACAGACACAGACACACAGACACACAGACACACAGACACACAGACACACAGACACACAGACACACAGACACACAGACACACAGACACACACACACACACGGTGATTTGGTACCTTCTGGGGTGAGGCGGTGAGGCCAAAAGAGGGCAGGGTCCTCCAGCAGGGACTCTGCTGACATGACACCCTCCACACCCGTGTAGGCAATGCAGTCATGCACATCCTGCAGGTTCCGAATGTTGCCGTTGGCCAGCACAGGAATACTAACTGCCTCTCTCACCGCCTGCATGTGCACTTTATGTCATGCATGGCTGCTATGCAATGTATCGTGGCATGAAAGTGTGGCATGCTCAAGCAAGACAAAGAGACCAAACTTGATGGTTTTCACAGGTCAGGTAAGTGTCAGCTGATGCCTGCTGTCTGTGCTGTGCTAACAAAGCAACTGCACCATTGCTCTTTGCATTGTATGGACACCCACATGAGTAGGGCTGATGAATGAATACACCAGCTGCAAGACGGTGTGGTACGCTAACATGCTGCCACAAACATAATTGTGCTTTCACTGTTCTTTCACTGGCTTGCAGACGCCAATCACCAACACTGGTTGCAATAACATGCCTGTGACAGAATGAGCTGTACCTTGATGATGTCCCAGTCCGCCCTCACAGCTTTGGCTGTCTTCTGTTCCCTGGTCCTGCCATGTACTGCCAGCACAGAGCAGCCAGCCCGTTCCAGCATCCGTGCATATGCCAGTGTCCTTTCCTTGTCGGGGAACACCCTGATCTTGCAAGTCACAGGCACTTTCAGACCCTGCAATCACACATTGTGTTTTTGCAGCTGTATATGACTGAATATGACTTAGTTCCCCACCCAATATCCAGAAAATGCAGATGGCCTCACAACGTCAAGAAGACTCTGCTCAAGTCCAGAAAAATCACACAGACCCTCTCAATGCAGACATGAGTATATCAGACAGCAGTCAGTCCATAACTTGCTGAACATTACATCCAAGATTGTCTTACACTTTTGCAAACCACAAGCATACATGTTACGTGCTGCAACATTGAGTGGCATGTCTGCACAGATCCCAGAGAGGTGGTTCATATGTGTGCTTTGCTCAATGCCTTAGTATGCTACGATCGAGCGTGTACCTGAGCCAGAGCAGTAACAAGGGACTCTATGAGTTCCATCTGCTCCATCAGAAAGGCTCCATACTTCCCCTTCCTTGCAATTCGTTGAGGACAGCCTAGGTTGATGTCCACAGCATCACAATGGTCCTGTACTAGCTGTGCTGCTTCAAGCAAGGTGGCGGGGTTATTAGCACAGAACTGTACAAACAATGGCCTGCGCAGCATAGCACAGTTCTGCTGTGTGTGACTGCTGTGTGTGACTGCTGTGTGTGACTGCAGTTTGCACTTGACTATGACTTCTACTGTTGCAACTAGTGGTGCCAGTTTTGAGTCACACACCTGTCGCCTGAATAGGTTGTGAAGTGCTCTGCTCTGTACTTGGGATCTTCTAAGAACAGTCGGCTGTGAAGCATTGGCGTATATGCTGCAGTGGCGCCATACTTGAAGCAAAGCATCCTGAAGGCTAGCTCAGACTGCAAAGTAAGCAGCCACCCGTGTCACACTTTCAGGGTTACATAGACAGCAGGAGAAGACTGTGCATGGCTTGCACAGTGTACAGGAGAAAGTCAACAAGCAAAGTATGCACAGACACCGCTGCATACCTGGTCCACCATGGGTGCAACGTGATACTTCGGCGATCCAAGCCTCTTCCAGAACTCCCAGGCCTGCTTTGCATGCAGCTCGGCTGACGAAACTGTCATTGCTGGCTGTTTGGCTGTGATCAAAACCTGTTCAGCAGCTGTTACAAACGTGTTTCTCCGAGTCTGGGCGCTGGGTGACGCCCGGCTGGCAGCCGCAAAGCCACAGGTTCTGTTAGCTCTGTCGAGGAAGAAGTTTGCAGTCAGAAAACGCCTGCAAGCAGCGGGTGCGCCACAGGCCAGAGAACTACAAACAGCAGCCATGCTTCATTCTATGCCAGACTCCAGGCCGACAGACTTGTTGATTCTATTAGCTGTGTAGGCAGCAAGAACAGCCAGCAGTACACTTCACGCGCAACAAAAAATGTCCTCGACGTTGAGCTGTGCAACATGGGACAGAGGTGCTGGTGGTTAGGTTAGGTTAGGTTATGTGCAGAAGATGAATTGTCCAACAAATTGGGCTTGCCACAAGCGGTAAGCTGCGTCTCGGTATTCGAACAATACGTCTTAGCCATGACCTCAGCCTTTGCGCAATTGCCTGCAGCAGTCTTAAGTGACATCCTGTGCTTGACTCCTTTCGTTGACACTCTCCGGTGTGAACAGGTCTGCCGCAGCTGGAGAAAAGTTCTGAAGTGCTCCACCGCGGCCTCGAAGGATTTGTACCCCACATGGTCACCTGGAGTTTGGGGTCAAGAGCTGCAACTGGTTGTGGGCGCACCTGCAGACGAGGATGCGGACCCTACTCTCAAGCATGCTCAGTCTCTTTTTGATAATAGACGCGTAGTCGTCACCTTGGTTCCAAGCACAAATGACTGTGCTTACTATTATGAGGTGTTTTTGGTATGGCTCACGAAGCATGCAGCTGGCTTCATGAAGATTTTGATTTTGAAGTCAACTACTGAGTCTTCCTGGCTGTTTGCTCACATAGTCCTAGCCATTGGCACAGCAAGCTTGTCAGCCCGGCCACTTTTCGCTGTGCGTCTCAATGCTGGTGAGCTGTACTTTGACAGCTTTGCCCAGAGGCTATGCACCGCTCTGCATGTCGGTCGCCAACTGCTGCAGGCATGTTCACCTGCTTGACACTCAGCTGCTGCTCGTCTTCTGAACTGATGACAGCAGGTATGCTGTGCATTGGGGTGCTGCAGTCACGCAGCTTTTGCAAGCTTCTAGGCGCTGTCATTGTAAGCTGGAGCAGCCATCATCCTGTAGCGGCGCCAGCTGAACTGCAGCCGCTCACCTGCCTGACAGGCTTGACCAATCTGTCTCTATTGAATGGGACCAATCTTGGAGACATGACAGAACTCAGGCATCTGCAGTACCTCAGCAGCTTGTCTCTGTACAAGTTTTCTGAGCTAGCCAGCAAAGTGGTAAACTTCACCAATCTTCAGTCACTGCGCTTGACGGACTGTCAAGACGAGATTTGGGATTTCAGCCCCTGTTCCAGTCTCACAACCCTGTCTCTTAGCGGATCTGGTGATGATCTTAAGCAGATTGTGCTACCACGTGGTCCCACAGTCATGTTACAAACGTTAAAGCTACTTTCCAGCAGTTTACAGCCTGCAAAAACGTACGTCATGACAAATATAGGCATGGCAACGCAACTCACAAAGGTGGAGTTCATGTTCGCATACCCAAGCAACTTCAGAGGTGGAGAGTGGCCTGTCTACCTGCCGAATCTGCGCAAGTTGGAGCTCATAGGGCTGTCCTGTGATCTGCCTTCATCATTGACATCATGTTCAAGTCTGCAGAGTTTAGTTGTGATAGATCATGAACAAGACACGTCGCCATTATGGATGTCTAGCATGACACAGCTGTCATTGCTCAGGATACGCAGTAGGAAGCTTGAACAGTTTCCAGAGAACATTTTGCAGCTTTCCCAGTTGAGAAGTCTGACTGTATCAAGCAAGCCAGGAGTCGCGCTGCCAGAAAGTCTGTTGAATTGCGCGCACTGGCCAAACCTCACGTACATGCGTATTGATGTTGGAATGGAAAGTGTGTCATTGGAGTCACAGCTCATAATGTTGCAGCTGAGGACTTCCCTTAAGTCATATAATGTGGACTGTAATCTCAGCTATGACTAATACATGTTATGTGTGCAAAAGCAAATGACATGTGCACACATAACACATTTTGCAGCGACACTCTCTATGTACACACTATCCCGACAGTTTACCGAGCTTTGCTGAAGAGTGCAGTTTCGGGACATCTACAGTCATCGGATTCATAACACTAAGAAAATTACATGTGCAAGCCAGGCCCCACAAGTCCCATCTCACAATCACATGCACCTTAGACTGGGTATCCAGACTGGTCTTTGTGTCTTGTGTCAGCATGGCATACTATGTTTACACAGCGACTGTAGACAGCACTTTTGTTATAAGTTTGTTGACGGATGCTGCCATAGTCATACAAAAGCTGCATGTATGTGGAGTTTCAGTACTCTGTCTGCTGTTCTGCTTTGCTGCTGGCAACTAAGGATGCACCCAAACGAATGACGGCAGGAGCTGCAAGGGCATACACCAGTCCAACTTACCTACCGTAGCTACTGGCAAAGCCTGACATGCCAGGGAATGGGATTATCCGTGACATCTCTGCTCTGCTAGCAGCCAGCTGGTACAGTGGTGATTCACGCTCAAAGCATGAGCATACTTGTACCCCTCTCAAAGCCAGTTCTTGTGTCCCTGCTTATTGTGTCCCAATTGTAATGTAGACACCAATTGGTCAAGCATGAGTTGTGTTCGTGCCTCAGAATATGGGATGACATGGTGCAGTCATGGTCAAAGCAACGAATATACAGTCCAATGTGCACAATACAATATATATACCGTAGTACACTCCGATGTACACAATAAGTATACACTCCAATGCTTCACACATCACACTGTAAGCAGGCACACCTGCTACTAATTTGTAGTAATGCATGACAGGATGAAATAGGTTTCATCAGCTGCGAAGATTCCAACCAAAGACGCCTTGACGCCCAAGGCGCACGGAATAACAACACGTACTTGAACTGTCATGGCGTTGTTTCAAAGGGCGACAGCATTGTCTGTAGCTGTTTGTGGGGTTTTTGCCTTGTGTTCGATATCGATCAGTCGCGCAGAGCTGACGGTCTGGTCAGGTAGGATATTTCCGAAGAAAGCGCAAATGAGCAGTTGGGCAGCACATGTGACACATCTGAGCAACAATAAATTTGATAGCAAGGCAGTCTGCGCTTGCCTGTGCCGTGACAGCTGCGAGGTCGTGAGTTACGCACACACACGATTACGGTGACCTGCTGTGGCATGCAGAACAGCATTTTGAGCAGAAGCACGAGTCTCTGGACCAAACTTTCAAGGTTGAGCTGCAAGATCTGCTGAGCTGGGCTGGCAACTCTGCAAACATCCACTGTAGCGCCCTGGCAGCTGATGACAATCTTGCAGTCAGAGGTGTTGTGGCCAAAGTTTACATACCCGCCAAGTCAGTGATTATCAGCATTCCTCGCAAAATGGCCCTGACTGTGAATGCTGGCCAGAGCAGCCCAATGCCTGACCTCGTCCCGGAGAAGCTCTGGATATCTCTTGATGCGTAAGTACACCTGCAATGCTGATATTCTCTTTCTGTGCAGCTCTGGTCCACTCCCCACAGGAACCAGCAACTGGGCACCTACTTTGCAGGAGGACATGCATAGCTTGCGTAAAGGCTTCATATGACCCTGCTGATCACTGGGCCACCTTATGCTGCATCATTGCATGTTTACTTGTCCTGAGATAGCCTCAAGCTATCTATCCACCAATACAGGATTTTGCCAAATGTTGTCATGAAACCCGAAGTTGCAATGAGCTAATTCTAGCTTAGCGTCCTGTATGACACAAGCATTTACAAAGCAGCATCAGCATCCCCTATTGCCAAAGTAGGTGTTGCACCTTCTTGGTTGGTGCAGGAGCATTCAGATTGCTCTTGTGTTGGTGCGGGAGATGAAGCGTGGTAGTGAGTCACCTTGGAATGTCTGGATTCAGAGCCTGCCACGCCGCTTCAACACCCTGATGCACTGGAACCAGCAGAAACTGGAGCAGCTGCACATGAACTCAACAACAGCTGAGCAGGATTTCCTTACTCGGGTGAGGTCTTGTTGCTTGCATGACTGTGTGTGTGTGACCATACAGGATACTTACAGGACCGTATGTATGACCATACAGCATACATATGAACCTACAGAATATGTATGACCCTACAGCATATGTATGACCCTACAGGACATGTATCACCATGCAGAATACAAAATACCAGATATGTGGACAGCAATTCTGCAGCAGGCGATGGCGTGCAAATAGGCCCTAAACAGCTTTGCTCTTGTCCACACTATGGTCCTGGAACAAAACACACAGTCAGCATGCAGTGCTTCATGAGCATATCTTCAGCATTACTTTGGTTTCATGCCATGCACAGGCCTGTGGCTGCCTCATGACCAGCAATGCCTCTGAAAGAAAAGAAAAGAAAAGACTACGCCTTTTGGCATGAATTCAACGAGAAGAGCGATGCCTCTGCAGGTCAGAAAGCAGAAAGAGGCGGTGCATGCAAGCTACAGAAAGCTGCAAAGGGCACCTGTGGCCACCAAGTGGAATCTGACTCTGGACGAGCTGGTTTGGGCTGTCAATGTGGCAACCAGCAGGCCCTTCTCCATCCCCAGCCATTGGACCGAGTCAATAGCTGGTGAGATGTGCCTCTTTATTAAGAACAAGTCTCTGACACACGATCTGCTTTTGCTCCTTGTGTCAAGTTTCCAATCTTGTTTACATGTACCGATTTGGTACAAATGCGCTATGTCATCATGAGACAACTGTGATGCCTTGTGAGAGTGAGCTGCCTTAAATGTATGGATCGGCAATGCTGCTGAGTATTTACTGTTTGTTCAGATTGACTGTCAGAATGACCATTCCTGCTTGATGATGTTGCAGAATCGATGACTCCAATCATTGTTGGGTCAATTGGGCTACTGGGAATCATGCTCTTCAAGTTACAGTCCTTCAGCCATTGGCAAAACAGCAAGGAGGTACGACATTTACAAGGCTGCCTTTAGGTGGTGCTTGCTAAACTTTTTTAGCCTCTTGTCGTGTTGACTAATCAGTTCTGGCCTTCACAGATATGCTGCTTATGCATTTACTCTCACCTTTCTGATATGCAGCAAAAACCACTGCATATAAATGCACATTTGTGAAGGCCAAGGGATTCTGCAAGAGAGCGTGTGCGTGTGCATGTGAACATGTGATGTTAGCAAGCTATTCAAAACCCAGCGTGCATTGTGTTACCAGGCAGTCCCTGCCGTGCTTGCAAGTCAAAGTATGCCAGAACTATATGCTTGCTGCGGCAGCCACAAGCTGCCTTGTTTAGGTGACAGCCTACATGCATTGCTGACCAGCAATGTTGAACGCAGATAGTGGCCTGCTGCCGGTTTGTGTTGGCCATGAGTGTGTTGGCCACTGCAGTGCGTAGCCTGTACCAGCAAATAGGGGTGTCAACAGCTGCTCTGGTGCCAATCCTCGACATCATCAACCACAGCTCAACCAGTTCAGTGAGTCAGTCTCTGCGTGAAGGTTGCGTGGTCACTGTATTGCCTTTACAGCGCTGACAAACAGTGCAAGTCATTGTGTGCTGACATTGTTCACAGCTTAGAGCAAGCTTTGCAGAGCATGTTGCACATAAATAAGCAAGGTGCCATAGCCTGTAAAGTATATAGCTACAGCTGAGGCAGTTCAAGGTTGTCTCTGCCCCCCCCTGTCACCATAGATGCCCTGTGCAACATTCTCAAGCTTGACTGTGGGAATGTGGTGCAGAGTCAGATAGAGCAGACATGGTTGAGCAACAGGTTAGAGGCTGTCATAGGCCGCCAGATTCAAGCTGGTCATGAGGTACTATTTTACTTCTGCCAAAGGTCTGTGTATGCCTTGTGACACTGATATACGTCTGACTGCTTTGGGGCTGATATGTTCATGCAGCCTGCCCTGGCTTTTGGTGTGAAGTGTTTCTGGATCCGGTTGTGCTGATCTTCCCTTCTGCCTTGATGACGCCACGACTGCAGTGTGCTGTTCAGCTCTGACTTGTGAGGCAGGCATCACTGGATTGTTTGGCAGAATACATGCCAGTTGACATTGCTGATGACCAACTTTACATCAAAAGTGCCTACAGCATTCCTCACTCAAGTCTTGGCATGCAGGTCGTACACAGCTACGGTGAGAAGCCCAATGAGGACTTTCTCCAGTATTATGGCTTTGTAGACATCGAGAATGTGCATGATGCCTACACTGCTGACCTGATGCAGTGGGTCAACCAGCATTTCCACGCAGAAACAGGCAGAGTACAAGCTGTGGAGAAAAGCAAAGCTGCATCAAAACTGCTCAAACAGGTGGCTTCTGTCTGCGCAGCACCCATCAGCATCATCTTCTTGATCTGTTGCATCTTAGCAACATACAAGTTGGTGATTACAAGTTGGTGATTCTCTTATCATTAGTAGGCATGATATCAGTCAAAACTCGTATGATAGATGTGCAAACACTTCCAGATGGCTGGCATGGGCTGTTTGCCAACTAGGGCAGTCATCAGTGCCATACATGGCATTGCATTCTCACAAGGTGTTGTCACCATTGCAATACTCAGCTGAATAGCTCCCAGGACCTCTGCCTCAAAATGTTGAGTCGTATGTTCACGGTAGATGATATAATGTTTGTGTGTGCAACAACAGTGAGTCAGCAGGCAAGTTGCATGATGCGTGCAGGCACAGCTGACCCGCGAGGGCTGGTCACCAGAAACCATGCAAGCTCTGCACAAGCTGCTTGCTGCTGACACCCACTCACCCTTTGACATGCTGGGCAGCCTGGAGTCTGTGCAACACTACAGAGAGCCTCCAGCTAAAGGCACAGCTGATCAAGCCATCACACAAGTATATCAGGTCAGTCACTCCTTGTTTCTGTTGTACATTTCCATACAACTGTTGCTAGTCAAGCCAGAAGATCACAATGTCTTGATCTACTCTGTGAATGCATGGCATTTACTTTGGAGCAGTCTGTATGTTTGCAGTGGGCACTTGTGGCAGACTGTTCAGCACCAACAGGTCGAGTTGGCTGTATTGCAACAACTTGAGTGCACAGATTACCTAATCAGCAATCCTGTGAAACAGTAGCAACCATGTCAGCATGCAGCAACATGCAAGAGGACAAATTGCATGTGAGTACCAACAATCATGCGGTCATGCAGGTGTTGTACCATGTCTGCCAGCAAGTACTTGCATCCAAGCCCACCACACTAGTGGATGACATTGCCAGCCTCCAGCAAGCACAAGATCTTGACGTCCAAGACCATCACCACATCCTTGCCTTGCAGTTTCGTATTGGCAAAAAGGAGCTGCTTCAATCTTGTCTTTGGCAGTATGATCCCCAACAACTGTAACATGCAAGGACCCTTGGAGCTGCACACTGAGACAGTCACAGTTGCGCTTAGTAGGCAAGCTGCTTACACGTACAGCGGGGGGTGTCGCGTTGTCGAGCGCAGAGCTGATTGCAGTCATGTGCATGGAACAGATCCAGATGTTGTGGGCTATATAGTCACCCGGTCTGCTCAGTCACAGATGAATGAGCAGGCAAGACGACCAGGGAACATGAGCATAGAGTGAACTTGGTTGATGGTGTTGCTTGCTCACTTGTAGCCTGATGTGTCCTGGGCACACAAGGCTCACTGGCTTTGACCATGACGCTCCAGTAAGTTCAGCCAGGAGAGCCTATGAATTGAGGCGCTAGCACAGTATAGTCATCCTCAAGCTAGAACAACTGACAGTACGTACATAAGTGTGGAGCAATCAAGCATCAAGATCAGCGTGCAATACCAGCAATCCCATGTTCGCACACGCAGAGCTGCATAAGCAATGCTCACCGCAACACAAGCTTCAACAGAAGGTTTGCATTCAATGTAATCTGGAGATATATGACAAAAGGCCCAACCAGTAGCAAAAGCCCAGTCCGGTGTCCTGTAAGTAGGTGAGAGAGTGTACAATATTGTCATTTATACTTCAGCAAGCCAGCAAGTCTTTTAAAAGCCAAGCCCTTGAAACTTCACATGTAGAAGAACACAAAGGTCAAGTTTAGAAGACATCAAGGCAGCTTAGAAGAGACTCGAGAAGTTGCAATGGAGCTACTGAAGCAAGGTGTACAGCATTGTGACGAGACGTATAAGGCTGGACCTACTGCATGCCTTTGCCAGCACATGTCACATACTAGTATGTGATACCTTTGGCATGCACAGTACTGTCAAGTATTCTAGTCAAATCTAACTTCACAGCCCGCATTATGCAGCTTGATCAATAGCTCCAGCTGCAACATTACGAGCTGTGATTCCAATGGCACATTCTCCTGTCCAACATCAATATGAAGAGTTGTGAGGTTGGGCCATTCAGCACAGCACAACAGAACTCTAGGCAGCACAAAGTTTGTTTCACATATCAATGATACAAGCAGACTTTTCAACTGAGAAAGCTGCAAAATCTGCTCTGGAAACTGTTCGAGCATCCCACTGTGTATCCGCAGGCACGTCAGTTGTGTCATGCTGGACAGCCATAGTGGCAAAGTGGTCTGATCATGATCTGTCACAGCAAAATGTTGCAGATTGGGGCATGATGTCACTGCTGAAGGCAGATCACAGGATAACCCAGTGAGCCGCAATTTGCGCAGATTTGGCAGGTGGAGAGGCCACCCCCCGTCCCTGAAGTTGCTTGGGTATGCAGACGTGAATGCTACCTCTGTGAGAAGTGTTGCCTTGCTTATATTTACCATGACATATTCATGCATGTCCTGGGACATCGTTTCCACTGACAAATCTTGCAACATGACATCTGGACCACTTGGCAGCACAACCTGCTTCATGGTGTCACCCAAGCTGCTAATTCTTAGGTTCACGAGACTAGAACAGCTGCTGAAATCCCAGATCTCATCTGGACAATTTGACAAAGACAGATACTGCAGATTGTTGAAATTTGAAACTTTATTGGCTAGCGCAATAACTCTGTGGACAGTTAGGCTGTCAAGGTGGTGCAGCTGCCTGAGTTCTGTCATATCTCCAAGGTTGGTCCCATCCCTCACACACAGATCAGTCAGGCGCGTGAGACTAGTCAGCGGCTGCAATTCAGCTGGCTCTGCTGTTGAATCTGAGCTCCAGCTTACAATTGTGTTGCCTAGAAGCTCACAAAAGCTGGGCGACTGCATCACCCCCAAGTCTGCAGGAATTGCACGCCCCTGTCAGTTCACATGAGTTGCAGCAGCTCAGCGCAAACAGAGTGAACATGTGTGCAGCCGTTCAGTATCCATATGATGTGATGCAGCCAAAGAGTCATGCAAACAAAGTACAGCTCACCAGCATCAAAGCTAATACTGAAGAGTGGCGGTGCTGACAAGCTCGCTATGCCGGTTGCTACGACTGTGCGAGCGAATAGCCACGAAGACTGGGGATCTGTCTTGTAAACATGAATTCTCAAGAAGCCAGCTGCATGCTCTGTGAGCCACTTGAAAAACATCTCACAAAAATAACTACAGTCCCTTCTGCTTACAAGCAAAGTGATTGCTATACTTCTTCTGGTGTCAAACTGGTCAAGCTTGAGCGCAGGTTTCTCCCACTCCTTCTCAGTCTTGACGACAAGCAATTGCAGCTCTTTACCCCAAATTCCGGGTGACCATGTGGGGAACAAATCTTCACTGGTCGCAGAGGAGCGGTTCAACACTTTTTGCCAGCTGCGGCAGACCTGTTCACACCGGAGGGTGTCAAGGAACGGAGTCAGCCAAAAGATGTCAGTTGAAACTGCTGCGGGCAGCTGCGCAAAAGCTGAGGTCATGGCCAGACGTGTTGCTTTCCAATGGCGAGAGGCAAGGTACAGCCACTGCAATTCACAGATGATCTTCCAGGGAACTCAGCGGACTCACGCGCGACGCTGACATCACGCAAATATACATATAATACAAAACTGATATTTATATTTGAACTATATTGGTCGCCCCACGCAGAGCGTGAGCAGTCTACGGCGTACTAGTGGTTTGTATTCCTGCTGACTCGGTCGTGTTCGGAAGTCTTACGTCAGATCTCGCGTTGCTGACCGCAGCTATTTGGTCGGCGGTAGAGCGATCGAGGGTTTCCCAGGTTTTTGGTGTTCACGTGATGACACCACCGTAGGTGGGGCGACAAAACATGGTGGGACGACCCTCCTGATAGCGGGGGGTGAGAACGCCAGGAAAAAAGATCATAACAAATGCAAATATATGATGGAAACTGCAAGAAAATTTTCTCAGTTTAAACTGAGGTTTTTAAAGTTATTATGCACGTGCACATTGGGCCCCTCATGCCAGACTTTTTAAGGACATTTGCAACATGCATCATTGTTGGTGAGTGCATTGAGCACATGCAAATGCAAAACAATTAATGTGTCAGCTTATAGTACAAACATTGCCCAAGGCTTATTTTGTCAAGGCTTTCCATTGCGTTGCCACGGCTGCAAAGCATATGCTTTGCACCTGTGAGCCCCTGAACAAACAAAAGATGCTAGGTGTTTGTGTGTGTGCAAGAAGAACCTTTTTGCTTGCTTTGCAAAGATGCCCAACTGGGCATTTTGCTTGCTTTAAGCTTGATGTTGTTGTGACGCACTTGTTGTTTGAAGCAGCCAGGCTTGTTGAAAGGTCAAAAGCATCAACTGAACCTGTTAATGCTAATGCCCTTTAGCTGATTGCTGGAAGTGGGGGTGTCCACGCCGCGTACTGGCCGTGGCGCACAATGGCGTTGTCTGGGCAAACCCTCGTACTCTGTTGCAAGCTTTCAGAGGCAGCTCAGGCGAATGCGAAACGGAGGCAGCGTTGTGCAATTGCAAGCAGCTGGTCGACGACTTCTGGCCCGTGAACGTGGCGCCTGACTGCCAAGTTGGGCAACATGCATCGTCCAGCACCAAAATGCAGCGCCACTCGAACACCGTTCCGTTGAAACAAAGGCAACAAGGCAGCTTGACGCAGTTCGAGGGGCTCCGTAGACCTGACAGTCGCGCTCTTTGCAGCAAAGGCTTTGCCAGCGCGCGAGCTCGACTTCACGGTGCAGAGCCTTACGCGAGGCTGGCGTGATGAGCTGAGCCGCCGCGCGATGTATGGCGGAACTGCCTTGCTTCAGTCTGATCGCTTACTAACAAGTGCCAGCTGGGCTGCGGTGAGCGGCGTTCGTGCGGGTTTGGCCAGGGTTCGCTCGGCCGCAGCGCACGTGCCGGCGGGACCGGGCATGGCAGTCGGATCACGTGACTAAGAGACCGCGCAGGCGCTGCGGCGCGGCGGCCATGGTGGCAAACAGGGGGCCACGAGGAGTATTGGGCATGGAGGGTCGTCCAAACACTGGCTACAGTCCATTCTAGTGTCCCATAGAATCTATCTGTGCCCGGGCACATAAGGGGGCAGACCTACTGCATACATTTGCCAGCACGTGTCGTTCACTATGCACACTTTGTGTAGTACTACAGGTATCAGCGAAATCTAAAGTCACAACTTGAATTATACAGCTTGAACAAGGTCTCCAGCTGCAACAGTATGAGCATTGACTCCAAGGATACATTTGCCTCTCTGACATCACATCGAATGTGCAGAGATGCGAGGTTGGGCCAGTATGCACATTGCAACAGGCTTCTAGGCAGCACAAAGCTTGGTGTGTTTGATATAAGCAGATGCCCCAGCTGAGAAAGCTGTAAAATATGCTCTGGAAACTGCTCGAGCCTCCTACTTGCTATCCTCAGGTATGTCAGTTGTGTCATGCTGGACAACCATAATGGCAAAGTGCCCTGTTCGTGATCTGTCACAGTAAAACGCTGCAGATTGGGGCATGATGCCATTGCTGAAGGCAGATCACAAGACAGCCTAGTGAGCTGCAATCTGCGCAGATTTGGCAGGTGAAGCGGCCACTCCCCATGTCTGAAGTTGCTTGGGTATACACAGAACTCCAAATTTGTTAATTGCGTTGCCTTGCCTATGTTTGCCAGGACAAACTCATGTGTTTCTGGGAACAGTCTCATCCCCACTGACAATTCTTGTAACATGACTTGTGGATCACTTGGCAGCATGATCTGCTTCACCTTGACACCCAAACTGATCAGCCTTAGCTGTGTGAGTCTAGAACACCTGCTCAAATCCCACATCTCATCCTGGCAGCCCGACAAAGTCAGTGATTGCAGACTAGTGAAGTTTGGCACTTTATTGGCTAGCGCAAATACTTTGCAAAGAGACAAGCTGTTGAGCTGCTGCAGATGCCTGAGTTCTGTCATATTTCCAAGGTTGGTCCCATCCGTGACGCGCAGTCTGGTCAGGCGTGTCAGGCTGGTGAGCGGCTGCAATTCAGCTGGCTCTGCTATTGAATGAGACTCCCAGCTTGCAACTGTACTGCCTAACAGCTCACAAAAGCTGGGTGACTGTATCACCCCAAAGTCTGCAGAAAACGCATGCTGTTTTCAGTCCAGAGAAATAGCAGCAGCTCAGAGCAAACGAGGTGAGCATGTCTGTAGCAGTCAGTGACCTGTAGGATGTGATGCACAGTCTACGTATCATGCAGTCGAAGTATAGCTCACCAGCGTTAAAGTGAACAGTGAAAATTGGCGGTGCCGACAGGCTTGCTGTACCAATTGCTAGGACTATGCAAGCAAATAGCCAAGAAGACTGGGGATCTTCCTTATAAACAGAAATTTTCATGAAGCCAGCTGCATGCTCTGCGAGCCACATGCAGAACACCTCATGGAAGCGAGTGAAGTCCCCTGTGCTTTCATGCAAGGTGATTGCTATAATTCTACTGTAGTCAAACTGTTCAAGCTTGAGGGCAGGGCGCTCCGATTTCTCTTCAGGCGTGGAAATGAGCAGCTGCAGCTCTTTACCCCAGACTCCGGGTGACCATGCAAGGTATGGATCTTTACTGACCGCAGCGGAGCGCTTCAACACTTGTTGCCAGTTGCGGCAGACTTGTTCACACCGGAGGGTGTCAACGAACGGAGTAAGCCATAAGATGTCACTTAGAACTGCTGCAGGCAGCTGCGCAAAGGCTGAGGACATGGCCAGACGTGTTGCTGCTTGACGGGAGGGGCAAAATACCGGTACTGCTGTGAGTCGCAGCCTGAAACAGACTTCAAAGGGATTCTTGGACGATTCATCTTCTGCATGCATGCAGAACCCACAGTGAGCTGTGTGACATGTCCGCTGGAAGATTGGAAGAAGCAAACAAAAGGCATCCAATTTCCGGTGCAAATTGCATTTGCTGAAGTGCAAGCGTTGCTTTGCTTGATACGGAGGATGGAATTCGTGGGCATGCACATGCCGACAGTCACAGCGCCAGCACAGATCATATATACAGGTGGGGCAGGGACTGTCGCGGTCACACATTTACGTCACGAGTTGCATCTTCGATGGCACGGTCCTTCACGCCAGCGTCTTTGCTTGCACTGCAGGGCCTGCCTCTTTCAGCTCGAGCCTGGCATGCAAGCCGTTTTCCCAAAGGCCTAGTGTATCGCGCATGCCAGCAGCAGCCACTTCTGAGCGCAACAGCAGCAACGGCCAAAGCAAACGAAACACTCGACCAAACAGCCAACAGCCCCGCAATCAGGCCAGCGGAACACCCAGACCGTCCCCTGCAAAGTCAACAGCGCCTACAAATAAAGCACTTACACCACCAATGACAGTCCAAGTTGAAGCTCAGCTCGCAAACTTGGAGCAAGCAGCCAATCCCTGGTGGTCCACTTTCTGTGGAATTAGTAACGGCGTTTGGTTGGGACAAACAGCTGCATTTGCTCCCAGCACAGGTGCAAGACCACCTCATCTATGGATGGGGTGCATGCATTGCTGCATGCTATGCTTTTGCGTGTGATTGTCTGGGGCAAGCACAGCGACCCATCTACAAATTGTTGTGGAGTATAGCTGCATGCTAGCTTGCACTCATCTGCTTGTTCATGTGCTCGTGCTATTCAGCACCTGACTTTGTCGCTGGCAAGCTCTCTAGCACACCACATGGATTGCATCTCATGACAAGACCAACAAAGCCATACGAGTGCTTGTTTGGCATGCAATTGTTTTGTGGTGTGACCAATATGATGTACAGTATAGAGTATGGACGGTCCAATAAAGCAATGTCTTGATTCCACATATGCAGGTGCAGCAGAAGCTTTAGCTCTGGGACAAGGTGGCAAGCCTGTCATGGACATGCACACTCAGGTGACAGAGGAAAGGGTATGTGAGGGGCCGCTAGACTTTGTCACTAGGTACCACCAATTCATGACTTGGTCCATCTGCTTTTTGCTCATGCTGCATGTACATCGCACTTTGGAGCATGTGACATGACGAAGTGTTATGGACACATGCTGTGAATGATTGAGTCTACTTCTTTGCTCAAACAAGATTTACAAATGGCAGAAAGTTGTGCAGCTTGCCACATTCCTTTGCTTGTACATTATTCAAGACTTGTTCGGCACTGGCCAGGTCTTCTCACTTTAGCTCGCAAAAACAGCAATGTGTCAAATTTATTTTATCTTGAATGTATCAAAACTTGATTTGTAGGCGAGTTGCAAGGGCCGAGGATGAGGCGGAGCTGGCTTCGGTAGGCCAGCAGATTGGTGGCAGTGGCAATGACTGGGATGAGGAGGTCTTGAGTGCAGAAGAAGAAGGCCTGGTCTTCTTCGATGGTAATGCACAGATGCACTGCTCTGCCATCACCATCACATCATAGTCTGCAGCATCTGTGCTACTACAGAACAGTCTTGCTGGCATTGTAACCTCCTGTGTTCCTTTGCTGTTGCAGTATGCCTGCAATGTCCAACTCCTGCAGTGTTTGAGCAAGTACTGGTGCATTTCACCTGTTGCTTATTCATCACACAACACACAGTAATGAAGTGTATAAGCCAGAACTGCATCCTGTACAAGCTATCATGCTTTTGCATGCAATGTTGCATGTGTCCATCTGCAATGAACACGCATGGCTGCCTGAAGGTGGCTCATACTCACGTGGTCCCCTATCCCTCACCAACCCGGCAACTGATGGAGCTGGCAGTGACCCTCATCAAGGTCAGCATGCACCGCCTGGATCAGAGCCCCAACCCGTGTCAGCATTGGATGAGGCTGAAGGGCAGGTACTGTGCTGACTTGTCCTGCTTGGGGCACCCATGCCAGTCCTACCTGAGGTCTTGCAAAGGCCGGCTTCCATATTCAGCCTAGATGCTTCTACACTTTCAGTTTGGACTGATTGTTTGAAGGCGCAGGTTTTTGATGCTGTTGTTGCATGGATGGATGCTGTTCACAAATGTGCAAACTGCATGGTTTATTGCAACACATTGCAGACACTGCTCAAACTGCACTTGCAAGGTTTCTGCTGGCTCACCAGCAGGCGCCTTGTATGATCAACCCAGCTGCATAACATTGCTCCATCAGGCATGCATCAAGCCCTGTGCTCTGCAGGAAGGAGATCAAAATGAAAAAACGGCTGGAGCAGATGAAGAAGATGATAAAGGGATTGAAGCACAGCCAGATGAGGGGGGTAGCAGGGAGGCCGGGGAGGAGGTGGTGACCCTGGAGCAGTGCCTAGCCTGGGGCGGCGAGCAGCGCCAGCGCTGCCGTCTCACCATGTCTGTCTCAGGTGCCTCATGCACTCAACCAGCAAGGCCTGCTCGCTCCTCACACATTCACCTGCTTTCTGTATTGCCCCACACAGCAACTCCTTGATCTGGTGTGCAACTAATCAACTCAGCAGCTCGCAAGCCTGCTTTGGACAGGGCTGGAGATGCAGCACTGCTGCATTGTACACAAGATAACACAGGCAGTACATCAACAGCATGCCAGCACACGTGTGACCATGGCAGTCGCAGTAACACCAGATGGCTGTTGAGGAGTTGCTTGACCTGCACTGTTGCCTGCTCACACCTGGCACTGGTAGCTGTCTGTTCCACATATCTTCAAGCATGTCATGCAGCTTCTGGCTTGCAACATGCACCCTCATAAAGCAGAGTGTAGCACTGGATGTACAGGTGGCGGTGAGACAGGCGAGGAGTTGGACATATCCCTGCTGCGCATCACTTTGTACCACGAGTACTGGCAGGGCCTGCTGCACGAGCTGGATCTTGAAACTCTACGCGCAAACTCAGCAGTTGCAGCTGTGCCTGACGCCAGCAAGAGGGCATTGACTTCCTCAAAGGCCAGCTCCTCTTCTTCTCCAGTTGCTTCCTCCTCTTCTTCGTCGGCTCTGGATTCAGCAGCACCCTCAGCTTCAGATCCATCGATACCTGCAGCCAGTCCTTTGTCAGCAGATGATGCTGCTCCTGCAGCCGCCCCTCCTTCCTCAGCAGCTTCGCAAGGCGGACAACATCAGGAATCAGCTGTGAGTTCAAACAGAGCAGAGCAGGCGTCAAATAGCGAAATGTAGGTCACACATGCAATGCAACTCCTGAATTGTGACAGGCACCAGTCTATCAAGGACGCACTGCTTCACAAAGTGCATTGTGATGGCAATATGATGGTCTCTCAAGCTCCAAATCTTGCCTAACAATTAGTCATCTGTCTGCATCTGCACTCCTTGGACACAGACACATAAGGTAGAGCCTGACAAGCAAACCGCATGCAGGCTGCCAAATTTGACAGCAGCCAATGAAGCAGCTGCCAAGGCCCAGGGCAGGGGCAGGGCTAAACTGTCCAAGGGCCCTTGCATGAGTGCAAAGAAGTTGAGTGGTAGCTGGAAAGCTTTTGACCTGACAGCTGTTCCAATAGATGAGACAGACCCCTCTACAGGTCTGTTCTGCCACAGCCTGCGCATGCAAGTGGACACCACTCAATCACTTTCAAGGTCTTGTCTGCTGTCTGCCTATCCAAATGGAATGCTGTGCATGCCATGTGTCAGCTGTGTATGCAGTAGTGCACATTGCACATCAAGTTACATGTCATCAGAGCATAGTGTAGGCTATCTATTGCCAACTTGTCAACTTCAAAGTTTGACGTGTGTTGACAAAAGCATGCCCTTGTTTCAGCACCTGGATCACTGCTGTTTGGCCAGTGGCTGAGCAGCTCAATTCATCAGTTGGTGCTTTCGCAGGTATAACTAAGAAGGCCATGGTGTACTTCAGCCAGGAAACTAAGCAACTGTGGAGTGCAAATGGACCAAAACAACAGCAAGATGCAGGCGTTGAAGCCATAGATGGAGGCGCTCTGTGGCTTCCAGGCAATGTGGTTCTGGAGCTGCAAATGCTGCCCATGGTACAGCCTGCCACGCAATCTTGTAGCTGCTGCTGACGGTGTTGTTTGTGAGGGCATGCTGTCAAAAGTCAGGCCATGTCACATTGCATGTATGCTGGCACACCAGGTGAAAATCAGCACAGTGAGCATCATTCATGCTCATATCTCTATTTCAAAGCTTTTCTCATTCATCAGTCCATGCCAGATTTCATCACTGGCACAGTCTTTGCAGGTGAGCAGAGGCGCTGTTGCAGATGAGGTGGAGGGCATGAGTACCAGTGACACAGGCAGAGGTCTGCTGATTTCATTTTCATGGCTGGTTAGGCCTGGCATGATGATCAGCATGCAGCGAGAATATGACGCTTGTGGTGATCTCATGGAGGTGCGCAGCAGAAGCGCAGTAGAAGGAACATGGGTGGGGGGCCGCATGTGATCTGCTGCTGTCAACATGACTCTTCCTACAAAAGTTGAACTTTGCCAGTGCATGCGCAAGAAACAGAAGCTACCGGTAGTCATAATGAGTAATGAATGCTGAGATAGGTATGACCACTGACACAATCTCCAATATCAGCTCCACATGCGTTGTGCTTGCCCTCGTGGCCGGCTGTCGGGACTGTTAGCCTCGCCTTAACAGCCAGTAACAGACGCCATGACTGTTGCCACAGCAGCTTCTCAGTCACCTCCATGACTGTAAGTATAGCCTCTGAGATGCATTGCGCAGCATAACACAACCTTGCTTGACTGCATACTGTATCTGATGCAACACCCCTATGATTTAGGCGTTTTACCAAGCTCTGCAAGTTAGTGTAGCCTTGGGATTGCCAAGTTGGGAAAGTGCATCTGAGATGCAATCTATATGGCAACAGAAGCTACTGTAGCATCTGTAACAGTAGTCATGATGAGTAATGAATGCACTGAATGTTCGAACAATTAAGGAGGTCATGTACGCGTACCTGACTTCCCGAGCCGAGGACGCACACCTGCTCATGTCGGTGCATCACAATAACGATGAGCAGCTTTAGTAAAGTGCGCAAGCTGTTGCCGGGGGCGTCAGAGGATACCAGCGTGCATGGTTTGTGCAGGAACACCGCAGCGGTGGACTGTATCACGGAAAGCAGGGCGGACACTGGAAAGTAGTGCTGCGTGTGAGTTCGTCATTTGAGACGGCAGAGTGTAAACTTTACCTTCTGCCTTGGCCACAGGTGGAAAGGCAACCACATTTGACAGGCAAGATGTGGATCTTCAGACTGAGGGCAGAGCTTGGACTCTTCAGGAGTTCAGGATACTGCATCAGCTCCAAAAGTCAATCGCGGTTGTTGCTTATGACAGGTCAGGCTGCAGAGAACTGCCTGAAGCTATGAAACCAGTTGACTTGGCTGAAGCAGCCTGTTTGTGTGCAGTTTCGACAGCTCCCGACGCATTCCTAAAGTCCTCTTTCAGAATGCTGACTGTTGCAAGCGCTTTGGCCCCCCGCGGTCACAAGTTGGATACCTGACTGCAATTGGCACGCTGACAGAGGAAGCTCAGTTCAGTAGGCAGCAGTGGTTGCTTAAGGTGTCTCAGGTGAATCTTGGCCCCAGTAGTACGTGCGTGATACCACGGGTTGCGCTTGCAGCAACGTTGTCAAGCAACATCACAGGCGTTTGGTAAACGACACAGCAGATGATTCATCTAAAACAAGGCTGAACCTGGACCCTCCCATTGATGCATATTTCATATGTGGTTGGTCAGGCAGCATGTTAGGATAGTCCACAGAGCTTGACACATGTCACATTGGAAAAACTCTACATGCAGGCTCAGTCTACCTTCCAGTCACACATGGACGTCCATGCGCTGTTCAGACCACTCTTTTCTGGCATCAACAAGGACATGCCCAGCTGCTTAATTGGCATTGACAGTAAGGTGAATATATCTTGGCTTTCATGTTCTAATGCAGCCACAGGCCGATTGTGTGTCTGTGCGGAGACATTGCACTGACACAGTGTTGATCCGTATTAAGTATATTTGTGCCAGCCATTTCTGCCAGGTACCTAATTGATGTTTCGGGGTGCCCCAACACATCCATTACATTGAGCAGATTGAGTGTGCTCTTTTGTACACATGCAGTGATTTGAAATGTAGCAACACATCTCATCGCATCGCTACAATCTTGCTGTGACTGGGCAAATGCATGCTGACATGCAACTCACAAATGTCCCTCATGCAGGTAATTCAAGTCCAACAGGGTCAGCATCAGATTGTTTCTGCAGTCTTGCATGTCATGGAGATGGACAGTTCCTCAGAAGACTTGCGTGCAAGAGCCATGAACGAGAGGAACCCGGTGCACAGCATGCTGTTTTGCCAGCAGGGTGAACTGCTGACAGCCAACGCTGCTGCTCGGCGAGGTATCCATAGCGCATCTTCAGGTGGCCTGGGGCATTTGCCTCTTTTGCATGCCACACAGTTGATGATTTCCTGTCTTTTGTCGACCCCCAGCTTGCAGCTTTGCTTGGCAATGGGCACTGCTGCCAACCCCAAAGTTGCAGCAGATGCTATTGATGCAAGAAGTCATTTTCACGCCATGCACTTGCCGCGTGCAATTTATGCAGGTTTGGCTGTTGTGTGCAGGCACGTTCCTTGCATCATCCAACATCATGTTCCGCGATTTGTTTTCTGATGAGTTTTATGCTGGTAAGGCTGCATCCGTTTGTTCACTGCTGCTCTCTTGCTGATGCGTCAGTTGCATTTGTCAACTTTATGTTCATGCTGGCAATGCAGGCTGGTCATCTGTGCATAGCTGTATATGTGTTTCTGCATTACATGCATTCTAGTCTTACATCAAGCATCATCGTGCATGATCATGCCCATGTGACAGATCTGGCATGTGTACACAACTATCTGTTAATGGGTTGATAGCATTAGCTTAGTCGTGCAGGAGGCTCAGAGGAAGCTGACACGCACTTCAAGGCAGCTATGCAAGCCGTGTTTGAGGAGCAGGTCGATTCCTACCGCCATAAGCAGTGTCACAAGAGCAAGAAGAGTGGCAAGCTCAAGTGGACCATGATGGAAATGTGGCCTATGACGGTTCGCCTCTCCTCTATGTTACAACTCTGCATTGCTGCCTGATGTGCTGCACTTTGACTCGCATACATCACATGCAGGCTGTACGCAATGCTTACATCCAGGCAGCCGCCACTCTGTAACTCTCTGGCTCTGCCACTGCTCAAGCAGCTTGCCCCAGACCACAGCAGTCTTGTGCGTCTGCTGAAAAGTCTGCCTACACAATGCAGCAACTGCTGTTCTTGAAATACGTCAAAGGGGTGCTGTGCTCGGTGCTTGCACATGTTTGAATGCTTGATTCCAATACAGCGCTGAAAAGGGGCTTGCTTTTTGTATGGGGTGCAAACTCTACAAGCGAGCCACCAGCAATATGCTTAGTTGCCAGAGCAGGTGTATGACTTGGTGCAGGATCCTGTGGACAACTCGCCTGCTGTCTTAGTGAAGAGGTATAACATCACGGAGACCATGGAGTCTGAGCATGAAGCCAACGTGCGTCAGAGCTCGCTTCAGAGGCAAGGCCATGTTCCTCTTGCTGGGAGTGCACTGACTCACACACATTGACAGGACTGCAGCTGCTCTGATGTCGCAATTTCCAAATCAGTCTACCTGCATGTCTCAAACACATCGTCAAGACTGTTGTGGGTGGCAGTACGCAGCACAATGCAGCACACACAAATAGGCTACTTCAAGTACGCACATTGCGTGCTACCATGTTGCACATGTACATGAGGAGGCATACAGTACAGTTTGGTGAACTTGTGCAGGCAAAATGAGGAGCTTGAGCAGGCTACATTGGCCATCCAAGAAGAGAAGGAACGCCTTGAGAAAGAGGCACAGAGCCTGGCTCAGCAGCTGCAGGCAGTTCTCAATGACAAGTTTGTGCCTCACCAAGACTTTGATGCAGACACTCCCATTGACAAGACGTTGAAGATGATGCAAACCATCATAGGAGTGAGGACCTTTGTTTTGATGTGTTGTGGATACACAGTATCATGAGCCTGCACCCTGCTGTGCTATTGCACTCATACCTTATGTCTATTGAGTTCTGTGTCTTGCTGATGTTGCTCTGGTCACCTTTTCTCTAGCTGCTGCTGCAACATTTGAGATGCTTGTCGTGCTGTCACCTTCATTTGTACATGTCTGTTGCACACCACGGCAGCTGTCAAACAACTGCCAAAGCAGCATCAGCAAGTGCAATGGTGACATGTGTGTGCTTGTGCAGGGGGGTGTGCCAACAGTGCAGGATGCTTTGGACCTGCACTTCATCCTGAGCAAGTCTGACACAGACCTGCGCCAGCCGGTGGGCCTGGAGCAGCAGCTCATGGCTGACAACCGCCTTGACTCTGTTGTGGGCATGTCCATGCTGCAGCTCCTGCAGGCAAGCACATTTATGCCCTGTACTGCAACTTATGTCTGTGTTGTACGCTTATGAAAGCTGCTGACTTTGGTCATGTCCCCAGTCATTTAGAGAACATCTGGTTCTGTGACACTTTGAGTCAGACTTTTAGCTTCATCTGTTGCCGGCTGCTCTGAACTGCAAACTTATCTGTCAGCAACATATCACGAGGTCCTGTAAGGTCAATTGGACCTCCTTACCATGGTCTATTGGCACATACTGACAGGACTGTAAACACATCAACCTTGCTTGCATCAACCCCAGCGGTGTCGTTGAAGATGGCCATCTGATGCACTGCTCTATGTGTTGCAGGGTGATGTAGTCAAGTCAGATGCTGCAGTGAAACGGGTGGCACAGAGGCATGCAGGTCCAACTGCCCCCTGGACTGTGAATGCCGACATTCAAGAAGATGAGGAGCCAGAGGATTCAGAGAGTCGCATGGATGAGCTGTCAGATGGGCAGCAGGAGTTTGTGCCATACTGTGTCATGCCGTATGTAGAGCGCTTGCTGCAGGTCAGTCGCATGTCATACCACATGCCGGCTTGCCAACACAGCCACCTGGCACAGAAAGCTTGCTGCCCACAGCTCATTGCAGTTCATTTGCATGCATGCCACTGCGATTCATCACAAACTAGACATGAAAGGCGTCATGTGTTGCACATAAATGCATGACTGTGACATCAAACACGAAAGCAAATGTGAGACATTCCTAGCCAGCCCCATTTTGCAGCTAGCGGTGACCCCTGGGGCAGCTAGCAGTGGCCCCTGGGGCAATTCACTTTGCTCAATTATGGGCACCTGTTCTCTGCTGCCACAGAGCATACTTCTCCCCTCTTTTTAGCTTAGGACAGACTTTGCCCACAGCTCTGGCATGTGCTGCTGGGCATGTTTTACCATTAACAATAGCCACTGACAGGAAATGCATACGGCAAAACATATGTGATTACCTGAACTGCAGGCTGCAGAGAAGAATTGGCAGTTTGACATATTTGGGCTGGCAGAAGCAACACCCGGCAACACCCTGTCTCTTCTGGCCTTCCATCTCTTCAAGCAGGCAGGCCATGTCAAGAAGTTCTCATTGGATGAGGGCAAGTTGTGCCGCTACCTGCATAAGATAGAGCAGGGGTATGATGCTGGGAATCCTTACCACAACAGGTGCCTTCCCACCACCCCCACTGCTGCTTGCAAGCAGTCACAAGGCCTGCATCTGGCCAGTGCTGCTTCTGGTTCTGTATCAGGCCATGTGACTTGTAACACAGCATGCTAGCCTGTCGCATTTGCCTGTTTGCCCCTTTGTTACTGTGAATAACGCAGCCTGACTCTGCTGTGATTATAACGCTGGGAATGCTCATCAACCATGCGATGTCACCTCATGACAGACTGCATTCATCTGGCCAACATGCGTGCAGCTCTTGCAAATGCTGCTTTGGCCGCTCCAATGCTGCTGCTGCTGCTGCTACTGCTGCTGGTGCTGCTGCTGTTGCTGCTGCTGAAGCTGTTGGTTGGTAACTTGCAGCCTGCATGTGGCGTTGGTGCTGCAAATGACCCACATGCTGCTGTGCCATGGGGGCCTGCTCAAGTCCAATGCCTTTGCTGGCAGCCTGCACCTGGCCAGCTACTGGTCTGCTGTCGTGCATGACTTTGAGCATGGAGGCCTCAACAATGACTTCCTCATCAAAACAGCCCACCCCATTGCGCTGATTTACAATGATCAGTCCCCTCTGGAGAACCACCACCTGGCTGCTGCATTCAGGATCTGGATTGATCCGCAATGCCAGTACATGACGGTAGGCACTCACCCACTCAGGCATCCAGGCATGGCAAGGCACCACTGCTGTGCTTGCGCCAGCATGCCAACAGCTGTTGAACAGCTGCCAGCCTGTGGGGGAATGTGCACCTACATGTTTGCATGTTTCCTGTGGGCTGCAATGCGTGTTGCCAGGCATGTCAACATCCAGCACAAACAAGGCAGTCTGTCTGCTGACTCCAATCTGCTGTTGCCACAAGAAGAGGTTGGAAAGCATGTTTGCGCTAGCACTGCTGCATCGACACGTTGACACGCATTGTTTGACTGTGCTGCATGACATCATGCAGAAGCAGGCGTCGCCAGAGCTGGTACGCATGGGGCGCAACTGTGCCATCAATCAGGTGCTTGGCACTGACATGAAGAAGCACTTTGACATTGTGTCTAGGTTCCAGGTATGTGCTACATCTCCACGTGACCCTCATACACAGCCCACTTTGTTTGCATAACATCAGCACTAAACACACAGCAGCATGTTCAGCGCAGCATGCAAAGTCTGGTAGATCGTTGGACTGGCAGTGGCACTAATTGCTGTTGCTTGAGCAATGTGTATGCTGGCATGCATGCTAGTTCTGTACCATTTCTTCCACCACCACTACATCTCTTCCTCTCGCCTCCTCACCATGGCTGATCAGTTTCCACCAAACAAGCCATGATGAAGGTGCCTCGCCATGTGTGACCAGAAACTAGCAACACAACAGGTTGCAACAGCTGCAAATTTGGCCTAGTGCGTGGCACGCTGGATGGATTTCATTGTGCTTTGTGCATCAACAAAGATGCTGCAACACCGTGAAGCTGACCTTTCTGTTGCAGCTGAGGGTGCTTCAGCAGATCAGCTATGTCTCTGCCCTGCATAGTGCACAGCTCAGGTGCACCATGTGTCTTGTGTAGGCAGTCTTCAAGAAGCCTCCCAGCTCAAACTCATCCTCCCATGGCACCACGACTCCCACAGGTCACAGCCAGGACTGGACCTGCATCAAGCCTGAAGATCAGACCCTCATCCACCAGGTCTCCTCCACAAATAGAAGCTTGCGTGCACTTCTTTGCATTCATTGCAGCAGATCTGTTTGTGCTGCCAGCACTGCTGTTGCTGCCCATAGCCTGTCAATGCTTTGCAGATCCTGTTGAAGATGAAAGACTGCCAATGTAGTGGACTGCCTCAGTCTCTGTTATGCTTGGGAGTGCATGTCTGGGCTGGCTGCACCTGCCGGGACGTCATGACATGGTGACACTTGCACTGTTCAGCCTGCATGTCTGACTTCAGCTGATGCACTCCACGTGCACTCTTTGGGCACTCTGTGCCAGTCTATTGCCGTTTTACTATGTGGTACTTGCCTCAGCAAAGAAGCTGATTGCGCAGATGGTGCTGAAGTGTGCAGACATTGGTCATCTCGCAGCTGATCCCAAGACCCACAAACGCTGGGCCTACCAGTTAGAAGAAGAATTTTTCCGACAGGTATACTGAGGACTGGCAGTGACTGTGTCCTAGATGCTTGACGCCTGGTCAGGCCCAAAATAACAATTATGCATTGGCATTTGTCTTGCAATCGCCCAATGGTTTTGCAAGGCTCTTGAGCTGCAGCTCAGTCAAGCAGAGACGAAATATGGACATGGTATTTGTCTTTGCCTACATTGTGTTCTATCTCAGGGGGACAAAGAGAAAGAGCTGGGGTTGCCTGTTAGCCCTTTGATGGACCGCCAGCAGACTGGAGGCATGACCAGAAGTCAGGTCTGGCAATGTGACCTCTTCATTCTGTCCCTTTCGTACACCATACCTCACATGTTGTACATAATTTGCACATCACACAAGACTCATGAATGCACAATGTCAAAAAGCACCAGAATACATGACTGTGGAGGTGAAGCTCAAATCAAGTAGCACATTCTTAGCATGCACATTGTCTCTCTGCTGGTTTGATTTGGTACCACTCATCCCGTCTTGCTCTTTGTTGCTGCAGCTTGGGTTCTTTGGCATTGTCGGCATCCCACTGTTCAGAGCAATCACGGAGCTGTTCAAGGATGCACAACCCATGATGGATGGTGAGCAACATCACTCATGTGTTTGTGCATGCACTTGATCTTTTGCAATAAAGTGCAGCACATGCGATTCCAATTTGCATACGAGGTCTCTCCCAATGTGGAGGCTCCAAGTGTGCAGGCTGTTTGCTGTGTCATGCATGCTGCGCATCTTGCATCACTCTTGTGCGCTTTGCACAGGTATATGTCTGCCACAGCTGTTGGCGTCACATGCATGCTTGCTGCATGTTGTTGGATGATCGCTAACGTGTGAGCTGCTGGTAATAGGTGTGCTGGCCAATTACCGTATGTGGGAGGCTGCAGCTGCTGCAAGCACCCCACCCTAGTTACGGTAGAATATACCCTGGGCCAGCTTTTGTTTTTGCCAGAGAATGTCAACATGCACCCTGTGCTGCTCTATCCAAGGCACAGCATTATAGTGTCAACCTGTGTAGTAGCAGTGAGTCTGCAACAGCTGCATATGGCGCCCCTTAGACTTGTGGGTGCCACTGTCTGTTGTCCAGCTTCTATTTGTAGATGATATGGAGCCAAGCGTTTGCTCAGCAGGAACAACAGGTGACATCCACGTCTGAAGACATGTTTAGACGATTTTGAGCAAATGCAGCGATATCATGCTTTCTTGCTTTTTGACAATGTCTGCGTGTGTGCACAGCATGCAGCATTGCAACTCCCTCTTGTAGTTTTTACTCTTTTCTGCCTCTTTCATTTTTTCCTTTCTTTTTTAGTTTGAACTGAGTAAAGCTCATTGTAGCTACCATGAGACCTGTACTGAGCACTGTCTCATCGTGTGCATTTGCCAGCACATGACAGGTGAACGATAAGCCTTTGAATTGAAATGCTGAACTGGAACTTGTAATCTACATGTGCAAATTAGGACTACTGTTTCAGTCACTTCTTCTGTCTCCTTTGGGGCCAGCGACGACTGGACACGGCGCTACAGATTTACAGACAGCCGGGTGATCCTGCTTTGCCTGACATTCCTTATCAGCAAACAATTCTGACTGATACTCAACAGTATTGATAAGTTGTGTACTGTGTTAAAACAGCATGAAAGCTGGGCCTTTTTCCAACACATAACAGTACTGCAAGCTGCTTTTGTGCAATCTCAGGTGGGCCCTGTCCTATCTTGTGTTTAGGTGGCGGAACTCCTCACAAGCCTGCAGTTCTCTCAGACAATGGTCATGTCATTCATGAGGGATCTGCATATGCAACTTATCTTCTCGAGCAGGTATGCCTTTGGTTAGTGTAGCGTGCAGCACTGACCACGACGTATCATGCTGGCTACTGCTGTGTGTGCAGCATTGTGACTTGGCTTCTTTGATGGGCACATCCATCCAAGGTTGTTTGCTTACAACCACACACAGCATGATGGATCTGCAGCTGCTTCAAAACGCCTGACAACGCCTGTTCTGTCAATGTAGAGCAGTTGCTGGGGGTATGTCACCCCTGAGCTCTTTGCTTCTGGCCTATGGGCAAGTTGGCCAGTGGTTGATGCGAGCTGCATTGCTTTTGCTCATGGCAACTTGGGCTGAACCTGCAGGGTGTCCCTGCAAAGCACGTACTGAAAGAAGTTTCCAGCTATGACACAGTAGGCAATGCCTACTTCAGTCTTGTCATCCATGCACTGCCAGCAGACTGGAGGTATGCATCCAGTAAAATGTCTCTGCACATTTTCTATATCATGATGGTGAAGGATGGCAAGCCTTGAGCCTGCTGTTGTGTCCATCACTACTTTACACATGTGTTGCTTTGTTGCAAAGCATTATTGAGTAAGCCCGGCATGCTTGGCCTGCAAAACAGGCTTGCTTCCACACGTGCCTTGAAGCAAGATGTCATCAGACCAGGCACGTGTGAACTTTGCGTACTACATGTTGTGAACCACAGTCAGCTAACTCTGTTTGGTGTGACAGAAAACTTGCAGTGGTGACCAGCAACTTTCACATGCCCAGAAGCCAAGCCATCTTTGACCACTGCTCTCACTTAGCGGCTCTGTGGAAAGGACAGAAAGACTGGTGAGCATTGTTTGCATGTCATTTTCAGTTGCCACATGCTGTCACTGCATTTCATCTCTGGCCAATGCTGAGCACATCAATGCATGATAATGAAGCTTCTTGAAAACTCTGCTGGCCATGGTGGACGCTTGAGCAGTAATGGACAGAACTCACCAAATTGAGACACCTCAGTGTGCTGCAGGTTTGAAATGTCATTCCATGCAGCATCTGATGAAGGCATTTTTGCTGAGGATGTACTGGAGGCACGCAAGCAGAGGGAAGAAGAGTCTCGGCAGGTAGATTGCTGTAAAATCTAGACTGGCAATGCTATGCTAAGTATATGAGTTGCAATAGGCCTCCTGCCTGCCAACTGTGCAGTTTGAGGTATGATGTGGTCAGTGCAAAACCTATTCATGGCGTAATACTTTGACAGTCTTGCTTTGTGATGGTTGCACCATCACTGCTTTGTTTTCACTTGAAATGCGCATGCTGACCAGGTTTTCAACCTCTCATTGAAGAATACATACCTTTTGCACTAACAGATCACCAGACTCTTCATTGGCTGCAAAACTGACAGGTCTGCTGGGCAGGCATCACTTGCATGCATGACTACTCCAGGACAAATGGCTGCCGCGTGACAAGGCTCTTTATAAGCACTGCCACAGACTTGTGCTCAATGCAGACCTGGTGCATCAATACCCAGAAGCTGAAGACGTTGGCAGATCTTCATTCTTTCATACACACAGAGCACACCTGCTACTCGGTTGCACATCAGGTGATACGTCTGGCCTTTGCTAGGCAATGCACACCTTGCTGGCAAGTTGTCGAAGACCTGCATCACTGGATGCAGCATAATGAAGCTTGAACACATTTCTATGCTGGCTCATATGCTATACCCTGCACACCACTTTGCAATGCAAGCTCTGTTCAGCATGCACTGAAGTTGCACATAGCACAGCTGGCTAATGCAAGGAACTTTGATGTTGCTATGTGTCTGCATTTGCAAGGATGTGTTCAAGCTTTACAACACAGTCCGCCTATTTTGCAGGCAGCATTTGGGCATACAGAGCTGGATGATGTCGATGACAAAGCGCTGGCGTCATATTGACTTTGCAGCTTTACTCGGTCTACACAGATACACCGAACAAATAAATTCATATTTTCTACATAGATTTGATGAAAAGTTCTGTGGCACATTGAGAATTACTAAATCTTTGACATACACACAATGCCTGTTTACAGGATTTATCTGCTGGTCATGAAAGTCCAAATGAAATAACTCACATGTCACTGGTTTATGTCATCTATTTGCATTGCAGCAAATGCAGATCCACAACACATTAGTTGTCCCAAAACACTAAAGCTCTGGTTTCTATGCTTTCCCTTCTTGGTGCATTGTCTGGAATGCTTGGGTCAACAATTGCGCCATGAGGTGTGAATCTGGCACGCCCATCATTGCGTGACTCGTAGTTCACAAATACATAGGCTTCATCTGCTTGCATCTGGCTAGTCCAAAACCACCTGTACCATCAACATCAAGTTAGTCATATAACGCTGGCGGAGTGGCAGCTGTTGAGAGATGCCACTGTCATGATCATTCACACTTGTGCCTCTGCTGACTGCCCACACATTTTCAAACACAGTGTCTGCAATCTTGCTGCATCTTATGATTGACACCTGCAACAAATGATCACTATGTACACAGTGTATGAGCATCTGGTAACTGCGGAAAATCATGTGAGTCAGACTCCTGATCATGTTCTAAAATTGGAGTCCATCAGTGTGCACAGTCCTCAACTGCATCTCCCTCCTCCATATGTGGGTTTTGGACAAACTTCAAAAAGACACTGAACAGGCAGCATGACCCTTACTTGTGTTCTGGGTTATGTGCCACAAAGTTGACCTCATGCACATGTCCACCCTCAACATGCACCTTTACAGCCAGAATGTCATCAACTGAAAGTGTTGCTGCATCCAGCATTCCCAACGGCGAGGCTTGGACAGGTCCTGTCAACGGACGCCAAACCTGTGTATCAAAGCAGGCTTTGCTCTGGTCAAGGCATTGGCATACTATGTGGTGTAATCACTGTGAAATGCAGATTGGAAGCCATGCTGTTGCCAAAATGCATTAGCTAGACAACAGTCCATGCTGTCTGCAGATCAGGCTGGACACACTTAGCAAAGAGGATCAAACATGCACATGCTTTATCTCTGTCTTTGCAAATTGTGTTAGAAGCTTGCTGGGGTAGAAGCTGCTGTTGGCACGCATGCGAGCACTTACCTGAATGATTGCCCAGGGTTTTTGGCTCAGCTCTGCTGCTTCTGAGCCAAGGTGCTGCTTGAGTACTCTAGGTGCGCTTTTGTCTGTGAAGTCAACATGAGCAAGGACCGCAGGATCCTCTTTGCCTGGGATTTGGAAGCTTTTCATCTGCCTGAACATGCATAGACTGCTGCATCAAAGTCTATTGCTCATCAAGCTTCAGGTCAAATAGACTTTAGATGTGCTGTTGTAAGCGGTCACAAGCCAAAGTGTTGCTTTGCTGAATGAGAGCATACTTTTTCTCAACCTTGCCTCTACGAAGACCGTGCTGCATGATGTGAGTTCGACTGGCACCTGTCAAGCGCTTGATCAGAGCAGCCACCTCTGGATAGTACTCTGTTTTTACCTGAGTCTCGAACAGGTAAGTGAGCTTCTTCCGCACAAGCATGGTGCATCAGCTGCATGCAAAACAGTGGCAGACCTGCTGTTCATCCTCCCAGTTGATATCTTGGCCGCTCGAGAAGTTGACCAGCTCGAAACCGTTGCGGTGCAGGGTAACATTGTTGCTGATGCGAAGATCATTCAAAACTACTGAAACCTCGTCGGGCTCCAAATTTGTGACCTTGCCACCCTGCTTGGGCGGAGGGACAGCATAAAGGAATAGGTCAGACTCCTCGGGACGTTTAGAGTATCGGACTCTTGGTGTCGGTGTTGCCGCTGCTGCATTGACTTTGAAAGATCTCCGGCTTTTACGCGCTCCAAACTCTGATGTGACGAGCCGGCCGCTGACTCCTTCGCACCCCGCAGTCAAGATCACAGCGGGCATAATCACAGCAGTGAGGCAGGGAGAGACAGTCACGGAAGCTGGCTGACATTAACGAGTATGCAGCAACAGCACTACGTTTCTGCGCTGATGTACAACGCTGCTGCATCCTGTGTGCTCCGCGAAGCG
>JAABUP010000315.1_pt1 | contig 109471 bp, 146 predicted proteins | sample 5559201 | NCBI WGS metagenome assembly JAABUP01 (sample SAMN10711887, study PRJNA513373) | rock metagenome | isolation source: Antarctica rocks | place: Antarctica
TGTTGTGAAACAACACATTAGCCCTTTGGCTGTTTCTCAGATGAACTGCTTGCGACGCATCTGTGGCATATCCTTGCGCGATCATGTGCCAAATGTAACAACAGTTGTCATACTGAATAGGTGCAACACCCTATCTGTGGAGTCTCAGCTGCAAGGCAAAAGACTCAGGTGGCTAGGTCATGTTTTCAGGATGCCTAACGATAGATTGCCTAAGAAGCTTTTGTTTGGTGAAGTCAAGGGGCTTCGCCCACCTGGCCGCCCTACGTCTAGTTTCAATGATGTTGCATTACGTGATTGTCAAAACTGTCGTTTTAGTAGGCCTTATAGGGATGCACAAGACAGGCTGCTCTGGAGAGACAAGACTTGTCCTGCACGTACCTAGCTCATCATGAGCTGGAAAGCGGTTTAATTATTATTATTATTAATCACCTTGTTCAATGGGAGATTTAGCTCTATTACGGCCGCGTTTTCTTGGTTAGGCTGTTGTTGCATTGCATGGCCGATGACCACCAGAGTGCTCCACAGTGTAGCTATCATAGCCCGGCTGCCACTGCTGTTCACTTTTGTTGCCTGAGTCAAGCTTATGAGCTTGGTCACCAGTAAAGCGCTGCGTAGTGATATCACGTATTGAGCGGCAGAGGATTTGTCCACGCCTTGAGTAATCATTTGCATGGGGGTTGCAAGCAGGCGCTGTGTGCTGTGTTTATTGTTAGCTTGCGGCTGAAACCCCCTGCTGCTCTGATGTGCAACTTGGTCCGTGACGGATTGGCTGAGACCCTCTCCACACAATGGCTGAAGTTTGCCCTGGCATATGTTGGTAGCTTCTGCTGTTTGCTTGCTATGATCAGATGTTAACACTACAATGATGTTCACCATTGAGAGAACTGATTGTAGCGGCGCTGCTATTGGCTGCCTGGGGCAGTCCTTTTGGCTAGAGCACATGCTTTCAATGATCCTGTCGGGCTTGACAGGGGATGAGGGTTCCTGTCGGGCTTGACAGGGGATGAGGGTGGAAGTGCTACAATCTCTCCCAAAACTGCTACGTCAGTGAGGTCAAGCGCATTGGTACAGTCTTGATCGCATGCTGATACTATTGTAGCTTGCCAAAGCTGTGGCAGCAACTGCAACTGCATGTGGTCATAGTCCAAGCTTGACAAAGTGCACCAAACTGAAGCAGCAATTGTCGGGTAAGGTGAGGCCTCTGGCGGCAGCATTTCTCTGGGTGAGCCCTGCACGCACGAGAGAACCGACTGGCACCTGACAAAGGGAAAGTACTTTATACCCGTGGTGAGCTCAGGCTGCAGCAAAGCCAGCAAGATTTACTGTTCGTACCTCTGTCGTAGACTGACTGTGAGTACACGGCTGTCCTGATGAAGCAGCAAGCCAAGCCCACCCCCCCAACACCTACTAGCAATTCCTTATATTACATTCAGATCATCATCACGAGAAGCAAGGTCGACGAGGAGCAAGCGATCAAGGCGATTCAAATCTATTGCACAGTCGAAAAGGCACACCCGAAGACACATAGTCATGCACAATAGACGAGAAATTGCAGCAGACGCGCGTGCATAAATGCTTGTCTGAACTGCGGGCTCGATGGGTATCTGTAGTGACCTCAGCAAGCAAAATGCCACGAAAGTCGGTGCTCCGAAACCACCGCATTGTGCATGTCTGCAATGCCTGCTGTGTCTTATACGTACCTTGGCGCCCTGGTACAACCTGTAAAGCTTGCTGTGATGTTGTGACTTGGGCATAGTAAACTAATGACACCTTCTGTGGCTGTGCGCTTTGCCTAAGCCTGGCAGACCAGCCAGGCATGCATCCACCCGTCGAGTTGGCTTGCATCAATCACCCTGAAGTTGCGGCGATGATCGTTTACACAGTCCAGCCAGCCATATTCAAACCACTGCCAGAGTGTGGTGCAGCGTAAGCTAATGTGACTTTAAAGCGATAGTGTTAGTGCATGCCGAGTTGAGGCATGGATGGGCAATATAGTGTACTGGCCCAGGAGGGATGGCACGTAAAGGACGAGGTGTGTCTCCTCTATACAGCGCGCAGCTGCACGCCAGCAAATATGGTGCACACATACTTCAACCTTTGTAGTACGTAAGCACGTGCAACTGTTGCTGCAGGCCAAGCAAAGGCTTTTTGAGGAGGCACAAGAGCGGCATGTAAACATGCGGCAATTGCTGTTAAACTCCGATCTGCGTAAGGTACACCATTTGACAGAGGCTCAAAAGAAAGTTCAGAGCAAGCTGCCTGCGTAACATCAAGTATCTGTGATTGGCACACCTGGCAAGACAAGCATCTGCCTAGATTATCATAAGTGATCCTGTGGTCTCCTGTATACGTTGACTGTGCCTGCAGTTTGGCCAGCCGCACCTACCAGAGAACATCAACCATGCTGACAGTCTGTCCCTGAAGGGAGCGCATGTGCTGCAAATCATGACTGTGGAAGATGTCAGCAAACCCTCCAAAGGCATAGGCGTTTCAGCACAAAGGTGACCCACCTAATTCCATCTTGTGTATGCTTGCAGTGATGCTGTCCAGCTGAGCACCATGATGGCATACTGCTTTGCAGTGTACCTTTGCAATTCATGCTGTTCATGTGGCATTCGAGCTGCCCAAAAGCTGCACTTTGCTTTTGGGACTGGCTGTGCTGTCATGAGAACTGCTGCAGCATGCATATCCTGCATTGGCACACACTTTCTGCATCGACGCACACATCCTGCTTTGACGCACACATCCTGTGTCGCCACAATCATCCTGCATCGACACACCATATCACATAACACTTCATCAGCATGAGCCCTCACGGGCTTCATCTTCAATCAGCTTGCTGCTCACAACCTGCATGGACACCCAACTCCTCTCCACATAGAACACTAAAGAGTTTACCAAAGTCCTGCATGACGCATCAAGGCTACACTTTTCAGTCAGCATGTTGCCTGCTGCGAGGCACAAGCAACAGAGAGATACACTGGCTGGGCTGCAGATTGTTGCGCTTGAAGCTGACAGATGGCAAGCTGTCTTGCATTGCAGCAGAGTTCAAGTCGGTGCCTCAGCTGACAGAAGATCTGCCGCCCGGCACCAAGCTCTGCTGCACCAACGCTACAGTCAGGCTGGGAGTGCTGCTGCTGGATGCCAAATGCGTACAGGCATGGCACCACTGACAAGTGCTAAACTCAAGCTTGACCTTTTTGCTGTTTTTTTGGGAGTTGTGCAGCTGCAGCAGTGCATGCTGTGAAGGAACTGCAGGCTGAATGCACAGATTCTTTGATTCTTTTGTGGTATATCCTGTGCAAGGTCTTTTCTTCCTGAGTCAGAGGCTGCAATCTGTAACTTTGTCAGTGTTGCATAAGCAGCGTTTGCGTGCATAGGTGGTGTTCAGGAGCAGCATGAGTGGTCCCTAACAAGCTCTTATGTATGCCTGTTTGCTCAAGTTGCCTCAACAGGTTGTGCACACATGTTGGTCAGGAAGGGCAGGGGAGGGGAGGGGGGCAAGGGGAGGGGGCAGATAAACACATGTGTTCCAAGTTGCATAATCCTATTGCAAGCAGGATCTTGTCCAGCTCTTGGCCTAGAAGCCGCAAGCTCTGGACCCTGTCAACACATTCTAAATGACACCATGCTTTGCAAGCTTCGGAACTTTCCAAGTGACATCATGCTTTGCATGCTTTGGTCAAGGTGCTGGGTGGACATGTCGAGGAGCTTGTGGAGACGTGGACCTTCCAGCGCAAGTTTGGCAATGTGCAGAGGGCCGCCACCACCACAGATGACACAGAGCAGCCCCCGGCTTTCCAAAACTTTGTTCCTGGCAGGCGCCACAACCAAGCTGGTCAAAGGTATGCACACCTGTTGCATTGTGTGCTGACTTTGTGTGCACAAGGCTCCTTTGTTGAGCCTGCTTGCAGGTGCTGTAGCTGCTGGCAGACATCGTCATTGTGAGAAAGTGACTCTTGAACAATAAGCTTTGGTGCTCTGACACTACAGTGTAGTATACTGGCTATTATGCACAGCAGAAGAACACTACACCATCAACCCTCCCTACAACAGGTGCTGATGTCAATGTGATGTGTGAGTATTGTCAATGTGATGTCAATGTTGTCAAGAAGCTGATACAGTGCATAGCTGTCTGACGTTGATGCTTGCATTGTGATTGTCCCCAGGGCGCCTCCACAGCAGGTGGGGTACCCAACAACAGACCTCCGTCAGTCCTCAGGCATTGCTGCAGCAGCAGCTCAAGGGGTGCCAAATCAGGCCGCTCTGGGCACTGCTGCCAAAGCCCTACAGCCCTCTTCTTCATTTAGTGCTGTGCGCCTGCCCCCCGGCCTGAGACCCCCTCAACAGGCAGGGGCTGCAGCTGGGGCGCCTCAAGAGTCTGCAGGCAGTGTTCAGCAGACAAACGGACAGTCAGCTCAGGTGAGTGATTGAGTCATGCTGCCTGTGAGAATGGCATCTGACATCTTTAACTTTGTCAGTTTGATGTCAGTTTGATTCAACCAGACCAATGCATGATGCACCTGGAGATATGCACCTGGAAACATGTACAAAACACTTTGTCTCCAGGCCGGTCTTCCACACGCACCAGCACTCCCGGTGTGCAACAGTCTTAAACATCTTCCCAATGTAGAAACGCGTATTTTCTGTTCCCAGGCGTTTCTGAGTTTAGATTTCCATTGTATAATGGACGTTTCTGTAAAAATATTGACCTTTTGGGATTGAGAAGAGCTACCTTCTCTTCAGCATTATGTTACTTCACACCTGCCTGTGCTTTGTGGGCAATAGTGTTCCGCTTGAGTGTGCCGTGTCATGCATCAGTCTTATAGTAAACAGCGCCTGCAATAGCTGCTGTGCAGACTGTGAGCATTTGTGCAGGCAGAAGCTTCTGGCAGAGGTGTTACAGCAGCAGAGGGGCAGGGCAGCAAGCAGCAGCCCCAGCAGAGGCGGCCTCAGGAGGCCGTTGGGGAGGTGCAGCACAATCAAGCAGCTGTGAAGCACAAACTGCTGGAGAGACTTGCTGATGATGTATGCCTTAGCATGCTCACAATATGCTTATGACATGCTATGATATGCTTGACAGAGGACAATTTGTGCATTGCGCCTCTTCGGCACAGCAGCTGCAAGAGGTACAGAAACAAAGGACAGCAGCCTCAGTCTCAATGCAGGCTACATGTATGTGCATGGTTTGTTGAAGTCCCGACCTAGGCTGGCACTCACAAGAACAGGCTCAAGCTTAAGCCTGGCCTGTGCAACTAAAGATCCAGACAGCAAGCTTGCCTTGCTGCTGCATGCAACCTACTGTTACCAGCCGTGAGTGCTACAGGGTGGGCGTGACAGGGGCAGGGGAAGGGGTCGGGGGCGGCGGGGTCGCAGGGGTCATGATGACGAAGAAGACTCTGGCATGACCCTTGATGAGTACGAGGCCATGCAGCGCAAGCCTAAGCCCATGGTGCCTGCTATTCACTCTCTTGGTATGAAGCTGACTCACAATAATAATCAATAATAACAATAACAATAACAATAACAATAACAGCAACAGCAACAGCAGCAGCAGCAGCAGCAGCAGCAGCAGCAGCAGCAGCAGCAGCAGCAACAGCAACAGCAACAGCAACAGCAACAGCACTAAACAATAATAATGTTATTATCAACAATAATAATGATAATAATCATATTAGTAACAGTAATCAATATCAGTAATAAGAATAATATCAATAATAATAATAAGATAATAAATCATTCAGCTTACAATTTCTGTCTTGGCAATGAGATAGCAGTACTGACCCTGCCATGCTGGCATCACATGACTCCCCTTGAACACAATGCATGCTGCTGCTCATTCTTTTAAATGCGCTCACTTCCGCAGTGTATGTTTTGCCGTCACCATGAGTCACAATAGATGGTGTATGTAGTGCAAATGCATGCAGTCACCTTGACGCCTCTGGCAGAGTGATGCTACAATCCATTCAAAGCGAAGTCACCCATGTTGACTGGCATTCCCAAGCATCAGCACGGCATAGGTGGTTGTGCATGTACAGGATAAATGGTGTATGGTAGGCAGCTAATCATCATTGATTTCGTTTGATGTTGCTCCATGTGTCTTTAGCTGCAGCATTGTTAGTATGTTCCCAGCAGAGGAATGCAAGCACAGGTGCTCACCACTGTAGTTTATTGATTGTCAACCAGGCAGACTTCAGGTTTTCTCAATCATACAACCACTGCCAAGATTTTCTTCACGCTTGGACTGTGCAACAGCTGTTCTCAGCGCTTGTACTCACAGTTGCCTCATGTTGAGCCAACAGGAAGAAGCCCCCTCAGTGCGCTGTTGCTGTTGCACTACTTTGCATTGAGAGTGGTGAGTCACTGATGATTGCGTACCTGGCACAATCATGCAGATCACAGCTTGTACTAACAACCTCTTACAAAACTGAATTGCACTCCTTTGCTTGTAGGTCATCAAAGTCAGCTGGACCAAGATGAGGCCCTGGCCAGGCAGCTGCAGCAGCAGCTGGATGTGGAGGAGGCCTATCCACAGTACTCTCAAGAAGCTACTCAAGCACCTAGCCAGCCATCAGCCCCCAATAGGACCCCAGCAACAGCTGTTGCACATGATCTGGCACAAAGCTTGTTTGCTTTTGATCGGCCGCAAGAGGAGGAACGCGGGTATGGGAGGGGCAGGGGTAGGGGTGGTAGAAGGGGCAGCAGGGGCCGTGGAAGAAGATGACAGGAGATCATGTGCAGCGCTTGCAATTGGCTACTGCTGCTTTTTCCATCCACTGCCAAGCTGAAGCACTGACTGCAAATGGCCTGATCAGCAGTCGCAGCAGCACAGTGCCAACTGCTCAGTAGCAACTTGACACATGTGGTGGCCGTACGATGGGCAACATGTATACATCCTGCAACTCAGCTCTGCGTGTGCTTAGCTTGTGTTTGTGGCTGGCTGGAATGCTGGGCTATGACGTGACAGCCATCCTCAAATGCTTCAACTGATCCGTCGCAGCATGTACTTTCACCATCTGCACTGAAAGCACGAATTTCGAGATGCATATCCTAAACCCAATATATTCAATGCAATTTGCGCAGCAAGTTTACTGCCTGAGTGCATATTGTATCTTTGACCCTGAGTGCATATTGTGTCTTTGACCCTGCATGATCCAGGCATCTCACCAGGCTCTGCAGATCAGTGCACCTTGGGACATATTTTTGGATGCAGCAATCCAACACAGCTTCATGTGGTTTGGCTGTACGTGCAAAGAAAGACCTCATGGTGCGTAGTGCCTGTGCAACAGCATCATGATGATGTTGCTCAATTGACTGAAGGACTAGACATCAGTCAGCAGAGTCTCGTTGGACCTGGCAACAAATACATGTGCACCATACAGGATAAGCCATACTGTCGGTATGTTTTACACACGCATAGCCAAACTCAACCAGCATGCGCTGCATTTTCCTGCGTGTCAATTCAAGATGTATGAAGCATGCAGAAAGCTGTCAGGCCACATTAGGCATCTCACGAGGGGACGATGTGGCCTCAGTAAGATGGGACAGGAAGCATCATTATAACATTCTATCTCTCGCGAGCAGAATCTGATGCAACTTGGACACATATGGGTTCTACCACTCAGATAGCACATGCTTCCACACAGCATGCAGACATCATGTGCATTTTTGCTGACTTGCACACTCGCGCCTCATTGCTATGAGACCTTCAGTGATAGTGTAAGCCATAGGCAACACTGAGCTCAAGAGCAGGCTAAACGATAACCAAAAAGCAAGCTTGTGTGTTGAAGTGCGCGTCACAGAGGTCACATGGGCAGCCTGTAGCGTTGATTACATGTCAGCTGGCTTAGTCCATTGTTGCAAGCCTACCATCCACACTGGTCAGATGTTTCTGAGCATTTTATAGGACAAGTTGTGTAGCTTACACTATACAACAGACCTTAGTCAATTTTGACTCAGAAGCAGTCTGACTTATGCCATTGCAATGCCACCGGCACGCTGACACACATATGCTGCATATCAGGTAGCAGCTTCATTGCGCTCTCTTGTATGTCACTTCACACGGAGCCTTTGGCCATCTGATGCCAACTTGCCGTCTTGTTTCGGCTCGTGGAAGCAGCCCGTGAGGGTCCCCGGATTCAGGAAATGCCGAACCCATTGGCTTGTGTTGCTTAGTGTGATCATCAGCCTGAGCGCTGCCATGCTGCCCATGACCATCTTGACAGCTGACAAGTTGCATTTCAAAGTGTGTGAGGAAAAACGCCACTGTGAGTGCCACCTCCATTTCTGCAAAGAACCTGCCAGGGCACCTGCAAACACGCTTAGTAAGGAACACATGTAATGATTGCTAGCATGAATGTGCCTTATGCTGCAGGCTTGTGCAGCGCAGTTCCATAACCATCGTGCATACACTACACAGTTCATTTGGAAGGCAGCATGCCATGCTTGCTGAGTGATGAGACAGCATGCTTCAATGGCTATGTTGCCTGTGGCCACTGTGCCCATCTGCATGGTTGCGGCAATGACTGTCCATGCACCAAGTTGCCTGATCACGTCAAAAATAGATGAGGAAAGTGTAAGGCAAGTACAAGCATAGCATAGCTGCATGTTAAGGGCTTGAACGACAGTGTATATATGTTTTTCATGATATTAGCAGATTTGTGAGCTGGCAAATGCAAAAAATGAGGGTCTTGGATGTCTGAGTGTCAGTGCTGACCTGTAGCGGCCACCCCCAAAGACAAGGCCAGCAATGCCGCTGATCCCCGGCACCTCATGCAGGCTGCTACCCGGGCACTGCAGGCCCCCCCTGGTGGGGTCATATCGTGCTGGCTGAGGCTGGAAGAAGCGGGGGTCATGATGACTCTCATATGGTGACACTGCCAGCATGTCTCCCTGTTACAAACATACATACGTTTTCCTCCTAGATTGCTTGGAAGTCAAGGACACACAAACTGCTGGCACAAGAGCATGTCTCTTTGTTACATCTGTTGGCAGTATCCAAGAAGGACACTTTGTTGGCACAAGAGCTATTCAAGCCAGCTTGTGACAGCAATTTGTGTGATTGCAAGACACATTGGTCATGGCAAATCTGCAGAGTCCAACAACATTTCAGGACAAGGCCAAAATGACAGTTGTCTGCAACTGCCAATGAGCACTCCTGGGCCAAAGAAAGTATGACAGTTGAGATTGGATGTGACAATCAGGTGATGAAGTGTCAAGTGCTGTAGGTGGTAGTTTGTACAAAGGAAGCTGCCATAAAATTCCAGATGGACAGATGACGACACTTGAAGGTCCTGGAATTGTACAGAGGCACTGCATGCCCCAAGCTTAACAACGCAGTAAAAGCGTCCCACCTTTTTCTCAAGCTACAGCATTACTCTGACCAGTCCTCATGATCAGGCAGAAGGTAGATCTGCAATACCATATCAGATGTGCAATGGCGACACTTGTGACTGTAAGCTACGCGGTAACACTTGTCTTACCTTGCTGATGTGAACAGAGTGCCCTGGAGCCAAGGGCATGGCCAGATCACAGGTGGCCATGCGCACAGCAACACCCGGTGCCCTCACCCTGACAGCTTCTGCCACACAGCCTGCTAACAGAGAGGTCCTATCACAAGCTTCTGCCACCATACTGTCATTGCCTGCATGCCACAGCTCGACCACTCAGAAAATGTCTGGTGGAAGGCAGTGGGCGGATTGTAGCATGGGATGGAGAATGCCCAAAGAACCTTTGGAGAAGCCAATACAAAGATATGGCAGCACTTTTGTATCACCCAACAGAGCTGTATACAGCCGCATGGTGATGGTGCATTGATCACAATGGCATGGTAGCAAAGCATGAAATGTGTGTGAATGGATGTAACATTTGCATGAACAAACGCAACACGAGTCTAGTCTAAGCAACTGCAGATTTGCTGGTATTTGTTCAGTGCATGTAACAATAGCAAGAGCAGAAAGTCCTTTCAGGGGCATGATAAGTAGTGTTCACCGTGCACACTGCAACCACATTGCTCAGACAGATGCCATGAGCTGAGCCAAACTCAAGACAGACAACCCGTACTGTATGTTTTTTTTGCATCAGGTGGAGCAGTCTGCGTATCTAACACGGGAGCAGCAGCCTCAGGGGTAGCAGTCTCAGGAACTTGAGCTGCTGCCACTTTTGTGTGTGTTGCAGCATCAAACCCTGGTGCAGCTGTTGCCAGTCCTGCTGCTACAGCTTCAGAGCTACCGAATGCAGCAGAAAGTCTGCCATCAGGTGCTGTCTGCTGCTGCGCCTGAGCATCTGGGACACCTGTGTGTTTGGCCTGTGATTGTGTGGACTGCAAGGCAAGCAGGATCTGCTGCTTGTGGTCCTGGTTGTCAGGGAGCAGCAAGAAGGCCAGCGCCCAGAACGTGGCAGGGATTGTATTTGCCTGCATCACAAGGGGCTGAGCTTAGAGTGGACAGGCTTGGTGTGTGGAGGGGTTTTGTCTGGCGTTGCAGGAGATTGCATGGTTTTACATCAGATTGCTGCATGACAAGGGTTAGCATCTGTGGTATTGCTGGATGCTGAGGTGCTTGCCTGCATCTTCAATCTGTCAGACAACCACTTGTCTGTCAGCATGCTGTGGCAGGCAGAGGTTTGTTGTAACAAACAACAAATGAGCCCTCTCTTAGCCTGATGCAGCTTCACACTAGCTGCCCTTGCAACTCGGGCCCCAAACTGAGCTGTCAAAACTACCACAAAGTCTATATTGATTGCTTTGTCCTGAGAAACCAATTTCTCTATATATGCAAGACTTCAACTGTGAAAATCAATCCTTTTAGATAATTTTGGCGCATTTCAAAGGCATCAAGCCAACAGGTTCTCACTCAACACTCACGGTGACTGTCTCTTCCCACATTATGTGCAGTGCCAAGTCTGCCAGGATGTAACACAGGGACATGCTGTACAAGATGTGCACTGCTTCAGCTGAGATGCCAATTCAGCTGCGATTGGTAAGGGAAAGTTTTTGGTCAACTACAAGATGTTGGGCAGCTTACCAAGGATGCCCATAGCAGGGCCAAAAGCACATGAGGGGCAATGCCATGCAGCTCTGGCACTTCCTGCAACAACTGCCCTACCACAGTGTCTCCAAAGTGCCCTGCTGCCCAGGACACCCTGCATTCAGTGCATACTTTTTCAGACACTCTGATGCAGAAATGTTTCGTGATATCAATACAGCAAGGGTAAAATTGACGCAAGCACTCCTGCAGAGCCTGACGCAGCTCAAACCTACATAGGCTTCTCACGCATCCAGACCAGATGCAGTATGACCCATTTGGGCATTGTCAGTTGAGCAAATGGTCCTTGTGTCCATTAAGCTTGCAGTGAGCAGTTGCATGCCCAGGGCAGGCTGCAGCTCCACAGACAGTCCACGAGAGCCTCTGGCATAGATGACACTCCACAGCGAGATTCACATAGTCCCGAGACCAGCAATGGTGGTACAATGAGTGCATGACCTATACGACACACTGCAAATCGAAGGTACAATCTCTGTGGTCACATCTATGACCATGCAAGCATGAAGGTGACATGACCCTTGAGGGTTTGCACAATTGCTGCAGCGCCTTCCCAGCCTTTCTTTCCTAGAGACTGGTGCAAAACACCAGTCCTGTCATACATTGGGATTAGGCATGCATGCACACCTGAAAGCCTGCAGTAGTGTTCGCCTGGCTTTGCAAAAGGAGGGTTGAAGGAGGTGTGGCACAGGAGAAGCTGCCAGCTCAAAGCCTTCCTCAAATGCAAAGAAGGCCTTCTGCAGCTGGGCTGTGCCATGACACTGCAGGAAGGCTGCTCCAAAGATAGACTTCACAGCTGCTGGAAACAGGATGTCCTTGATACTGCACATCAGGTCTGCCTGCATCACATGACAGGCAATCTTCTTGTTTCACCTTGTATTTCTGAAACCTGTCTTTTTAATATAGTGTGGGAGGTGACTACTGATCATTTATTGGAAGATACAGCTGTGTTCGCATGCAGTTCTGACATGCTGATACTACATGTGAGGTTCGTTCAGGCACATGTGATGTTTGTCAATGGCATACTAGACCCATATTGCGTTATTCACATGCAGTCCACAGTGGGGCTTGAGGGCACGTCCTCACGAAGTAAAGACTGGAGAGGAAATTCGGATGATACTTTGCGGGGCAGGTAGGGTCACAGAGATAGCATGTGCTCAACAGACATCATGAGCGGGCCAGCAGGTTACCTTACCAGAACTGGTCAAAATCCTGTCAGACTCAAGCTGCATGCTTGACAGCAGTGCGTGTCCACGCAAGGGAAGTTGCGCAGGAGTGAGCTGTGCTCTCAGGCCCTGAAGAAGGGCTGTATGATGTGGGAAGAAGAGGTGTGACGGCAGCCCAAAGACTCTCCCAGTGAAGTGCTCTGTGGCCGGCCTGCCTGGGTTGCAAGTCACGTTGGTGTCACAACAACAATAATGAGATGAAGATGACTGGTGTTGCTTGCCTGAAGCCAATCTGATCATCTGAGGCTGAAAAGAATAGCTTCATGGCATCTGGGCCGAACAGATAGGTCATGCGTTGGCCTCCCAGGGACATTCTGACGATGTCTCCGTACTGCAAACAGCATTTCGATCAGGCCTTGAACTAACAGGATGTCAAAAGACAGAGGAAGCAACCCACTGTTTCATTCTTACTCGTTTCCTGCAGGTATGCATGAAATCGGCACCTTGCAGTGCCAAGCTGAGGGTACCACCGACCAGCGGCAGGCCCCTCGCATGTGGAGCTACATTGGTGGTCCCTCTGATGTACGTTGAGGATGGTTTCCACACAATGTACACAGACAGAATGAGCAGAAATAGGCAAGCCAAGCTTTCGAAGGGAGTCATGCCTGATCAGCTCATTTTGACAGGCTGTCGAGCACAAACGTGGTAGCGAAGCATTTGGCTGGAAGGAGCTTCGGTTCAAGCTCACGGCAGATGTTACATCAACGAAGTGCGCGCAATTGATCGAACGACATGTTGTGCAGATTTTTGGAAGGAGACGAAACAGCATGATGGCGACGCAACGGACTTTTCACCGCACTGGCAAAAGCTCAAATGCAACTGAACACGCTGTTCAGGTTTTCGCACTGCTAGCATCAGTTGCTGCCGCTGACGAGTATCAGTTGCCAGCATCAATACCGCTGCCATCCTCGTTTTCGTCTTGGGCGTGATCTTCTAAGCCGAAGCCAGTCTTTCCAAAGAAGGCAATACAAAGACGTCCCTGCTTAGCAAATCAACAACACCCTGCTGTCACAGCCATGCAAGCATCCGGGGTAACTCAACTTCCTGGGCATGCTCGCATTTTCAGTTGCTTGCAAGCACCCCTGCTACCCCTGTCAGGGAGACCACCTGCTTGGTCATTTTGTCGTCGACCACACCAAAGGCAATCACAACATGCTCGAGTATGCCAAGCCACCGCTAGTGCTTCCCCACCACCTCCTCCTGACCGTGCTCCCAGTCCTCCTAAACAGCAGATGCTGGTAAGGGCTGGGGCTTTGAATAGCGGTTTTGCCAACAGTGTCTGCCAATGGCAAAACATGTCGGTGCAACACAGCATCATGGAAAAGGCCAAATCAGATTCTGACACAATGTTTGCCTGTAGATATATGTTCCACCGCACCCTCTCATACAGCACTGGCTGGCCATAGCAAGGAATGAAGCAACACCTCCGCCCATCTTCAGAGCTGCAATAGCAGAGCTTGGTAGACTGCTGGTCTATGAGCTTGGGCGCGATTGGCTGCCAACAATGCAGCAGCAGGTTTACTCTCCTGTTGGCCTAGCAGACGCCACCTTTGTAGACCCAACACAACCTATCAAGGTGTGTGGACAGTAATGCAGGCTTCCTGCCCTATACGCAGCACCTCTGCTTTGTTAATCAAGCCATGGCAGTCTGAATGCAACAGATAGCACAAGTCAGCAGCACCGCTTTGCAAGAATTCACATCACGATTTGAGGTGCACATCTCTATGTGCATGATTAGCTGGACGAGTCAAGGAGTGAGTTGATGCACTGTTTTGCAGGTTGTGCCCATTTTGCGTGCTGGGCTGGTCCTTGTGGAGCAGATAGCGACTGTACTGCCAGCTCAAGTGACGTACCATGTGGGCTTGGTGCGCAACGAGGAAACATTACAGGTGATATGTATGCAATGGCATGCATGCAAGCATTCCAGCCTGTGACCATGCAGATCAAGCGTATCAAAGACCGTAGTTATGTCTTTCCTGCTGCCATTGCACCAACACCTGTCAGTCTTACATAAAGAGACCCTTGACTGTGTCTCAGCTGGTATGACAATTACAATCATCACTCTACAGCACTCAACCATTGCACCATGCTACTCTGCCACCAAATCCAGCATCAAATGCTTTTCATAGCATCTCACAACATAGTGCTACACTGCTGCAGGCTACATCTTACCTGAACAAGTTGCCGAAGAGCTTCACAGCAGAGGACCATATACTAGTAGCAGACCCAATGCTGGCTACAGGTAACGCCCTCACATTTTGACTTGCTGCATTTGCTGCCGGTGAAGTGCCCAACAAAATTGGCTTTGTAACCCCCAGCCTTCTCAGTGGCATCTTTCTGTGCAGCAGGTGTGATGTTGCTGGAGTATTGCTTGGTGTATCCCCAGTATGTTTGTACCCAGTGGCAAATGATGTCGCAGTCCACAACACACAATCTGAAGCAAGTCCTGTCTCCTCCATATGCAGGCGGCACAATGGTCAGTGTGCTGGAGGACATTGTTTCTCGAGGCGGTGACCCAAGCAATATCATTGTGGTATGCGTTGTCGCTGCCCCGCCAGCCCTCAAGAAGCTGTCAGAGAAGTTTGTAGGTTAGTAATATCCCTTATTGCTGTGGGCACCACATGTATGCTGCAGTCACAATTTTGACACAGCATTGCAAGAGTGTTTTACGTGTCCCCAAGCGTTGGGAACACGCCTGAGTGTACATACCATCAACTGTGCATTTTATGAACTGCGTGTGGCATTAGCCAGTAGGGGCATTTTGTCCTTTTGTATCTCTGCAATTTTGTTGAGGATGCAGCAGCATGACATGCATCCACAAAAAGCTGTGCCAACAGCCGCTGCTTAATCTGCCTGTGCAGGGCTCAAAGTGTACGCAGCTTGTATAGATGCCGAACTCAATGACAAAGGCTACATCTTGCCAGGCTTGGGAGACGCTGGCGACAGAGCATATGGCACATTGTAACAAGGATTGCAGCACCTGGACTACCATTACAGCATTGCATAACCATTGGCAATGGCCAGGCAGGAGGAAAACTCATACTGTGTAATATCTCATCTCAGCATCAAAACAAGGCAGTGCCAACGTTATTGCTGAGTGCCAAATAATGCATGCCTCATATATAGTCAACTCAACAGCATCAATAATGATATTGATATTTATTCCAAGTCACAGAAATGGACGTTATCAAGAGATCAACTAAACTGCTGTCTACACATTTGCAATGCATGCACCTTCTTGGTTCATTAAACCAAGAAAGTATGCATGACAATGTTGAAAACTTCAACAGACAACAAGCCTTATTGGAATTGAATCTACCTACTCTCAGCCTGACATCACAATTTTCCGTAGTAGTGCCTGCAGCTGCAGCTTCCCCTGTCTGTCACTGACTTATCCAGGCATACCTCGTCAACGCTTGTGACAAACGTAGACATAGTGAACGCTGTCCGAGTCGGTGTCCAACAGCTCCAGCGCTTCCTAAACCAGCAGGGATCACCAATGCTCAACTTCTTGTGATATATTTTGCCATTTAAATGTTGACGGATCACGACACGAGTTGCAGCACTCTTGGACAAACAAGTGATGAGTGTGCACATGTTGTGCTGGATCACATTGTATGTACAGCAGTAGCGACAGACGTCAGGACCATGCCTGTCATGTGCAGGTATGACTGTCAGGTCAGTAGCCTCACCTCAGGCTGAAAAGGCCCTGATATTACAGCCTGCTTTCCGTCAGCGCAGGAAGCACCTTGGCCAGGTGTGCTGTTGGGTCTGTCAATGGTATACAGCACAGTGTCCCAACCAAAGTCTGGGGACATGAAGCAGTGCATGCGAGACTTTGGGCTACCATAACTGATTCCCAGAAACACGCCCCCAGGTGTTAAGAGCCTGCATGACATGTATGGTACAGTGTCTGCAGGACTCTGCATATTTGCCAATGGTGCAGTATGTAAGCAAGCGTGTCCGATGTTGCAGCAGCTGAGCGTAAGGGACTTGCCTGCTGCTTTCTGTCAACAAGTCATGAATATCAGCAGCAGCATGTTCCCCACAAGCCATTGCGTCCATCGTGCCTTTGTCCAAGACTGCTCCAAAGCTGCTGTCAGCAAACTGAGGCATGTTCCTACATACATGGCCAAATGGTGATGCACAACAGATTGCCTTCAGTTCCAGGGGCCGGGAGGGATGGACTGCTCAAGAATTGACTATGTCATTGTTCTGCAGTGGTACCAAAACGTTTGTGGAGAGATCTCTGCTGACCTGGCATCTGCCACGTCATACTGCAGTTGTGGGTACTGCTGATGGCTCTGCTGCATCTGCTCTATGACAACTTCAGCATAGTCTATGCTTGTTATGGATGTGTACCCTTCCTGTGTCATATCCAGTTGTAGCCTGGAATTTCCAACCCCAACCTGAGAGAGAGCAAGAAACCGGTCAAATCTTCACATCACGACAGTAACGCATCGACAGAGTTGGCAGTAACTTCTCACCTGTAGCACTGGGACATCTTTATGGATGAGCGGATTGATAACGAGTCTCAAGGTGTCGTATCTCTGGTACCAGTCGAAACAGCTTCCACTTGACTTAGCATAGCGCTCGTTCCAGTAGTCGCGGTCGGAGTACTCTTGTGTGACCAGCTGAAAGCCCGGCGACATCTAGGCAAGTCAGCTGGAATTGCTGCAGCGGCGATGCGTCCTTAGCTGGGCAGATCCGGACCTCAATTGGGTCCTGCCGTGTTAATGCGTCGATGGCGACTGCATTGTACGAAGTACGTGCGTTCGAGTTCTAATCCCAGCTGCCTTAAGCCTAAAGCATACGCTTTAGTAACATTAGTCAGCACTCACGTGAGATGACATGACTGATGACAGGCAGTTCGAACTGCAGCTCTATTACAGACAGGCGTGATGGCATAAAGAAGGGTGGCATTGGTTTTTCCATGGCAAACTTAGCGTTGGGGGTCGCCCCTACGGATCAGGAAGTAATTGCTATCAAGCAGCAGCTCAAGCTGCTTGGTCACTCCCTTCCGACAGAAGTGATTGTGAAGTTTTTGCAAGAGAATAACGAGCTGCTGACAGCGTGCCAAAACCCGAAATACGGTTTAGCACTTAGTGGAAATCCTATTGACCGTTCGCAGGCTGCTTCACGGCGGCCAGATGTCCAGTCAAACACTGAAAGTGCAGCCCAAAGTCACCAAGACACAGCCGATCTTGAGTCTTTTCCACAAGCCATGCAAGAGAAAGGACCAGAAACGCCTCAGCTAGACGTCAAATGGGCGTCAGTAGCGCCAGAAGGCATTCTGCCGAGTAGAGCACTCCAGGTAAGGTCCTTCTTCCTGCACAGACTAAGGTCCCCTGCCTGAGAAGCAATCAAAGTTGTTATTTGGCTTGTGCACTGCTGTTTTGTTTCACTCAACCTCACATGTGACCACAGAGCAAGAGCAGAGACCCATTCCCTGACCCAGGCGCCACTGAGCAAGAGCCTAACTCCAATGAAGTGACACAAGCAGCAGCGGTGCGCAGGGATGGACATGACCAGCTCATGTGCACCAGAGACTTCCTGTAAGTGATCTTGCCCCAGCAGCAGACTATCACTTCAAGTGTGTTACAATTCAGTATATCTGCACCGCATACAGCAACATACCTCCGCTGCAGGTCAAGGCCTCTTCACAGTGCCTTGGACGCTGGCCACATTGACCGTCATCAGGACCGCGATGCCCTTGAGCATGACTTCCACACCCTGAGCTCTGAGCTCGATGATCTGGCTGCGAGCTTGCGCCATGTCAGCAAGCCAGCTCCACTTCATGGTCGATCGAGCCTCAAGACTCAACACAGGCCACAGCAAAGATCTGAGCCAGCTTCAAGCATGTACCAGCAGCCTCTGGGGCAACTTTCTGGGACAACCATGGAAGAAAGACAGCCACTGCTGGACGCCAGCCTCTACAGCAGGTATTTGCCAAGCAGAGCAAGTCACCCACCTGGTGTGCCAAACAAGAACAGCGTCATGCCAGATGGCATCAGTGGCAGAGCAGACATGTATAGGCAGCAGGACGCTGCAGCTGAGTCACAGCATGCGCAGCATGACTCACAGCAACAGCATGATTGGGAGCAGGACGACAGTCACAGCCACAGCCAAAGGGAAAGTGTTCAGCATGGGGATGTTTGCAGGAAGTCCGCTAGGGGCTATTCTCCCAGCCCTGGGTCTGTGCTGAGATGCTCTTCCCTGCGCAGCCTGCCAGTGCTGAACAACAGCTTCATTGTGCCTGCTCAAGCAGCCAAGCCCCGGAGAGTGGACAGAGTGACTCGCCACAGGTATGCACACACACACACCCCCTCCACCTTGAGTTGACTGCTTTGCACACTGCATACAAAACATATGTGCCTGCTGACCATTATCCCTGGTAAGCCCCATAATGAGTACCCTTATGAGTCCCAAACAGACAGAACATGTCAGATGCCCAATGAATTACTGATTGTATCATGTACATGGACACACTTACATACATCTCACCACCTGACGAGTCAATGTTGATCATGATCATTGTGAGCATTGCACAGCGCAAGTTGGGGCGTCATCTTGTAAATGCACTGCGTCTCAACACACCAGTTAGTCAAGACGCACATAGACTTTGCTGTGGCATGTGCGGCTGCTCAGATCACTGGGACCGCACATAGACTTTGCTGTGGCATGTGCGGCTGCTCAGATCACTGGGACAGCTTCTGGCATTGCTAGCTGCAAAATTGTGCTGTCGTTTCATCTTGTGTCAGGAGGAGACAATTACGCATTCAGCAAGAGCTGTTTAACCACCAAATTGCACACATGGAACAGGCCAAAGCAACCTGTGTCCTCTCAATCAGGCAGTTTGCAGCATGCATGTGCCAATCATGTTCAAGTCAGTGCTTTCTGCAATATCTTTGGTGCTCTATTGTTGGATGCCTCGAATATGTTTAGCGCTTAGTGTATGTTGTCTTCCCAGTTGTCTGTCCCCTGATGAGTCCTAAAGACATGTAAAGTGAGTGATACATGACTACTGGTGCAGGGAGCTGCAGCAAGTCTGGAACAAGGATTCCTTTCTACGGTCAGGAGGCACCGCCAAAACCAGCAAGCGGCGGGGCGAAAACTTCAACGAGCTGTATGCTGCTTGCCACGCTGCTGAAGACAAGCTGAAGGAGCTGACCCTGAAGCATGGCAAGGCAGCCAAGGGCACTCTGAAGGGCAAGGGGCAGCAGGAGAATGTTGCACCCACTGACAAACGCAGAGATGCTCTCAGGTGCATTCATGAACCTTCAGCATAGCATATCAGCCATTGCTTGCACTCAGATTTGCATTGAGAATCAGAGTTGGACTTGGATCAGCCAATGATACAACAAAAACAGATGGCATATTCAGCGTGTGGTATGCATATATGCCTGGCGCTGCGTAGCTGCAGAGTCACCATGTGCTTGCCATAGTCGCCATGTGTCCATGACAGTCACTGTCAGAGTGAGGCCATGGCAATCTGTGTTCTTGCCTGCATGCTTGATGGGGCGTAGCAGCTCAGAGCAAGGTGGCAGTGCATGTTGTACTCATAGTTGTGTAGTATGGTGTAGTACGGTTACGTCCTTCATTTGATCTTGGCATGCAATAGCATTCCTGGTGCTGAAACGCTCAATTCCTTTGCTGCAGGTGGGAAACAAGAATGAGGATGCAGCTGCGGGACGGCTACCATTGATGTTGCCTTAAAGTGTCATGTTGCCTTGTCTTGATGATCTCTGCATAGGCAAGCTTGTGAACATGCGATTGGGTTGCTGAATGGACTTTGCTTGCATGGTCCCAGCTCGCCAGATAAGCGCTGGGAATATTCATAAAAATATATATAATATAATAAAGTATAATATAACAAAATATATATCTTCATGGTGCATGCCATTTGGGTATGATGCAAGCCTCCTTGCCCAATCCTTACCTAGGCGCCTGCACGACAGGCAGCCTTTGTCAAACAGCAGAATGCATATGTAATGCTGCTTGTTCCGACCACATTGTGTTGGCCATCACATGACAGCAATAAGTCTTTGCACAATACCATTATGTCACATCTGAACTATCGGCCCTGTCAGACACTGTTTACAAACCAGTGACACAAATTAGGCAACATCCCAATTTCCGTGGTACTGCTGCTACTGGTACAACTTCGTCTGCACCTTCATCTGTGACAGCACTCAAAAGCAGCATGCCTGATCTCATCAATTGCTACTTGCACATGGCGGTGGCCATGGCCAGTCGACAACAGTACACTTCTGGCAGGACATGTTCAAGACCAGCAACAGCTTTGATGCCCGGCTTAATAGCCTGCAGCACTTCTTGCAACTGCAGTTGTATCACTGTCAGAAACCTCATCTGCATCATTGTACAGAGCACCACATGCATCTGTGCTTTTGAGCTAGAGCTTTGGCGCAACTTCTTTTGGCCCCACACCTCGGATGTAAATTTTCTTGCTTCAAAGTGAAAAGCAATGAAGCTTGATGAAAAGATAGCGCTACGCATAGATCTGTAAGCGTATCTAGGTAGTAACTATGAAAGTAATGTGCTTGACTGTAAGGAAACAATTGTACACAAGATCTACAGGCAGTCGCAAAGCAGTACACCATAACTTCGTGCTCCAAAATCTGGAGCTGCAACGCTGAGACTTGTAGCCAAAACATTCCTGCTATGCAACAGAATAAGTCAAAAACCCTTCCTGAAAAGATATCAACAGGGGCGTCCTAATCAAAGAAGCCACATGTCACCCTGGGCTGCTATAGCAGAATCTGCTGATCTGCTCAATTGAAGACAGATGCGGAGCCATATGTTTGGCAGGTTGCTTTCTTGCATTTTGCTCCTCAGAAAGGTCATCCATAGCCCGGAGGTGGGGCAGAACACACGCTGCTGTGCTACAATTGAGAGGCATTGGGCTGAATCACTGCTGCCAACTTTCAAACAAAACTGTGTATGCATCCACTCCAGTGCCGATGTCACTTGCCCTAATGGTTGCAGCACCGTCATGAATAATCAAACATCTAGCAGTAGCGCCTGCAAATGTCTCAACATGCGGTGCTGAACAACAGAGCGTCATCAAATGGTTGCACACAATGAACACCGAAGTCCCTGATGGCCTTGCACCAGTATCAGTATAGACGTCTGTTTGGATGCAGTGACACTGTGATCAGCCCCTGCAAGACCTGCTGGGGTCAAGCCTGGGTGATGCTAGGCCCGGAGGATGTGTCAATGGAGATAATGGTCAAGGAGTAGGCTGGAGGGTGACATTCCTCATGGGCCCATTGCTCTTCACTTCATGCTGCTTTGGTGACACCTGTCACACAGCAAGCATACATCAGCGCCACAGATGGTTGCTGTCGGACACTGGGCAACAAAAAGGGCATCTGAAGTCTCCTGCATGGAGGATGACTCATCCTGAAGGGCAACTGTCCAACTGTAAACCTAAAGGCTCAAAAGCTTCAGTTTAGCAAGCTGCCTGCCATTAAGGGTTCTCAAAGGAGTTCTTGCTCCAGAGTGCACTTCACAATAGGTGCTGGTGTATGGGCACTTTAGCAAGCTGCCTACCAAGAAAGGTGTCTCTAAAGGTGTTTTCGCTCTAGAGCTCTAGAGTACAACTCACAACAGGTACTGGCAAACAGGTCAGCCAGCAAGCTGCCTACCAGCAAAGGTGTGTCAAAGGTGTTCTCGGCGGTGCTGTCTGTGCTATTAAGTGTAGTGACAATCATAGATGTGGGGCTACCCAACAGGCCCTTCACCTCCACATCCACAATCTGGCTTGCCTCGTTGAAGTTCACCATCTGCAGCAGCGTTTTTCAGTCAGAATTGAACGGCCAAGATCCTATCATGATTTCCAGCCACCTGAGATCACGACGTCCAAGCATTTGACATGCCCTCTTGAATTACAGGGCTGCTGCTGAGACTGTGCAATGGACTGCTGGTGGGAGCTGCCTAGTTTGTGGCCCAGCTGTAAGCAAGATGTGAGGCAGTCTGCAGCATGTGTCATGCCAAGAAGGGCACTTTCATACCGTCATGATTGTATGCGGCTGATTGGTGACAGTAGTTGTCTTAGAGATCATGCCAGTAGCTATATTGATCAACATGCTTCAACTGCTCAAAGCGACAACTCGTTGCACTGCACAACGTGCTGTTAGTCGGACTGACTCACCTTAAAGGCAACCTTAGTGCAGGCTGTGTTTTGGCAACTAGCCGAGGCTGCAACACCGTGATTGTGTGAGTCTTCATCACTGGATGACACATTTGTGTCAATGTACCGCACCCCTTGATATGCAGAGAAGAGCTTCTGTACGTAGTAAGACACCGTGCCAAACACCCTGCATGCAAACAAGCAGCTTGACTGTCTGAAGAAGTCTTGCTTGGTATGACCGCAAAGCTTGGAAAGCAGCACCATTGCTGATTGCACATGAGTCAGCAAAGATGCCTGCAAGACTGTTTATGCTATGCAGTGGATGTGGAGGTTCATAGACACATTGCTGGAACATGGACCGCAGCTGATGGTAGGCTCTGATTGTTTCAGATTTCAACAGAAAGCAAAATTTGATGGAATTGCAGGACAGCACTGATCATGTTACGCACAAACAAGTGAAAGGGTGGGCTGGTCTTGAGGTGGCCGCCGCCTCAAGACACTGCTGTTACGACTGCCAAAAGGCACAGACTCTTCTTGTGACGTGTTTCAGTGGAGAAACAATGGTCCCACAGGTCATGGTAGATCACAGTGCCAGAAAAGATGCTACACCATGAAAGTCAAGTTGTTGACCTGTGGTTATCAAAGATGATGAGGTTGTGAGGCCAGACTCGGTCGTTCCAGTGGGAAAACAGGGGGGCAAAAGCCGCCATTGTCACCTGCTCTGAGTTCCTGAAAGCCACAGCCAGGATATCAGGAAAACAGACCAAAAAATGCAGGCAAAAACAAGATGATGCATATTGGCACTGATTGCACAAAAAGCTATGCAGGGCACGAAACATTGTGAGTATCACATTGCTGTCAGCTGGATGTTGTTGCAACTGAGTGCATCAACTGACAGGAGTATGCATGGACAGACAAGTCTGTACCTTTCCACTCCTGTCATGAACCCAGCTTCAGCAATTGCAGCCTGCAGAGCCCACATCAAGCTGGGCAGGGCAGGGCAGGGCAGGGCGGGGCAGGGCAGGGCAGGTCAGGGCAGGGCAGGGCGGGGCAGGGCAGGGCAGGGCAGGGCAGGGCAGAACAGGGGAGGGCAGGGCAAGAAAGGGAAGGGAGGGCTTCCCTTAGCAGAAAGGGAAGCCAGGTGAAGGCTTCCTCTGGCAGAAGCCAGGCAAAACAGTTGCTCCTTTTGACACAGGGTGTCATTGACAAGTACTTGCTGACTGCATGGTATTGTCTGTGCAAAGTGTCACAGATGCAAACTGCAGTGACCAAAGATCCAGGAGGTCAAATGCATGTAGACCAACACGCCTCAAACAGGGGGTTTTCAATAAATAGCATTGGCTGTGTGGCATGATGTCTGAATGCAGATCTGCCACACTCTTGCCACTGAAGGTTCCACAGGAGCAGCGCGGAACGTCATCAAGGCATGTTAGCAAATTTGCTGTTACCAGGCCGAACGCATGAGCTGTATGCGAATTGTCCTGTCAACAGAGGGCCAAACGCCGAGTGCTCACATGGTGACCATACCAGCAGACGCTGTTACAACAGTGTGCATCAGATATGATGGTGGTCGCATGCCAACAGCATAGCACTTCTGTGTTGGGAGACTCTTTTCAGTGCTCACGATTATTTCAAACTACAGCTGTTGAATGCAACCTGTATGGCTTGTCATCAAGCAATTATTGATGCACGTGTGTCTCGCAAGAGTGCAGTCTACTTCTGCACATTTGTCTGCATCGACTTACCCTGGCATTGCCTGGAAAGGGTATGGGGGTGCCTGGGGGGTCGGAAACAACCCCAAACTCTGATGCAAAGATCTGCTTGTCCTGAAGGTTGGGGATGTTGTCAAAGTCATGACGCCGGTCAAACATGTTCTGGGGGTCTGTGTACATGTGCCAGTCAAACAAGTCTGTAGGGGCATGATCGGCCATGTCACAGTTGGAGATGAGGCGCATGTGGGGGTGCTTGGATCTGATGGCTGTGAAGAAGGCAATGTAGTTTTCCACATACCATGGCTTGCCACAATCCTGCAACAGGACAAGATGATCAGACCATGTGATTCAATATCGGTTGAGAGGAATGCTGACTGTTAAGGCATGCAGGTTTTTTGGGCTCTGATGGCAGTGAGATGCTTAGTGCAGCTTTTCATGCACCAGGCCTGCTACAGCCTGTCAGCAGGAACAAAACCGGTTCATGCCACCTGCAGCAACAAGAATGAAGGCAACATAGCTGAATGATGATGGTTGTTAGGCTGTGTTTGTGGTGACTGGAATGATGTACTTTGCACAACCTGCAATAATGGGATGAGAGGGCCACAGCAATGCATGGCACCAAAATCATGCCCTGTCCTGCCAGACAGAGACACAGAGACAGAGACAGACAGACAGACAGACAGACAGACAGACAGACAGACAGACAGACAGACAGACAGACAGGCAGGCAGGCAGGCAGGCAGGCAGGCAGGCAGGCAGGCAGGCAGGCAGGCAGGCAGTATTGACACTGACCTCATTACCAATAGCGAAGTAGTTCAAATCCCAGGGCTTGGAACGCCCCATCTTGTTGCGCAGGCTGCCCCACTCAGAGTCAGCTGCCCCGCTCACAAACTCAATCAGGTCCAGAGCATCCTTCAGACATTCAACTCCACTGTGATTACTTGACTGATTATTTGACTGACTTAATTGAATGACTGCATGAATGAATGAAGGGGCGACTGATTGACATTTCCGGTTCAGAATGGAGAGGCAGTGTCAGAGACCTGCTCAATGAACAAGTTGGGTGGTGTGCACTGTTTGGAATGCGCCATCAAGCAGTGCATACAGTGCAGCTTGTTTCGTGAGCAGATCTCTGACATTGTCTGTTCCTGAACCCAGGCTTTCGACTCATGAAGCATAGTGCATAACCAGGCTGAGCATACTACCAAGCGTGTACACCTTACAAAGTATGTCACCAAGCTGTGACCATAACAATTACAGAGCAGCCTTGCCGAGCAGCATCACCAAGCAGCCTTGCTGAGCACCAGTGTTCAGCAGCGTGACGCAGGATTGCAAAGCATTGCGATACTTCTTGATTTGTTTAGTGTTACTGTATCATGGCAAATTTGATGTATTAAACAATTATCCCAAAATGCCTAAAAAGGGGGGACCTACTTGGACAAGATGCCAGATAAGGGCTGCTGGGATGCTGTCTTCGTGGGCGATGCCATTGTTGATGACCCACACAGGCTCTGCATTTAAAGCCTCTGCCAGCTGGAAGTACTCAAACACTCCCATGCCTGCACACAGGCTCTGCATCTAAGGCTTGTGTCAGCTGGAAGTACTCAAAACACTCTCGTGCCTGCACACAAGCTCTGCATCTAAGGCCTCTGCCAGCTGGAAGTACTCAAACACTCCCATGCCTGCACAGCAGCAGCAGCCCAGTAGCAAAGGGAGTAGTGAGATTATGGCAATGTGACACTTTGATCATGTGCAACACCAGTGTGTAAGATTCAATCACCTGTGCTAGCTGAACACTTTTTAGCACTGCCACATGCACATTGATTAGCGTCCCAAGTGTGTCAAGGTGCAAAACAACACAACGCCACCCAAGAGGGCTGAACAGTTTTTGCATTGCATCCAATATGAGCTGAGGGCTGTTCATTGCTGAGTATTTGTCAGACAATGGATCAGACATGCTTCGTCATTCAAAGTCGCAGACAGCATATGCACAGCTAAGGTTTGCAGAAGGTGATAGCAGCATCAGCGCTCCAGTGGCGATGAGCACTGAAAGCTGAAAGGTGCAGCACTTTGTGTGAGCCAACACAGCATGAATAAAAAAAGAAATGCTAAGTAAATCCTTTTGGAGGCCATACAGCGCCGATCTCTACTGAGGGTGCTACATGGAAACAAGGCTTTTCAAGAGACACTCCTTTTGTTTGTTGTAAGGGAAGTATGCAATGGTATTTACAAGCCAAACGCCAGCTCTTGCATTTGGCGCCATCAGCCTCCAGTCGACAAACTACTCCACTGAAACACTTCACTACATAGGCATTTCATTACATAGCAATGATATCATACTCGAAATGATTGTGGGTTGATATAAGCATAAGTTCAGAGGAGAGAAACCAGTACCATCGGTGCTCCAATAGTTCCATACGCTGTTGAAGTGGCCAGGGCGTTCCCAGAAGGGCCCTATGGAGGGCTTCCACCAGGCAGCGGTCTCCAGCCTAACACCTTCCACATAGCACCCACCTGGCATCCTCACAAACCTGCACACCACCTGAAAGGTATGAAGTGCTTTGCACAGTATCTGCAGCAGTGCTTGCAGCCTGCAACACCAGCAGCTTTTAGCAAGTGAATGTGCACACGGCTGCATATGGCTGCCATGAACCATAATGTGACAGCTTGGGGGTTGCGCTCATCCTCACATGACGGTCATCAGCTGAGGTTGAGCTGAGAAATGACAAACCACGTCGTGACAAGCTGATTTGCGACAACTGGCAATGACAGGCCCTGACAGAAAGGTCAGGAGGCATGACAGATCAGATCACAGCTCTAGGATGGCTGTCACTGAGCCTTGCCTACAAGATTCTGCAGACTGCAAGCACAAATGTGCACAAGGCAGACCTCCACAGTGAAAAGGCTCACTGACGCTGAGCTGTGTTACAGGCAACCTGAAGAAGGGATGCCTGTGCTGTGTTGATGCCGCATTGTCTCCTTGTTGCATACAGCATGCTCAGCAGAGCAGAACAGAGCAGCTGAATGCAAAGAGCTACACCTCAGTTGCAAAGCCCGGAAGGGATGCCACTGTCTGCCCTGAGAGTGGACTCTGTCCTTCTGACTTTCAGGCATGCACACCGATACACTCTGACAGTTGAGCTATTGGAGGAAAGCCAAAACTGCATTGGAGGAAAGCCAGAAGTGTTTGGGAGTGTCAAACCTGGGCCGTAGATCCTTGAGGTATTGCAACAATTCTGGTCTGAATGGCTGCAACACTGCTCCCTTTACATTCTCAGCAGGGAACAAGGAAATGAGACGCACAGCTAGATCAGCTTCCCCTTCGATGTACAGCGTGAGCTGCGCTTTGGCATCTGTTGCGTTGCTGGTGAGCATGACCTTGGAATGAGACCAGGAGTTGGAGACATCACCAATGTCAGCTGATGCGTACACTTCCTTGCCAGTCTCAGACTCTAGCTTGGCAGTCACACGCGGTTCCTGCAGCACGCCATGCAAAAAAATCCTATGTAATTGGTGTTTGTACCTGCCGAGGATTTGCAGATCTAATTGAGGATATGAAAGATGGTGGCAATGATGGCTGCATGATGCCATGCAAGAATCCTTTCATTGCTTTTACACCTATGCAGGCTTTGCAGATCTGATTGTGGACATATCTTCTGATGGCAGTACTGGCTGCATGGTGCCATGCAACATGCAGCATGTTGAATAAGAAAAAAGCTGCATGTGCCTGGACATGCCAAAAAGCTCATGATGCAGCAGACTATACTGACTTGTCTTGGCAATGATAGCAACAATCTGCAAATGAGAAACTTCTGATGTGATAATGCGGCCGATGCATCAGGCTTGTTCTGGATGCTACAGACATGGCAAACAGAGGTCAAATAGGTGCAGTATATGGCTGTGCTGACCTTGTTGGTGACATCCCCACTGGGCTGAGATTGAACTATGACTGCCAGCTGGTACTTATGGTATTTTTGAACAGGGATGCCCCAGTAGCCAGTGTTGGTGAGACCACCGCCTGAATCATCTGTGCTGATCTTGATGTAAGCTGTGCTGCTCCTGCTGCGAGCATTGATGGGCTGCTGTTTGACGAGAGTCAAAGCAGTCTTGCCAACAGGCAACCAGCTTCTTGGTTGACCCTGTAGGCTGCAGAAACGGTCCAAGAATCAGCAAAAGGTTGCTGCTGTAGACAGCACAGGTTTTTCTGCATTGTTGGAATGCTGTGCAGTGCGAATCAGGCAGTACCTGTACTCAAAAGGCGTAGCTGAAGCCCAACGCTGGGTGCCTAAAAGATGGGCATTGGTCAGGTTAGACGAGCCCACAGCGGGGGAGAACGGGAGGTAATCGTGCTCAAAGCAGCTTGCAGGGACAGCAAGGTGGGTAGCTTCGCGATATGCTAGTCCAAGCGAGTAGGCCAGTCCGCCGAAGCTTCTATCACTGATCATCTCAGCGTAAATTCCTCCGTCACCCGCGTGCGAGATCTGCGGGATCCAGGCGTATAGATTGGGCAAGTACAGACTGCTGTTGTCGGCGTGTCAGCCAATCCGCTCTTCCAAAAACTTTACGACCAAACGATCAGATAGGTGGGTCAGCTCAACCTCTTCGAAGAAAATCCCCCAGAGATGTTCCGCCATTGCATGGCCCTTGGTGAGGTCATATGTGATCTTTGCTGCTGGGGGCTGCCCACCAGGGTCAGCAATATTGACGCAGCGAGCCTGACCTAAAGCGAGCAGGATGATGGCTAGGCAGCCCTGCTTACACCACGCTGCAGCGCATTGATTCATGCTCGCAGCATCTCTATACTGTGTCCAACCGGGTCGCTGCCGGCAGATTGCCATCTCATCTGACGGGTTTCTGCTTGACGCTCAACACACCTTAAGTTTTGCACGGCCCTATCTGACTAGACAAGCCGATCAATGAGTAATCCTCGATCATCATATACTTAGTACAACACAACAGCAGCAACTTTTCTGCAGCGCTTACACGCAGCACATCCAAGGTCTGGCCCAATCTCACAACTTGCAACATGCTTCTCTACAGCGTCATATTGCATTAGATGCCTCCCTGTCGATATTATAAAATCGTTGTACACCTAAAGGGTCCACAGGCAATCAGGTACCGCCTCAAAATCCGGCTGATGAGTGGCCAACAGGGCACCCTGACAAGAAAGGGTTATACAGGCAGCGCTGCAAATCAACCTATGAGAACCTAATTTTCATAATGGTCAAAGCAACTCCCTCTAGAGTTTAAAGATCTGCAAACAAGTATACTTATATACAGCATATACAGAGTATGGTTATACACACAACAACAAAACCGTAAGAAACAATTCATAAACTGGCTAACGGTCAGAGGTCATAGTCATTGTCTAAGATGGTCAATATGACAGGGTTGCAATGGTGTAATAAAAGACGCTTCAGCTGCTGCCAAAATTGGCTGCTTGCCTGTGGCCGGCCACAGCCTCCAGCTCAAGCATCGTTGCAAAGTACTTGGTAAGATGCCTCAATTTGTCTGCCTGCAAGCCACCTGTTTGGCTGACACCAACAGTAACACAAGTGTGTTCAAGAGTAACTGGCATGCATGTTGGAGGCACAGCACAGCAAAGATGCACGCACAAGACTGCAAAAGATCTCATCATCATGGCAATCTTGCGGATGAGTTTGATGCGTATGCGCAGCGACCATGCGTCAGTTTGCAGGAAGTTGCCCAACGGTGTTGCATATGTGCAGCAAATGCACTCTGCCAGAACAGCAGCAGCGAACAGGGTAAATGTCATGGCTGATACTGGCCTGAATACAGCAGGTAAGAATTGTGTGAATAACACTTGTGAATGAGTTGCATGCAAGAGCATGTACCTGCTGGATTTCGAATCTTGATGCAGAGCCGTCAGGTAACACAGCCTCCAGTGCCAACTTGAGTCCTGCCTGACTGGGCTGCAGCCCATCAGCCTTTTGTTGATCAGTGTCACCTACCACAAAAGATGCTGCACTACAGCCTTTCACTGTGGCTGACCATTGCTGCTGCTGCTGTGCGTGCTTGCCATGTCTGCACCGAAATTGTTGGCGCTGTTCCAAGCGTCTGTCGCACTCTACTACATCTGCTTGCAACTGCTCCTCAGAAGCAGCTTGACAGTTGTCATCGGCTTTCTGAGATTGAGGATGATGCAATGCAGGCAGACTTGTAGCGGCTGCACCTGCTGTGTGAGTCCTGCTTTTGAGCGCCGCAGCCACATAACTGTCTTTTGATCGTCTCTGTCTCCTGATCTTGGATGTTGCTGTTCTGCTCGGCTTGCTTCTGGCTGATGACTGTTGCTGCTGTGCAAACAGAATCTTTGCCTCTGGCAGTGCAGCTTGATGCTGAACCTCAGCTGTCTCAGCAGGCTTTATGCCTTCGTCCCCTTCAGCTGCTGCATCGGCAGCCCTGCCCACTGCTGCTGAGTTGTGTGCCTGATCTGTAAGATGAACAGCTGTGGACCCCTCCTCTGGGCCAGAACAGCGATCATCAGCAGCATGCTGGTCGGCAGAGACAGACGTTTCAGCTTCATGATGCTTCCATTGCTGTGCAACCACACTCCTGGCGTTGCTGTTGGCGTTCAGCTGCGGAGCAAAGGTGCACTGCTTCAGAGCTTGCTGTTCTTGCATGTCCCATGAAGTTAGCGCAAACCGCCCCAGGCTTGCCCTGCCCTCTGACATGCTCCCTGGGCCAAGTTCATGCATGGAGGCTGTCTTTGGCAGTGCCAATTCTGCCGAAGCATAGGCGTCTTGCCTTGGATCATCTGCAGCTGAGCCTGCTGGGCTGACTCCCATCTCTGTGTCAAGAGCATCCGCATGCCTTCTTGCATGGGCTTCATGGTTGTGTGGAACACCAACTCTATGAGGGACTTTGTAGGGAGCAGCCTGCATGCATTTGGGATACAACAATGGTATGCCAATACCTTTCAGCAGGAGTAGACCTGTCTGCATGCGTATGCAGCGGCTCACTGGCATGCCTACTTATGATGGCATGCTTTTGGCCCAATTCGACACCACGCTGGTACGGCAGAGTCATGCAACTAGGAATGCGGAAAAGTGTGAAAGTCATCACAGCCTGGCACTTTTGCCCAGAGCCAAAAGAGCAAGTTACCACAACTGCCAATATGAACCCGGCCGGGATCGAACCGGCGACCTGAAGCGTGTAAAGCTTACGTGATAACCGCTACACCACGGGTCCTGCTTATGATGGGTCTTACCTCATTTTGCGTGCATATATTGCTAGCAACTCGAGTAAAGCATAAAACGGGGTGCACACATCACAGAAATGAATGTACTATTACAGCTTTTACCTTGGCAGCAACCAGGGCCAGGCTGTGGGGGTCCAGGGCAGGGTGAAAGGTGCAAGGCACCATCTCCAGCTCAGCCAGGGCCTGTCTCCTCTTGACCACCTCGGCTGCGGTGGATGCTGACCGGGCAAAGGGCTGCTGCTTGGCAAGCAGGCAACGGGTATTCAGGCTCGTATTACAAGCAACATGCAACCTATCACTGAAAACACTTGCAATCTTGAGTATAAACAGCATAGCCTTCAGCTGCATGCCAAATGAACTGTGTAGCTGAGCAAGTGTGATAGCTGTTGCTACATGGCTCACCTTGTGAAGTAGAGCATTTGTGACTCTGTGTGCACGTTGGGGCTGTGCTGCTGCCGATCCTGCGGCTGTTGTTTCTGTTGTTGCTGCCTGTGTTGCCGACGGGAAAACCTGACAGCATTGCCAGCCAGCACAGCTGCTTGCCTCTTACTGCTCCGACCTACAAACTGGTTTATGTGCGTGAGCATGCAACACTCTGCCATAATCGATGATGATGAGCTTTGATTGGCTGTGTGACACTTGATTTGGTGTCAAGGTGTGCTGAGCATAACATGCTTGCGTTGACATGCTGCTACTTGGATGTACTGCGCATAGTTGTGCGTAGCACGCAACAGTTGTGCGTAGTTGTCCTATGCATGACATAAGCAGGGTAGACTGCTCTGTGAAGTGACTTGACTGCTTTATCGATGATTTCAGATGATCTCGCTTTTCGAAAACAAGCTGCAATGGATAACCAGGACAGGTCTGCCGGCTCACCTCTTGGCTGCCACCTGATCTTCTCAATACCCTTTTGCTGACCCACCACAACAGCATCTGCCTGTGAGCCAGTTTGCAGGGGCTGCATGCCCATGGCTGTACCTGCCTGCCTGATTGGTTGCTGATGCAGCTTCCTGTTGCCAATACCAATGTAGGCCATGTTGGCCTGCTTGTTCAGGCTGCACATGCGAGCAAATCTGTTCAGCTCTGCAAGCTGCTGCTGAGACAGACCACCCATTGCAGGCAATGATCCCCCAGCAGGACTGCTGACAGTGCTCTGCTGCTGCACAAGCTGCACAAAGCTGAGCAACTGCTGCAAGCTGACTCCATGCATGCCAGATCTCTGCACTCGTACAGGCTGACGCAAAGGATGGCTTTTTGCATGGCTGACACATGTCGAACCTGCGCTTTCTGCCATTGCTACAGGGAAAACTGCAGGCCGCTCAAGGTCAACAAGCTGGCTGTCTTGTGCATCATCTATATCCATCCCTCCTGTCAGCTGCTGCCATAGATCAAATCCTTGACTCAAGAGGCTGTCAAAGCTCTCAGCTTCATTCTCAAGCATTGCAGGGCCTGTGGGCTGCTGCTGAGTATTGGCTGCATGGTGGTAGACATCTGCAGGCATCTGATGCAATGTAGCGTTTGCATTGGCAAATCGCCTGTGAGTGGCCGCAACCTTGCGTCTTGCATCTGTTGGAGAAGAAGTGAGCAAGTCCCACAGACTGTCCACCAGTCTGCTTTGGCGGTGTGCCTGTCTTGAAGGCATGGCAGTGCCAGGCTTTGAGCCTGGTCTCAGAGAGGAAGATGAAAAAACTGCTGGCTTGCTGTCAAGGAGTGCAAGACTGTGCAAAGCAGCTTGTAGCTGTGCCTTGGTCAGGAAGCCTGCATTACACAGTAGGCTGCACACCTGCTGCAGCTCTTTGTTGTGGTATGCTGATGGTGACCACTTGTGACAGGATCCATGCAACTCAGAATCTGCCACTGCCTCAAACACTACCTGTTCCAGGTAGTTGGTGTTTCTCAAATGCCTGCTCGACTTCTCTTTTCAATCTTGTGTCTAGAAGTAAAGCTGTTTCAGTTGTAAGCTTGCTAGCGTCTCTACAAGCAAACTCCAGTGCCAGCACTTCAGCCTGCAATTCAAGCTCTACAGAGCTTAGAGCACAGGGTATGAGCAGCACCAGAATGTCAAATACTGCTTTGCCAACGCTGGCAGAATCAAGCTCGCAGCGGGTGGGGATCGAACACCTCACCTCTTTGGCATCAGCTGTGTGTCTGCGGGTGCTTGCTTCTTTATACAAGGCATGGAGGACTGTGTTGTCTTCTGCAGGGTCCATGCTGGGCTTGCAACAGCCCCCGGCGCTGCTGTTAACGCTATCACGATGCTGCCCGCAATTCGTTGCACAGCTGACTGTGGCACATTTAAGTGCGAGCTCAAGGTCAATAAGCAGTTTTGCAGTTTGACCAAGGTTTGACTCAGTCTCGCCAAGCCTGTGACTAATCACTGGGTCCGCTTCTCGTCAACGATGTGAAGTTGTTTAGGTCCAGGCATGGAAGCGCAACGCAACAAAGCAGATTGAGACGGGTATTTTACAGACGAGACAGGGACATATGCATATCATCTGACTTGAACAGGGGATTCTTGCCCACTTCGCTCAAGTACACGGTCTGCTTTCATGGGACCGTGTTCTTCGCAGCCCACGCTTCTCTGCTTGCATTGATTGGTTCGGTGTTGCTGTTTGATCCCAGCTAAAGCTCAGAAAAGATGGCTAGCAATGGCTGGCAATTCAGTGTCACGATCCCATCATGGACACAAGCAACTCTTGAAGGGGACGAGAACATAGTTGTAAGCATCTGCCTGATCAGCTGTTGGTCATTGCCCACGATCCTTTGTTGATGATGATGAGCGAAACACAAAGATGCTTGTTAGTCATCGACCTGCATTTGTCGCAGTTCTATCGGGTTGAGGTCAAGGTGTTGCCACCTGAGGCTGATGCTGCGCCCCGAACGCGCAGCGTGCTTAGGCGATTCAGCCATTTCACCAAGTTGCATGCCAGAGTAAGCGTCCAACTGTGCTATTGCCTCTTGTCCTGCCAGCAACAAGGGCTCTGAACATTTTTAGGGTGTCAGAACTGACCACCTTGCGCACCTGACCTGGCAATGGCTCATAAGATGTCTGCTCTTGGTATCTGCTGTGTGTCGAGGCAGACCTGGAGCCATCAAAAAATGTATGCTTCCAGCAGGGTATCTTCTCATATATGTCTACTTGCAGCTGAAGGAAGAGCTTGGGAACAAGAAAATGGCTAAGCTAGAACCACCTTCCAAGAACCGTTTGGTTGGCGTCAACAAAAGGCCTGACTTGGTTGAAAAGCGGAGGCGTGAACTGGAATCATGGCTGTGGAAGCTGATTGGGGATGGAGAGATTGCGCGCTCTCGCGTGCTGAACAATTTCCTGGAGCTGAGTGATGCTGCCAGGCTTGTCCAAAGGTATTGACCCAGGCTTGCTTGCTTATGAATCAAGTCAGCTACAGCAGATGCGGGCTCCATGCAGCATGGGAGCTTGTGAGAAAGTTTTGGCTACCTCAGACAAGATTGTTGGTCTCATGAAGGCATGGATTGACAGCTTGCCATCACCTACCGTCGTTGCTGCATCACGTTCTTCAATTATGTTGCATGGCACTGGTGCTCTTGGTCTGACAGAAAGGGTGTCACATCCACAAGGCTCTCCAACACATATTCTCTGACATAGCCAGTGAACAGCAGTCCAACATGGCATAACAATTTTGTGTACGTGCCTCTATGCAGGGTTGCGCCATCCCCATTGCCTTCCAGGCCAGCATCTCAGACAGGTAGCTATGCCTGGTCAGAGGGCGGCAGCTCCAGCATGCATGAAGGCAGCAGCCAACAGTCCAGTGCTGCACCCTCCAATGCTGACTTCAGTCTCCACAGTCCAGGTCAGCATCTGCAACCTGCTCCACAAGTGCTCATGCTTTACGCATTGACACAAAGGCACGGTGTCAAAGTAGCATACTTACTGCTCTGCCTGACAGGCCAAGCATTGCATCACATGGTTGTATCACATAGCATCAGTGAGGGCAGGTGCTACAGCAGCAAAGCACGAGATTGCGTACCATCGTCTCTCACAAACTCACAAGCGTCACTGCTGCTGTGTGAGGGTCATCACCCTAGCAGCAGGCACAAATTGCCATCACATGCTTGACATCTGTTGCAACATGATGCGCTGTTATATTCAGCTTGCAAACTGCGGCTGCATTGCACATGCCAGCTGAATACGTGTCCTGTTTCGCTAGTTGCTGATTGGGAAGAATAACATGCAGGTCTAGATGGATTGCCATCTGTGCGTCCTGGCTTGCCTCCCTTGCAGCGATCAGCATCAGACGGCACCCAGCAGATATCTACCACACAAGGGCCCCCCTCAGACACCCACCCACAACCCATGGCCAGAAGTGCCAGCACCAGTGCTGGCACCAGTGCAAATGCCAGTATAGCAAGCACAGCTTCAGCGCACCACACACACGCACAGCCTGCAAGCCTGAGTTCGGGCATGGCAGATGCAGCGACTGCCACTCAGGAGCCCAGGATGCGACTAGGCTTGAGAGTGGAACAGAGGGTGACTGTCAAGCATCATGTGAAGGCTCTGCAGCAGCAGCTTGACAGGGCCGCAGGTGATATGCCAAACCTTGTCGGGCCCTAAAGGACAGATTTGATGCTTTGGTGCGGAATGGTCTGTCATTGGCAGCTGCAGCCGACAGGCAGCTCTTCTGGACTTCAGATCATGATTCCATGAACAAATGACTTGCAGCTGTCTAAGCATTCAACATGCATCCATGAGCCTGCACCCATATGCTTGCCAGTTAGAGCGTAGCAGCTTTGTATGGTATTGTGTGAGTTTGTGCATCTGAAAGGATTCCTGTTCTGGTCCAGGGGATTTGCAGGATGCCATGGAGGCCATTTATACTGAGAGGCATACTAAGCGGCAGCTGGCAGGGCAGCTGGCTGATCTGCAGGCCAGGGCATCTGAGTCAGGAGTTACACAGGCAGCTGCAAGAGAAGCTGATCTGGCGTCTTCTCTGGGACAGGTCAACCTGTAGACATGTTGTGCTGTATATGACGTGGTTGTGGGAGCCAACATGGCTTGTGGTCTGTGGACATGAAGCACATGATAATGGTGTGCCATGCTGTGCAAGCACATGGCAAGAAACTGCATATCGATGGCACCAAAGTGCATCATGCCTGATTGTAGTAGCGCTGTTGGGACTGGCAGAGTCTCTTACCCCTTGCTGATGCCAACCCTGAGATGCTTATGCCCTCATCATGTATTGTGCCCCCAGTATGAGATTGACTAGAGAAGGCACCTGCTGACAGTGTCCAGCAAGCTGACAGTGACTCGACCTGCAGGCACGTGACACATCAGCTCAGCTGCAGCAGGATCTAACCGAGGCCCAGGCAAGCATGACTGACCTTCAGTCACAGCTGTCAGACAGCAGAGCTTCACATGCTGTCACACAACAGCAGCTCTCCACCCATCAAAGCAGCATCACTAGTCTTCAGTCTCAACTGCAGCATGTCAGAGAAGAGCCGATGGCGTCGCAGCAGGCAGCTGCCGCAGCTGATGCTGCACGCCGGATGTCTGACACAACTGCTGCAGGCATCAGCCGGCAGCTCAGTCAGAGTCAGCAGTCTGTGTCAGATCTACAATTGCAGCTTGAGCAGGGCAGAGAACAACTCAGTCAGGCAAAAAGGGCGGCACTGGCTGCTGAGGCAGTGCACAGGGATTCTCAAGCCAGTGCTGCTTCAGAAGCTCAGAGGCAGCTGGACGCCAGTCAGCAGCAAGTGACAAGCCTGCGATCAGAGCTTGATGCCGTGAGAAAGGAAGTGGTGCAGGCACAAGAGGCTGCAGCAGCACAAGCTCAGCGGAATGAGCAGGAGCACATGCGGTCTGCAAGTGTGTCAAAGTCTGAAGTCAGAGACTCAGATCAGCCAACTGTGGCACCACCAATGGATGCACCCTCTGCCATGCAAGGTATGCAAGCAGTTGACCATGAACTGGATTTTGGCTTGGTTGCATTGTCTGGTTTCCAGAGCACAGCTTTTACAGCTGTTTCTAGACGTAACAAAGTCCTGATGTGCTTCAACGGGGGAGAGCAGCAAAGCTTGCTTGCATATACATGATGTCACACCACTGAGTGTAAACTCAAGTAACACCCGTAAGCGCATCAGACATTGTCAGGCCTTGTCACAATTGCCCTGGGCATTAAGCATGCATCAAGTGTTGAACTCCTTGATAAGGTTTGCAAGGACACTTCACACTTACGCGTTTTCTCCCTGACTTTCCCCTGCCTCACAATTCAGGTGAGGTAGGATCAAGGGATGCCACACCTTCAAGTCAAAGCCTGCAAGACTTGCAAGCACAGAAGGCAGCAGCAAGAGAGAAGGCGGCTGCTATGCATGAAGCGATGTCGGCCTTCAAAAGACAGGTGGCAGATGCCGAGGCCAAGTCTAGATCTGACCGAAAGGTCAGACCAATCAACAGTGCCTGCAGCTGTGAGCTTGACATGCTACCTCAGGCCTGCTGCCAGGAAACACAATATGTGCCTCAGCATTTTGAGGGCATTTGTTGGTCTTCTGTTCTGCAGTGTAGTGTTGCGCGTTGATGCAGTTGAGGCGGCTGTGGGCTCCTTTGGTTAAATCACAGCCCAGTCATTCAGAGAAACAGCTCTGCATCCGTCTTGCCTTCCAGTTACATGCTGTACAGTCCTGAATGGCCCAGTTTTGTCTAATCCATTGCCTGCTGATTCTCTGCCAGTTCCTGAGTACTGATCTCAACGTTGTGTGGCAGTGGATAGCTTCTGCTTTGCACATAACCCGCCAGCTCAGTTCACAAATCCCTAGACAGTGCTTCATGCCAGGTTTCATGTCTTATGCCCTGCTGGTACTCTTGCAGGTGCTAGCAAGAGAAGTCAAAGCTCTGCGCAAGCAGCTGGAAGTTGAGAAGCAGCAAGCAGCCACCAAGGAGGCTGAACATGCTGCCAGAGAGTCTGAGCAAGCTGCAGCTGCTAGTGAAGCTGAACCTGCAGCTGCGTCTTCTGTAGCAGCTGCAGCAGAAGCACAGCCTGCTGCCGCTGTGTCTGCTTCCGACAAGCACACGGCTGTGCCGACTGCTGCTCATGACCCAACAGGAGCAGATGAACAAGCTGCTTCTGGCTCACTCGCTGCCACACCTGCTGCTTCAAGTTCTGCTGTTGAAGTAGCTTCCACTGCTGCGGTGCCATGCACACAGCTGTTACAGGAGGTGGCTGCCTTGAGACAACGGCTACATGACAGCAGCATTGAGGTTGTTGCTGGTAAACACCTGGCAATGGTGCATTTTCGCAAGTAGCAGCTGCTTGTCGCTCAAACATTCCAGTGTCTTGGAGTCATCGTCGTGATCAGTGGAACTTGCATGGCTCAGCCACGCTGTGTCTGACAGAAGTCACACAATGAGGTCGTCGTTTGCATAAGTATGCAGCTGAGGTGCCCTGCACTAGCATGAACTCAATGTGTTGCGTTCATATGGGCAGCTCAGCAGATGCTGTGGGGATCAAACTACCACCAGACCAAGAGATCAATCTTGACAGTAAGTACCAAAGTCAGACCATGAATTTGTTTTGCCTTGTCATGCTGCAGGTCAGACTGCTGCTGGGCATGAGCTGAAGCCTCAGGAAGCAATGGATATGCTGAGCACCTGTGATGGCAGACTACAGGCGCTCAGGGCTGAAGCCAATCTGCTAGGAGAGACTGCCTCCTCACAGATGCAGACCTCAGCAGAGGATCTGGAGCTTAGACAAGCATTCGCCAGCATACTGATCGAGTCAGGTGAGGCCTTTAAACTGTTCATCAGAAGCAATGTTGTCAACTGAGAGGACTTCTATAAGAGGGCCCTGCATGCCGCCGGTTGCACCTCACATCCTGTTGCAGCCTGTCATGTGATTAGGGGTGTGCAAATTGCTCATGTCACCGGACCCTTGTCATCAATTACCCAGCAATGTTACCAATTAACAAGTAACAATGTAGTTTACCATAAAACTAATACTGTCTGACTGCCATGCATGGCCAGCAAAGCACTGGTTTTGCTAAGGGAGATGCATCGGCCGAGTTGAATCAATGTTCTAGCAAAATCCCTACCTCAAATGAGGGATTTACCTGTTTCACCAGGTTTTACAGATTTGGAATGTGCCAAATTTTCCCAAAACCCTCGACAAAATCTTTTTGTGCCACCCATTCCCCCCAATTTTGGCTCACTTGGGCTTTATTTTGCCCACTTTCTGTGAAATGAAATAGATATTACTCAAATTACCTTATTTCACAACCCAACAATAAATGAGCAGTAATTGCAGTAACTTTTTCATTCAGCAATGATTGATGAAAGGTGATTTGCTCACCCCTACATGTGATGCATGCACACTCTTGCATTTACAGTGCCTGACTGGAGAGTCATGCATTGATCACCTGCATGACAGAAAGCTGCACAATGTACATGCCATACAGTACTGACTTAATATGTGTGCAACAGGTGCACTGCGACAGCAAATCAATGCCTTACTACGAGACAAGTATGAGGCAGAGGCACACAGCAGGAATGCCCAGACTCAGCAGACTGCTCCAGATGTGAAAGGCTTGTTTCGAAAGTTTACTCCAGGAATGCCATTCTTGGGTCCTCAGAGTAATGGTGCCAGCAACCATGCAGAGGAGGATGCTGCAAAGCCAGCTTTTGGTCAAGGCATTGGTGATCGCTTTGCTGGCTTTGGGGACAGGTTCAGCAAATCTTTCAGTAGGCCACAGCAGTGATTGCTTAGCCTGTGTAACATCAGGGTCTAGGTTGAAATTGCAATGGTCATAAATAGCCTCTCTAGATGCATAGATTGAACTCATTTGCTAGTACTTTGCCAGATTAAGAAAAATTTCAAAGGATCAGTATCTCACTACCGTCAGCAACATTGCTGAGGATGTGCACAGTTTTAGTTGCCTAAGGTATCTTTCATTTGCATAAGTTGCTGTTTGTGTCCAAGCCAGGCATCCTGAAGCTGGCTTGCACGCTGCTCACATGTCGCCTGCGTGCATCATGAAGTTCTGACTTAACACACTAAGCCATGTGATATTTTGCACCGAAGCCTGCAACTGGAGCTATGTGATCCAATGTGTAATGACAGCAACTAAGGAAGTCATGCATGGAGCAGAGCAGGCATTCTTTTGGTTGCTGTCTTACCTTGATGCTTTGAACCTGTCGGAGTGTCTTGGCTTCTAGATATTGCTGAACAGTGACACTTTCACTGAGGACTGGCGTGAGCTGCATGAGAGAGATTCCCCGTCAGAAGTGCAGACAGTCTACTGACGATGTGCAACAGCGCTTGGCACAATTCATAATGGTGACGATCTCACAAAAGCAAAACAACAGCATCAGAAGCACATGGTGCTTTAGTAACTCTGACCTCGATTGTAACCTGGCTGTCTGTGCCAAACTGAATTTTGTCTCCATTCTTGAGCTTTGATGGGACACCTGTGGCGCAACCTAGATGTCAGTGCAGTTTGCTGTCCCACCAACATTGCCTGGTGTGTAGGAGAGCCTCATGTGTGCTCAGCAGCCTGCTTTGTAAGACAATATACAGGGCTTTTACATGGCTCACCTCCTGCCACAAGTGCAATTCCGTTGAGCAAAGTGCCATTGGAGCTGCCTTTGTCTTGCAGCACCCAAGCCTGATTATCCCAGTATATCTCTGCATGTTTCTCAGACACAGCACTGTCCTTTATCCACACCTTGCTAGCTCGAGTTCTGCCCACTGTGAGTCTGTGCACTCCAGGCTTGCAGAAGTCTGTCCCAGCGCTCGGTCCTGCTGTGACGTTCAGCTTGAGCTCATCTGGGCTTACTAGGTCGTCATCTCCCTGGCAAAGTATGTAACAGGCTTGACACAAGCTGAGGTGTCACCTGGACATCTTGATGTGATCAAAGACGAGTTGCAATACCTGATCGGAGGCAGAAGGCTCGTTTTCCTTGTCCATGACATAGAGCGGCCTTATCTCAAGCTAGCATTATGCGTCTGCTGCTCACGGTCGCGACGATGCGGTTCTCCAAACAGACAACTTGTCGAGCGACAAAGCTTGGCACAAGGTGCACAAGGGCAAACTCAACAGGATAACGGCTTCTGCAGTTCGAACAAACAGGTCTGACCGTTTCGCTTCTCAATGCTGCTGCTTGAGCCGACCACGGTAAGAATGTAAGCTGTGCGTAGGGCTGCGCAATCTGTTTCGGTCAAACTCAAGCAGCAGGCGATTCAAATTTGGTCAGCGAAGTTTGTGTTGGGTCGACTCGAATCTTGCTGTGGCCGTGAGCAGTATGAGTGACATCAAGACCTTCAGCAGAAAAGCACAGCGGCACAACAAGGCATGCTGTTTGCCTCCACCCTTGCCTGCTCCTCCACGCTCACCCGCATGGTCAGGCTAACTTCGCGTCTTCGTCAGCCTAAGCTGATTTTTACAAGCTTGCGCTGCAGGCATTGGAGCGGCAGCAAAACGTAAACGCGGTATTGGAAAGTTCAAATGACGATCAGCCCCAGACAACAGCAGGACAGGAGGTGGTCAGCAGGCAGGCAGAGGTCAGACCTGCCACCAAAGTGCTCAAAGAGAATGTGCCTCCTGCCAGGGAACATCCCAACAAACAAAAGAAGAATGTAGTTCAATACAGCAGGCGGCCAATTCCAACGGCCAAGCAGAAAGAGCAAGCTATGCAGACACAGCACCTGCAAGAAATGAAAGAATACTTTGCTGAGGTTGTGATCACCACTCCGTGTATTGTTCTCTGCACACTGCTGTTTTTTGCATGGCATGCACCATGCAGCTGAAGGAATGCAGACTTATTGACTTCACTAGTCTGCTACATCCCTGCAGTGAACATTCAGCCGCTGGGAAGCAGGTCTGCATTTGCACAAGCTACATACAGCTCAAATGAGCCCATTTCTCTGTTGCGCCCACCAAAGCAGCCTTGCCTTCATGCATCTCACATGCATGACTTGGCACCCAGGTAGATGACTTTCAGCTCGCTGAAGAAACGCCAGTCAAGGCCAAGTCAAACTCTAGATCCAGAACACCTGTTGCTGCTAGCCCTGAAGCGTCGGAGCCTCAAGCACGTCCTGCAAGAGGCGCTGCATCTGCTGAGCGGCGGACTGCAGAATGGGTCACAGCCCTGTCACCTGTTCTTGAGCATGATGAAAGTCAGAGCCCAGGTGTTGCATCAAAGACACGGGCAATGGAAGCCAGCCTAGCAGAGACAGGTGAGTGAGAGCAAGATGCTTGCTAATATCAGCCATGATTCCCTTGCCCTAGGCATGTATGAAGGCAGAAGTATCCACAGCAAGGTGGCAAGGGCACATGCTCCCCAGTTGCATGGTTCGTTGCGCTACATGTGCATGACCATCAGCTGTTATGATCTTCTTCAGCTGCTGCAAGATGGAGTACAGCAATTGTCCAAAACATTCTGAGTGTGCCCTAATCATCATGCTGCTTGAACAGGGTCAGGTGGCAGCACTGCTGGGCCACTGCCTCCTCCAGCACAGTCAAGCCCCCAGCATCAGAGATTAACCAGGCCAGAACGCAAGAGCTGCTATGGTCTGTCCAGGCGTGCGTCTTTGGTTGTAGCTCCTTGCCATAGCTTAGCAGGGATGACTCATGACGATGATGTCAATGCTAGGTATGAGTAACATGCTTCTGAAGAGCTGCTTTGGAGCTGTTTGTCTGACTATATGTTTGTCTGTGTGTCTGTCTTTCTTGCTGTCCGGCTTTCATTGCGGCTGAGCTCTTCACATACATGCGCAACAACAGGGTCCCGGTTCTGCTGCTCAAAGGGCTCTGATTGGCATGATGCCGCTGCATTGCCCTGAACCACACTGCACTTGTTTTGCCTGCTGCTGCATTCACGACCCCAGCATGGCTACATTCAAGAGTCACAAAGCCTACATTCATATCAGATGATAATGAGAGCTGGGTGAAGGACAGCTTGTTGGTGCAGGAAGCAAAGCTTGGCGCCGTCACTGATGAGCCGTCTCAGCAGCCGCTTCAGCATTGGCAATCGTCTAGCTTGCCTTTCGACCAACTGGGGCGTGCCAGACGCCCTGCAGAGGCTGGGCCTGGTAGACCCCTCTGCCCCTATTCACCCGGCTCGACCCCACTGCCAACCCCAGCAGTCACCCATTGCTGAACAGGCCTCTGAGGAACTTGAACAGGCAGTTGAGGCAAGCACTGTCAAGAGTGCAGAATCACATGATGCAGCTGAGCAAGCGGCGGCAGGAGCAGCTGAGATGGCAGCTGGCATAGCTGAGGAAGGATCCGACACAGCTGCACAAGCAGTTGCTGCAGCTGTGGCAGATCATGACACAGCAGGGCGAGCAGATGATGCACGTGAGCAGGAACCTGTCTCATCAGAGCAGCTGCCACTGTTCAAGCTGCGCTGCTCTCGTGAAGATGCTGCCAAACAAGATGCAGCTTCACCTGGCCCAGCTCAGCTTACACCATCTAGCAGTCAGAGACCTCAGAAGGAGAACCAGCAACCAGATGGGCACAGATCCTCATTGGGCTCCAAGAAATGTAAACAGCAGCTTCGCTCACCTGCAATGCCGAGCCAGGATGTCAGGAGCATCTTGCCTGCACTTCAACAGTCGTCAGCATCAGATCTGCTGGCACCGCAACAAGACGCACCACAGCTGGTTGTTCCTGATACACCAGATGCCAGTCAGCAGGCAGCATCTGACTTCTGTTCAAGGGCAGCGACTGCTGCCAATGAAGGGCCCATAGCTACAGGCATGATGTGTGGCATAGAGGATGTTGCAGCAGAAGCTGTTGCACAAGCTGCTGCTGCAGGTGCCATTGAAGCTGATGTGGCTGCTGTGAGTGGCCAGCTATCACAGCTGGAGCTGACGCCGTTGAAGCAGCTGCTGAAGCTGTGCGGACAAGATGTGAGTATTGCTTTGGCGTCAAGCACCTGTCTTGATGCTGAGCAGCTGCCGAACCTTTGTATGTATTAGCTGTGAGTGCTGCGCTGTGCTTGTCAGCATCTGTCCCATGTCACAATTTACTACCTTTACGCTAATGTATTATTTTGAACCTGTTTTTGCAATCCTTGCTGTTGTGTGGAGATTTGTTGGACATTGCATGCATGTGCTGCGATTAGTCAGCTGCAAGGATGCCATCAGATGATGCAAGCTCGCAGATCTGCAAGCACCCACATAATTTCAGGCTGTGGACAGCAGATGTTACTACTTGCAACAAGCAAGCTTAGGTCACACAGCACTGCTCAGCTGCAGCTCACACAAGAACATCTACATCCAATCATCAGATTGTGCCATTGAATGATGATCTCACATGATGTAATTGTTGGTGTGGGATTCTGGCAGGTGGATGTAGCAAAGTTACCTAGCATGGAGGAGCTGATAGGGCAGTTTGCCAGTCTAGCCCACATCAAGAAGATTGGGGAGGGCACTTTTGGGGAAGCCTTCAAAGCTGATCAGGTACAGCCCTCCCCCCATGTGCCCCTCTTCCTGTTGCTCACCACCATGCCCTGCTACCCTCAACCCACCTGGCCTTTAGGTAAGTCTGCACTGGTGTTCAAAGCAGCTGAAAGGCTGATACTTACCAGTATCTCTGTTCAGTGTCTTTGAGTCACACTGAAGAATATATTCTGCAGCTTGCACTTCTCAGGCAGGTAAATTTGACAGAGATTTCATACTATTGTGGTCACACATGGTAGCACAGCTCAGCAACTCTGACCCGTACACACTGTCGTCGTCAAATTCAGCATACCTTCTCACAGATCTCAAGGACATGAAGCATTTAGTGATGACTTTTTGCTCTTTTCAATCCCAAAACGTCTGTTTTAGTTCAGAAACGTTATCCCTACACTAGAAATCTAAACTCAGAAACGCCTGGGGGCAGTAAAAACGCGTTTCAACATTGGGCAGATGTTTTAGGTCAATTACACGTTGATGCTAGAGGCTGTCTAAGAACTTTGAGACATGCAGACCGTGTTGTGCGGTTGTTGTGGGATTCATTGTAATGACCGCGACAGGCAGCCCATGTTTCCCTTGCAGGTGGTTTTCAAGATTGTGCCTCTGGAGGGGAACTTGCTGGTGAATGGGGAGACTCAGAAGCGCAGTGAGGAGATCCTGGCTGAGGTCGCCATTGCTCTCACACTCTCCAGACTCAGAGAGTGCACCAGTGAGTCTCCCAAATGCTTGGGACACCTAAACCCTGGTGTATGATACTGGTTCAGCCCCTGTGGTCGTCCACACATTCAACTTGCCAACATTCAAGATGGCTTATAAGTACATGGCCCTGGCACAAGCCTTAATGGTTTTGGGAAAGTCTAAACCATGAAATGTGGCTACAGCCTCAACTCTAAGCATTGAGGCAATGACTGATGTCAGCATTTCTGGCCTCTGCTGCAAAGTCATGAGCTTCCTTTGCACAGATATCCTGCTACTCATCAGCACTTAGTAAGCAACCTTGCATTTCGCAATCTTATTGTGGCAATTTGACCATTGTGACTCGCACTATTGCAGGTGGCCCTGAGCAGTCACAGAGCGACAACATCACCGAGGGTTTTGTGCAGACCCACGGCCTGGGTATCTGCCGCGGCCGTTATGCAAAAACCCTGATCAAGGAGTGGCACAGATGGGATCATCTGCATGAGTCAGAGAATGACGCTGTGGATGGCTTCCATGGGGATCAACTGTATGTTGTGTTTGTGTTTGCTGATGGTGGGGCTGATTTGGAGCGCTTTGAGCTGAGAAGCTTTGAGGAGGCTCAGAGCATCCTGCTGCAGGTACGGGCAAGGGCCAACAGCAAGCCTGCATGCATACAAGAGGAGCTTGGGCACACCTCAAGCTTCTCTTCATTTGTGTTGCCTGATGACATCGTCTTTCTTTTCCTTCTCCAACAACAAGCTTGCATGCATACGTTTGACTGCCTGTCAAGAGAGACATTCAGTGCATTGGGCAATGGTAAACCCTCACACTTTTGGAGAGAAAGCACCGAGAGCCTGCACCTGCGTGTATACCCAAAGTATGCATTTCCTTGTTCTTCATTCTCCCCTTTGAGCCCCCAAGTAGCATGCTCCTGACCCTGCACGTCACTGGTCACTGCTTGTGCTGCCATCATGTGAGCAGCGCATCTTGAAAGGACGGCAGCTTGTGCATTGGGGCCTGAACCAGCAGAAGCTTCTCTCACCCTTGAATGGCAGCTGCACCATCTAACTGACTGCATCACCTGTGCATCATATACATGCGTGGTGGATGCATGCAGACGGCGTTGAGCCTGGCAGTTGCTGAGGAGGCGTGTGAGTTTGAGCACCGCGATCTGCATTGGGGCAACCTGCTGGTACGCAGGGACAGCATCAAGACCACTTCCTGTAGGCTCAGGTCTGTCTCTCAGCTCCTCACTGCTTCTGAGAGTTTGTGTCTGTGTCTGTGCGTTTTATGTGCAAGCTTGAGAGGTTTGAGGTTGCCAAGAAACAGCCAGAATGTTTGCTGATCGATGCCTGTCTGATCTGCCCAAGTGTGCATTGACTGTCTGTCCGTCTCTGCTTGCCTGGTCACAACAACTGTATGTCTCTGCGCAAGAAACGTGCCCCTGAGTCAGACGGACACTCACTCCTTGCTCAGGCCAGCGTTTGTGTGTCACAAATCTACAATCGTGCAACGATGCTAAGAGTACACACACAAACACACACATGGCTGTTATGCAATTCCCCCTGCATGAACATACCCATGACAGTCATGCAGGGGTCATGACATAGAGGCATCCACCAGTGGCGTGACAGTCACTCTCATTGACTTCACTCTGTCTCGCCTCACAGCCCTCACAGGTGACGTCGCCTTCTGTGACTTGGCTGCTGACCCGGAACTCTTCACGGGACCCAAGGGTGACGTTCAGGTGCATTTCTGGACCCGGCTCACCATGCCATTGTACCAGGCCATGCTGATCTGCGTGTCAAGTTGCAGACATTCATGCATTCTTTCATGCGCTCCTTTACTCATGTAGTAAGCCCGTGTCGTCAGGTATAAACAGCCCTGAGTAGCTGTTTGTGTGAGATCCTGTTTAGGCAGTCATCGCAGCAGCAGTAACCTGTGCCGATGTGGTCTAAATCAGACTGGGCAAGTTCTCGCCAACCTCTGCAAGTATGACGGTGTTCGGCTAGTTGTCTCTGGTGGTCTGTTCTCTCATTATGTCTGATGACTGCAATGCATGAATACAATGATGCCTTCTACCACAAAGCTGGTAAAGCTATGCGGTGACTTGCTGCTGACTGACATTGATTGGCAATTCTAACCATGACTACCATTCTTTCTGGTAGCATTTCCAAGTCTGATTGGCTCACTGTTGAACCTCGGTGAATGTGTAACAGGCAACATCAGACACAACTGTTCGGCAGCAAGACCCAGCATCATTGCAGTTCCATATGACTGCACATACTGTGTAGCGAGGGGGATGCAGCATGCACAGTTGCAACTTGCAATAAAGCCCTGTCTGATTCCCACAATGTGCAGACTGGTACCATTTCCAGGGTGCTCATCAATAAGAGGCAGACTGGGTCTTGTTTAGGACAGCAACAAAGCGCTGTGGATTGGCAATAGCATGCAGATACCGGCAGCGATACACATAGGGCCAAGCTTAGACTCACAAAGCTGCATCAGGGACAAAGCTCAGCGTACCAACTCCCTCTGCATGACACCCAATTTTCTTTCAAAACCACTCGACAGCTTCTTTCACGGTGCAACAGCACACCCAAAGTTTGAGGGTGACACAGACAAGCCCGATATCCCCCACCCTCGGGCTTTTCCCCAATCAATGCCGATAGGTGTAGTCTTTTCATCTCTTTTTTGTTCTGTGAGGGTGACCAGGTGTGTATGCTGCAGGCCGACACATACAGGCGTATGAAGAAGGCTACCAGGAACAGGTGGCAGGGCCACTGCCCGACCACAAACTGCCTCTGGATGCATTACCTTGCCGATGTCATCCTTAATCTAAAACAGTTTCCCATGACAGCCAAGCAGAAGAAAGGCTTGAGGGATTTCAGGTTGGATAATGCTTGTATTGATCAAGTGATGGTTGCTGTTCCTTGCCAGTTTGAGGGTAATGCTTGTAGCATGCAAGAGGCCCGTGGTCTGATGCTTTCTGCAATTTGCATGCGTCCATGGAGTGCCTGCGTGAGTCGGTGCACTTGCTGCCGTTCTCTTCCTGGTGCATTCAAGCATGTGCTGCGGACTGGGTGATCCATACCCTTGCTGTCCCTAGTATTGCAGGGATGGTTTGACATATGTCATGCCTGCTTTGCAATTGGTGTGTTGCAACCTGACATAACTGTCAAAATGATGCAGATCTGGTCCAGAAACATCAACTGACATGAGACTGCATGGATTTGACCTAGGCTTTTGCAATGTCCTGCTCAAGCCATTCCTTGCCTGCAAGATAGTCTAGAAACTGCTAGTGCAGTTCACATCTAAGTTGCTGTCCTGCATGAAAGCCGGGATCTTCATTGCAATACATGACTTTCAAAACATGCTACGCCTGTATCACAAGCTGAGTGCTGAGCAGGAAGCGAGCCTTGGGGTACAGCAACTCTACAGAGCTGGTGTGGGATGAAATGTTCACAGGCTGCTGGCTGGCAGGCCCTTCAAACTAGCCAGCCTGATTTGACTGATTAGAGGACAGGCTTCTGCCAATCACCCTCACATTGTAAGCGAGCGACCCTCATAACTGTCTTAGCCCGGCGGCACAGTGCTGCACATGTGCGGAGGCTGTAGCAAAAACAGAATGCTGTATTGATAATCTTCTCAGAGGGATACGGCTGTCAAGAGAATTTCGAGTGTATTCACTAATGTCACGCTTCTGGCAGTCAAGCATACCATTGTGTGCACCAATGGATTGCCCTTTGGTGCTATAGATACAGGCCTCCGCCTGCCAGATACAATAATTGCAGTGCCATTTCCAAGCCTGCCATTAGGAACAGTCACTGTATATTATGTCAGATTTGTGTAGTCGACAGGCATCTGAGTCATACCTGGATAATGTGCCATGACTGATGTGCCACAAGTAGTCTGGCCGGTCTTTAAGTATGTGCTGGTTCCTGTTGTGAGAACATGTTCCAGCCTTTCTGTGTACCATACCATATGAGTCGTACAGCTGTCATCGGACCTGCAGGATGACTGTACCAGCGACCCATAAGTTGCAGCAAGCCCTCTACCAGTGATTCTGCTGACCAGTGCTGTTGGCAGTACTACTGTTACAACCAGTAAGGTTGATTAGCATTGTATCAGTTGTGGTATAGCTTGCTTTCCAGCAGGCAACCTCTAAGCTCACAAGCGCTATAACACCTAGTACAGGTCTGTCTGAACACATAGCAACCTGACTAAACATGATCATCATACATACAGTAACTGCCGCAGCCGGCTGTAGCTGCAGCATGCCACAGACTGTATGGCATAAGCTTAGTACCTCAAGATCATGCATTTTATGATCGCTGGATTTGCGTGCACTAGGTCACAACACAAAGTTGCACCTCAACATAATTTGCTGCCTTACGTAAGTGCATCACTGTTTAGTCATGCCTCAACACGTATTATTCACCTGATCTCTTCTGAAGCCAGTTCTGAAGCTAGTCTACCGCATTGCGATCGGACCCATATCCCTTGCGCAGCTGCTGTTTTGACTGCTGTCGAGTTTGAACTCACCACCTGGTGTCAGTCAAGCTGGCGCTGGCGTGCGGAACTGCGGTCCTGAGCTTTACTGCCGCTTATGTTTTTGCAACTTATCTTCAGAAGCCTCGCACCGTATTGACCGATCGGAGAAACTTTGAGTTATCCAGACTGGGCAATGAATCGAGGTCGGATTACAATTGTGCTACCCGTGTAGTCGTTAGAGCCTCTTGATACTTTGATCGATGCCCGCTGGTCAGGCAGACAAGGCGCCCAGAGTGCCGGCAGTGCTGCTCCGTGACACATGCAACATGGTCTCGTAATGTGCTGCGATAGTTGCGTGCAGATACAGCATCCTCGTAACTACAGAGGAGACTGGTGGTGAGTTTATCATTGTGGGAGGCTTTGTTAGGCCAGGCACACCAGGTCAGCAACTGTGCCATCATTGAACATGGTACACGGCAGTAGCTCAACTCCCTCTGTTACATGAAGTGTGCAATCTTGGAGGTTGCTGTTTGAGCTGAGTTTGTGATCTGAGTTGATATGTGAGTAAAAGTCATGATAGTTGAAGCATTTCCACTTCCATCAGCGCATTGTACGCAAAAGCTGTTGATCTGCTGATCACATGCAGCCTCATGGTTGTGCGTAAGCTTAGCTTGATGCTCTCAACATGATGCCTGTTCTGCTTGTGCAGGGTTTTATCCTGGCAAGAGCGCTTCCCCTCCCTTGCATTCTCATGACTTTCAAGAGGAATGCTTCACTGTGAACGCCGGCAGGTACTACCATTCGTATGGTTTGCAGACAATTGCATGTGTCCAACTGTTGGACTCCAACAGCTGCAAAGGCCCACCATCAATGCTACAAGCCTAAAACAAATGTTCTGCCATGTATCTTTGGCCTTCTGCTTAGCTTCTTGATTTTACATCATCAGTTCTCACCAATTTCACTGCTAGGGCATCTACAGCCAATGGGTGGTGATCAAGTCAACCGTGTCAGCTGCTAGAAACAGCCCACGACGTGTCTCCCTGACATGTGCTGGGCCTTGCAGTCATGCATGTGTCAAGCTCTCATGGGTGCAAACTGGTGGCAGCTTGCGCAGCTGTGTCACAGCCATATGAGGCAACATGACATGTACTTGCAGCATGGGATATCTGCTGGGATATGATGGGGTAGAGAGAGTTGTTCAGGCAGGCAATAAAGCTCCATTGTGCTTACCATCAAGTAAGTGCCTGACTTTTCCAAATAGCTTTGGATGTCTTGTGTTGCATGCAACCAAACACCGGATTTAAGATGTCGTTAATCAGCTGGGCTATCAGGGAAAGCAGCGTGAACATGCAACTGATAGCTGCCCGATTCATAGAACTGCCAACTCCACATTTGGTAATGTCCAAAGATGCATCCCTGCTGCTGTTGAACCTGTGCTTAGACATACATCTTTCTCGTTTCTGACATGATATTTGAAGTGCTCATATGCTGTCAACCTAAAGGACTCTCAACGCATGCAGTCTGCATGACAGTCGATGCTTAAAGCATGACTGACATGTTGTGTCTTTGGATGTATGATGGGTAAAACGTCTGCATCGAACTTTCTCATCTATGTCCACTGTAATTGCCTTTGCAGGGGTGCCTCATACTTTTTGGAGTGCTGACAACCAGACCAGCCTTCACATAGAATGCAAGATCATCCCAGCAAGCAACTCTGAACAATTCTATCAGACATATGCTGGCTTGGGGTATGACGCAGGCACGCTGGCTCACATCAACCCTCTGCAGATATTAGTGACCTTTGTTGGTGGTCATGTCACCCTGACAGAGGTGCCAAAACCACTCTGGCTGGTCATCAAATATTTGCTGGTCCCTATTCTGAGAACTCTCAACGTCTTCCAGCCTTTCTACCCTGAGTACACTGGTTGAGGATGACACCAGATTGGCACTTGAATGGCTCCATGTGGACGAGCTGGTCTACAGAAAGCTGATGCAACCCTGGCAACATGAGATGAACTGCATGAAGGTCAGTCAGATTAGCGCGAGTGCACTGGCTAACAGGTGTGATTTGATCAGGAGCATGTAAGCAACAGCAATCCTTGAAGAAGCTGAGGCATGTGCCAGCAGCTTGATGCTTAGCATGTCTTGTGCAGACATGCGTCATTGGCAAGCTAGAGCTAATTCAGTTGACTTCCAGCTTCTTTCCAAGTTGGTTGCTGGAGCTGGCTATAGCTATCAATGCAATCATCTGACACATTCGCACAACCTGTTTGTGCACAACATGATGTCAGTGATGCCTTGTCAAGAAACAAGATGTATGGCCCATGCTTCAGAGCCTTAAGGCTTGCATATAGGCTGTGAGTCCACTGTAATTACAATTAATGCCTTTGGTGTCAGACAAACTTTGCACAGTGCATGGGAACCATGCATGCATGCCAGACAACTGCAGGTTCCTGCTGCTGGCGCCAGCCAGCTTGTATTGATCAGGAGCTGGTCATGACTGTACAATGTATGTTCAGGACCTGCACACCCAAGTTTATAACCTGCTCACCGATGTCATGTCATGGACCCTCCCCTGGGCTCTGTTTCCTGCTGCTTACTGCTCATGGCCGGCGGACCTGTCAGCTTAAAGTTCACAGCTCAGCCAGAAGCACGGCCGGACACAGATACCTATCTTGATAATTCCACAATTGCATCACGAGCACTTCATTGCACCCTCAGACGTGTTTCACGAGCTCCTGCTCAAACACGATACCTCGGGATTGCGCTTCAGAGTTTGTTTTGTACCGGCGTCATGTCATGTCATATTCAGCCCGAAAGTCATGCATTTGAACACCATGATTCTTTGTGTGACACATTGTGACGTAAATTGTTGTAGATTTTGCACGTGCCGACACCGGCACGTGCGGTCTCGGTACTCACGATACAGCGCTCGTGCAGCCTCGTGCGGGACTGACCTAAACGCATCGCATCACATAGACGGCAACAGTGGCAAAGCCGTCCCAAGCAGCAGACTTTTCGGGTGTCAACAGAAGACTTTCTGCAGGTAGCATCATGGTATCGCATGGTGTGCCTGCGGAGTATCTAGAATACATGCAGTTCGATCAAGCACCAGCATATGTCTTGCATCGTCTGTGAGTTCGCGATGCGCACATGCCACAAACATCCATGAAAGTTTCTCGCATCATAAACACAGCCGTCTGCACTTGCCTTCGGGCACTCGCTTTTAGCAGCACGGTGGTCAACTGTCAAGTCTACATGCTGATCAGCTATTATTCACGAGGAAACGTGTTTGTTGTCTGTTGATCGCTATAGATCAACGATCGCTGTATTTGTTTGCATTTTGCGGACGCTCACAGTGTGGAGTGCCATGAAAGTCCGATGGCGCCGGCGTCCCGACATTGTTTGCCGACGCTGCAAATTTGTCGTACAGGTCAGACGCGTTTGCCATGGCGACATCTAGGTCGTCGAGCGCCGAGCCTGCTGCATTCAGCGTCATCGTGTCTGATGTCACAACATCTCCAGTAGACGATCGAGGTGCGTGCATAAGTCAAGCTGATACACATGCACAGCTGAACGCAGAAATTGTAGCTGGCTGCTCTTTCTGCTGTGCACTAACACGCCTTGCAGCCACTTGTTGATGTTAATACGCATCATTGCTTGCGTCACCACACTAGTAGCACTAGTAGAATGACTGTGAGCGTCTGAGCCATCAAGATGGCGTGCCTGTGCAGGCATGCACCGCGCAAACAGCACCACCCCTTTCAATCAGGGAGGCTCAGGCCTAGGCAAAGAATCACCTGAGAAAGCAGGGAGCTGGCACTCAGATGAGCATGAGCTTGACGACCCCAAAGCTAAAGATAATGTGGCAGGTGAAGATGCGCTGACATGAAATTGAACAGTGTCATTGTAGCTTTTGTATGCAGTTGGTGAGCACCCGGTGCCACATGCACGTGTCAATTAGGTAATCAGTAAGGGAACATTAACGCTCAGGCGAGCTCTCAGACTCTTATACGCGAGTGTGCATTATACAGCCGCATAGAGCCTGCTTTGCTGGCAGCGTCAACATGTCAGCCTGCACTGCAGACAAGGCCTCAAGTCTTCTCAGTAATGAACTTATTGCATTGAAGTCAGCACAAGCCTTTTGCTGCTGCAGTAATCGTGAGTTGTTACAGCCATGCTTGCACAATGTCGTGACACTACAGGGTGAGGACATGTAAAGCACAACCCACCAGGCGTTGCAGTCCGACTAGCAAAAAAAAGAACACAAATAGATGCAATAGATGCACAAAGCCCCCAAGGCAAGGGCAGTTTCACAACCTCGGGTCCTGACCTGGAAACGCTGTCATAATGGCTCCAGTCCCAATGGCCAAGTAGCACAAACCCCTCTTGCACTTTTGTCCTGATGCCCACTTGCTTTGCTTAGCGCAGTGGGACATGTCATGCAGTGCTGAGTCAGGTCTGCTCAGTCCAGCAGTATTGAGAGATGACATCTGCAGACTTCTCTCTCTTATGTTGACCACCTTCACCTGACAACATGGGCGTGCAATGCAGTGGTGGGACAGTCCCACAGTGGGCGAGGGGAAGGGTCCAGTCTGTCTCAGCTCCTCAAGGCATTCCTCACAGAGGGGCATACTGCCTGGGACTCCTTCCTGAGCAATGCCTCATCCTCAGTAAGCCCACAACAGCAACAGCTGTTACAGTTCTGCCTTTGAGGTGTTGCAGCCTTGAGTTACTATGGTCTGTCGGTCATACTGCGTATGCTGATCCTCTGTAAGCCCACATCAGCAACAGCTGTTACAGTTCTGCCTGAAAGCGTGTATAAGTCACGCTGGTGTTTTCTCAGAACTGGCTGCTTGTCAAAAATTCATTGTCTGCCTTTGAGGTGTCACAGCCTTGAGTTACTATGGTCTGTTGGTTATACTACGTATGCTGACACACCTGGGTCGCACCCCGGACAGGACCCCTCTCAAACTTTTGAAAACACATATTGGCACAACATTTCTGATACGTTGCATCTCGTTGCATATGCAGATTGGTCAGGTGATTCTGACGTATCCATATCAGATGGCGTTGATGGGCGTCATCCCAGCTATCATTGTTGCCATTGGCGTGGGACTGCTCAATTACTACACACTGTGGCTGCTCATTGTGCTTTACTTAGAGCGCAAGAGATTCATGGTAAGTGCTCCTTCACGGTAAATGCTCCTTCATGGTAAGTGCTCCTGCTGGTACGCTAGCCAGCTCACCAGCCTCACATCAGCTCTGATCACTAGCAATCAGGTCAACATAGAATGCACAGGTCACCAGGGGTACCCTGAGTGCTGTGCAGCATGCATGTCATGACAAACATGTGATTGCCTGCCCACAATGGGCAGGCTATGAGTCAGCGTGTCTCTAGGTCATGCTTGGAAAAAGCTACCAGCAATATTCAATGCTTACTTTATAATGTGGCCAAAGTCATTCAGTCACCTCATTGCATCAACACCTGCCTGTAGCATGTGAGCATCACCCCTTAGTCATCCATTTAATTCACTGCAGTATGTTCGTGCATGTGAGCCCCATCACGCAGCACTCAAGGCTGAAGTGTCCCCTTGTGCCGCAGGTGAAACGTGGCAGCTGGTATGACACAACAGACTCAAACGGTTATGAACGCCGCAGCTCTGTGACCCAATTCCATGACATCATCGGATTCTTTCTGGGAAAATGGTTTGGCCTACTAGCAGAGCTGCTGACAGGGCTCTACATTCTGGGTGTTGCCATCGCACAGATCGTGGCCTCAGCAGGAAGCCAGTACTCTATCGACCAGCACTTTAACAAGTTGTAAGTCGATCCCTGCTCCTCTGCTGTGTATGCTCCTTCTTGCAATTGCATCATGCATGAATGCCTCAAGCTCTCCCCCCAGTGGGCCTTGCACAAATCATACCTGCCTGTCCAGATGTGTATCAAGCGTAAATGTGCAGCCTGCCGCATGCTGTGTTTCAAATCTGGTGGTGGCCTGCTGTGTACTGCCATTGGCTGCTATGACTCAAAGCTGAAGATTCTGTACACACCCTTCAAGAGTCGCTGTGATGCCTTACTCGATGGCTTTGACCACAGATGAAAGTTTTCGTCCAGACATGATCGCCAGATACACACAGTGCCCTATGGCACCAGCAATACTGCTTCATTGATCAAGCAAAAAGGGCTGTTGGTGCAGGCAATGGGGTCTGATCCTGGGCATGGTCATTCTGGCATTTGGCCTGCTGCCCAGCTTCAGATCTGTGAGGCTGCTGAACATCATCGCACTCTGTGGCACCAACTACAGCTGCCTCTACTTCTTCATCTATGCAGCCAAGCATGGGATTAGACCGGGAGCTTTCACCAGGTGCACTGCTGCTACCCCTGCTCTAGTCACATGCCCCGAATGTTCACATTGCCTCAACGTACAGATAAAGGAGATTAAGGTTGTGGAGCCCCAATGTCAAACCATGCCTCAACATTGCACCACACTTGGGATGTGTCATCAGATCTGTGGAATGCCATAAAGGATGCATCCGCTCAAGCGCTTGTGGCAGATCTGGCACTTCCAACCATTGCAGCATTTCACATGGTACACAGAAACTTGTGCTATAGTCACAGGCTCGCCTGCTGCATAGTAAGCATGAATGGACTGCAGAACATGCATGGCATCACCTGTGCCTGCCCGCATGTTGTGTAGCGTTTTGATTATCCAGTTTTGAATGTGGATGCAGGGGTCCGCAGAGTGCACAAGGCTTTTTCCTGGGAGCTGCTGTCATTGGCGCCGGAGGCCATTCAATACAAATGTAGGCCCTGAAGTCATCACAATATTTGCCTACATGATTGCAAAAGTTGGTCATGACTGACATTGAACCCTGAGATTTGACAGTTGCATGTGTAACGGCTGAACTCCATGAGATGTGAGCCCATGTTCATTTGTGCTGGCATCTTGCCAACATTCAATTCTGCCCTGCCATGCTTTGTTGATTTGCTGCAACAGGTCCCACCAGGCGCACGAAACTTGGCTCTGTCGCTCTGCTGTAGTTTTGCCCAAACAAACCCCGGTAGTTCTTGTGGCAGTTGTCTGTTTCGGACCGTGAGCTGCCCTGCCCTGGCCTGAATTGCCCTGTCCTTTCCCCTGGCCCTGCCCCTGCCCATGTGCAGCCCTGTCCTGCATGCACCTCCTGACTGCATGCCCTAATGGCAGCTGGTGTGTGCAGGGAAATGATGGATGCAATGAGGCAAAGCCGCAAAATGACCAAGGTTTCCTTCTTCTCCTGGTGCTGGAACATTGTCCTGCTGCTTCCTCACTGCATTGCCATAGTGTTGGCTTTCCCAAACCTCATTCTCAGCCAAGGTGCGTCCTGCCCTGCCCTGCCCTGCCCTGCCCTGCCCTGCCCTGCCCTGCCCTGCCCTGCCCTGCCCTGCCCTGCCCTGCCCTGCCCTAGTTTGTGATGGTTGATGAGCATGAGCTGGGTGTTGTAATGTGCATATTGGTCATTGAATTGGAAGCTGTGCCAGTGTAAGCTCTGAAGGTGCAACACCAGTCTTGCTTGTCCTAGAGAGAGTCTTGCCCAGACCCAAAAAAGAATTGTGATCCAGAGCATGATCTGCCCCCTGAGACCCAGTCCAGCTTACATCTGCTACTAGCAAAGTCTGATGTCAATAAGGGTGCCTGCACTATGTACTGTGTAATGTGCTGTTACACATACAGTACAAAGGGCAGTTTGCAGCAAACAAATGTGAAGATACTGCTGTTGCTGTTCAGAAATCCTACAGATGCTGCACATCAGCTGCAGCAAGCCACAAAGGTTGACGCTTTGTGCCGTGCAGCAAATGTGTATTCCATCCTGCCAGACAGTGGATGGAAGCGTGCCAGTGTATGGATCATGCTGATTCACAACGTCTCAGCTTTCACGCTGCACACCAACCCTCTGTTGTACATGTGGGAGCGCCTCATACGCACTCACCATCACCCCTGGTACATCAGACTGCCTTCAAGGATCCCTGTGTGTAAGCCTCTTCTTTTTTCTTCTCCCCCCGCCTTGTGTAAGCATCTTCTGCTTTGTACTGGCCTTCAGGGTCCCATTCATCTGCATGGCTGCCTCTGCTTTCTCAACTCAGACAGGCTTGCTTGTCATGCATGCATTATACCATTTGGAAATTGGGTTGTATCGCATGCGCGTGCTGGGTGGAGTGTGTTTGACACTGCTTATATTGGCAGCCCCACAACATGCATGTACATTGATCTGTCCGTGATTTTGAACACGTTGTCACCAGAACTCACACCCCCAATGGCTGGCAGCTTTGTGCTCACGACATAGATAGAGTAATTCTCTGCCTTTACTCATGTTTGCTCATCCAGTCAGTTGACACATTCAGTCTGTCATGGTTATCAAACGTGTGCTGTGACCTGCAGTGGCTGTGATCTGGCTGTTGTCTCTTGCACTGCCCTTCTATGGGACTGTCAACAGCCTGTTCAACGTTCTGACCACTGGCTTTACGGCTTTCATCCTGCCTTGTGCTGCCTTCAACTGGCACTACCGCACCAAGGAACGCCGTGACAATTGCCCTGTCAAAATCCCATGGTGAGACCCACTATTGTTGAGCTGCTGCTGCTTGTTCTCATCTGAGGGGCCCTTTGCTCTTCAGGATGCAGAAATGTCGCTTGGTTTCAAAGGAAAGGCCTGTTTCGTAGTATAAAGCTCAACTCAGGAATGCGTGGGGAGTACTACCAGGCTTTTTTACATTGTAGAGAATTTTGTGTTCTGATTCAACGCCAAGGAAGCTCAGCTCGAATATACCACAAACAAGTGAGTGGGTGTTGCTGTACAGGCCACTGAACAAATGGAACTGGAAGCCGCTTTTCTGCCTCAACTTCTTCCTCATGGCATTCTTCTTCTCCACAAGCGCAGTCACTGGCCTGGTGTATGCCATCGAGAAGCTAATATCCAACATTCACACCTTTCATGTCTTTGCACCATGCTACCAGTGCCCCCAGAAGCCAGCTCATCTTGGCTTGTGACTTGCGCTTTCAAAGCTTCACATTCAGGAAGAAAGATCATGACTCAAGCTTGAGCATGCAGAGCGTCGTGTGTGGTGCGAGCTTGGCTCAAGCACGGCAAGCCAAATGGCAGAGGTCTATAGAGCTGTTGTCAGCACAAGCTGCTTGTATCACTATGCCGCAATTTGATTTGTGCCAAAGTATATACACTATATAAGAGTCTGTTGTATGTGTAGCGGTGCAGTGCATTGCATCGTAATTTGAAATCAATTCACTGCATTGAATTACAGATTTTCTGAATGTATGTAGAGTGTGTAATGATGTGCTAGGCAGAACGAGTAGCCTCACTTTGCAATTCTGAAGTTGGGAATTTCAGAACCTCTGAGTCACTGAACTTCAAACGGTTGTAGTAACAATGTACTGACAAGCAGGTAACAACAACTATGAGACTGTGAAGATATGTGTATGATAACTCTTTGTAATGCCAGTAATTTTGGAGTGTAGCATCTATGCCTGCTACTTTGCTTTTGCTCATATCTGGATTATCTGGGATGGTTTGGTGCCTGAATGCATTGCAGATCTATCGACACACAGCTGTGTGCAATGCATGACGACATGAAAGCATGGTTATCAGAGCAATGTTTGGTCAACAAGATGTTGCTCAAGGTAATATTGTGACACCATGCTGACTTGATGCAGATTGTGCATGCTGCATGAAGTGCAATCTACACAGGCATGCCACTCATAAATTTGTGAGACATGCTAAGGCAAAAATCAAGGCACAAAATGACATGTGACAAGCCAATCCAGCAATTGTGATTGTCAATGTATGACACCCTGAAGTCAAAGGGCCACAAGCCTTTTTACAGAGGATCTTCATTAAAGTTCCGCCACGCTGACAAGACACGCACATGCAGGAGGCATGGGGCAACTAGAGCTCCAGATGCCCAAGTTTAGTGCAACTTGAGTCTTTGTACAGACCTTTTAGCAGGCACATATACATTGGTGCTTTTGGCATCTAAAATTGGTTATCACCGTCTTATGTTGACTTTTACAGGCACTTCTGGTTGTGCAAGGATGTACAATAATTTCAACACGCCTAAACAGGATTTCACATATGTATTTTACACATGCATGCTATGAGCTGTATCAGACATCACAAGTACCTATCTTGATTCACTGAACTGAACTATTTGTCTGTTGGGTCTGAGTTGCCCCCCAGAACATTAAACATATCGAATCGGTGGCTACCTTAGGGAACGCTTTGCATGTAGGAAGCAAATCTTGTCTATATGAATTCACTGAACTGAACTTCTTGTCTGTTGGGTCCCAGTTGCCCCCCAGGACATTAAATATATTGATTGATTGATTGATTGAATATTACTGTGAAATCATTTCGGGTCAAGTTGTCATTAGTCTGGTATGTAGATGATAACACAAAGCGAGAAGGCGGCTACAGTGGACCATGTTCGTACTCGGCTTGCTCTTGAGGCACAAGGTGGTGAAAATGTTATCAAAGTACCGCAATGGCAGTTAAAACGTTGTGAGCCTTCTTGGCAATGGAGAGTATGGAGTGGTGCACAAAGGTGGCTTGGGGCAGAGGTTGCTGTGAGGACAATTGACTTGCCAGACGAAGCCACTCAGTCCACATCTGCAACAAAAAGTGCCCAGGTAAGGCTGTGTGCGCGGTTGTTGCTTCACTCTGACTGCAAATTTGCCCAAATGTGTCAGCACTGCAGGACTGGCTTCTGTGTTGCAGGAGATCCTCATGCAAGAGGCAGGGTATTTGATGATGTGTCAGCATCCTCATGTGATTCAGCTGTTTGGTGTGGCTGTTGACGAGTCCAACCTGTCCATTCAAATGGTCATGGAGTGTCTGCATGGCCGCTCAGTGAGAAGAATAATGAGCGGACACAGACAAGGAGCTGTTGCACGGCCAGCTTGCGGCAAAACGCCCTTCACACTCCTGCAGGCAATTGAGATCCTGCAAAAGGTCAGGCTTGTGAAGAGTTAGCAAGGCTGCCTCCAATAAAGATTGTTGTATGTCCTCATGCTACAGGGATCACATTCTGCAATTTTGGCACACCTGCACACTTGTGCAGCAAACGGGCTGAGAGGTGTATAACCCGGCCCTTGGTCAATCACATTTGTGTCTCACTGGCATTACTGCAGTCTGCCTTGTTGCGCTCCAAGTTTGCTGGCGGTTCCTTGATCTGTGTGATAATAATTGGGGTCTTGCAACAACTTGCGCCATGACAATTTTGGATGGGTCATTGTAGGTTGCCATTGGTCTGGCATACCTGCACAACTACCAGCCATCAAGCAGCAGTTGCCACCCACCTGGTATTGTGCACCGAGCTGTCAGGCCTAGTAACATCATGCTGGACACCTCTTCTGGTGTTGTCAAGCTGAAGGGCTTCGGCTTTGCGAAGACCAAATCTGTCACATCAAACAAGTTGCACTCTGCCAACTTTGGGTCAAAGTTATATGAAGCACCAGAGATGGACGCTGTTGATGTAAGCTAGCTACCTTCTGTCTTGTGTTCTTGGTAAGGTATTGTGTGTGACAATGAACAGGGTCAGACCTCAAGCAATGCATTCATTGCAGGGGAAATCTGTCAGCTATGACGAAAAGGTTGACATCTTCAGCCTGGCCGTGACAGGCTTTGATTTCATCACAGGAGAAGTGCCAGCTGCGCATCAGCAAGGCCATCAGCCCAATCCTTATCGAGACAGCTATAGGCCTTTCATCCCAGCATATGTGCCAGATCAGCTGCAACTGCTGCTCAAAGACTGTTGGGCCACAAACGCAGCAACGCGCCCAACAGCAAAGCATGTAGCAGATAGCCTTGAAATCATCAAGCAGCAGCTCGTCAAGTCAGCTGTAAACTTGAACTCATAGTTATCTGTCTCAGTGGCCTGTGTGCGCTAGTTGCTGTGGACGCTCCAACATTGAAAGGTCGCATTGTGTGTACAGTGACCTGAATCCTCTAGTTTTGGCAGGCCCTGAGGTGATCTACACTGCTTACACACCTGTCTGGCAAAACAGTGCTCAGGCAGCTGCACAGCATGCAAAGACACACCGCGTCTTACAGTGTTCACATTTTTTCTCTGAACGCTGGAACGACTTCATGGTATACTGCCAAGTTTCAGAGCACATCATAGTGTCATCCAAAACTCCATCTGGGTCAGACTCTCATGAGTGTGTCAAACAGTCATAACTTTTACCGTACTACTTGTGCACCAGTGACACAGAACTCCTATGGGTTAGTGAAGATCATGCTGTGACCTGCAGGACCTCTTACCTGGTGCAGACATACATCTAGTCAGGCTGTGTACGCTGCTGCTGGAGGAATATTCCTAAACGTCATTAATTGCTTTGGCATCGATGCTGCTTGTTGTTCTGTTTACTGACTCTGAATCCTGTTTGATTAGCCTAAACAAAGTCGGTGTAGGGACATCTTGGCAGCATGAGGCAAACTCCACTAAATAAGCCGTGTGTTGTTGGGTAGATGGATCTGGAGCGCATAGATTTGCGCACTGAGTGCACCCATTGTGGGCCGATTGTACTTGAACGCATCAGAGTGAATGCTGTCATAGTGAACGTCCAGCAATTATGCATGACGAATATGGATGTGCAAACTATTTAGAATGCACACTCAGCAGCCATATGTGTTGGCAACACACAAGCTTTTGATCCTCCTGGTGCAAGCTTTGTGCAGAACGTTCTGTGAACCTTCCGTGGAAGCATCTTCTCTACGGTTGTCAAGCGTCATGCAGTCCAACGCATGAAGGGGCACCTGATACGTGTGCAGGGGCTTGCTGAATCTCACAGAGTCTGAGGAGTATGCATGTATACAAGCCGGCGATGAGTCTTCTGCACGCGAGCAGCTGGAGGCATGCGCTGGAAGCGAGCACTGGAAGGCAGCAGCTGCTGATAACACAGCTGGCAAGGAACAGTGGAAGCAAACAGCTGCTGACAACAGAGGGCTCCACAGCAAAGCTCATGTTCATGCTGCAGCCACAAAAGCTGAGAGGTATATTTGTGTGCGTACGTGCATGTGTGCGTGTGCGTGCGTGCGTGCGTGCATTGTGCTTGCTGAGACTTTTTTTTGGTTCTGCATATCAGACCTGTGGTAGAACAGACACACCAGACATGATGTACACATACGGGATTTGCAGGTGCTTCATCTGACGCAGGACAGTCTGTATGTTGGCGCTGACCAAAAGCAATGACTGCCTGAGTGAGCATGAGAGTGCTATGAGTAATGGTCACTGATGTCCGCTACAAAGTGGATTTGGCTGTAAATGCAAAGGCTGTTGGTCACATGTACACAGTATGCCTGGCTGTAAGGACGCCAATCACGCAGAACTCGTAGCATATCTGCATGTGATCTCAAGCCTTCCTGCCCAGCGTAGTGTTTCATGCATTGGGCGTATGCCACATCCAGCAAACAGCTCCATGTTGACCTCAAGACTGTGATGCTCCCTGACCATTCTCAAGCCACCTGCAGGGATGGGAGTCAAGCAGCATGCAACAGCAGTCACAGCACACCAGCATGTGCTGATGTGGCTACAGACAGGTCAGACCAGTCTGGAGCCTCATGCAGTGGAGACCAAACCCAAGACAGACCTCACAGTGGCAGCCGCAGGAAGCGAGATGCGCCAGGGTCTTCTGTGTCCCCAGAGAAACAGAGAGGCACTGGTGGGTTCCCGTATGGAACTGCCGGCAATCCCCAAACCGTATTGTGGCTTTGTTGCACATGCCCTGTTGGGTTGACCTGTCTTTTGTGTGCTGTTGTTGCGTGGCAGAAAGTGCTAAGGCTGCATTGGTGGAAAGACCACAAGTGTGTGAGGTCATGGCTTTGGGCATGAAGGTTGTTTGAGGTGCTTTTGTCCAGCTGTACTGAAGTCACAAAAGAATGGCGCGAGTGTGAGGCAACGTTGATGTTTGGTGGTATGTTGACTGCCACAACAGGACCATATACAAAGGCCTCCTCAGGGCTGTACATACATAGGGGACAACATGTGTTGAGTAAATGAATGATCGAGCAAAGGAAAGACAATGTATGAATGGCATTGGCATTGCCATTTGCTGTATGTCAAAGGCCATTGATGGCTGGCATCACTGTCAAGATGGTACACCTTGTGAGGCATGTAGGCATTTGCAGGGCGTGAGAATAAGTCCATTTGTGCTCAGTCAAATGCCATGCAGGTGGCCCTGCAAGTAAAGACAGGGGCTCTTCTGTACAGAGCCCTCCTCGCAAAGTGCCCTGCTGGAAGGGCAGACCTCCCCACCCAGTCACCCCTGCAGACCACTCTCATAACCCCAGTTCTTTGCCACTCCCACCTGCATATGACACTGATCAGGTCAGTGCTCTGTCACTCTATCTTTTGTCTGTCATGGTTGTTCCTTATGTAAGGGCATGCTTTTCACCCTGACTGTGAACAGCCTAGCTGGCAGGATACGCCACTTTCTTTCACAGTGGCCACCAAACAAGAGGCATGCTACACTCCCTGGTGGGAGCGAGGGGAAGGGAGGCCAAGGAGAGGGGGGGGTCAACATGACCCTGTGCTTGTCTGCTTCTAGCAATCACTTCCCTGCCTGTGGCATGAACACAGTCACAACAATGATCGCCACACATCTCTTCTGAAGCATGCATACTTCTTACAGGACATGCAAGATGATTGTGGGCCCTGTCAAGCACCCCAATCCAGGGCTGGTGCTGGCAAATGCCCCAGGCATCTGCCCCACAGACAGAAATATGCAAAGCTGCATAGACTGACCCAGGTGCTGGACACCGGCCAGATAGCAAGCGTCTTTCAGGAGCTCGAATGTGATATAGATCCTGGCTTCCTGCCGGCAAATCCAGAGCTGCTGTTTGAGCTGCACAGGTAGTACACACTTCATGACGTCATGCCCAAGCCGGTGGGAATAGGTGTTCAGCTCAGTATGGGCAGTGCATGTTGCAATTCTATACTGCGTTATTTTATGGACAACTTTGCTGCACGCTCCAAACGCCAAATCCATTGCCTGCACTTGTTGCTCCATCTGTATGTGCTGTGTGTACAAGCAAATGTGCTGCTTCATTTGTCCTGCACAGAGGCATGCATTCTGCTTGCATGTATGAAGCCTGGCTGCACCTGTGGCCCATGTCTGGAATACACCATGTTTGGTTGCCACACTCCGTTTGCTTGCTCCCCCCCCCCTCCCCCCCAGGGGGTTCCACGTGCGCCCTAGGGTGCCTGCGAACCCTTGTGCCCATTAACCCACTGGGCCCGTGCAAGCCATGTCGTATTGCAATCCATCATGTTCACCAACTCATGGGCTGCTATCACTTGTTGCCCATTGTAAAGAGTGCTCATCCTGTCGGCTTTCAACTGCGCTGCAACCCTGTTACACTACAACACCCTAAACCCTTGTAGAGTCTGTACTGGTCTTACCCTCATTGTGACAGGTGTCAGTACCATGCACTGTTGGAAGCTGGCAACACAGACCAGGCCCTCAAGCTGATGCGCTCACAACTCACCCCTCTGAGTCAGAGTCACCCACACCTCCAGCCAAAAGTCAAAGTGAGCATTTGCATGTCATGCTCTCCACTCCACTGACAATCTCATGCACTGTGCAGAGTGAATGGCTGTCATGACTGTCATGACTGTTGTGACTGCATGTCTGTGGCCCATGTGAGACACCTATGTACTAAACTACCATATGCAGAGATACCACACGCAGTGACGCACCATATGTAGTGAGCTACCATAGGAGGCAGGGGTGTTCTGCTCTGTCGAAGTGACAGCCATCTGCAACTGCTGAAGTTGTCATCAGCGCTGTACCCGGTCCTCTTGCTGCAAGCTTGCTCCATGCTACATATTGATTTGAATGGGATTGCACGGAGCAGCTATGACACACGCTTCGAAGCTGCAGTTCCTGGTGACAACACTGACCTCCTTGTGTAGAAAGACGCCTTTTTCATGGACTCAAAGAATGAGTGATGGGTTGAGAAATGGACTCCTCAATCCATTCAAATTACTGAAAGCGCAGAAGCTGCCTGTGCAGGCCTCTATGGCATGTTTGCTTCCCGACAGTGGCAAGGACATATCGCCTCGGGACTGTTTCAGCTCAGCAGCAGGGCTGTTGCAGGATGCCCTCAGGGCCAAGCTGGGCTTGCCCCAACCCCGCCTACTGGAGCTCATGCAGGTCTGCCAACAGCAGTTTTGCCTTCATGTGTGATTGCATGTATGGCTCCAACAAGGATCACTTGAATTTGCATGCTGCAAACGTGTCATGTAACAATTCACGGAGTCAAGATACAATCCATGATATGTAAAAGCACTCATGGCTCAAGACCAGTTGTCATGTTTGTAAATGCATGATCCTGTGCAAAGCCCTGCTGAGATGCATAGCATGACCTCATCCACAAGGCTTCCTGCACAGCCCCATGCCACAGCAAAATCTTGCCGTCACGAGCTGTGCTTCAGCAGAAGCTTGCTCTTTTTGATGTGAAGTAGCAGTGTTCATGGCAGCCGTCATACAGGGACCTACTCAGAACTGTATGTATCAGACCCTAGGGGAGGCTCCTGGTTTCATGAATGAATGCATGAATGAATGAATGAATGAATGAATGAATGAATGAATGAATGAATGAATGGATGGATGGATGGATGGATGGATGGATGGATGGATGGATGGATGGATGAATGGATAAACGGATGACTGAATGAATGACTGAATGAATGAAGCATGCTGAGTCTGCAACTGCTTTCTGATACAAGCGCTGTGCTTTCAGATGCTGATGGAAGCGCATCAGGCTTGGTACCGGATGCAGCGGTGCAAAGACCGCTTTGAGGGGCTGCTGAAGATTGATCAGCTGAGGACGGGGTCGCCCCCAGCAACCCTACCCCCTGACCCCCCTCGCCGCATCACTGCTCGTATGTCAACAGGCGGTAAGCATGCTGCTGTGCATTGCCATTGTCTGCATTGCCATTGTCATTGGTGACATTGCTGTTGTCATTTACTGCATTGTCATTTCCATCGCCATCGTCTCCAATGCTGCCATTGTCTGCATTGCCATTGTCAATGTCTACCATGCCATTGTCTGCATTGTCATGTCTGCACACTGCTTACAAGTAGTCTCTATCACATGGTGTCATCAGTCTCAATTGTCACATCTTGGCTTTAGCCTGTCCTCTGTGACTCAAGCTCAGAGTCAAGGATGTACATGTCTCGTATTTGCAGACTGCTGGTGACGTGCGTTTCACCGTAACTCAATGCAAACATACAAGCTTGAATCCGAAACCTGCCTGTTGCTGAGCGTCACCTTTACAGCTGAGTTGCACAGCTAGGACACCAAGCAGTGTCCTGTCAACCCTACAGCAGAACATCTCATTTCACCCCCAACGGACTACTTTATGGCTCATGATTCAATGGCTAAGTTGCAATCAATCTTGCAGGTAGAGCATCAAGGAATCCGGTGCCAGCAGCAGACGTAGTCATGGCTGATGCAGCAGGCAACATCAGCAGTGAGCATGACTCAGAGGGAGCTCACTCAGATGATGCAATGAGTGAGCCTGAGGAGATTGAGTTGACTGAACAGACCATCATCACTACGATGGAATTCACTGGTTTGCCGCGCCACCAAGTCATTGATCTTCTGCTTCACAATGAGGGGGATCCTACAGCTGTCATGGCTCAGCTTTTTCCTTGATTGCAGCACATGATCTGTAGTGCACTGTACTAAATTGCACTAACTGTTTTGGGTCCTAGTCAGAGCAGCCAGGGCAGCCTTCCTGAAGGCAGCCTGCAACAACAAGGCCAAATTTAGCCATCTGGGTTACGCCAACAAATGACAGCTGTCACTGTGCACTTGACTGTGCCAGCAACAGTTGCATGCGTGCTGCATGACTTGTCAGCCATGCGCAGATGCTGCAGCTTCTGGCAATGCAGCTGATACAATGCACAGCAGACAAGGCAGATCAGGTTGGCACCAGTATGGCAACTCACTGATATCACTGCTGCTGAGGGATCACTTTGCTGCTGCTGCGGTTGCTGCTGTGGTTGCTGCTGCTGCTGCTGCTGATGCCCAAACGATTGAGTAGGTGGTGGGGGTGGAGATTGATAGGATGAGGTGGCGGGGGTAGGATTGGGGTTGGAGGTGTGGGAGCCCCCTGCTGCTGCAGCTTGGTGGGCTGCCATTGCACCGCCCCAGATGTTGGCTGGCGCATAGTTGACTGGGACCTGGCCTGACGGCCCTGGAGGGGGTGTGTGAGTCCTGTTGCAGCAATGAGCAACGTTAGGCATTGCGCAATGTGCAACTAAGCAACAAGGGTGGGTACAGACAAGCTGTTTGGCATGACGCATTTATGCCTGCTGGGCTTTTTGATTGGATTGATATCTTCAAACATTAACAGGGAACCCACCCAAGAAGTGAAAAATGAAATACTATGATTGAGGCTCTAGTCAACCAAGCACATAAAGTTACTGCACAACAGAGAGATGCTGAGTGTGAGCCATGGAGTGCTGAGCCATACATGTTATGCGCAGAGCAGGCAGCTGGTGGCATTTTAGAGAGCAAATCCCTTGCAGATCAATAAATGTCTTGGGCTATGTGACACGTCAGGCCTTCACTACTAGCCTTTCCCCTTGTATAATGCTTATGTCTATTCTGTGGTGGTGTATGCTGACAGCAGCAGTGACGTTGTAGATGCCAGATTAGTCCAGTTGATGACAACAACCACACCTGATCATTGGGTTTTCAGCTTGAAAAGTGTGGTGATGCTGCTCTGCTTGTTGATTGGCTGGGGACTGAGCTCTGGATGGCTGCTGCACCGGCCTCTGAGGCGACTGTTGATGACTCTGCGTTGGGCCAGGGGGCACCCACCCTGGAGGCTTTGAAAACAATGGGGGGTCCTGTCCAAACTGGATGGACACATCATTGCACATGATCATGAGAGTGGAGTGTGGCTGTGACCAGTTGCGCAGGTATGCTGAGTTGACCACACCCGATGCGTCCACAAAGGCATGTCTTGGCTTGATGATCATGTCAGGTGTGGGGACAACATACATTATGGGCGCCACATTTGGATACCGCTCTGGTAGCCACAATGACACTGGAATGTTGTACTTCACGCCCTGCACAAGCATGATGAGCTGATGCAAGCTGCCTGGCTTGAGCCAAAGAACAACGGTGAGGTGATCAAGTGTCCACCTGATAATACATAGGTAATGTCCCATCAGCCATGAGCAGGGGCACAGTTGTGCCATCTGTATGTGTATACTTCTGGACCTTCAGAGTAAGGGACGGGAAGTCCTGCACATAGCAGCGCCTGTTTGACACTGACAACACGAAATACACGTCGCTTGAGTGTCAATGAGGCATCTATGAGCCGGCCGTGGTGTCGTGCAGTGCCCCTGGAAGTTTAGGCATACCTGCACGGCATCTAGGAGGTGCTGCCGGATGATCCAAACAGCTTCGTTTGTATATGGCAGATCATCCGGAGTGCCTCTTCGGGTTAGCACTTGCGCCAGAAACTCGCTTGGAGGCTGGCGAGGCCTTGTCATACGAGAGCCGCGTTCTCACACTATGCAAAGCTTTCCAGCGCTCAGGACGCTGACCAGGAGCTTTACACCTTGCGCTGAAACACTTTGTACCAAGACGGTCGCGACCTGATGCCGCACAGGAGCGGAGATATATTGAACAAGTTAGACAAGCAACAAACAACTCGGGCAGGTGCAGCCTGGGACAGGTCGCAGCAGAAGAGCATAGGTGCCTGCTGCAGTTGTAGGGGGCCATGCCTGAGGGCCATGCGAAGAACCGCCCTAAGGGCAACGAAACGCTCGCTTATGCCCAGCTGATTCAAAAGCCTGTTGCTGTAGCTGTTTCATTGCCCCGCTTCATCGCACATTCTGATCAAGCGCGCATGCAACTTGACGTACGTTCTGTGCAGTACCTCAAGGAACACCACCTGCACGTCTATTTGACCGATCTTTTGAGGTGATCACGCTGTCGAGAAACGTTTCTGCGGTAGTCGAGGGGTGCTGTTACGCTTTTCCGGCGGCAAAGGCTGGATATCATGATCCTGGTTACTATGCAAAGTTTGCCTGTAGGCTCCTGGGTGGCAGCGCAGCGGCCGATGCCAGCCGCTTAGCCTCAAATTACCTGTGCGCAGTTGCATACGGTCAGCATATACAAGGGAGAGAGTTTGAGTTTATCGCAGCAGCTCCATGGAATCGCCTGACGTTCCTCAATGCCTGCAAGGATGTCTTGCAAAGGGTAGCAAGGCAAATTTCTTTGCATACAACCTGCAGACCCGCAACAGTGTCACGTGCTGACGCAGTCTATTGTCTGCTTTGTCTATGAGAGGCACAAGCCCCTGGCAAGGACCAAAGCACTTGCTGTCTACATCTTTTTGCAGCACTGTGCTTGTCATGATGCAATCTGCTCTAGTGACGTCTTGCCTGTCATGTTCTGCAGTCACATTGAGGCATTCACACTCCAAGATATGCACAGCTTGATGCTAATGATGTGCTCAGATGTGCCTCTGCGAGTCACACGGTCAGCTTTCAAGGCAGCCACACCTCTACTACCCTCTGGTGATCTTTTTTTTCTAAAACTGAGAGTCATCCTTTCATGTTTTGTCACAGTCTGAGGGCTGTATCTTGCACAGTGGATTCAACTGCCTAATATGTGTCCAAATCAGTGGACGATGCTTTGCCAACATAACTTCCACCATCACCACCTTCTTATAATTGCGATGTATCTTGCTGGTATGGTTCCAGCATGATTGTCACATGCTTCTATAATTGCTTTGATGAGCTTTTCACAGGTCAAGCCAATAGGTAAATGTCAGTATCAGCCCAAGGGTAAATTGCAGTTTTTTCACTTGATAGGTCAGCGCACGATGCAGTACATGTAGAAAGCAAGCATCATGAGCTGCCAGCATATGATAGCAAAGATTTGTGCATCTTGTGCTTCATATTTGCAAAATACATTTCAGCCATGACGGAATCCCACCCCCTTTATCGTCTGTAGTGGGTCATGACAGGTTCAGCAGTACCTCATCTGTCAGGGGATGTGGCCAAGCTTGCTTTTCCAAAACTATGGAGCAGCCTGGAAGTCACATTCCTGTATGAAAACTATTTGCTGGAGCTGCGTCACGTTGCCTTTGAGGGCAAGAGCCACATGCGTGAGCCACAGCTCTCTTGATGTGTGATCACTGTGCAAGACGCAGGTGCTGTTTAGTCATGACACGGCCGTATTGCACTCATTACACTGAGTAATGACTAGGTCAGTCACTTGATTGGCAAACCTTTCTGCAAGCCTGTCTGTTGCGAACCCTTCTGAGCTGCAAGGCAGTGCAATTGTTCTGCTTAACTCAGGTATCCCACAGTAGATACGCCTCATACTAGTACCCATGCGTTTCTGAGTTTAGATTCTACATTATGAAACGGGCGTGGCTCAAGAGTGACATTCCTGTATCCTGAAGAGCTGTTAATCACTGTTGCATGCTGCACAACAGGGCTCTCGTACGTCTGCACATTTTTAAGACCTAACATCGTAGCCATGTCCTCTTTATAGCTGAACCGCGATCCATCTTCAGATGCATGCCTGCTCACAATGGGTGCACGCCTGCCCATGTACCGCTGTGTTGCACATTTATTCAGTCTAACAAGGCTGTGTTGCACATCTGCCCAGTCTGTGAATGCTATGTTGCATGTGTACTCAGTATACCAATGCTGTGTTCCACATCTGCCCAGTCTACCAATGCTGTGCTGCATGTCTACCCAGCCTACCAATGCTATCAGCTGGTGCCCTGCAGTAAAAGCTGCTGAGGATGTGGGTGCTTGCATTGAAGCAGTGGAAGCAACTGTCAGCATGAGTGGCTGGCCGAGTATACCTCAGCCTGTGCTTCAGGTGGGCAGGCTGCCATTATTGCTTGAACCAGCTTGCAACATGTTGATTACTGCAAATGTAAAATTATGTCAAGATGACCTGATGTTCAACATGCAGCAGATCTAATGGCGCATAAGGTGGTCTGATTCAAATCAAGAGCATCTGTGCTGCAGCTGATGTCGTTGCCTGCTTTTGATTGAATGCTAGGGCGTCATGCAGCAATTTGCAGACAGCAGTGATCAGGGCAGCAAGAGGTTTCATTTTGATGCGCTTGTGCGGGGCCTGTGTGAGAGTGCAGACATGAGGGAGCATGTGGATGTCACAACTGCAGCAGCAAAAAACAAACAACAGCAGGCCCCTGCTGCCTTTGCACAGGCTGTAAGGGCTTTGGAGACTGATTCCCTTCATGATACATCAACCCTTATCAGGTAGACGTGTTCCATGCGCGGTATAATGAATAGTCAATCTTTAAACATGTTATGACTTTGATGATGGTTGTCTTTGTTTGCAGTCAGGCTGTCTGTTTGAGCAAATGGCCTACATATGCCCAATGTTGTAACTTTCGATTTGCATTTGCAATGCAGGTCGAGTTTCAGGCCTGGGACGACTTCCCTACTTGGCATTGTGGACGTTTGTGTAGAGAGCGAAGTTTGATCGTTGAGCGTAGTCCTCACGCAGTGTTTAGGTGCTGAGCATCTGGCATGCCAATTTGCTTCACCATTCCAGACGTCAACTCTGCAGTACCTCGTTACTTGCCATCAGTCTGATCGAGGTGCAATTCTGCAGCAAAGCCTGACAGGGCTTTGCTGAAGCTTTTGCTTCCAACACAAATACGTCTAAGAGCACTCAAGGGCTTCAGAACATACGCCAAAACTCCACGAAGCACCAAACACAGTGCTGGATCAGCAAACCTCAACAAAACAGTGGTGGCAGACAGTCAGCTGCCGCAATTTGGGCTCTCATGCAAGCATATGCACACTAGGTGGTGTGCAAATTCAGGTGGTGTTAGTCAGACTGTGCTGAACTTATAGTTGTGCAAAATAAAACGAAGCAGATAAACACACATGCTGCAAGCCTGATACTGCCTGCGCAGAAAGGCCAGGGGTCAGTACTGAGGTTATGTGAAGGCATGTATCTTTCATGCTACTCTGTGGAGGAAAATTGAAATATGGCACATGCACAAAACTGCTAGCAGAACCAATGAGCTAGATTTTAGATCACTGTGCCGCAAACACAACAAACCAAGTCAGCCTTCACAAAACAAACACTTTCTTCAAACACATCTGGGACAAGGACCCTTCATTGACATCAGCTGAAGTGGATGGCAAGAGCACTCTTGCTGATCCTCTGATTGATGCTCAGTGCAAGAGGCCATTGATGTTATATCATGAAGCAACTTGCGGGCATCCTTGTACATGCTGCCAGTTCTGTGATGACGACGGTGCTGATACGAGCACATCACATGGCTCAACAGCTGTAGATGATTGGCATGGTTGTGCTGACTTTGCTTACAACATCAGAGCAGTGACAGAACATGGGAATCTCATCGCACACGGGGTCGGCTGCTAAATCGGTCGCCCTCGTCACGTCTATCTGGTGGTGCCATGCTCCTTTTGTTAGGAGGCAGCGCAGAATCAACAGGCCTTCTGGTGTATGGACGCGACATTGGAGGACTATTGTTGTGGAATGGAGGTCTATTGTTGTGAGGTATGTAAGGTCGGTTCACATCTCTTGGGCCGCCTCTCATGCCATACTGGGGCGGCCTTGGTGCTCTTGTTTCCAGCTCTTGCATCTGCCTCCTCAGCTTGAAGTTCTGCAGCAACCGACATCTTTGTCTTGCAGTCGCATATAGTGCTTCACAGCTCTGCTCTTGTGTACAGCATGCAAGCTGCTGATCCTAATTGAAGAGGTGCCTCGAAATATGCAGTTCAGGTCCATCTGCTTGTCTATCAGCATATGGGGCCACGTAGGTTGATCACACATGTACAGTAATTTCAGCACAATGGCTGACTGGCATGGACTTGGTGATGCAGAGCTGAAACAGCACAGGGGTTTTGAGCGCTGCATACCTCTTCTTGAATCTTCTCAGCTTCCTCATCAAGTGCAGTTGCATGGTCTTCACATTCCTGGAAAGCTGCTTGCATGTCCTCAGCATATGCCTTAGCAAGCGCCAGCTGCCTCTCAAGCTTGTGTACACGATCCTCACTCAGCTCGCGTCCCATCTCTTCATTCTCTTCCTGATAAGATGAAACAAACAGTGTATGCGATAGATTGACTAGCACGCAGGAAGATTGCTAGCATGTCATGAATCAGCGCAGGTGGGAGCATGTATAGTGTGCATATTCTTCCATGACTTTGGTCATCTCACAGGCATAAGACAACAGGCTCACCTAAAGCAAATCCAAAATCCAACTGTGCAAATTATGCAGACTGCATCATGTGGACACAATGCATGTTGGGTTTCACTGCTAGAGCTGAGTTACCTGCAATGTTCTGCATTTGGCCACCAGCATGCGCCCTGCCTTGGAGTCAAACTGAAAAGTTGTACCCTGCAGCTCCTCACGAAGACGCTGGGCTTCCTCTGACTTGTCCTCCAAGGCTTTGTGCATCCTCTGGAACTCGCGGTTCACTGCTGGATCAAGCAGCAGCTGCCGTACCTAATAGACATACACAGTGTATATTTATTATCTAGTCTGTACAGAACACTGCACATATGTGTAGCCGATCCTTAGGATCAGGCTAGAGCTACTCAAGCAAACAGCTTGATGTATCTGCAGATCTGTTGACATGTTTATTTGGCTTTGCTGACTACATGCAGCACAGGCAACAAGGTGGCATATGACGCTCGGTGATTATAGATCACTCATGATCATGAAAATGCAGAGCATGAGACTGGCAAAGAGGTATACCTGCACAACATTTGGATCTGCTGCTGCTTTGGCAGCCTGCAGATGCCGCCGAAGTTCCATGTTCTCCAGAATCTTTTCCATCAGCTGCGCCTGTAGCTGACTTTCGCGCTGTCTCAGCACAGATATGTCCTCAGTGGGTGTGCTGCCACTGGTGGTTGTTGTTGCTGGCTGCTGATGAGTCTGCTGCAAGTGTGCAAGGAGTGCAGTAGGCTCTAGTGCAAGGCCAGCATTTGCAGCAATGCTCTGAAAAGCGTTGCGCCATTCCTGTAAGCTGGCCTGAGCGCTACGCAACTGTCCCTGTAAGCAGAGTTTCAAGGGATGAACACAAATGCGATGCGGAGCCATAATCTTTTATTCAACAGAATCACACATGGCCAGCTGAAGTCAGACAGGCAAGGCTGACCTGAAGATCTGGTGCTTGATCTTCAAGCTGAAATGAACTGCAGGAACAAATTGACACAACTCAAAGCCCACATTGGCTTTGTGTTATATAGCTAGCACGACTGTTCAAACTTTTACCTGTCTGTTGCTAGTGTCGCTACCTCTGAAGCTTGCTCAGCTTTGATACCAGCCTGCAGCAGGTGTATCTTACTACAACGCGTGACATAGGCAGGCTGTACGAGGCTGCACAAGTCTGCAGGCTTTGCCTGCTGTTTCAGCACACCTGACTGGCGTAGCCATTGCTGGACGGTACGGCAGTGTCTGACTTGCCAACCTCAGATACGCCACCATAGATATCCTCTCCGTAGATATCGTCCTGCAGAAGCTCAATCCGAGTGAGACAGCAAACGAGATGAACGTCAACATTTCTCGGTAGAAACTCGTGTCGTGACCGCCGTGCTTGGCGACATCAGTTCAGACATGATAGCCCACGGCTTGCAACAAAAGGCGAGAAAGCAAGCTGGGTGCTTTGTCGTCCTTGCCTCATCCATGGCAGACATCGAAGAGACCACACCCGGGAATGACAAAACGAGACGGCTGACACTAGTGTACGAAAAAGATGTGCAGGCAGCGCTCAAAGCAGTGACATTCGGCAGATCAGCAGCTCAGTAAGCGGCTTTAGCGAGCTACACTGTACAGCAGCGGCAGACTCAAAGCAGGCAAGTCTTTCAGGCAGCTTAACGCAGCGGCAAGGCAACAGGAATTTCTTGCAATTTGCGCTCGGGCCCTTTCCACAGAATGTCGCAATAGCAACCCTAAGCATGTTGTTGAAAGAGGAAGAAGAAGTCTGCTTGATCCGCGGTTGCCACAGCCTGAGACACTCGCACCTCTTGCGCACTGGTCTCCGCGTCTGTTGGCTTTCTGCTTGACATCGGTAATTGCTGAAGCGCTTCACCTGCAATGGTCGTCTGAGTGTATGCTTGTGCTTTCGAACGGAAGATAGTCCTGACCCGTGAGGCGTTGACGCTGCTCTGCCATTTGCCAGACGGGACACCAGGGTAAAAAATGTCATTGTTTGACACGATCTTCAATAACTCCCCACAAGCAGTCCTGAATCCTTTGTTCAGCAGCAACAGCAAATTCAAAGCAGCAAAAGCAGCTGAAGGCTCAGCAACAGGTCAACCTCTGTTTGTTGATGCTGCAAAAGCAGCCAAAACAGTTGATACGCCAGCTACAAAGGCAAGCAAAGCCAAAAAGCGCAAGACTGCTGAGACAGTTGAGGTGCCGCCAGTAGAGCTGCCTATAAAACAAAACAAGCAGAAACGCCCCGCAGACACAGTCAGCAGCGAGGTGACCCATACCAAGAAGAAGCAGAGAGTAGTGATCAGTGATGCTAACTTCAACTCAGTGGACAAGGTCAAGCCTGCCAAGAAGCAGAAGCAGTCAGTCCAAAAGAGTGTTGCACCTGCTCCTGCAAATGCTACAGCAGCTCCCAACAGAGTTGCTGCAAGTGAAGCTGATGTGATGGCTGCCAGCGACCCTCAGCTTGCAAGTGATCACAAAATCCAGGTAGAGCATTGTGCTGGCAAAGCATTCCGAGTTATACAAAGCATGCCTGTTTGCATCACAGGCTTGTGCACATTGCACACATGCTGACGCGTCTGTACATTGTGCAGAGACTGTCACCAGAAGAAGAGGCGGCAAAGCTCAGAAGGACTGTATTTGTCGGCAATCTGCCTTCAGACGTCAAGAGAAAGATGATACAGAAAGAGCTTGAGCGGTGAGTTATCTGTGCAGCAAGTCCCTATATAGTTGCTGACACATGCTATATCCAAACATCAAGATTGTGCTGTCATTTCACAGCTGCCCATCCAGACCTTCATGCCAGCTGTCTGCATGGCTTATGCTTAACAAGCTCCGTTTAGGGCCGCATCATTCTACACAGCATGGATCTGGCAGTCAATCACATGCTGTAACCTCATGCTGTCTTTGTGTGCAGATATGGCAGCATTGAGAGCATCAGGAGGCGCTCAGTGCCTGTTAAACTGGACGCCAAGATGTCTAGAAAAGCTGCAGTCATCACTGGTAATGTCAGTGACAAGAGAGGCACAAGCCATGCCTATGTTGTCTTTCAAGATGAAACAGCCGCCATAGCAGCTTTGGCAAGCAACATGCACATGGTGAGTCCTGAATGCTTTATGAGCCTGCGTCTTGTAAGTTCCACTGGCCTTGCTTGCTTGAAAACTCATTCCATGAACATGCACAGCACCAGCGTACATGCAGTATCAGACAATCCCGGTGTCAGCAAATTTGGGCATAGCTTCAGTGGCACGGAACAAAATCGTTACAGCAAGCAGATGTATAGTGCTGTCATTTTGAATGGTGCCTGACTTGTTTGTAAAGCATCAGAATCTGCGTCATGTCATTGTTTCAGATCAATGCTAACACGTCGCAGCAGCATATGTGCGCATAACTGTAGCAATGGGTGTTGCGGCTTCAGGTTGATGGAAGGCACATCCGGGTGGACAGAGCAGGTCAGAGCGCGCATGGCAGTGCGGGAGGCAGCGTCATGTATGAGCGCAACAGAACTGTCTTCCTCGGCAACCTGCCGTTTGATGTTGAGGTGAGCCATGAGAGAGTCATGAATGATATAATGTTTTAGTACTGCCTTAATACAGCCTGCGCCAGCCACATAAGAAGCAACATAACCAACAGCAGCAACTGTTACAGCAAAAGCAGCAACAGGCAGTGGCAACACATGCATTATACAACGGCAGGTTGACAGGAGCATTCTACGGCTGCAGCCTTTTGTTGGCCAGATGTAAAGGCATCATCAATGAGCTGATGGTGCACTCCTATGTGACCTCTTTGATGGGCGACATTTTGTTTCGTTTCTTAGTATCGTGAGAGAATGGATGCAGAATATTGCACATGCGTTACGAGCTTTAAAGAAAGTCGGCTGCAACACAAAGCTTTGAAAACAGAGTTGCACACGCAGGGACAGTAGCTGCTGTTCATCAGTAGAACATCTCCCAAGCACAGCAGCATTTTTGAACACAACTTCTGGTAAACCTATTGCATTGCTGTCCTCCAGAGAAAGCAATGAGGGTTTCCTTGAGGTCTCCTGACAGCATGTTGGCTGTGTAGGACGAGGAGATTATTGTTTTCTTCAATGACAACTGCACCAAGTTGGGCATCACAGATCCTGTGGAGGCGGTTCGTGTGGTGCGTGATTCAGCCAGCCAGCTCGGCAAGGGCTTTGGCTTCGTCCAATTCAGTGATCAGCAAGCTGCAAGGGCAGCCCTTGGTTGTGATGGACAGCTGCTTAGGAAGCGCCCCATCAGGGTGACTAAAGCTGTGAAGGTGCCAGCGCACCTGAAAGAACTGGGCAGGAAGGAGAAGCTAAAGAGGAAGCCGACGAGTAAGGATGCGGCTGATGGCAAGCGCAGCGCAACTGCAGGTACTCATGGTGAGCTTATTTGCTTTGACACTCTTGCTGTGCTGATCTGCAGACAGCACACTCAGACGTTTGCTGAGTATCATCTGTTACTCCAACGCAGATGTGCATGGCGAGGACTGAAACTGGCACATACACATGCTTGCTTCCTGTGCATCTTAGTGTATGCACCATATAGCCTGGGCGTCTGCTTGTGCTGACACATGCAAAGCCATGTATAATGCAAGTTACAGTGTTGACATAGTTTTCATGACCTTGCAGCCTCAAAAGAGAGCAGGCCCAGCAACAAGGCAGTCGCTGCCTTGCAACGCAAAGCAGAGCCAGCTGAGAACTGGCAGGGCTTCAAGACAAAGGGGTCCAAGAAGACCGTGGCTGGTGCCGTCACCAAGAACACCTCAGCTGGTCAGCGACCTGTAGAGGGCAAAAGGAAAGCACCAGAGAAGAGGCCTTCTGTAGCTATGCGTAAACAGCGTAGCCTTACTAAGTAGGCCACGAGTTTTTGCAGAAACACGTGCAGCGATTTACAATGCTAGGAATAGATTTGCAGCACCTATCGATATGAAAGCGTACAGTCGCTCACAGATTACAGCACCCGGGTTAGGACAGGGTGCATAGGAGCAATGTCATGTATCTAGACAGTCAATGTCACTCACAGTCCTGTCATGGTTCATGACTTCTGCCAGACGGCTGGGTTTGCCTGACCTGCGCACAATCTGGCCATGGTTCTGCAGCCATTACGGTCTTTGATGTTTGTTTTGAGGTATGGTCACTGACACATCCTTCAAGCTTAGCTCTACATGCGTCGTGCTTGCGCTTGCGGCCGGCCATCAGGACTGTCAGAGATGACCTAGCTAGCAATCATCATCAGACGCTCCAAATGCTCCTCAGCAGCTTTCAAAGTCAGCACCTGACTGTCAATATAAGCTCCAGCCTAACACACCCTTGCATGATTGCATGTCTGTATCAGAGACTCTATGATCCAGGTGTTTCACCAGACTCTGCAGATCAGCCTGAGATCCAAGGAGTACTTGCAAGTGGTCTCGGAGCGCTTGTTTGGCTTGGTTTCTTAGTGGTATGAATCCGATGACCAATTCCAATCGCAAGGGCACAACTGCTATTGAACGTCGAAAGTGATGTCGCGCAAAAGCTAAAAGACTAGCAGCTTCCGAGCAGCTTGAATCTTCCAGCACGTACGTTTGTGCACAGATACTCAAGATCACCGCAACAACCGATTTTATACAAGCAAAGGAGTGCCGCGCTTGGCAGCAGCCCTGCCGATTCGCTGCTGCCTGACTTTACAGTACACCGAGATAAGCACTTGCTGATGAAGTCGTCCAGTGTGGTACAGAAGGACTTCACCCAATAGCTGCACTCCTTCGACCCAAGGCCACAAGCCTGGCCCGTGCTTCTAGCCTGACGTCTGAGGTTGCTCAGTATGAGCTTTGTGCAGCCGTCGACCGTACACGCTATTGCACAGAGTTTCGAAGTTGGAGCCGTCAGTGATGAAGCAGCCAAAGCTTTGTCACCAGATGTGGAGTATCGCCTGCGGGAGGTGGTGCAGGTAACCAGGCACTGCTTGCTGCCTAGCACCAGGACATGATTAGCCCAATAAATTGGCCACCACAAACATGACAATCTGCAACATGGTACCCACAGGAAGCACAAAAGTTTATGAGGCACTCAAAGAGGAGGATGCTGACAACTGACGATATCAACCAAGCTTTGAGACTGAAGAATGTTCAGGTTCACAGTGTACCTTGAGGCATGCTGCTTGATTACAACCCTGTCCATTCCTCCACGCTGAGTTCGTTGGCATATCTTGTCTCAAACTGCAATCTTGGCATCCTGTCTGAACCTGCAAGCCAAACATGCAGTCAGCATTTTTCTCTGATGCAAACACACATCCCATGCATTTGCTGTGCGTCGCATTCTTACCTTGGCCGCTTACATGGCTTGGGCTGGATGTATTCAACACACAGCTACTGCGACTGCAACACAGCATGGCCTTGGCATCAATGGGCACTCCCTCCAGAGTGTTTTGCACGTATTCTGCAGCCTCTGTATGGGTTTGGTGGCAAGGACCCGGCTCGCTTTGCTAGAGCTGCAGGACACCAGGACCTTCTGTACGTACATGACCCAGAGCTCACCTTTGAACAGGTGTGTGTGCTTGCTTGTCTGCACTGATGGCCTGCATGATACAAGTTGTCTCAAAGTGTTTCACCTGCAAGCTGTAAGTGGCTTCAGCAATTTTGCTCAGCCTTCTTCTATTTGTTGTTTTTCCTTTTGTGTTGTTTCTTGTTTGCTTTCTTTGTTGTTGACACAGCTGTCTTAGATTGGTGAAGACAGCTTTGCCCTTGAGTATGGGCATCCACTATGGCTAGTCCTGAAAGGTGCCATATCATGGGTTTAAACACATGCTGCAACACAGAGTGTAACTTGGCCTCCGCTGAAGATGACAGTGGACACAGCCGTCACACTGCATCGCCCTACCACAGACGGAATGCAGCCTGCCATCCCTCATGATGCCGCCATACTCACACTCACACTTTACGACATCACCATGCACAGGCGGCACAGTCAGCCCTTTGCCAAGCGTGCATGTAGAAGTGCAGAAGCATCATTTCATGCTGGCTAGCCATAGAGGGAAACCATTTCCTTGCTACCTGTCCAAGGAAGCAACAGTCACTGAGGCCACTCCTTGCAACATGTAGCTGTAACGCAGGCTGCTATAGCTCCAGGCTGCTGCCTCAGGAGGCTCCCGTTATGATCGCTGCAAAGCGTAAACTTTTCTTTTTTTCTTTCTAATGCAGGCTGTAGATCAGCCATTGCCCAAGGTGCCTGTGGAGGTGGGTGTCATTCCTCACTGGCTTGCCATTGAAGGGGTGCAGCCGGCCATTCCTGAGAATGCAGCCATTCAACCACGCAAAGCAAAGCGACCCAAGCTGGACGTGGCTGCTGCTGCTAAGGCCAAGACAGCTGTTGGTGCAAAGCTTGCAGATGCAAGCCCACCAGGTGAGCTTGCTTCAGGCTCACAATCATGCCCTCTGCCTATTGTCTAATTGCATGTGTCATTGACATGTGTAGTTGATATGTGTGACTGAGATGTGAAATTGAGATGCTAGCCTACTTATCTGCTATGTATACTGACAATGACAATTTTACCAACATGCTATGTCAGACCACAGCGACCACTTGACCATTGCTGTTGCACGCTGCTGCTTACAAAGGCTCTCTGACCTAGCCTGCCTGTTCTGAAAGCAGATGCTGCCTCTCTTGCTGCTTGTAGCCGCCCATGACTGCACTCAGTGCAGCACTGCATGTCTGCAGCAAGCATATGCCTTTATTTCATGAATATACCTGCTGTGTGTGCCTGCATGGCAGTTTGAGCTCGACACAGGTGATCTGTGAGGACACCTTGTTGTGGCTGATGCAGGCAGAGGGGGGCCTATGCAGAGTGCTGAGCAAGCAGCTGCTGCAGCAGCAAGTGCAGAAGGGCAGGAGGGCAGCCTGGTGCGAGCACCAGTGAAGCACGTCTTGTCTCAGGAGCTGCAGCTGTACTTTGACAGGGTGGCGCAACTGCTGAGGGCCAAACCAGGTAATGCCCCAGGGCCAGAGAGGTGTCGTGTTTGTGTGTTCATCGCGTTGGCATTCAAAGCAACCTGTCTCTCACCTATCAGGCGCGACTGAGCAACTCAACAGCCACTACCTTTGCTTTGCTCTGCTGATGAATGAACAGCAACAAATTTATGCTTCCTTCAAGAAAGCACTGTACTTCATGTCAAGTCCTGGACATGCTGCCAGGTACGTCGGCCCCAATCAAGGAAAGAGGGAAAAGTGACTGCTACATGACAGCTGTTGCAGCTTGAAGACTCAAGTGGACGTGATATGTATGATGCACGTCTGACAACTGCACCCCTGTCTATAGATGCATTGGTGCCCAGCTGTGCCAAACTTTTGGCAGTCTGGAATTGCAATCGCTAGTTTGGCACGCTGAGAGAGAGAAAGAGAGAGAGTGCATTAGCCAGCCAACAAGCCTGATCACATGGGGAAGAAGACAAAGGGGTTATCGAAGAAACTGTGCTGGTCGCACTGCTGGTGATTGAAGGTCACTCATGACTGATGCAGGTACAGAAGCTTCTTCTGGCCTGGGAACTGGGGCAGATGGGCAAGGGCAGTCCCAGAATGCCTCTCAGCTTCAGCAGCAGAGGGCTGTTCTGGCCAGTTTAGCTGTTGATCCTGGTACGGTTTCTGCCAAAGCTTTTGCACATGGCGCATTGTGGGACAACCACCCTAAAGACCACGTTGCAAACTGAGCATGCAGGGCCGAATCAAACACTGAGCAGTGCTTGCTGATACATTCCTGCTTCATGCTCTAGCTTGTATGCTGTCTTGGTCTTGTCTTGTCTGGCTTCGTGGCATATGCTGGCAGCTGATTGCTTGAGGTCATATATGATGACATGTCGTATGAACCGAGACAGATGAGCAACCAGATGGAAATAGGAGAACTGCGGCATGTCCAAGAGAGGAAGATTGACAGACTGGTGTCGTGCTGTCTTCCAGAGGGTAGAACCCATCACAGAAACTCATGATTTGTGTGCAACTCTATGCTCAATCTGCCAATCACAAATCGGTGCCTGTGACACAAGGTGGCTCTTCAAACTATTGGAACGTCAAAGTGTCTTTAGAGAAAAGGCTGTTTCACGGTGTAAATGTAAACTCAACCATGCCTGGGGACTAGTATCAGGCGTTTCTATATTGTGGAGGTATCTCAGAACAACGCTGCAACACTGAACAGCCTCCCCCAGCAATGCCGAAACCCAATCCAAACCCAATCCAAACAGAATCACGCAAAGCACTCATAGAGACACTACCTATACGCAGCAGCATCATTGTGTGGACCTGTGTGTATGTGTGTACTCACAGACACCACCTCCTTTGCAGGGCTCCATCCGCTGACACCATATGTATGTGTGTACTCACAGACACCACCTCCTTTGCAGGGCTCCATCCGCTGACACCATACTTCAGCCAGTTGATCGCTGAAGAAGGGCGGAAGAGCCTCAAGTCCTTGCCGACCTTACACCTTCTGCTGAAGGTGAGCTACTGCCTGCCTGCACACCTTTGCAGCCTGAAGTGCTGTCCTGGGGACATGCCTACTTTGTAAGTATTGAGGTAGCCTTAACAGATACTTGTGCTCTGATGATGCATTCGTTCCCTCATTGGACCTGTGTTCTGCCCCAGGGTCTGGTACATGCAGTCTTGAGTGGCTCCCAGTATGATCTCCTGAAAGGTAGGTCTGAACAGAATCATTTGACAGAGTGTGATTTGTTGAAGTCTCTCTCCATCTCTCTGTCCCTCTTCAGGGTGTGACTCTCATGTGCAGGCATTGGGCAGCCTGGCGGGCAATGAGGCAGTGCAGCTGGAGCCCTACCTTCACCAGATCATGCCCTTCATCCTCACCTGTATGGTGGGCAAGCGACTTGGGGTGAGCCCTAGCTCATCGCCATCATTCAGTGTCTTCCAAATGACCGAGTGACCTCCACCAATTTAAGCGCTGTATCCTCAGCAACATGTTGTGCCTTACAAAGGGTCTTGAGATGGTCACAAAAGCTGTTTGGTAGATTGTCTCCTCTGTAGAGTAACATTCATCAGTCCATCTGTTTTGTCACAAATATGTCTGTTGATTACAGCAACGCCTGAAGCCAAATCTGATCAATGCATCAGACTGTGCGTACACAAATAAGGTCCATCAATCACAAACCAGCTGCACACTGCAGAGCAGGATGTATCCTGAGCCCATTGACAAGATGGGCGTCAAATGCCAAGCTGGTGACAGAACACGGAACAGATGAAAGGGTGTGACTGTATACAGGGAGCTACTCAGGACTGCATGTACCTGAGCCTAGCGGTGGACACACATTTGGTTGAATGAACGAACGAAGGAAGGAAGGAACAAACAAACGAAGGCATGAATGAAGGAAGGAGGGAATGCATGCATGCATGAATGAATAAGCATGGAACGAATGAAAGAACAAATGAACAACCAAACGAATGATGTGATTGGTTACTCAAAGTGTGGCGTTTGTTTGGTGCAGGCAAGTGGCCTGGAAGACCATTGGTCAGTCAGAGAAGAAGCTGCAAGGCTGGCTGCCCTAGTGTGTGCCAAGTATGGGCAGCCATATTACCAGATCCAGCCACGTATTACCCAAGCGCTGAACACAGCCTTTCAGCAGACCAATAATCCCCTTACCACCCACTACGGTATGCCGTTCAGCAGCCCAAAAACCCCCTCACCATGCACTCTATTATAACTTTCAGCAGACTGGCAATCACGTCGCTACCCAGACTGGCCATCACGTCGCTACACAGTACAGCATGCCTTTCCGGAGCCCCGAAACCCCCCCTCACCACCCACTACGATGTACTCAAGGTCACCTTCTGCAACAATGCAGGGGCTATTGTGGGCTTGACAGCTTTAGGCCACCAGGCGGTGCGCAATGCCCTGTACCCCAACCTGCAGCCCTACCTGGCCCTCCTGCAAGAGCAGATGCAGCAGTCTGGAAATGAGATGAAGCGATATGAAGCTTACAAGTGCTTTGGGGCGCTGCTGCATGCTGCTGGAGCTGCAATCAGAGACCGTGTCAAGTAAGTCCCCATTTGTGGCTCCTTGTACAGCATGTGAAAGCTGCTTGTGTTTGCATTGTATCCAAAAGAGCTAAGGTGTTTGCTTGAGGGCAGAGTCTTCTCTGGTTCGTGACTGCTGAAGTGCTCATCGGCCTACTTCTCCAGCGTGATTGTACTTGAGCTATGAGCAGTACTTCTAGACAACGTAAGGTAGGTGTTCACATGACGATCGCCTTGTACTGATGACTGGAAGCTGACAGAAAAAAGAGTCAGCATGTTCAGTTGACTGGTGCCTTGCAGGTCGATGATGCTACTAGCCAGTTCCACCAAAAATGAGTCATCTCCAGTCGCACCAGAACAAGAAGATGACTCCGCTGAAGTCAGCAACCAGCAACCGCCATCAAGTCAGCAGCCATCACAACGTGCTCAGGATACCGTCAAACAGGGCAAAACCTCAACAAGTCGGGCTGACAGCACATCAGAGGAGATGGATATCGATGTCATGGGCGATGCTGCCCCTGTTGTGTTCACAAGTGCCAAGCCTGATGACAGCCAGCCACTCAGGTCGCAAGCTGATAATTCACATGCTGCGCAAGCTACTAAGGACAATGCACATACCTGTGACCAAGCTGAAGGCCAAAGCCAGCGAAGCAGTGCAAAGCCAAGCTCTATTCCTTGTGGGCTGCACCTGCCCAAGAAGTCACTGATCAGGAGGTCTGATGACTTTGCTGATCCCGGTAGCATCAAGGCAGTCTTGGCTAGTGCATGGTCTCAGGATAGTGATGTTGGCAAGCAGCTGGCTGCGCTGTATGAGATGTTTGGGGACGCTATCGTGCCTTATGTTCCAATGCTGCCATGCCTGAGTGCTCCTTTGTAAATGTAGCAACTGGCTTCTGTGCATGTAACAATTGGACTTTCACTTGAGCTACGCTGTGCATCGGCACTGCCTGTACTGTTTCTGCCGTGTGACATTGGTTTGACAGTATTGTGTGGCTGTTGCGGCCTAATAACAAGAAGAAGACACAGCTGGGCCATGGGGGTTGCATGTGATCATGAGAGCTGCATATGTGACGAGTTGTCCGGATGAATGCAAGTCACTAGTGCTGTACAGGTGATGTAAGTCACTGGACATGCCCGGTGCAGTCGGTACTGCATGGCACTGTGTTGCATTGCATCCACACACGTGTCAGGCAGCAGCATGCAACAATGACATAACATCGCAACTATGTCGCGCAAACATCAGGGCAAATGCATCAAGAGTCCAGCACATGCAGATGTTCATGATCATCCGGTGGCTTTACAGCTGCGCCTGATCTTCCTTCTTGGCCAGCTCTGCATCTCCTCAGGCACTGGCAGCAATGATATCACAGGTGCCTGAAGAGCAATCTTGTGTCAGGACATATTGGGGTTTTGTTGGTTGTGGGAACAGACAGCATAATAACATGCTTGGTCTGCCTTTAATGAACGCAAGTTTCACACTTAGACGGCACTGTGCGTGAGAAATCGATCTCATTTTCTCTGCCAATCCAATTGTGAGATGCTATGCATGTCATGTGCATGTGAGCTTCCTTATTTGAACTTCTGCTGAACATATGCATCAGCTATCATGAGTAAAACTCTGCTTGCCACAGCTTGCCAACAGGGATCAGGCCTAATGCTGTAGGAATCAGGCCCAATGGTTCAGCTGTCATACACATCAAGACATGGTTGCACCTAACAGTACATCACACCAGATGGCATGAAAGCATTCAATGATTGTTGTGTCAAGCACAACAGAGAGATCATGATGGAAGCCGAAATGCCAGCCCAAAAGACAGATTGTTCACACCGGTACCTAGCAATCAACAGGCTCAAGGTGTAACTGTGTCCTGCAACTTCAGCGTGCCGCCATACTTCGTCAAGTTACGCGTATGTTTGCCTGAGCTGTGCATGCCTTTGCACCTGCAGACATGTGTCAGCTTGCTGGCCGCGCACTGCTGCTGACTGTTACCATGGTACAAGTGCAATGCGGGCATGTAGGTGCTGTTAGACCAACAGCTGGCTTGCACACAGACATGGACGGCAAAATGAATGTCTGGATCCTTGCAATATTAAAGTGCCTAGCAGTCACCATGAGCAGATGGGAGCTGATGGCCTGCCACATTGGTATTGTTTCATATTAATCACACCTCTGCAGAGCTGCACCTGAGTAATGACAGGCTCCCGAGGCAGGATAGCAGTGTGGCACCTATATAGCTAACACAGATGTAGCAGCGCTGCACCTTGTGAGAACATCTGTGCTGCAGGATGCATGCGCTGTCAGTAAACTGAGGATCTGTGCACCTGGAGTGCTTGTGTAGTGGTGAAGGTTGCAGCTGCAAACATCGTGTGCTTTTGGTAGCTAGCTATAGGTGCAGGTGTTGGCATGCTGATGTGTATGTCTGGGTTTATAAAAGTTCATTGAGCACAGTCCTGAGAGACTGTGTTTAGCAGGAGCTTGTGAGCCAGGCATGAAGACACCATGAGAAGCTTTCAATGCAGTGTGTGAAGGGATCAAGACGGAAACCTGTTTCTGGCCGTGCTTCTGGCTGAGCTTTGATATTGTATCTCAGGGTTTGCCGTGCCAGTTTGTCTTCTTTACGTGCAGCATTGTGCTTGCACAGCAGTGCAGCTTGCTGCTTGTGTACTCACGCAGTGCATTTATAGACAGTGGAGCATCCTCTGCAGAAGAAATGAAGGCTAGCTAACGTTAAACTTGTTGGCACAGGTTCTTGATGGAATTTTCTGTCATTGTTTTGCAGTCTCAGCAGGCTGTACTGCCAAGGGTGCTCCAGACCACACAAGGTTGTTAAAGGCATGCCTGCACCACCTGAGTGTGTGCCGCCCACACACAAGCCTCTATGGTGCATAGCGCTATCTTTTCTACTACTACGATTTTGATGAGACAGACTCCGAGGCAGCGGATACGTCTGTGCAGTTGTATGCTAATCACCTCACGCTGTACTGCCCACCATCAGCAACAATAAAATGCATGGTTTCTGCCGGGTTCGAACCGGCGACCTTCACGGTGTGAGCATGATGTGATAACCAACTACACCAAGAAACCATGCTTTTCGAAGTAAATTTAGGCAACATGTACTTGTGGTATTCCGGAGGACGATGTAGTACGTAAACCCCTACCTAGTGCTGGTCGTAGCGGTATCGCTTACGCATAATAGCAATCGGTATGCAGCCTCAACGTTTTGATACAGAGCAGTATCAATCCGCTGCACAGCTTGGCTGTCTGTGCCTTGGGACCGCCACTCAACCCTGTTCGTGGCAGGTGTGTCACCTGGGCCCACGATCGGAAGTTCTCTGTCGTGACCAGCTCGAAGCTGCTTCAGCAGTGTCAGAAGCCAGTGGTTCCTGCAAGAGAGCCAAGTGCAGCTTCGTTCGCAAGGTGACAACATAGTTTTGATTTCAAGTGATGGCAGATCAGATTTTTTGCGAAGTGATCAGGGTTCCTAAGCTCAGACTTGCGTCTCTTCAGTGCCTGTCTTGCTGTGGCTGTGCCCAACGGTCTGCAGTGTGTGTGCTATTGCAGTGAGAACAGCCAGGTGAGACCCACTTGCTTTTTGCCACCAAGATAGGCATGAGGGCAGTTCAGTTTGACAAATGGGGCCCACCCAGCGTGTTGCACTTGCGCACGGACTACCCAAAACCCAGTTGTAAAGTGGGTGAAGTCCTGATCCGCATACATGCAGCCTCGATCAACCCTGCTGACATTGCAATTCGCTCTGGCAGTTTCTTTCCGTTGCTAGCCAAAAAACCAAAGGTATGTATTTCAGCCCCTCATGGTTCATACTGCCAAGCACACCATCCAGCATCAAAAGCCTTCAGCCAAAGTGATCTGATTAATGCAATGCAGCACTATTGCAGGTGTTGGGATGTGACTTTGCTGGTGTGGTTGAGGATGCCAAACGCTCTGCAAAGGTAAACTATCTTTGCTGCTCTGCTCCACTCGACCGGTAAGCCCAGTGCTGCTGTTGTCGTCATGCAGATGCAGAGGTTCTGTTTCATGGTGGCACAGGCCATTTGGGTTGCCATTTTGTTGTACTGTTGTCGCTGGTAGCAGCGCTGTCATGTCAGGTTGGTGTGCCATGGCCGCACTCAACGTGGCATAATTGTAATGCAGTTCAAGCCAGGAGACAAAGTCATTGCCATGACTGATGGAGGCAACTGTCGCAACACTACAGGTGCTTTCCTGTGGTGGCAGCACCAGTACAGACACGCTGTTTGTCTGCTCTGACACCACATGTACTGCATGCAACACCACTGCAGCCACAATTGCTGTGCATGTTTGCCCTGCACTGATGTCAACCCATGCAGCGGGTCGACCATACAGTCAATTAATTGATGAACCTATCCATCAATCAAATAACAAACAATCCAATCACTCAATCATTCAGTCACTCAATGCATCCATCAACCATGAAACAACCAAAACAATGACCCAACCAGATGAATCAACTAAGAGCATGTGGACAGGAAGCTATGCGGAGTTCATGGCTGTGCCAGCAGAAAATGTGGCAATGATGCCGCCTAATCTCAGCTTTGAGGAGGCGGCAGGGGTGCCTCTCACTGCCCTCACAGCATGGCAGGTGAATCAGCGCTGACTGACTACATAGCCCTAGTGTGCGCTGCGCATGTCATGTCATACCACCTCTGCATGTCGCGTGAATCAGCGCTGACTGACTACATAGCCCTAGTGTGCTCTCACTGTCTATAACTGCCTTGCTCTGCTGACCGCATGCTGCTATTGTGAGCTTGGTCGCAGCAGGAAATGCTGGCTAGCTCTGCGTGTCATTGGGGTTTGGCCAGACTGCCTGTGCTGATAATTTGCTAGAGAGGTACCACACTCAATCGCTGTCACCAAGAGCAGAACGTCCTCAGTGTCTTTGAGCACGTTGCTGCACCAACTGTATGCAGCAGAGACACGCCTGATGGTGGCCTCTGAAAGAGGCACATAGTATCTGCACCTGCAATGCTGTGCCAACTAGTAGCAAACAAACCTCACGACCTCTTTCACAGTGGCTCAGCACTCTTGTGCATAGAGAGCGCAGCTCCAGGCTGCCGCCTTAGAAGGCTCCCGCTATGATCGCTTCTTTTCTTTTCTTCCCCCCCCCCCCCTCTTTTCTTGTCTTTCTATAGAGAGCACACCAAGTGCATGCTGCAGTCAGTGCACAGCTGATGCAACACCCCGTAGTAGCAGCCCGTCGAGCGCTTACTTAAGCAGAAACAGAGGCTGCCGGAAACACAATGCTATACTGAAGACAGCGCACAAAGTACATGCTGCAGACAGCGTTGATGGGGCACACAGGCGCTGGACAAGGCCAAGTTGAAGTCAGGTCAGAGAGTTCTGGTTCAGGCCGGATCTGGTGGTGTTGGGTCATGGATTGTGCAGCTGGCTAAGATCCAGGGTTTGCATGTGACAGCAACCTGCAGCACCCCCAGTGTCACCTTTGTCAAGCAGGTGCGCCTCTCAGTGACAGACCTCAAACTCTGCTACAGTCCATCATTTCAGCCTTTTCCTCTTGTTTGGGCCACTTTGGAGGTTGGCTGGAGTCACAAACTTACCCATGCCACACATTAGTCTGTGAACACAGGGCAGCTGCTGGCACACCCCCACCTGTGGCAGCATTAGTTAGGTAGGTGCAAGACCGGTCTTGCCTTCTTTCAAAAGCTTTTGCCCTGATGAGCCATGCAAAGTTCTGTCTGTTGTTCAATCTCATTGACTGCACAGTTTGGTGGCTGCATGGCGCTGCATTTCACACACACACACATACTCGTGCATAGTACGCACCATCCTTCCATCAAGGGTTCCTTGCCATGAACATCATGCTGTGTACAGACATTTGACATACACAAGACAGCTACCCTGTGGCAGCAGAACATGGTTGCTACAGGCATGCATTGAAGCTCCCATGCTGCACCTGTGTATGAGCTAGTACAAAGGCCATTTTCTATCAAATAACATGTCTGCTGCAGCTGCATTAGTCTGGGGGCATTGTTGGTGTGACCATGCATACAAGACAGCTGCAGGCAGTGGTGACAACGCTGAAAGCTTGCCAAGAGGCTGCATGGTTTCAGTCACATCCTGCAATGACAAGTGTCACAGCCAGATGCTCTCAACAGTTCATGCCCAGGAGTGGCGTCGACGTTTGATAACAGAGGGAGGAGTGGATGAGATCCAAGATCACAACAGGCAGGCTCGATATCAGTAGCTGCGTCCCACAAGGACTACCCGTCTTTTTATGCACTTGTTTGTGCTTACTGACACAGGCCATTGATTGAACACAGGAGCTGGGGGCTGATGTTGTCATTGACTACACTCAGCAGAGCCTGCTGGATGCATGCAAAGGTGCCAAGTTTGATGGGGTTATTGACTGTGTTGGACGGAAGGCAGAGAGTGAGAGCTATGCATGTCTTCATTGGAGAGGAACCTTTGTGGAGATCTGGAACCCGGGAATGTCCATTCCGTCACTCATCAGCCACCTGCTTAGAAGCATGGTTGGTCTGGGCCCAAGGCAAGTGCAAATTTGGCGCTCTTGTTTTTTAAGAGCCCTGCTGGAATTGGTACCAATCCTGATCTCCTAAACGTATCAACAGTTGTTTGCCTTTGTTTTTTCTGGGAAATGAGAAAAGATACTGGGGAAGCTTTTACTCCCGTGCATGCTGACATGGCTGAACATTGTCACACTGCAGTTTCTGCAACCCAATATGTCATGGTAAAAGTCGCTCTGGCTGTTCACCACAAAAGACATGGGCTGCTTGTCTGCAGCTGCATCGTGTGACAAGTCATAGCTGATGGAGTAGGACACCTACATGTGATTGATCCTTGTAGCTCTTGAACACGTCTAGGTTTGCAGCTATGCTGCTGCTTTCTTTACTGATTGGGAAAATTGATGTGGTTGTCAACAACGCAGTCTGAGAATGAGCGTGGTTGTTGCAGGTACCATGTCGTGTTTGCAGCACCAAATGGAGCCCAATTGCAAAAGGTGGCAGACTTGCTGGCATCCGGCAAGGCCATAGCGCATGTGGACCGAGTCTTCCCTCTGAGTGAGGCAGCGAAAGCAACAGAGTACTTTGAAAGTAGGAAGGGTGGGCGAGGAAAGGTGGTGCTCAAGGTTCAAATCTGACACTCTTCGATGGCTTGTGGCTAGCACATTGCTCACAAAGGCCTGTGACCATGAGAGTTGCATGAGTACTCTTTTTAGTATGGCCACTCAATTGTGCAAGCATTGTGTGGCAGAGTGCCTGTTGCAATTGCTATTGTAATGAAGTCTATCGTTGCCATCTGTTGGCACCCTTTTCTGATAGAAGATTGCTAAAAATTGCAATTATGACTGGGTTTCTAGGAAGCAGGTAGCAGCTGGCCCACATCAAGGCTGTCATGTACAATCTTGGCAACATCCCGTGTAAACAATCACCACATTTCAATTCTTGTGTCAGCGTGTAAGCCAAGATTCAAATGTGTCTGGACAATCTGCGATAGCTATCAGTCCTGTCTGGACCACGTCGCTGTGTTGTGTCTATAGCCTTAAAAGATGTACTGCACTTCTTGCAGCCCTGCCATCAGGATAAGTTCTACTGGTGGCTTGCTATCCCATATCCATGCTGCACCAGCCCTGTTTATAAACTGCCCCAATCCTTCATGCCCTGTATCACAAGCAAAGATCAGCAGAGCGAAACTGCATGCTGAATGACATTGCACTTGACAATGGGTGGGCGCTATGACTTCACAATGCCTGATGTCACTTCAAGACTTGCTTCAAGCAATGATGCTACAACTCTTAACATGCTGTATACATCTACACGATTAGAAGGCCCAAGCATTGAGGGCCTTGTCCACTTGTGATCGTGACTTGCCTTGTTGCTGCAGCTGATCAAACAATCCTCGACCAAGGCTACAGCTTGTGCCCTTGCTGCCCTGGCAGAAAGGCTAGATCAGCCTTTGAGGCTCCTGCTTGATTTCAATCTTCATCCTTTTGCAAGGAGACTGCTGACCGCAAACTGGAATGGTGAGCTGACTGCATTCTGCCTCCCCAACACTCTGACCACCTTCTGCTCTGGTCCGATCAAAACCCATAGCTTCATTTGGAATGTTGCCACCACCCACCAAAACAGACTGACCTGCTGTCACCAGATTTTGAGTGCTGGCCGCTACTTTGCAACCAAGTTTCCCTTGCTGCAGTGCAGATGGCATTGCATTGCAGTGGGCAGGGTCCTGTCTGATGTCTGAAGCACCGTCAGTGCGTGACCTGCTGCTGCACTTCCTCTTCTGCCTTGGACCTGCACCAGAACAGTAATGCTTTGCATCTTTATCATGTTTATATTTTGTAAGCATATGCTTGGGATCACAACACACATGCATGGGAACACAACACATGTTTACGACTATGTGAAGCAATGGAGCGACAGAATTACAAAGCATAATCACCATAGACGAACTTCTGAACATTGTGACGCAAAAAGTGGAGAGTCATACTTGATGCAGTGAATGTGCATAGCAGGGACATTAAATCATAAATTTAAATCAGCTTAAATCAGCTATGATGACACATAGTAGGTAAATCTTACTTTAGTGCAAGCAGTATCATGCAAACTACTTTGCAAACATCCTTGTGCAACAGTCTGTCACAAAAGTCAAAGACAGCTAACCTGCCAGCAGCAACTGCAGTTGCTGCCAAGCCCTGTCTATATGCATCTGCACATTTGGGTCCTTCTCTCTCCTCCTCTCATCCAGCACGCCTGCTAGATACGCCAAGCATGTTGCTGAACAGGCCGTCAAGCTAAGTGGTGCCGCAGAGGGCAACTGGAAGAAGCCCTGTGTTGGCTCTAGCCCCTGCACTTCTGGATCAGCAGGGATGCATGCACCTGCCTGACAGACCTGGCTTGTCTCATCACTGGAGGGAAATTTGACCAAGCCCTGGGGCACCGCCTGGCCCAGCCCTTGCAGCATCAACTGTGCTGGCTGGACAGGTGACCGTTCCTGTCCAGTTGCTGCTGCTATGGTGCACTGCACTGTTCCCTGCACAGGTTGCGTGCCCTGTGGTGTTTGAGATTTTGGCTGGTATGCTGGGCAGTAGCTCTCAATCTGTGGTGTCTGATACATTGGCTGGTACAATGGGCAGTAGCTCTCAATCTGTGGTGTCTGATATATTGGCTGGTACAATGGGCAGTAGCTCTCAATCTGAGCCACAGGTGCTTGCTGTGACAGGCCACAGCTACATGACAAGACAGTAGGTCTCTCAAGCAGTGCTGCGCTGTCGGTGCTGACGGTGATTTGCACAGGTGTGCTGGGGCTTGCTGTCACGGACCGTGCTGCAGCTGTTTGTAAGGCAGCTCTGTGCCTGCTGTTGATACTGCGCATGCTTGCCATGTGTGCAAGACGCCTGGATCATGGTACAGCCGTTGCTGCTGATGATGCATCACCCTGGCACTGACGTGGCGATGCATTGCCAGTCCTGCACCTGCCCTGCTCAGCAGAAGCAGGAACCTGTTTGGACCCTGCTGTGTTTGGCTTGTTCTGCATGCTTGCTAGGTTGTCTCCCGTCGAAGGTGGTGTGACGACAAACCCAGGCTCTGTTTGTGTTGTGGCGGTGTCTGTGGTGAGTGGTGCACTCTGGAGCGCACTTGCAGATTCAGCTTGAGCAGGGTCTGATGCAGCATTGTGTGTGGCATTGGAGGCACTGGACAGGGTGCTGTTTGTGCTGCCAGGTTGCTGTTGCTTGGGGTGCCGCTTGCTGATTGTTGACCACCTGTTCTTGGCTGCGTTGTCAGTCCTGCATGCCACAGGAAGTCGACTTTCATACCATGGACACATGATATCAACTAGTCAGACAAGTATTCCATTGACACATTCAGACCATGTCCTCAGTCTTTAGGAAATACAGTCACGCTGCACAGGGCTTGCGTTTGAATCCTCAGGTCAACAATGCCTTGCAGAGCATTGCAAAACGCACACAATGCATTCTGTAACAGAAATGAGAACCGGTTCAGCTCGCTCTGCTTGAGAGAGGCTGCTGTGTGATTGCTCAAATGTGCACTCAGAGTCTTGAGGGACACCAGGTATCAGAGGGTTGGGAGGAACTGACCTGCCACCAACCATTTTTGCAATCTCAATCCATATTGCCATGCTTTTCATGAGCCAGCAGCAGCAAAGCATCCTCCTGCGCAACACCAAAATGTGGTGTCATTGCCACTGCACTGGAGTGTTACCAATGCAGTGTTTCTAGACCCATGCATGTGTATCAAGATGTCTTCCATCATGTCAAATGCTTTAGGTATTTAAAGGCAGAGTCTGTTCTGTGTGTCAAGCTGCCTAGACAAAGCGCAATGTATGCAGCAGAAAGGTGCTGCTGCTTGCCCATCACAAGTCAAGCCGATGCCGGTATGATAAGGGAAGGCTGAAATATGGAAGGTGACAGAAAACTTCTGATCCGAAAAGGCCAAAGCACAAGGACGGCAGACCTCAGGGCTCCATGTGCCAGACACCTTCAGTTCAGCATCCTGCATGCTCTTCCACCTTCGCCGGCACTGCAGACAAGCATTTGTTTCTCAGCATTAGATGCATGTCACTTGCAGCCTAAATAGTCATCTGCCAGCCAGGCCTTTGCATGCTACCACCATGAGGGTGGACATACTTGCTTGCTTGTCCTTTTCTGCAGGATGTGGGCTATCCACACCCACTTCTTTGTCCCATGCAGGCCCACTAGATTTTCCAGCGTTGCATCCTCCTGCACCAGTCAGAACAGCCCTCGTATCAGGGATGTGATTAGGGCTTAGACTTTTGATAGCAAAGCTGCAGAAACGGAAAATATGCAGCTTTCGGTAGCCCTCGGAGACGCGCAGACAGAACTAGACGCTACCTCAGACGTCCAATGATCCTTCGAGGCTGTAGATCGGGCCAAACCACAGCCCTGCTCCCGCGCTTCGACGTCCATTACTGCCACAGCTCCTGTGTGTTGAAGTCAGATGTGTATCGCAACCCCTACTCAAGACTACACCGCTAATTTACCCGATGCCCGGATCTTTGCGGAGCACGGACCGCGTCTCTTTTTGTTGCTGCTGCTGCTGCTGCGTGTCAACGCCCGTGGATCACTTTGCCTTGACACGAGCTTCAAAGCAACCTGTGCAGCGCAAGGCAAGCAGGCGCTTCTCCAAATGATGCGTAACGCTTGCCTTAGCTCCGCTGCCCAACTTGGGCAGCTGCCTCCCTGCCCCCGTCCCAAGCCCTCTGATTGCACCTTTTCTTGCGCACCCACTCCTATTAAATGTGAAATGAGCGGGTGCTCATGTCAAAGAGTGTCAACAAGAGCGACGGACAAAAGAGTTTAACTACATATGCACTATGTATACGACAGATGACATATTACACTACTGTAGTGAGATTACTATGAAACGAGAGAAGTTGAAAGGGTTATTTGTGCCAGTAGGTACCCACAGGACATCTGTAATCAGAAACGAAATGGGAGGAAGCTAGCCAGATATGATGGGCCGGATTGTCAGCTGCGCTCATCTCCAAAATGTTGACATATCTCCTGTGCATGTACAGGTAGCAGGTCAAGCCAATGGCAGAAATGTTAGTCACACCTTTAGCATGTACAGTATATGTACATACATTAACTGTGATGATGCCGTTGGCCAGCGCATATGCGTGGTTGCTCAGTGCACCTTAAATAGATTAGTCAGCTCAAGCAACAAACCGGCACAAGTTGTTCTCGACACATCCAGACATTAGCTCACAATCTCTGATCGATTGCCAAGGTTGCGCCTCCTATGCGTAGGTATACGTACGTTCAATTCCAGTACAATCATTGCTGCACAGCATAGTAGCCAATGATGTCTTGGCTGACAGGGGAGAGGTCAAGCACTTGAGTGCTTGAAATGGCAAAATGAAGGTCATGAATGGTGTCAGATATAGCTACACCAGTCTCACTTTTCTTTACTGCTCAGAAGGTTGCTCACACCAACATGCCATATACACCAGGACACAAGCAACAAGCAATTATTGCAGCAATCAATGACACACATCCTGGAAGTGCTGACAGCATCAATTCAGTGCCAAGTACTCACACAGTCATATCCAGGTCTTGCAACCATGCATGTGACTGTGTGTGAGGGTATGTGCTCATTCTGTAGACCAACCCCAGAAGCAGTCTCTCACCCAAACAAAATCACTCCTGCAGCTCTGACCTAAACATTGCATTACCAGCTGTACTTGCATGACATGCATGCCACCAACCCAAAGCTGCTGTTCTATATTATACATCTTAGCGTGCAACAGCTAGGTCAAGCTCTTGCCAGCTTGTTGCTGTAGGGCGGACCCAGCATGGCTCAGCTGAGTTGGGTTGACGTTGAGGGTGCGAGTTGAAGATGAGCTGTCAGGCATTCGATGCCTGTACAGAAGTCTCCCGGCAAATGCTCCCGCCATCCACCCTCCAGAGCTCAGCATGAAGTCACTGCTGTGAGAGGTTTGGCGGGAAAAGCTCTTTGGAGACCCTGCATGCATACCAGTTGCAGCTGGCACGCCAGGATAAATCCACTGACTAATACTTTTCAGCACTTTCAGTGATATGGGCAGACACAGAGCTAGCTAAGCTGCTACTGTGCAATGCACTTGCCTCAAAGGTGATACCAATGCAGGATACTCCCAGCACTGTGATGCAGCTTGACTGCTTCACATGAGGTGCTGTCTGCAGTGTGTCACCTGTGCTTGAGGCGCGACCACTTCTGCGGCCCATCTCATGGTCTTCATGAATGCTCTGCAAGGGTGACCGCACTCTATGAGAGGGCATCTGCTGTCCGCCTGCCCTGCCCTTGCTCCCATCCAGCCCTGTTTGGACCCCAAACCCTGGACCATTTCTGCCATCTGACACATTACCACCTGGCACCGGATCTTGAGGTCCTGCCATCACTAATATGCTGATACCATCTGGGGCAGTTCCAGCGGGAGCTTGGCGTGCGCCAGATGAGGACTGTTGGTACTGCTTGTTGCTCCAAGACCCCCATGGCTGGGATTCAGACAGGGACTGCTGCTGGCCATGTGGCCCAGCGCCAGCTGGCAATGGCATGACTGATGCCTGTCTCTGCATCTCTTCATCTTCTGCTTCTGTCACTTGGCGCTCAATCTCTGAGTATTTGACACCTGGCATTGGGTGTGTGCTTGATTTGTGTGCTTCAAAGCCCTCACGGCCTCTGTCAAATGCTTTTGAAGGCTGGCTCTGAGCTTGAACCAGCCCCTTCAGACCATTCCCTGGTGCAGCATGACCATGTGGCCCTACTTGGTAATGCCCATATCCTGTCTGTGCATACCCATACAGCCCTGCTGAGGCCTCGCCATGCAGCCCTGACAGGGCACTCTCAGGCGGCCCTGATGGATCATCATCAGAAGCAAAGGTGCCAATGCTTAGCCTTGCAAGCGAATGTGCTTCTTGCCTTTGTTGGGCATGTCCAATGGCTGTGAGGGGCTCACTATCAAGGTCCCCTAACACGTACTGTGTGGCTGTCTCTGCAGTTGTGCGTCGCTTGTGAGGCGTGCTGATGGCTGCAACTGTATCAGCTGCTGCTTGTAACGCAGCCTTGCTGGCTTCTGCTTGCTGCCTGTAGCAAAACATAGAGCCCATTTCAACCTGTGCTGTTTTATTCACTCCGCATGTCTGCATGATATACTGTGCTGCCTTGGTACACTTTTGACTCTGGGTCACATTGTAATGTTGAGGCATTCACGAGTGATGAGGTAGGCAGGGTCTCATGTGCTAGGCCTGGTCAATCATACATACGTATGGTGCAGCAGTCCAGGCATTCACACAAGGATGCAAGGCACGGAAAGGCAAAGCAAGGAAACGCATGACAAAACAGGCAGCCTGCTTCAAACAACAGGCAGCTGTCCAGGAGTAAAACGTAGATTGTTGTAATAAAAAGACAGCATGCCTTTTGTCAGGGCCCATGGCATCAAGGTGGTGCTCCCATCGGCCCTTGAAGGCTTCCACCATGGCCAGCAGCATCTCTGGGTACACATGAGCCAGGGTCTGTATGTCCTTTAATGCGAGATGCCACACTGTGCATGATCCCAAGGCCCTGTGCATTTAAGTATGTCATGTTTTCATCTGTGCAGCATCCATCTTGCAAAAGCACCCCATATAGCTGCAAAGTGTTTTAAGCACTACATGCAGATGCGTGAATGACTGCTTTGGATTGTTTCCATAAGCACACACTCGATTGACGCTGAAAGATGTAGTCTTTCCTTCGCTGTTCTTTCCTTTCCATGAGCAGATGCACCTGTGCTCATGATGCCCTTGTGTTGCAGCGCAACTGCTGTTTTGCTTTATAGATGCCAAATACCGACAGTGTGATGCAAGCAGCACTTGTGAGAAGTGTGCAAAGGGAGCAACACTCCAATTGGTCAATTGCTTGCCCCCATATCCTTGCCACAATCACAAGCTGTATAATTGCATGGCATTTAAGTGCATTCAGATTGCACAGCATGTTTTGTCACTTCATGCTCTGCGTTTTATTCAGCTGCATCTGCACAGTCGCCGCACCAGCACGACAGCCCGCAATCTGCGTCGCTGCAGCATCAAGCCATGACTGCAGCATCATGTCATGACAAGTGTAGACCGCAGCATTGTGCTGTGACTGCAGCATAGGTCACTGCAAGCATTGCATCATTACTGCAGCATTGAGCCATTACTGCAGCAACAAGTCATTGCACAGCATCAGGTCATGATGAGCATCACATCATCACAGCAGCAGCAATTGGACCTGAAGGTGCAGGGCCTGATGGAGGCAGCAGGCAGCTGGTCCCTCAGTATGACAGCCTCTCCAATGACTGCCGGCGCTGGCAGCAGCTCTGCCTCCTTGGTGTGCCTCAATGCCAACACCTCCCCTACATTCACTCACTCATGCGTTAATCACATGTCTTCCCCTAGGGTCAGGTGCGTACAGCCCTGATTTTGTCCAAGACCACACCATGCAACCATACATTCAGTCATTCATTCATATGTTCGGTCATTCGTTCGGTCACTTATTTGTTCATTCATTCGCTCAGTCATTCAGTTAATTAAATTATTACTTTATTCATCCATCAGTCCGCCTGTCCAGTCATTCAACACATGTCTTTCCCTAGAGGTACGTAAAGCCCTGAGAAGCTCTCTGCATAAGTACCTACAGCAGACATGCCACACCACGCTGCAAACCACGACTTTTTGACAGGGCCCTGTCAAAAGATGCACAGAGCAGACCATCGACCTATGACAATGCCGCTGTACTGGTCCACACATGCTGGCACTCGAATGCATGCTACTGGAGTTTGGGCATGACATGTGTCACCGCCAGACCCTCCATGCTTTTGACACGTTCCAACTAAATTATGTGTATCAGGTGCTGCTGCATGCGCTCTGGTTCAGCATGATTTTGGAATAAAACAGACATGGAGGCTAGCATGCATGTGGAGAGGCAGTGCTTCCACAGTACCACAGCACCTCAACAGCAAAGGGAGCATACCTTCTTGCAGAATCCACATGCAGTCAGCATCATCACCTTCCTGACACAGGTCATGCCCTGGGGGAACCATCTGAGGGGTGAGCCTGGCAGCCAGCCGGGTCTTTGCTCCCTCTGGCAATTGACTGCATTTGGCCATCATGCATAACTCATGCTGCTGTATGTGGACACACACACACACACACACACACACACACACACACACACACACACACACACACACACACGCACGCACACACAGTCGGCAGCTGCTTGTATGTTACCGCTGCCTTCCCAGTGTCTGTTACTCCGTGAACACTGTGAGTTGACTCTACAATAGCACCAAGCATGCCGTGGGTGTGAACCTCATAGCTTGGGGTTCCAGAGAAACTTCTTGATGGTTAAAGCAGCCAGTTGCATGATGAAGCAGACAGAATGACCAATGCGACATTGCTTGCACGGATAAATGAATGAATGAATGAATGAATGAATGAATGAATGGATGGATGGATGGATGAATGAATGAATGAATGCTTGATTGAGTGAGTGAGTGAGGGAGTAAGTGAGTGAGTGAGGAGATCTTGTTTGAGTGGGTGCTGAGCATGCACAGGCGCCTGCTTGGTGACGAAGCTGATGTCCATGAGCCTCTGTGAACAAGTGTATGAACAACTCAACAGAGACAAAAAGCTACAGAAGCAATTTATATGAGAGGCAGAATGGCAGGGAAGCCTTGGGAAGGCATATTTCAGCTCAAGGGGCACTGCTTGATTCCCAGATTTGCATGGTTGGTGCAAAGCGCACTCATTTGCTCAGTGATGGTGGTAGGGGAATTGCCTGGTCTGGAGTCATCAGGACAATAATTCCAATGCTGATGATGATATGCTCGATGTATACATACAAATAAGCCTCTGCTACAACAATCACAGTTTGGTCGAGACACTTGCACTCAGTACAGCTACTGGCTAAGCCTGAAACTGCAACAACATCTCTGTTGCTGAGCACACTTCTTGGGCATGACAATCAACGACACATGCACCAAGCAGCAGACATGACACTCAGCACGCTTCTTGGGCATGACACACGCACCAAGCAGCAGACATGATACTGTACAGGAAGAAGACCACTGGAAGACCACCCACACATTTCTGTGCTGAATGAGCCTGTCTAGCTCCCTTAACGGAGTGCGTGCCAGACCCAAGAAGTCTTGGCAGCTGGCAAACCTTTAGGGGCTGGAGTAGTACCTGAAGAAGTCAGACTGCTCAAAGACTTCCTCCATGAGATACACCGCTACCTCTCCTCTGAGATGGGCCGGCAGCTCGTCAAAGAACTCAGCCTCCTTCCAATCTGCATGCCTCACCCACACTTCCGCGTAGTAATTCCTGCACGCAGTCAACAAAAGATTGTGTTATTTAAGCCCCAACAACAAAAAAATCTGTCAGTCTCAGTCTGTGGCTGATAAAGCACTTTGTGCCCTGCTTGATGAGGGTGTCATTGTTGCTTTTCTGCTCTAAGGGGTCCTTCCCAGGGAGAAGGCACCGGGGTGTCTTGCTTTTCACTGGTCATGGCTGATGTTACTTCTGCAAGTGAGATGACAGAGAAGAAGCAGAAACATGCTTGCTTGTGGACAGCAACGCCATGGAAGTTCCCTCCGGCTAGCCTTGCTTTGTTGAAGCATTCATTCATTCATTCATTCATTAGATTTTAAAGGTCGTTGGGGCCAACCATGACCATTGGACCAGTAGACTGAAAGTGTCAGACAAAGATACCCAAATGTTCTAAAGCACTTATGAAAACATTAATGTTCACAGCTGACGCACTCTAAGCTAAACTAAAGGGAGCATATAACAGAGTTGGTCAGACACACAAAGACTCTTCTTCTATCTCACAGTTTCTTTAAAAAAAACTTTTACGCCTTTCGGCGTTCCCGGGTGCAAGCCCGCAGCAACCCTGGTACCGGAGACCGGGGTGGCCGCTGCGCAGCATATATATAGTTTCCAGGCAAAGCCTGTACCTACTTGATCCGCCGTCAGCTCATATACCAAGTTCCGAAAAACTTGGAATCGAACTGCCGTCCGACGCTTGAGAGGCAGTCGCTTAAACCACAGGCTAGGTGGTCCTGTGGGGGGTCACAGCTTCTTTATCTAATCATCTTGAGCCGTATAAAGTCAGGTGGACCTCACAGCGATTGGATAGTGATGCTGCTGTGAAGACTGCCTGAACTTGTTTCTGCATGAACTCAACAAAGAAGCTGCTGTGCAGCTGGCCAGATCTTCTTCTGGGTAATGTTGCTAATAACGCTGCTGTGCAAACTGCCTGATCATCTTCTGGTGAGCGCGACAGTGATGCTATTGTGACGCTTACCTGATCTTCTTCTGGGTGAACTTAGGCAGTCTGCGCATGCGCATCCATGTCTCCACATCCTCAAACTTCCTTCTGAACATCTGGGCCTGCCTGGCACGGGTGCTGGCATGCTGCACAATCTCTCCCAGGGATCCAATCAGGATGCCAAAGAAGACCACGCCTGCCAGCATCATCACTGTTGCCACACACTGCATCAAACCAGATGAAGTCAGCATAGGGACTACACAGCTTCTTGTGTGGGCCAAAATCTGGCTCATCAATGTTGAATGCATGCGGCACAATCTCCCCCAGGGATCCAATCAGGATACCGAAGAAGACCACGCCTGCCAACATCATCACTGTTGCCATACACTGCATCACATCAGCTGAAGTCAGCGTACAGACTACACTGCTGCTCACGTGGCGCACAGTTTCCCTAGTGACCCATCAGGACACCGAAGAAGACCACGCCTGCCAGCATCATCACTGTTGCCACACACTGCATCACACCAGATCAAGTCAGCATAGAGATTACACTGCTTCTTGCGTGGGACAAAATCTGGTAATCAATGTTGAACGCATGCTGCACAATGTCCTCTAGGGCCCCAATCAGGATGTCAAATTGGACCACACCTGCCAGCATCATCACTGTTGCCACACCCTGCACCACGCCAGCACGAGTCAGCATAGGAACTACACTGCTGCTCGTGTGGCACAGGGTCTGTCTGGCCAGTATTGCTGGCATGCTGCGCAACCTTTCCTGGACATGCAACTGAAACTCAAAGACAGGCGGCGCCTCATGACAACTGCAGCATGCAGTATTACAAAGCTCAAGCTGAGGACCTTGCTGGACGGTGTTTGCTGAGGAAGGCTTGAGGCACTATCTAAGGTGATATCAGCAAGCGCCACCACCATGCAGCCACTATAGGTGTAATGGACAATCATCATAATGGCACTAGCAGAAACATTCACACGACTGCAAGCTTGGGCACTAGCAGGAACATTCACGTGTCTGCAAGCTCCAGCAGTGGTACCGTGTTGCATGCAAGCCTTCAGATTCCAGCCACCTTTGCATGTTGTAACTTACAAGAGCTTTAAAAGCTGTTGCACAGCGTGGCTCTTCCATTGTAAAGTGTGCTGTGCATATTGCAAGAGCACAAACATTGTTGCACACCTTCTCTGCCCCACAGTAGAGAGAACATGTGCTGTGCATGTTGCCACAGCACAGCCGTCATTGCACAGCCTACATGCTCCACTACAGAGTGGCTGTGCATGTTGTAGGAGCACAAGCTTGTTGCAAAGCATACCTGCTCCACTGTAGAGTGTGCTGTGATGTCTCCATAGCCCACGGTGGTGAGCGTGGTCATTGCAAAGTACAGCGCCACCACCCACTGCCTGATGTCAGAGTCATCGGACAGATCCGCCCCGCCTGAAGCACACACAATGTCATGGTACAGAGTCTGCCGGTATGCACACACATCAGTACGCCATTGCTGGAACCAAGCATTGCCAGCAGCAGCAGAGCAGTTCTGAAGCACGCCTGTACCAGCAAGCCCTTGAAACAGGAGTGCTGTATTGAACTGGTCACTGTGTTGCGCCGAGATGCAAACTACTGTAGAGATGCAAAATACTGCGAAGGTGCGAATTACTGCAAAGGTGTGAATTACTGCAAAGGTGCGACTTACTGCACAGGTGCAAATTACTGCGCAGGTGCAAGCAGATCTGGTGACAAGGCTGTCACGCTGCGGGTTGCGGCATATATCTGTGCCAATACAAGCGAAAGCAAGGGGAAATCAGTGCCAGCATACTGTCTGTGTCCATTTGGGTTTGCTTCGCCATGCCAGCATTGAGGCTCAGCAAAGAGGTTTAGGGTTTATTCAGCCATACCTGGTCATCAGCATTGAGACTCAGTGGGGTTTGATTGACCATAGCTGGTCATCAGCATCGAGACTCAGTAGAGTTGCCTAGGCCATACCTGGTAGTTGGCAATCAGGCTCAGCAAGGAGGCTTAGGATTTCTTTAGGATTTGTTCAGCAAGAAAACTTAGGGTTTGTTCAGCTATACCTGGTAATCAGCATTGAGGCTCAGTAGGGAGGCTGTCAGCTGGGCGTATCTGTGAACAATGTGGTGCACCTTGACATCTGGCGTGAATGTTCCAATGTTGTAGTGCTTGATGCTGCTCAGCTGCAGATCAAACAGAGCCTGCAGAAGCAGCAAGGGAGATGCCGGCGAACCCCTGAAAGCTGAAAAGCAACACTTGGTGTCAAAAATGCAGCCTGAAGACGAGACTTCCATTATGATGTCTGCAGGCACATATCGGGCTCAAAGCTGACAAGTCCAGTCCTACAGCAGCAGAAGACGGCCTGGTGTTGTTGTGTTCCTATCATGCAGACAATAGGCCAGATGGGCTTATGGGAGAAGTGCTTGGGCAGAGGATAGCGATCAGGGCCTTTCAGCACCAATAACAATACAGCAAAGGCGCAGAAAACAGAGGAAGAAGAAGAGCCAGAAGAGGAGCAAGAGGAAGAGCTGACAGAGGAGGAAGGAAATGATGGGAAAGAGGAGGGAAAAGGGACCACGTGGAGGAAACAGACAAGTAGAAAGATGAGGGAGACAAAGAGAAGAAAGAGGAGGAAGCAGAAGAGCGGAAATAGAGGAAAGAAGAAGAGCAGAAAGAGGAGGAAGAAGAAGAGGGGAAAGAGGACACAAAAGAGCAGAAAGACGAAAAAGAACAGGGATGGACAAGACAGTCCAGGACTGCGATGAGGGAGCAGGTACCTTGAACCTGGGCCACAGAGTGAGATTGATCCTGTCCAAGTAGTCATCCAGGCAGGGAATGCGCCGCTTGTTCATGATCAGCTGGTGGTGGTAGTTGATGCGGATCATCACCAACAGACATAGGATGTCCCATGTCTCCTGCACAGACAACACATCGTCAGCCATGCACTAGGGAAGCTGTGCAGAAGCTAACACCCTCAACAAGCTTTGTGCCTGGTCTTCTGTTTAATGATGGATGAAATGATAGACTGATCAGCAACGAAGATGTGTACGTAGTAGTATGCATGGTATGCAAACCTAGTATGCACCTAGTGAGCAGGGCAGCACATCCCAGACAAGCTCAACAGCACAGCATAGTACGGCGCATTGCTTGATCATGTACTGTATTGCAGGCTTGCTGCCATTGCAAAGTCTACCACTGCCATGGCAAAGTCTACTACTGCCATGGCACAAGTCTACCACCGCCATGGTAAAGTCTACCACAGCCGCGGCATAGTCTACTACGGCCATGGCATGGTCCACCACTGGCAACCTCTTCCAGTGGCAAAATAGGAGCTTAATAGGATACAACAGCATAATTTGTTGAGCATGACAGCATAATTTGTCGAATAAGACAGCACAAGTTGTTGCATATGACCTACACGGCCAGAAGCAAATAACGACAGCTTGCAGAACGAGGACGAACAGCTCAGGACAGAATGGGACAGGACTGCAGGGCGCTATGTATGACATACTGACCGGAAGAGTTGCTGCTAGGGCGGATTCCACCACCTGCAGCGTGGGGGCAAAGAGCTCATGGAAGACTGCGGCCTCCTGGAAGAAGTCTGAGCAGAAGAGGTACTCTGATGTGGCCGTGTCCATCAGCAGCTTGTTCACACTCCGGAACAGCAGCTGCACATCAACAGCTCTCGTAAATACAGTCTTTCTTGTGATAGTTGGTAGTTACACAAAATGACTTTTGGCTGGTTCTGAAGAAATGTTTGGACTACTTTTGGGGAATTGCCCATTTCATAGTGTAAGTCAAAACCCAAAACACCTGGGGACTATTGCCAGGCGCTTGTAGTTCAGGGAAATGTTTTAGGACTTGTTAAGTGTGATGTGTCCTGCCAGATTGCTGCAAGTGCATTTGTTGCGGCTCTGGCTTGCAGGTGGGATCTGGCAATCTTTGGGCGCAGAGTCAAAGGGCTGCATGTTGAACAGCAACTCAGACACGGAGAGGCAAGTTCAGTACAACTCCTGTGTATAGTCAAACTGAAAGCTCTGGCACCGACACTGAGCTTAGCCAGGCGATTGAAGGACATGATCGAAGGACATGACGCACCCCCTCAAGGAGTACTGTCACTGTTATAGTTACTGTTGAGTAGTTCGACATACCATCCATATGCATGCATTTGTGCCTTCACTCATCCTGCAACTGTTAGCCAACAAGTAAGTGGGCATACAGCATCCACATTGATAAATTTGTGCCTTCCAGATTTGCATGCAAGAAAACGCAAGCAAGAAGAGGCATGACAATGGCTGTGTTGCATCCTGCCATCACAAGTGCAACATGAAACATGATGTCACATGGATCACATGTTGAATCAGCGTATGGCATACCTCAAAGGAGAACTTCTTGTTTTCAGACTCTGCAACATGGGGGATGGTGGCGGGCTGGTCCAGGTGGTGTAGGATGCTGCCTCTGTCCCCCACCACAAACACATCCTGCCTGTCCTGCCCTCCAGCTGCTGCCCTTTGGAAGAGGGCCATCATGCCAGTGGGGACCACATCTGCTGAGCCTATGACATCCGTCTGACTGGCCAGGTCCTCCTGCAACATGGAGGACCTACTTGAATGCCATGTCTGTCATATCTGAGAGCCCAGATTGAGTGTCATATTTGACAGCCCAAGGTGAATGTCATGTCTCATTGCTCAAGGTGAATGTCATGTCTGAGAGCCCAAAATGACTGTCATGTCTAAGAGCCCAAGGTGAATGTCATGTCTAAGAGCCCAAGACCTGCTTGCAGGGTGTGACCAGGTCATCATACCAATGGGGAGCATATCATGCTTGCCAAAGACTGCCAACCTAACACATCCTACCTTGCTGGCTCTACCTATAAGTGTTGAGCGTGAGGTCAGCATGGGCTGATAAGCTCTGCTTGATGTTGCGGGGCAACATGTGCAATGAAAGGGTGGCTTGCCCCAGAGCTGCAGCTGTGACAGTCAGGGCAGTCATGACACAAACAGTCAGACGCTGCTGTCCACATCACCCAGTGCTGTTGAGCGCGTGCAATCTTGTGGCATTGCAAATCAAGCCTCCCAGCAACCGTATGTGCATGCTGTTGGCCACATGCCTGGCCATAGTGCCAGTCACTGTCCATCAACTCCCTTTATGAGTCCCAAAGACAGGAAATGTAAATTGAGTGACAAATTGATCGACTGATCAATTGATTGATAAGTTGGTTGGTTGATTGATTGATAGATATCTTTTCCAGAATTTTTGTTGTTGTTTCAAATACATTATATGAGGAGGCTGTTGCTCACCTTGAGACGCTCAATAGCTGCCAGGTAGGCCCTGAAGTGCGACGACAGCACCCTGGACAAGGTGTCAATGTATGCTGTTCGCACCTCACCAAACACCTCTCCTCCATGCAGCCTCAAGAAGGTCACCAGGTACTTGTACTTCAGCAGCACGTTCTGTTGCAGGATCTGGATGTTAGTCTTGGGCTTGCGCAAGGCGTAGATCCTCTGCATGAGGTAGTCCCTGGACTTGGAGATGGCTTTGACTCTCAGCTTTTCCAGCTCGGGTGCTACGTCCTTGTATGCTGCAGAGTTCTGAGCTGCTTCATTCTTCTCAAGGAAGTTGAGCTTGCGATGGAGGCTCAGCAGGTGTTCATGGAAGGTTTCATCCACCTCTGTTTGGAGGATGCCATCAATGAGCGCAGGGGGAATGGCGACGCTCTCAATAAAGTTGCTGAGCTTTTGCTCTGTGCCTTTGCGGTTCTTGAGCTTGATGCTCATGGTCTGTGACTGCTCCTGCAGGGCTCTGATCTCTGTGCTGATGTTGCCCAGGTCTGCCTGGAACTTGCCCAGCATGTCTTCCATTGTGGCAAGAATGTTGTCACAACTGCTGATCTGCACCACAAGGAGTTCAATCAGCTGGAGCATGCGTGCACCATACAGGTGCGAAGCAGAATTACTGTATGGGGGTTGGTTGTGAAACATCATTCTACAATCTGATGTTTTGTGCTTTTGGTCAAGACCAAGATCAGTCAGCACCCAGAATGCCTGCTACACAGTTTAGTTGGCATGCATTTGCTTACAGTTGTGACACACCGCAGGCAGGACTTTCAGGAAGAATGCATGAGTGATGGAGTCAGGTGGAAATGCTGTCGAGACTTTGGGCGCACCTGATCATGCAGCTCAACAAGATTATCACTTTCTGTGATGTAGTCTTGTATGGACTCCAGTTCTGCCTGTCTGAGCTTTGTTTCATACTGCTGACCATACTCTTTAGGATCACAGCCCTGATCCAGGATTGCTTTCAGCACGTCATGATTGGCAAAGTGCTCCAGCTGGTCCTCAACACCTGCCAAGCTGATCTGGGCAGTGGTAATATCCAGATCTCCTAGGTCCAGGTCTGCTCCTGCCTCCAGGTCAG
>JAABUP010000316.1_pt1 | contig 109354 bp, 152 predicted proteins | sample 5559201 | NCBI WGS metagenome assembly JAABUP01 (sample SAMN10711887, study PRJNA513373) | rock metagenome | isolation source: Antarctica rocks | place: Antarctica
GGACACAAGCCAGTCTACAGAGTGTTCCGTCTGACAGCTCAGCTGTACATCTATCATGCAGACTTGTCTGCCTTTCTCCCTCTGGACGACATGCCAAGCAACATGCCACAGCAGATTTGGTCAGCTGCACAGGATCTTGCTGGCATTGACTCAGGCGTGTTCATCCGCCCATACTACGTTGCATAAACAGCCTCACACGCAAGCAACTGAACAGCTGCGCTAGCACTGCACAATAGGTCGACACAGAGGAAATAGCCTATCAACATCAAACCCATCTTGCTCAGCACTCATCTGTGTCATGGTGGTTTCACAAAACATTTGATATGCTGTCACCTTGCCGTCTGCTGCTGCAGGCATCCACCACCACAGCTAAAATTACTCCCACAAACCTGCATGGAGTCAATCCTGGGTTTGCCTATCACGTTGCATGATCACTGCATCACTTGCTCCACTTGTCATGCCTGCACATCATCCACTTCATACCATCTGCATCACACCTAGCATGCCATCAGAAGAAACCACAGTCAATGATGATCTTTCAAAATCACAAGCTGAAGCAAGATCATCCAAACTCACAGTCCACAAGTTTTCAGGTGCTGACTGGACCACCTTCAACCTGCCAACAAAGTGGCCAAGGCGTGACCGGTGTCTGCTATACGGCCACAATGATCTGCAGCTGGCCAAGCCATACTTCTTCCCCATACTGCTGCAGACCCTGTCCTTTGTGATTTTCCTGATTCAGGTATCTTGATGCTCCTGATTTGCCACGGTCTTTCTTACATTACAACACACAACTTTGGGTCATGACAGCTATGTGCAATCCATTTATGTAATGCCATAAATGTGCGGTCTGTGTCGGCTCTGCTCTGTGTTGTTTTTATGCCTGTATGCATTATGCCCTCCAGGCCAGTGCAAGCACAGCTGCATGCAACAATACAAAGTTTGCAAGCTTTCAGCTCAGCTTGGCCGTGTCCCAAAGCTTGATGTTTATTTGCAGCCTGACTTGTCCATCATGTCACGATGTGCATGCATGGTCATGGCAGATTCCATGCAATCTTGATTCTGCATTGTGGTGCAGTATGCCGAGCTGGTGTATGCATGCTGGTACGGCAGGCAGGTCTTCACCGCGATAATGGTTGCCATCACCATTGCAGCATGCTTGCGAACAACTTTGCGCACATATGCCAATCGCAGAATGCTCATCAGGTGTAGTGTGCCTCTTGCTCAGCCGTTTGTCAAGCTAAACTGTGTCCCTGGCCTTGTATGCTTGGGCAGAGGGGCAGGTCATGCCTGTGTTCAGCACGGCAAAATCTGTTGCATGATTGTTGCTGCACTCAGACAGCTTGTATGACAGACCTCTTGCTTATAAGACTGGTGTGTAGCCACTAAAGTCTTGTATTGTACTGGTTCTTGCTGTGCTGTAAGCTCAGCCTAACCAAAGTCCCGGGTTGGCATCTGGTCCTCATTGCAAAATGTCTACCTTACATACATACGGCGCTGAAGCCACTGTAACAGTCTGATTTTGTCGACAGGGTCCTATATAGATGCACAATGGGAAGTAGCTGTAAGTGATACGCACTGTTCTGTATGCCAATTGCAGAGTCCTGGACCAGCAGTGTGTGGTGCCGTTTGTATGGGTGGGTCGCATCATGGCCTTGTCATCACGCCGGCTGGTGCCAGGAGATGTAGTTGTGGTGCAGCGCGGCAAAGCCACTTGCGACATGGTGCTTCTCAGAGGAGCTGGGCTTGTGGAAGAGTCTATGATGTCTGGAGAGGTAAGTGCTAGCCTTGTTGTATCAAGTAGCGTTCCAACAGACAGGGTGAAATTGCAGAGCAGAGCCGCCATGTAGCTCAGTGATGTGAGCTGTGGCCTGCACAGAGTTGCATGGAATGACTGTGAAGCCACTAGACATGTACAGGAGCAGCAAGCGTCACGATATTCCCAACACCTACAAGCTCTGTGGGACATGCTGTGCACATACTGCTGCTTGCTTGCTTCTGTTGCTTGCAAGATCTCACGCAATGTTGGCTCACATGGCATCTGCACGTCAGACAGGTCATGCTACCCTGTCAGCATGCATTTGACAGTGATGTTGAACACATGTGGTTTATCTACTACAGGCAGCTCAGGTGCGTAAGCACGCCTACAAAGCTGAAGACAGCGTTGCAGCTGCCAAGTACCACCCCGACACCCATCAGACCTGCACCATCTTCGCTGGCACAGTTGTGCATCAGGTACTAGCAAACACTTGATGCTCAATGAGCCATCCAAGCAGTCGAAATTCTAAGCTGCAGTCTACCAATGAATCACAGCTTTAGCAGGTCCTCCATTGCTTTCAACATGCCCATGCCAAACTGTCAATGCTTGCAAAGCCATGTCACAGGATGACATGACCTCGAAAGCCACCTCACTCATCCTGGCCACAAGTACTCCCTGCATGCAATGACTTTATATGCACCGTAGCCTGTTGCAGTATGCATCAACATTCACATGGCGTATGGACTGTTTTTGTGAGATATTGAGTGTGTATACAGGTTTGGAATGATGAGGATCCGGATGATGAGGTGTTGGCGATGGTGGTTCGCACTGGCTGCAACAGCACCATTGGCAACATGCTGAGGCATGCCATGCGCCCTGCCAACTTCCTCACATCCACTGATTCTCTCGTCACGGTAAGCACACTCCCCTCACCAAGCTCGTTGGTCTCCTGAATCAAAGCACTTGACAAAGAACAGCAATTTACTACACATACATCATTGAGCACAATTGGACTTGTAGCCAGGACATTTGGCCAACACTGCTATGAAATTGCCTGATGAGAGTCTGGTGTTGAAGCTGACATCTGCAGCAGAACAGCTGCAGGGCTGTGAGCTGATGCTAGATAAGTAGTGGCACATGTGCTTGCTTTGCAACTACAAGACGATGAACGCTTTGCCTGCAATGTCATTGCTGAAATGCAGCATGTGAGCACATTGCTTCAGCCGATCAGTCAGTCGTTCATTGTCACGACCAGCCATCAACCTGTGCTCTGCTGCACCACATTATGCATTTCAGCAAGCTAGCTCAAAAGTAGACAACGCTCTGTGTCTACCGTGCAGGACATTTTTGGCATCTACATCCTTGCCTTCATATTGAGCTTCCTCATGTACATCTCCACTGTCACTATGAAGGGCAAAGATGGCCGCCTCCAGAGCACTGCCTTCTTCAGATTCCTGAGCGCCATCGCCATGTCTATGCCAGCTGGCGTGCCAGCAGTCATGATCTTCTGTATAGTAGTAGCGCTGCAGCGGCTGAGGGGGCGAGGTATCACTGCGCTGTACCCTGGACAGCTGAAGATGGCAGCAAATGTGGACATCGCATGCTTTGACAAGACAGGCACTCTGACTGGCAGTGAGGTACGTGGCAGTGCCTGCCCAGACCATGCCTTGTGATTGTACTCAGGGCTCAGCAGTATACACTGCTGCTGGCTGTGCCCTACAGCATAGTCTGTATTGGATTGCCTTGGTGTCGCTGCGGCAAGAGGTCCTTTGCAGATGCCCATTAGACATCTTTGCGTTGCACTGGGGGGCATTCGTGCATGCAGACCATGCTGTGCTCAAGCGTATCTGCAGCAGGTGCACCAGCATGCACCTCTCCCTGTGCATTCACCTGCCAGGCCTCTGCAATGTCTGCTCAGTGTCTGCAAAGTTTCTTTTGAAACGCAAGTTTTGTTCTGCCACCTGACAATGACACATCATCAGCGTGTCCATGTGCACATGAGGGCGTGCACATGCCCTCAGCCCTTGTGAGCACACATCAGGGACCCACACAAGCAGCCTTTCCCTTAGCATGTATCCAAAATTATAACCCTGAGTACCGCTCTCAAGAATGGAATGAGTCAAATCTACAGGAAGAACAGAGCAATTCCATGATGGTGCTGCAGGAAGGGTTCTTTGGAATGCTGCCTGTCAGTAAAGCCAAGTTTGGGACCCTGCAGAAGTTTGGCATGGGCTGGAGCAGGAATCTGAAGTACGCTGGGGCTACCTGCAATGGCCTTGTCATGAAGGGCAAGAACTGTGTCATTGGCGACGCTTTAGAGAAGCAGCTCTTCCATGCTGTGGAAGCTCAGTATGTGGTGAGCAGGAGCTGGCTTGATTTGCCTGTTGCATGTTCTCCCCATGTCCCAGCTGTTGGTGACAGGCCATCACTCATTTATGCCTATATCACATGCCTTTCTCAATGGTCAGATGTACAGCTGCAAGGAGGTGAACTGTCAAATTCTGCTTGGTGGCATGCAGCCAGTGTTGCGTGCGCACAAGTATACAGTCCAAGGATGTGCCTGATGCGCTGGTGCACAGCTTGCCATCGTGCATTGATATGCAGTCCCTCCCACAGCAGCAGCTGCTTCACTGCTCACTCTGCTCAGTCAAGCTTGCCCTGCTGGCTTGACACTACAGAAGAAGCGCTAAAAACATGAGTGCACACCGGCTTATCTGCAGGAGCATAACGCAGTGGTGCTGCCCCACAAAGCATCACGCCTTCAGGAGGTATCCTACCTCATCAAGGTGGAGATCATCAAGCGCTTTGAGTTCACATCTCAGGCCATGAAGAGCGGGACAGTCATTGTGCCTGAAGATGCCCCAGACGACACTGCCTTGCTGCTGGTCAAAGGGGCGCCTAGTGTCATCAAGCACATGGCTAGGCCAGGCAGTGTCCCTGACAACTTTGATAGGGTAAACCACCTGCTGGCTGTACTGTGAACTGATATGTTGCAATGTGCCGTGCCGTGCTGTGCTGTGCTGTACCGTGCTGTGCTATGCTGTGCTGTGCTGTGCTCTTCTGTGCCATGCAGAGGTATACGTGCTTGAATGTAAGCTGTGTGTTGATGTGCAATGAGCAGCTACATCGCATTTGAATGTGTGGTGCATCCAGCGCTGCACAAGTGTACTATCTACTGTTTTCTGTCCATGTGTGGCTCTGACACACCCATTGCTTACTCAGCGATGCAGTTGGAGTTATGCTTGTGATATGCATCAACCAGCAAGATTTACACTGACTGATGCTTGTATGCTAGTGATGGCATCATACTGCACACAGGTTGTGGACGACTGGACAAGCCGCAGCTTCCGCCTGTTGGCGTTGGCAGCTGGCACCATCAAACACTTCAGCAGGCTGAATGTCAGCAGCTTGACTCTGCAGCAAGCCGAGGCAGCTGTGTCGCACATGTCGCTGGTTGGAGTGATGGTGGTCACAAACCAGCTTCGTCCAGATTCCAGGGACACCATTGCAGAGCTGCAGGATAAGTGAGTTACATGTACCATGCTGTCATGCGCCATACAACAAGTCTCTTGCCTGGCCAAAATTGGCAGCTGTCTATTGGCAGCTGTCTATTGGCAGCCCTGCTATATGAATGATGCAGCAGGCTCTGGATTGGTCTTGCTTGGGCAGCAATTTGGACCGTGTACCACTGACTAGCAGCGTTGCCCATGACATTGCCTGAGTGCTACTCACGGGCTGTAGAGCAGCTTGGCAGATACAAATACATGACTGACATAGCTGTCTCTGTTGCAGTGGGGGCATCAGGACCATGATGATCACTGGTGACTACCACCAGACTGCGGTGGCAGTTGCTTGGGGCGTTGGGATGGTGCCTGCTGGGGGAGTTGTGCACATCATAGACAAGCAGCCTAGCGCCGCCGTCCTTTCGCCACCCTCATCACCTGTCAACATCTCGTCTGCAAAGTCGCTGCTGCCTCGTGCGTGGGACATCTCCGACGCTTTGTTCACTCGAGGACCAGTTGCCCGGTCTCGTCTGCGGCCCAACACACCTGAGGCAGATCTGGATCCTGTCAACGTCAGCCGTGATGTCCTGCTGGCTGCACCGCTGCTGCCAGCACAGCAGCAGACTGACCGAGGCAGTCTATTGGAGCAAGCAGTGCAGCATCAGATGGATCAAGTTCTCAGCGAGAAGCCCCTGCGGTCCACGCTCAAGATCACCAGCTCCCTGGACTCGCAGTCTGCCTCTCCCCTTGACCTGGCTTTGGAGTCGGAAGGATCCCACCACTTCCGTCTTCAATGTGATGGACTGCGGTTCCTGCTTGGGACTGGAGATGTTCGACAGGATGGCGAAGCATTGCGAGCCCTGACGAGCATAGCAGAAGGTCAAGCTCAGTGTGCAGTCACTGGTGCTGCGTTTGAGCATCTGCTGCAGCAGGAGGACCTGTCAGTACTTGAGGCGGTCTTGCAGAATGCAGTGGTGTTTGCACGCATGCGGCCACACCAAAAGGCTCAAGTGCTGAGCCTGCTGGGTGCGGGTGGCTTGCACCAGGTGTTCCAAGGCCGGCATCGCCACATACCGGTATGCTCCTGCTGGACAGTGCTATAGGCTAAGCCCTGTCACAAACGGCTGTCAGACTTGTGACAGAGCCGTGAACATGTCAGGCATGTCAGGCAAGCACCCAAACATGCCATGCTGACCTCTGCAACTTACATTTTGTCCTGCACAATGGTCAATAATCTAGCACAGGCTGCACAGGTATGTTCCGCAACAATGTTCAACAGCTTGCTCATGCAATAGAAGGTTTGCCCTTCAAGCTATCCATTTGCATGACAACAACAACAAACAAGGGCAGAGAGCAATCACCTCAGGGCAGTGTGCCCTGAGCAGCAAGCATTCTTGATGTGGTCTCACAGGGGCAGCAGCAGACCGTCCTGTTCTGTGGGGACGGCCTGAATGACTTAGCAGCTCTGGGGACAGCTGAGGTGGGGATGGCCGTAGGACCCATCGATGCCATGGCAGCAGCACCCTTCTCCACCAAGCGCTCATCTATCGCAGGTTGCCCAGTCAAACAACTGCCTCTATCTCCTGGCCAGTCTCTCCTGCTCATGTTGAATTGTCCACGCCCATATGGACATCTGACATTGCAGAACTTGTTGGAATGTGCTGCCCCTGCCATCTCAATGGGTGCAATTAAACCCGTCAAGCCGTTGTGACAGAGCAGCTTTCCTTTGCAGAGCTGGCCAAAGCATCCAGGCGCATGCCTTGTCAAGCCAGTGCCTGTCGTGTTGACACATGTTGTTGCAAGGTTACTTATGCTCCATACAGTGAGTTGCACAACATCAAGCACAACCGTTTGTTGCTGCAATCACCCCGCAATACAGTCACACATGACAAATCTTGACTTGGTTCCAGTTTGCGACAGGCACCGTGACATTGATCAAGGAGGCGCGCTCATCACATGTCAAGATGTTGGCCCTTATCAAGGTAGCTTTTCTGCAAGCTTGCAACCTTTCTGCAAGCTTTTTAGCATCAGTCGCTAGAGCCAGCCTGTCCACCACAATGTGCTGCTGGTGCCAGCTTTTGCATGTTTCATTGACTGTATTCATGTTTCATGGATGGCATGCCAAACATCTGTGCTCCATGGCAGCTACTGTGGTTACAACCATCAAGAAGGGAAACTACAGTAGTAACATTTAGTCAAGTCAGGGAACTATTGTAAAGTAGCCAGGAGAATCTGAGGTGGAGTCATACTGGGAGAGCATAGGCTGCTCTGACATACAAGCGGTGCAGTCACGGCATTTGCGTGATCAAAAACCATGTTAGGGCTTTTCAGTTGAACCCAAAAAAACAAGGTTTGTGAACAGCACTAAATTGATGGGGCTTGTTGCTGTGCAGTACATGATTATCTACCAACTGGTTCAGCAACTGGCAATCAATGTGGTGTTTTTCACAGATGCAGTGTCCATATCAGAGTTACAGGTACATCACAAGCACACAACCGCTGGGCATGCATGTTGCCTATGAACCATGTTGGTCCAACACATTTACAAGTGAATGACAAACATATAATCCTACAGTATAAGCTGTCAAATGTCTTCTGCTCAAACATGTGATCTGTCATGATGCTCACACACACATAGTGTCACTGCAGAGCTCGCAAATCTGCTTCCAATGTGCTTTGGCTGGCTTCTGCAACCCCTGTACATGCTTTCAGCTTTCCTGACATCCTTTCATTGCTGGTGCTCACCTGGTGTCAACCCTTCACAGCCCTCCTAGTTGCATCCCTCCACTTGCCCACAACATCGAGCCTTGCTGTGCAGCTGGGCATGATAGATCTGCAAGCAATGACCTGGGCCTTTGCAGCTGCCCTGACCCCCACCAACCCCCGTCTGACCCCCACCAAACCCACCATGAAACTGTGCTCCAAAAGGATCTTAGTGCCCACCATGGAAGTGATTGTGCTGGCCTGCATCACTCAGGCTGCCTGTATGGTGCTGCTGAAGGCCCAGGACTGGTACCACGGCGCCAGCACCTCTGGCCATCAGGTATGCTGCTGCCAAAAATGATTTGCCCATGCTGTTGACACCATCACAGCACTCTGTTCAGGCATGCTGCTTTCAACATGCCCTTTGAGGTGGTAGTGCAGAGCTGGGCTTTTTTAGGCTTTTCACAGTGTGGAGTCATCATACGCATGCAGGACACACCGTGCAAGAATCAGCTATCAATTGCTCCCTTGCTGACTTGCATTTGCCGCACAACAAAGCTCATGAGCAAATGCCGACACACGCCTCTGGTATTGCTGCAGAGCTCTGTGATCAGCGTGGCTTGGTCTGTAGCAAATTATGTCCTGCAAGGGCAGATCATGGGCTTCAAAGTAGACACATGGCCCCACACCTTGGGCCCCAGCAGCAACTACGCCATGGTCATCGTCTCAGTGCTGGTTGTCATCTTTGCCCACATCTTTGTGGTTGCCAGCTTCCTCTTCACCGCCAAGCCACTGTCACTGTACCACTTTCCCAGTCAGTTCAAATACAAGTTCTACGGCATCCTGTTGGCTGCGGCTGGAGTCTTCGTAGCCCAGAGGAGTGTGCGGCAGGTGGCTAGGAGGGCTCAACAGCAGAGATATGAGGCCCTTCTGCGTGGTAACAGCGCCGGCAGACAGCTGTCTAGCTCCAGAAACAGCCTGGGCAGTGCTGAAAGGATGCTTCCAAATTCATACACGCTAGGCATGCAGCAGCTAGGCAGCAAGCTGCGGTGGCTGAGTTTCAGAGCACCCAAGGTTCATCCACTCACACCTGAAATGTCTATTGCTATAGCCTCTGTCAGTGGCCAGTCAAAGACAGTGAAGTCGTATCCTCCTGCAAAAGCAAGCCCCAAATCTTCTCAGCGGAGTACAGCTGAGAGGGTCTGAGCTGTTGGTAAAAACAAGCTGGTAGTAGTAGTAAGTATTGCTTTTTGGTACAGACAACTAAGGCATTTGGCGCATATCAGCATCATTATGTTGAACGCCATGTGCAAACAATTTTCTTGCACAGTTGTTTGCAAACTAGTATGCTCAACAGTATCTGCTGTGGAGCACAGAGATTACTGACAGAGTCCAGCTTAAAATTCGTTCACTTGCATGCTAGAATTTTATTTTTTAGCGTCTGGTAGTGCTTCACTGAAAGGCAGAACATGATTCAGCACCCTCTTATACATGGTTTCCTCCCTTATACAAAGAACATTGTTGTAGTAACTAGACGCCACCTTGATGTTGTACGTCGTAGGATGTTTATAAATCCGGTCTGCCATAAGCCAGATTGGTGTAAAGTGGTGAGTGGCATCAGGTTCTCTTAGGGTCCCTCTGGCCTTGCATAATGGCCTTGCACGGGTCAATGAAACTTAGCAGCCATAATGGCAGTGCACGCATTTTACTGCAAATGCATGATGGCATATGCTTGCACAAACAAGTTGGTGGAATTTTCATCATATGATCAATTTTCATCACATGACCATGCATGGTTGACGCTTGGTCCTTAAGGCTGCCGACAACAGTGTTTAAAGACTGCTCAGGACCCTTCAACTTACTGCGTTTGAAGAGGAGCGTCGAATCTGGACGCGCTGATGTGGGCAGAAAGCCATGGCACAACCACACCAGCACAGGAGTGGTCCAGCTGGAAAAAAAGCCATTGCATGATCAGAGCGGCATGGGAGTGGTCGTGCTGTACTCATCATTTCATTGATATCCTTGCTGTCCCCAAATTGGCAATCGAAGAGTAAGAAGCTTACATAAAAACTATTGAAGTAGCCATCATACACAACTGAAATTGTCTGTACGGAACTATTCCAGCTCACCTGCTGCTGAAAAGGCGCAAACACATCATAGTCATGCATTGCTGTTGAGGCTCTAGGATAAGCAGAAAGTAATAGTTGACTGGTCATGCTGACTACAGATACCTACACCTAAAAACCTTGTCGAAATGGCACCATATATGTGCACTAGTCTGCTGATTTGCTTCAACAAAACCAAAGACTCTACACGACACATGCGCTCATGAATGCTCTAGATGATAAGCCATTGGCTGGTGGCGCCAGGACTTCCCAGCTGTCATGCACAGGGTCATACTTTTCCAGCGTCACTTTGTAGTCTGGGTTGCCATTTTCAGGGCTGAGCCCTCCCATTGCATAGAGGGCGCCCTGGCAGGCCACACCAGCAAAGTACGCACGTGTGTCTTTCATTGGAGCTATGGCTCGCCATCTGTCTGCTCTGGCATCATACACCTCTGCTTCTCTCTGCAGATTTCACAACCTGATCAACGCTGGTGGTCCTGATGAGACAACAGAAGTATCCACAGAAGCAACAATGGCAAGAGACATCAGACAGCATCTGCTGAAGCTGGAGGGCAACTTTGACAGCATGTCTGTGAGGTTGGCTTGCACACATACACAAATTTGACATCCTGTCAGAAGCTTGCCAGCAGGACAGAAGCTGTCAGGCTGCTTAGAAGCTGTCAGGCTGCTCAGAAGCTATCAAGCTGTTTAGAAGCTGTCAAGCTGCTTAGAAGCTGTCCAGCATCACACCACCTGGACCAGGAGCACGCATTCATGCGGAGGCAAACACAACTTTTGGCCTCACCAGGGGCTTGAGGGCTGCCCAGCCACCAACAGCATACAGCTTGTCATCCAGAACTGCACACGCATGGCTGCCACGGCTGCTCAGCATGTCTGCTATCTGCAGAGACACACGCTCAAAGCTGAAGTTGTTGGGACACATGCAGCTACGGTAATCTCCTTTGCATGATGTGAAACATGGAGCCATAAAGGCTACAATGACAATCAATCTAATGCTGACATCAAGACAGACTGAGGACCACTTTTCCTTCTCTGAAAGTCAAATTCCCAGCCCCAGCTGTTGCGATCACGGTGACAGTAATGACACTCAGTGGCATTAGGCAACACCACAGCAGGTGATGACGTACCGGGGACCATTTGCCTTCCCTGGGATCCATTCTCTCAGCAGTAGCTGTGTACATGGTAGCGTCAAAGCCACCGGTAACGTAGATGGCATTATGCAGCAAAGCACTTGCGGCAGCAAAGCGCTTAGTGTTGGTTGATGGGCCCCAGGTCCACCGGTTCTGACCAGCATGGAAGCACTCCGTGGAGTTGTGGAAGGTATGGGAGTTGCGGCCGCCAATGGCCCACAGCATGAAGCCTTGCATCGCTGTGCAAAGGCTACCACGGCCCATGTGCATGTCTGCCATCTGCAATGCACAGCAGGGAGGCTTATGAAAGTGGGTGTTGATGTGTCACAAGCTGTAAGTGGAGTTGGATGCTTGTAAAGAAGCTCATGAAGGTGTTGAGGTGCATGTCTGCCATCTGCAATGCGCAGCAGGAGAGCTACCCAGGTGCGTGTTACCTGTTACAGGTTCTAAACTGCAGGGCAAAAGAAGTACAACAGGGGTGGTGATGTGTCACAGGTCATACAGGGTGTAAGTGGAGTTGAAAGCTTGTCAAGAAGCTCAAGGAAGGTGATGTAGGTGTCCTGGTGCATGGCCAGGGTGCAAGAAAGCAGTCAGTTATTCAAGACAGGAATGCTTCAGGTTGATGTCTGCTTATTGCAACATTCAAGCCAACAGCTTTTGCAGTAGTGGTTGGCAATTAGAAGCAAAAGAGAACATGCAGCATGTGACACAAAGCAGACAGCCATTTGTTGATATGGATGAGGCTTTTCACTGTCCATATAGCCATGACTGAATCATCTCAGACCAAGGGCATACAAATATACCTAAGAGTAGTTTGACATATGAAAACAAACAAACAGGCTCCTGCTATGACCAAAAGAGTTTTCCCCAGATTCAGGACAATTTGAAACAGACCCTTCCAAGCAACAATGCTCCCTGCTACTCACCTGTTCCCATTGAGCATCTTCATCATCCAAAGCTAGCCGCAGCGTGGAGCTGAACCAGTCAATGCCATTCCCACCACCCATATAGAACAGCCTTTGCCCAATGGTTGCCGCTGAGCCATAGGCGCACTCCTTGGGTAGTGATGTGGCTGGCGTGCAGGTGAGAGTGGAAGGCGTGAAGATGTCGACTGTGTTGAGCCACATGGACTGTCGATTCTCGGTACCGCCGCCTACCAGATAGATGTGTTGACCCTGTGCAAAACACAGCAGTCACTGTTGTCGTTCAGTCAGTGCAAGCCCTCCATGTCCACAGACTGCCTGAGCAACAAACAGCAGTCAGCACTGTCGTGAATCAACGCGTTCTCTTTGTGTCGATTCACGTATGATGTCATGTGCTGAGGGTAGAGTGCTGTTGCATGATGCAGTGTGCCATGGCTGACAGTGACACTGCAAGCATGTGCTGCACAGAGTTGCTAGCACATCTACATCCGAGAGTGGCTGTCTCTTACTCCTGCAAATGCCGCAAGCGGTGTGGGTTTTGTACAAAGGCCACGGCACTTTGTCCTGCTTTTCGACATTGCAAATATGGGAGCTGCTTGCCTGTTGAGAAGAGGAATGGTTGCTGGCAGCAGTAGCAGCCAGGTGTTGCATGCCAGAAGAACTTGGCGGGGTTGTGCCCAGCATGTGTACGTCTTCTACGTCTGGTCCAGAACCCTGCTGACTGCCCTGTGTTTCCTCTTCTTCATTCTGAGCCAGGTCAGATGCCCGGTGGCTCCCAGCCATCTGCACATCTTCCTCACCTGGCTGCATGGCATGAGCTTCTTCTTCGGCTGTTGCCAAGCTAGATTCCAGCTGGGGCCTAGCCACCCGTTCATCTTCTTGACGTAGGTGCTGCTGCAGCTGCGGTGCTGCTTCCTCTGGTGTGTCCTCTCTCAATATCCTGTGCCCATGCATGTTCTGGTCTGTTCGGCTTCTCTTGGCCCCTTGGTCTTCTTCACTTGACTGTGTCCTAGGCGGTTCCTGCACTTCAGCCCTTTGATCCTGCTGGCTGGTGGAAGGTGCGTCTGAGGCAGCATTAGGTTCTGCCTGCGGCTGTTGCTTAGCCCCAGCTGTGGGATCAAAGACGGCAGCTGTGGGCTGCAACGCCCTTGCCGTAAGCCAGGCACTGGGAATTGGCAGCAGAGCTGGCTTGGCGCCGTTTGAAGTAACAGCTGCAGCAGCTTTGGGCTTCTCAAATCCAGGAGGAGGCAACTCCATCTTTTGGCGCACCGCCACTGCTGCTTTAGCGCCACCATCAGCTTGCTGAATCAGCTGTTGAGTAAGATCACCTGGAAGAGCCTGGCCACTGCTGGTGGAGGTATCCTGGACTCTGAATGCAGGCACTGGCTGATTGACAGCTGAGTCTGGAGTGATATTGCTTGCTCCTGTGCCTTTTTGAGCCCTGGCAGCACGCAGCTCTGAGCTGCCAGTGGAGCTTGAGGGGGAGGGCCGCCTGCTGGGGTGGGCCCCTGGCTGAGCCTGTGCATATGCAATGTAGTAGCTGGAGATGCTGTTTCATGTATGTTTATTTCACATGTACATTTTGATGTGACTCATGGCTACGTACAGGTAGCCTAGCTCCAGCAGTGCAATCACTAGAGCATGCCTAATACGCTTCACAGGTTAGCAAATGTCTGTTGACACCTTGAGAAGGCCAAACGCCATCATGTGCGGAAAGGCAAGGCTAGCTGTGCAAACGGAGACTTGCAACTGCCAGTTTGGGTCACTCCACACAGAGCACAAGAGGAAACAATGGGGAGAGAGAGGGGGGGGGGGGGCAAATAAAGAAACAAGGGGGGAGTACCAGGGTGGGTGAACCAGGCCCAGGGGGTGCAGGGGAGTCCTGTCTTGCAGGAGCCTGAGTGGCAGGCTGGCTGGTCTTGGCTGCTGGTGCCTACAATGCATTAAATGGTGAGTCATCCCTCAGCACACTGACATGCACGCTCAGACACTGATCTGCCATTGTTTGTTCATACCAACATTCCACATATCCAAGCATAGGTACAGATTCCGCAATGCACAACTGAGTAGTGTCAGAGCTTGAGCGGGCCTTACTGAACACTGGAATGGCACACAATGCATTGCGTTGCTGATTGCGGACGGGTTGCAGTCTAAGACTGGTTGTGCCACTGTGCTAACCTGGTACAGGCGCTTAGTAGCTGACTTGCTGAACATGTCACACAGCTTGCGTGCCTCATCAGCAGTGAGTTGGTAATTGAACTGCCTGTCTGTGAAGAAGGCGCCCTGAATAGCTTGCTTGAAATCTCTGCATCGCACACCTGCTTGGACTGACACGCAAGAATGCAGGCACAATGTGACGCCCAGAGAACACGAGATGGGCATGCCTGCTGCATGCATCACGAACACTGGGTTTGAATGCGCTGACGCTTGCACATCTGACCATGCATGGGGAACACATTTGACTGATCGCAGGTTTTGATGTGACACTTGGTGGGTTCAACAGGGTAATAATAACAGGGTAATGCAAAGCCAGTAAGTGACAGTACTCAATGCAATAGGCAGCTAGTGGTGGCAGAACATTTGGCTGGAGGAGGCAGTGCACCTGTCAACAATGGGCCGGCACTTTTCAAAAGGCTCAACCTTGACCTGGGCTGGGTATCTGGTAAAAGAGGTATGGGAGATGCTGGTCCAGCCTGAAAGCCAAGTCAGGGATGGTGAAGTCTCGAATGCAACACTCATGACTCTGTAGGATGTGTCTTCATGACACAAACCAACATCTAGAGGATGGCATGCACGGAACATGTGCCCCTTGCAGAGACATTGCAAGCCCTTGTTTGAACATGTAAGCATACAAAACGAAATCAATATGCATGCCTTGAGGGTTGATGTTCTGAGTGCCAGGAGTGATGGCTCTGAAAATGCCATGCATCATCTTGTCTGTGTAGTTGAACAGAAAGATTGGCATCCTGCAACAGCAAGGAAATTATTGTCTGTGACTCCAGCAGACCGAGCATCATGCATTGATGGTGCTCCTGAATGGCGCAGACAGTCAGGAAAGTAAGCCTGCTTGTATAGAATTTGCAAGATTGTGCAAGGTCTGCAGGGTAGGTTTATAATGCATACCCCTCTCTGACATGCTGTACCCAATTCCAGTTTGAGGCTGGTAGACCGAATACCAAGCCAGTGGTGCACTCTTTCAAAGTTTCAGCTGTAGCACCTGCACAGATACGGCGCAGGTTGTCACAAGCAAGGGTCCAGAGCAAACAAAGAATGCCTTCAGCATAGCTCTCGCCGCACCAAAGACAGCCCCTCCCAGCTGATTGCCCAGAAATCGGTCTTTGGCTGCTTGATTCAAGATATTCGGCGGATGCCGATAGCCTCCTCTGCCTCTTTGCATGTCTGCTGTGTCCTACACTTTTTACAAGACATCCAGTCTGTGAGGAGCAGCCGAGCTGCAACCTCCTGTCCCCGGAATCAGGGGCTTACAGGGTCGTAGCTTTCTATCAGGAACGTCGCGCGCTGACCGAAAGAAGATCGCACATTGCCTCGCATTCTGCTGCGCGGGCTAAAACTGCAAGCGCGGACAGAATATGCCACACAGCAATGCTCGCAGTTCGCCGGAAAATAGTTGGTCGTGCCGTCTTACGCAACCCCACACACAGATGCACTCAGCAGGCGTTTAAAGTCTACAGACGTGCTGAGGTTGCATAAACGCACAGACACAGTGACTGGGAATTCACAAGATCAGAGTAATGAAGAGTCTTGCAAGACATGATCTTGCTTGTGTTCCCAGCTGTGGGCCTTGACGCTCCGAGCTATAAGACACGATCTCATGCTGCTTTCACAGCTGTATTATCAAAACACAAACATGTATGGCTTGTATGGACTGGATCCTGCTCTTGCTCAGACAATTCCTTAGCGTAGATTGCGTCGCCTGCTCATGCTTGCCAAAAAGACATGTTTTAATAGATCACGCCCTGCATTTTTGGTACTATTTGGTCTTCAGGAAAGGTTATTCTTTGCTGAACTGAAACACTTTTGTGACATGTGCAGAGGGCAAGTTGTGCAAAATCATTGGTCAATATTTACTGGTAAATGCAATATGTCAGTCAAGACTGCTCATTTGTCAAAAGACGTGCTATCGCTGGGTCACAATACCGTTGCTTCGCAGCGCGGTCCATTCAGATCGACCAAAATGACACAACAAAGCAGTGTGTAAATGCCTTGCTGGTACGCTGCAAGCGAACTGTTTGGCGTCAGATCTGTGATCTGGTGCGGCTTCGCCACGGCTCAGCCCAAGCGTGCCATGAAGACAGAATGGCTGAATATGCTTCCTTTTTGGAGCCTGACGAGACCGCCTATGATTTGTTCGCAAGAATCGTCGTTGACCCCACGCGCACGGGAGTCCCTTTCTTGGATCAAGCAATCTTCTTGAGACCTGGACATGTTGTTGAGCTTGTGGGTCCAAGCGGTTGCGGAAAGTCCGAACTTCTGATTCAGGTACAACAGCATTGCATTTTCACGCTGGTGAGGCTAGCGGTTGAGTGGATAAAACACATGCAGGCTGCAGCCTCGTGCATCCTGCCAAAGGAGGTAAACGGCGTCCTGTATGGGGGTCGAGAAGGTACATGGCTGCGTTGTTCCACCGCGAAAATTGCTGTCAAGGGCATAGTCGACTTGCTGACGATTTTCAGCTTTGTCATACAGAAAACAGCCTCTTGCTAGACCTAGACAGCAAGTTTGACACCTTGCGCCTAATTCAGGTGCATGCATTATGATCCCTGACATATGCCACCTCAAAATTGTATCGCAGTGTTGGTCATTTGTTTGTGTAGGTGCTTGATGCCAAGATTCAGGCTGCTCAGCAAGCTCAGCAGAGGTGAGATGTTCAATCTCTGAAGTTGCAACTTACGTGTTACAGGCCAATTGCCTCCACGACACCATCTTACTGACACTCAGAGCAAGCTTTGTACTGCAGGCACGCACCTCAAGACAGTCATGTTCTTGAAGACTGTTTGCACAGATTTCATCTGGCAAGTCCTGCACCTCTGCTTGATTATGCGGCGTCACAAATGCGTCTATTGCCCTGTGTCGATGGGACCTCTTGTGAACACTTAGTGGATCCAGTGAGCTGTATTAACGCAGCACCTGCGGTAGAGCATTTAAATTTGGGACATGCAGTTGTGTCACACTGTGATTGGTTATTGGATGGTGTACTGCAGATGCAGTGCCACAGTAGCTTCCAGTTGCTGGCAGCGCTCAAGGTCATGAAGCCTGTGCTGACATCCCTACAGGTGCAAAACCTCTGCACAATTTGATGGACATGCATGCCTGTCACAAATTGCTTTTGACACAATTTTGTTGCCAAGTAACATTGCTGTGCCAATGCATGTGGCTGTCTGGTGCATGACATTATCTTTGAAATAGTAGAGGCTGTGTGTTATGGCTTTGCTGTACAGAACCAACTGGCTTGCCTGGGGGCGGCAAGTCTTTCTGGAGCCACCAGTCCTCCAGAGCATGCCATTTGCGGTGCATACATCTGCATTCTGAAGCACAATGCTAGCACACCCCTAGTGACCCTGGCATGCAGAGCAAAGGAGGGGTGAGTCTACTGCTGATAGACAATGTGGCAGCCTTCTACTGGCTGGACAAAGCCATCAGACCGGCAGCACCAGCTCCTGGTCAAAACAGACACAACATGTGGGTTTTGCAACTGGCAGTCTGCTGACACAGCAGTTGGAAGCCTTGACTTGCCTTGCTCATACACAGCTGCAGTTGCATGCTGCAATGTGCTGTTTGATCTGATGTGCTGTTGCACTGCTGTGCTAGAACTGGTATTAGTGTGACCAGCAGTCCATCATTTGAGCATGAGACTTTGCACCCAGAATGCATAGTCTAGCTAGCTGTGGCCTTCTGCTTGTGCCCTCAACTTGGTGCTTTGCACATTAGCTATTGTTGAGCAACGTGGAGATCATCTCCTAGACTGTTTCCAGCTTCTGGCTGATGGTTACGACGCTTTGTATGACATTGCTTTCTCATAATGAGTGGGCGCTTTGCCAGGCCAGAGACGACACTGACCCTTCACAGCGTCCATGCAGCCATAGCTGCTGAGCTGCAGGCCATCATGCAGCACCACAGGTAAGGGCTTGTTGCCCCGTCTGACAATATACGCTGCAGAGATACCCTACCACTTGATTGCCCACATCATCATGTGTGTCCTGCGCATGTGTGATGTTTGTCTGCCCTTCTTATCAACCTTTTGATACTGAGTGACAAGCTGACATGGCTTGCCCATGGTCATGCCGCCTCATCAGCTGGAAAGTGTAAAAATCATTACGATCATTATGAGCTGCTGCCATGAAACCGAGTTTGCCCTGGCATCATGTTGCAAGCAACACGACTTGACTGCAAGCCCTCATTGGTGATGGGGAGTCTCACTGCACATTTGAGTCATACTCTCTGATGCATGCTGTCACCCTTGTACCAATGTGGCAAATAAAACAACAAACCTTTGGCGTTGTGTTTGTGTTTGCTGACCAGTGCAATTCATGTTACAGATCAAAGTGTTTGCTGTATTCAGCAAGCCTGCATCACTGTCTACGTTGAATTATGTATTCCGTATAGGCCACAAATCCACTCTCTACATGAGATTGCTAACATGCGTGTGGTGATACAGGTTGGCTGTGCTAGTAACCAAGCATGCAGTCTTGTCTGCGTCTAACCAGGGAGCTGGGGGTGCAGTTTTGTGGACGCACCGAGAGTTTCTGCCCCAGATCTGGCATGTAAGCAAGCTGCCAGCTATGAGTGTGTCAACTTTTTGGGTAATGAGTGCTTGCTGTTAGGCTCTGCCTGGATTGTCAGGGAAGGATGCCATGCAATCTCTGCTCAAGATGGGCTTGATAATGTGCACTTGATAGTGTTGCTTGAAGCTGTGATAAACAAAGGACTGGCAATAATGATGATACCGCAAAATCAATATATGAACAGCAACTATATTTTTATTGCAACCTCGACCGCAATACTAAACTGTCTTTGACTTGCAACATGGCTGCAACCTTAGCAACCATCTGCTGTCAGTGTCAATAGAATGTGCAGAACCCTACAGGACAATGAGTTTAGTATCAGTGCAACTTGATGTGATGATGCTCATTTTCAATGTGTACTTGTTTCCATGTGTTCAGGATATGGTGACACACCGTATAATGTTGCGGTGTATACCAGGCCTTCCATACAGAGCTCGAATGCCAATGGGGCAGCAACAGCCATACCATTTTCAAGCCAAACTTCTGGTACTGCTCAAATTTCTGTTGTGAGCGCATGTCTTGTGCTGTGTCAGTGAGGTCAACCAATGCGAGTCAGACAATGTTGTTTCCTGGGAAGCCGTGAGTATGTTGCCATGCATGAAGGCTCCCGCCCTTGATGCTAGAAGACCCAAGCCTGAGGTGGTGTTGCTTAATGTTGCACATCATATGATGCATGTCAATGGCAATCATGCACCTGCATAGTCAGACTGGACACCTTGCCAGTTGAACTCTGCCTGCTGGCATTCTGCCTTGAGGTGATGTTGTCAGCTCAAACCTTTGTCTGCAGGATGATGGACATGCAAGTGTTTCAAACTTTATGATCACCAATGGCAGCATCGAGATGTGCCAAACCTAGTGGTCGCAACAATCGTTTGAGGCTGCCGTTTGAGTCCCGTGGATAACGCTGGATGAAGATCAATTGCTTTGCAGTGCACTCTGCCAAACTATCGCTCATAACATGCAGCAGGAACAATGCTATGGAATTCACACAAAGTTACATTGTGTATGTACAGTGCAAGCAGTCATTACATGCGCTACGCCCATTGACAGGCCTTTGATCCTGCCTCGCATCAGTCGTTACAGTCAAAAAACGTAAATGCTATATATAGTCACATCATACTTTGTCCAACATCCAACCAGGGACAGCTTGTGAAGTAGACGGCGACAGGGCAGCTGGCCGCCTTGCAGCGCTGGTTGCCTTGCTGGACAGCTGTGCTTGCAAACCTGACAGGCCACTGCTTTCCTGCGCAGCTGCCTCACTACCCTCCAGATCCTGCAAGAATGCAAAAATACATTAGCGCGACCATACCTAGTAGTTCCCACATTGGCAGGCAACAGGCTGGTCCGATCTGGGCGACAGGCAAGCCGACACCACCTGTGTAGCATTTGAACAGTGCAAGCCGCAGAACATGATCTGTTGCAGGAGTCAGCACATCCGAATCCTTGGACACAATGCTTTTTACGCAAGGATTGCAGTGAAGCATTCAGCTGCTTGTGCAGCAGCCTCAGCTCTCTTCATAAACACAAGACACATGAACCCATGGCTGTGACTGGTGACAGGATAGAAAGACACAGAAATGCGAGACCTTCTTCAACTGGCGTCTAGCACATGAGCCAAAGCACAAGAACCTGGTCAGGCACTGAAGACAACGGTGAACAGGTGAAAGGACGCGCCAGGAAGTGGCAGTATCACCTTCAGTTTTCTGCGTAGCAGCTCCAGTTCACTTCCAGCACTGCTGGCAGCACCAGCAGGGCGGCCAGCAGGAATGAGTGGGTCAGAGGGGAGTCCCCCACCACCCCCTTGGGTTGGGGTGCGGCCCATCAAGAGGTCACTTGTGGCTCTTGACTTGGTGCTTTTCAGACCTCGAGCCGACTCATCCTGCTGCCTAGCCAACTCAGCACTGAGCATGTCTGCTCGCTTCACCTCCTGAGTGAGCTGAGCCTGGAACAAAATACAACTGGAAATCAAAATCACAATCTGGTTTGAGCTGTTGCAAATGCATAAGGCTTTTGAGCATGTGCATGCTCCAGTACAGGCACATCAAAGTGATCAGGAGGCAGCATCTTTTCCTGTACATAGCATGAACCCTACATCAGCCTGCACTCTTGGATCCAACCAGTACAATAAGCCAGATAAACTCAAGTAAGGTACCAGATCAAGCAACCATAACACAGTGCATACAACAACCAGACATGATTCACAACAGCGACGGCGAATTCAGCATATTGCCATCACACACATGTGTAGGAATTGACGCATGCTACTCTGCACAGATACACAGAGTTTGTCACCTGCAAGTCAGCTGCAGTGGCCTGGGCCTTCTGGATGGTGGAGCGAGCCTCAGCATGTGCTGCTGCCAAGTGCTGCTCAGCCTGCTGCCTCACACCTTCCATGTCACCCTGCATATAGCTGTATACATATTGTACATGTACACAAGGCTGAAACCAGCGCCACAAGCACACAAATGCAAGGCTGGTCTCCCTAGAGCTGGCAACATGGCCTGCAAGAGACGGCTGTCATCTTGCTGTCTGACTGTATCCATGTGAGGCTGAGCCATGCTTTGCAATCAGATGCTTGCGTGCATGACATGCAATCGTTAGAGGTGCGACCAAATGCAAGCATTAGCATGTGCAGCTGCATGTGGTGCTTGACCTCTGCTGGTATGACCTCAGAGAAATGACCCATTCTTTGTTAGAAAGTGCAGCTGCATGTGTTGCTTGACCTCTGCTGGTATGACCTCAGAGATATGACCGATTATTTGTCGGTTAGTATATCAGCTTTGCACAACACATCTCGGGATAATGGTCTTTTCAACAAAGCTATGTTTTTCAACCTTCTCAGTGTCAAGATTCGGACCATGCTGCAGCTGTTCCTGGCAGTCTGTAGCCAGCAAACTGCTCCAGTCTCAGAATGCGCAACGTGCAAATCCTGTTTACCTCATACATGGCTTGGGCTTCCTCCAGCTGCTGCCTCATGCGCTCTGCTTCATCTTTCAGGGGCTCTACCACCTCGCCCCTGGCTGACTCAGCAACGGACCGACCCTCTGCCCTCACTCTCTCCAGTGCATTCTCATGCCTGTAATGCGTCAAAACCTTCATTCATTCATTCGTTCGTTCGTTCGTTCGTTCGTTCGTTCGTTCGTTCGTTCGTTCGTTCGTTCATTCAGTCATTCATTGCAAACACCTGTCTTCCCCTAGGGGCAGGTGCGTACAGTCAAGACCTTGCTGCACACGTATAACAGCATGACAGCAGCATCAGGCTGTGTTGAGTGCTGCAGTCGTCAGGATTGCTGTTTCACTTATCATTGTAAGGTTGGAGGTTTCAGACCATTGCTGAAGACTTACTATGTCTAGATAGACGTGCAAAAAACAAAAGACCAGGCCTGAATAATGTCCAAGCACATCCAAGGTCTTTTCTGTTCAGCTTCTGAGTTCAACATCTATAAACCAGGTGAGTTGTTTGTTTGACTGACATGTGGCGCGGGGCTGTTCACAGCAGGCATGATCAAAATTTGAGCTTTACAGCAGACCTGCAGGGGAAGCCTGCTCTGCCAGGCATCAATCAACAGCTTTTGAAGGTGCACAATCTGTGTACACACTTGTATAGCCGCACATATAGCCAATGCCATGCAGCAGCAACAGCAGTGTGCAACAAGAGCAGCTCTCACAACATTGAACAAGGCGTGACAGCTGACCTGATGCGCATGTCCTTGATGCCAGCCTTGGTGGTCAGGCACTTCTGCACCAGGTCATCGACCCTAGCCAACAGGGCAGAACCAAACAGGGCGCTGCCTTGCACTGCCCCTGTGCTGCCCCTCTTCTTGGAAGGAGATGCACTCAGAGCCCTCCCAGCAGACTCAGCTGAGTCTGAGTCCAGGGATGAGTCTGAGTCAGACATGGATACCTCGACTGGGTGCAGTATTCTGATGGCTGCAAGCTGTTCCACTTGACTGCGTATCTGCATGCCAACATCAATAGTTTGCAATCATCAACATCTTGTGTGACTCGCCTTGTGCTACTTGTTCGGACAAATAAGGCGCACAAAGGCAACCCTGCTCACCAATCTGCAGCGCTCCTTGCATAAACACGCCCTGACAAGATAGAGTCCGCTCAGAGGCAATACATAGTTATGCGTTGGTGGCCATGGCAACTGCCCAGCAACCTGCCGGGGCGAACGCACAGACACACTGTCTTTGCATCTTACCCTGACACATATTGCACTGCTAGCTCATGCTGCGGCAGCCTCACAAATGCAAACTACAACTTGTGGGCGGATGTCAGCAGTTACCTAGAATACGCAGAGAAGGATGTATACCTGGTCACGTAGCTCCTGTCTGGCAGACGCCTGAGCACCACCCTCAACAGTCAACCTCTGCTGCAGCTCCTGGCTCACTTCAAAGTCCTGTGCCAGCATGGCAATCAGGCCAGACTCCTCTTGCAGGTGCAGCTGCAGCTTGGATTCCAGCCCTTCCCGCTGCCTCTCTGCCTGCTCTAGGGCTTGCTGCAGCTGCTCTGATAGGGTCTGCAGCTGCGTCTGCGCCTTCTGCAGCTCTGCTTGTGTGCTCTCGCCCTGCAAGAAGCCTTCAAGGTTGACCAGTTGCAGTGTTTCTGGTGCCAGTGAACTGCCAGTCACAGGTACCATATGCCTCTTACAAGGTACCAATTGCAGATGTACTGCCAGTGACAAGTACCCACCATACTGTCAACGCTGCGGAGCAAGCTGGGTACTTAAATAAGCTGCATTGTCATTGCACCCAGCAGAAAATTATGTAGGATAGGACGTTTGGGATAGGTCGGGACGCTGATGAAAGTGCACAGGCTTATCGGGAAACATTGACAGACGCTATCTTTACACTTGCAGGAAACTTTAAGCAAGCGGCTTCCATATGGGACACATTTGTTGCTCAAATTCAGCAGCTGTCGCATTGCTACACCTGCATGGTGAAAGTAGAGGTGACAGCTCAGGCACTCAGCATACCTGCTCAGAGTGCTGCAGCCTGAGCTTGCGCTCTGCCTCCAGCTGTTGCTGATTGAAGGCAGACCGTTCAGCTTCTCCCTGCAGCCTACTTCTGCTGGACTCCACCTCACTCTGCAGCAAGTCATTCTGGGCTGCGAGGGCCATGACCTGCTGCTTCTGCTGGAACAGCTGCTGCTGCGCTGCCTCCATTTCTGTTGTCAGCTGCATGACACAAAGGACATGCTAGATTGGTGTATGCTTGCAGCGCCTCCACTTCTGCTGTCAGCTGCATAACACATGCAACATGCTAGATTGGTGTATGCTTGCAAGGCCTTACTTCTGTTGTCAGCTGCAGAACACAAGCGACATGCTGGATTGGTGTATGCTTGCAGCTACAGACAAGCAGTGATATTTAACACCAGGCTGAGGAAATGTGCTTCTGCTGGGCGTGCTCTTGCAGCGTGCCCAACAGGCACTCATTGGCTTGATGCATGCCCTAGCAAATGCATGCTTGCACAAGTGAGCATTTGCCACAGCTGGCTATGATGTGAAAGAAAACCCTAAAGGTGAAACCCTCCACCCATACCTGGCTGGAGTGGGCCTGCAGCTTGGCTACTGTCAGGGACTCGCTTTGGGCTTGGCCCTCCATCAGCAGGGCCTTCTGGCGCCAGGTGTACTGGGCTGACTCAAGTTGGTGAGTGCACTCAGAGCTGGCCAGAGCCACCTCACCCTGAATGTGAGTCCTGAGCAGTGTCTGCTGCTGCCTCAGCTCGGCCACTTGAGCCAGAGCCTGCATCACAGTATCAACATATATGTTTCTGTTGGTGAGGCAGTCAGACGTCATCATCCTGAACGCAGTAGAGAGTGTTGTCAGCTCTTGCTCCTGCTGCAGCTGAACACAATCACATGCTCAGACAAAGTATCTTGCACTGCACGCTGCTCATCCATGACATAGTCACAGCTCAGGGAAATCTGCTCAGAATGCTAAGAGCTATGAGATGGTCTGAGCCTCAGACAGAGTGAAGTACGCTTTACAAACTACATGTCGCTGCTTGATAATACTTTGAGTGCCTGAGTGGTACTACATTACGTATGACATGTCAGTATGGAGAATTACGCATGGAGTGACACTGGTGCGAGGCTTGCCTGCAGACCAAACTTGTTGAGCTTGCTTCTCATAGCTGACTGCTGCTCATCTTGTCGTCTTTGTGCGGAGTCCAGTTCAGACTTAAGATTCACCACGTCCACACTCAGCTGCACGCCAGCTTCCACCTCCTCGCTCAGTTTCCTGTTGGCTTCCTCCAAGGAGATCGCCTTGTCGCGGCTGCCTCGCAGCTCAGCCCTTGTGCTGGAGAGGGTGGCATCAAGCTGAGTGCTGAGCTGCTGAGCCTCTGCGAGTTGCTGCTCTAGGCGGTTGATCTTGGTGGTTTGGGCTTGCAGGCTCTGTTGATGAGCTGTGATCTCAGCATTCAATGCCTGCAGTGCCACATGGCAATTGATGAGCGCAACTGGTGTGGTATGTCTACAGACCAATTATCGGTGGAGTGCGCTGGCAGCTAGATGTGGTCTGCACAGATCTGTGTCGTATTTCCAGCAGGATATAGACTAAAGGTGGAAACACATGCAGAATAGCACCTGATGCAGAGTAAAGAGCATGGTGAGCTGTCATGCAGGTGTTGCCGTTCTGTGATGATAGGCATGCGTTGCTTACGTCATAAGCTTAAGATGCAGCTTTCCAAACAGGCCATCGACATGCTGACATCAACTTGAGCTCCTACATTGCTTGGCACAGCAAGATGACAGCCTTAACACAGCTGACATTATAGGCGCAGAGCAAACTTCACTTTGCTTCACGCCTATGATGCCAAACACCAGCTTGGCAATTTCCATTTTGGTTTGGACAGTGACCTGCACAGCCTGCTCGTGAGAAAGCCTGGCCTCCTTGAGCGCCCTTTGGTTGTCTGCTAGGGTTTGTTCCAGGGTCTGCTCATGCCCAGCTAGGGTCTCCTTCAGAGCCTTGTCATGCACTGTCTTGGCCTTCTTCATGTCAGCTTCCAGCTGAGCTGCCCTCTCCCTGTCTGCCGTCAGATCTGACACTCGCTGTGCTGACCTGTCAGCCTGCACTCATGAAGCACAGTCAATTTGTCACGAACCACATGCACCTGTGCTGACCTGTCAGCCTGCACTCGTGAAGCACAGCTGCTTTGTTGCAAACTACAATCACCTGTGCTTTCAAGCAAGGATGCAAGATAGCTTTGGGGTCCCTCACATCCCAGACAGTAAAGTACCAACTGGAAAGCATGCAATTGGGCAAAGCGTCAGTTGCATGTGCTGACCGTCTTTGGTGCAACGCTGCAGACGCAGCCCATCATTGAGCAGAATCTCTTCTTGGAGGATTGCATTGCGTTTTTCACTTTATAACTTAGCATGTAGTCTGATACGGCCTTGCGTCCTGTTTCAGATGGTTGGTGCAACAGCACATCAGACAAGCAGAAGGTAGTGATGGGGGACAAAGTGGAGCGAGCAGACCTCATGGGATGACTGGCACAGCGCCTCCTGGGTTTCCTTCAGCTGCTTCTCCACCCTGGAAAGCTGCCGCCCTGTCTCGTCACTCAGGTGCTCAGCTGAGTCACGAGCCACTTTCAGCTCCTCATAGTGAGCCTGCAGCAAGGAAACCCTGAACCCAACCCCAACAGCCGACATCCCTAAGTAGATCTTAGGGCATCGGTCTCAGCAGCTCAATGGCAACCATGTAGATTGCTTTGTGTTGTACACCTGACCTTGCACAACATGCCTATCGCTACCGACTTATATATCCCCTCAATCCAGGGACTGCTGACAGTCTCTACACAAGTGTCTGCACATCACTGAGCATGCCCATGCAAGCTTCCTCTGACCTGTATCTCGATTTGCTGGCTTGTGTGTAACGCACAAAGCACACATGCAAAAACAAGCTAATCACACAATGTCTTGCATGGCAGCCCACTATGAGCTTCATAACAGGCAAAAGAAGCATGCGTTTTGCAGACAGCGGTGTACATGGAATTGCAAATGCACACATTGCTCTCCGACGCTCCTGAGATCATCAAGGCAGTAAATGCTTTGGAACCTGATTCTGAATGACGCCTTCAACAGAGTGTGATGTGTACCTTCATGCGCAAGTACTCCCCATTGTGAGTGTCAAAGGTGCCTTGCACTTCATCTGCACGCAGCTGAGTCTTCTTCATCAGTGCTCGCACCTCCTCAATCTCTTGAGTCACCTTCTTTTGCTCAGCAGCATGAGTGTCTTGCAGCTGCAGCATTGTCACACAGAAATCCTTCAGGACTGTTTTGTGGGACTTTGAACGCGCAGTGCACAATGCAAGCAATGACATGCTCTGTTTGCAGAAAGCATAGCCTGTTTGCAGCCTGCAGCAAGGCTGCAATTACAGTTGCATTCTCATGCAAGGTACAACGAAGCCAAAGCCATGCCTTCAAGTTGTGTGTTTTCATGCAACAGGCACAGATGTGCACCAAGATGGCAGCCCAAATGGGACAAAAAATTGTGCTGCCACAAGGCACAGGAGGCACAGCAGGGGCATCCAGTGGGCAGAGATGGGTATGCAAAAGGCAATGCGTGAGTATCGAAAGGCAGGGTATGGTGCCACAAGGCACAGGAGGCACAGCAGGGGCATCCAGTGGGCAGAGATGAGTGTGCAAAAGCCAATGTGTGAATGTCGAAAGGCAGGGCAGGGCAGACCTGGCGGAGGTGGGCCTTGTGAGCATCAGCCAGGCTCTCCTGCACCTGATCCACCTTGTACTTGAAGTCGTGCTCCCCCTTCTCCATGCGCCTTGCAAACTCAGACTGCAGCCATGCAAGCACCTCAGCAAAAAGATCCCTCTCACCAAAAAGTTATGCGTCAAGGCACGGAGCATAGCTGGGCTTTCAAACTGCTGCGTTGATGTAGTCAGGCTGACAGACGCACGTACAGATGGATTGACAGCAAAACGACAGTTCTTCAGACATGTAGATGGATCAAGTGACAGACAACAGAGACAGGCAGACTGACAGACAGACAAGGGGCAAGACAGTGACCTGCAGGTCTGCTTCCCGGGCAGAGACCCTAGCATCACAGATGCGAGCATGATCCTTGCGTGAGATGAAGTCCTGAGGGTTAGTCGTCATCTCACTAATGCCGTACTGCTTCAGCTTGGCCTCCATCTCCCTCACCTGCATATGCAAGGGTCACTGTATGTAGTACAGGTACATCTACCTTGCAAGAAGGTAACAGTATGAGCTGAGTGCTTACTGTGTAGGGCTGATTTGCTTTGCAGCACAGTGTAGACCATTATGCTGGTGGCCAGGTCTGCATCCAGCATACTGAGACAGCATATGGTGTATTGGAGATTAAGGTCTATTAGGGGGTCTAGGGGTGTAGTGCTTTTGAGGGTGTCTAGGGGTCTAGTGCCTTTGAGGGTGTCTAGGGGTCTAGTACCTTTGAGGGTGTCTAGGGGTTCAGTGTCTTTTGGGGTGTCTAGGGGATGAGTGTCTTTTGGGGTGTCTAAGGGTTCAGTGCCTTTTGGGGTGTCTAGGGACTCAGGCCACATTGATACTGGCCTAATTGAGTGCAACAACTGAGCCCATTTGCTTGTATAGACACCCCACAGACCCAGATAGGACCTTGCGCATGTATGATCATCTGAGGTGCTGATCTGCAATAGCTCTTGAGACATCGTCGCAGACAACTGTATGAGCAGCTTGTGCACAGACCAGGGCCACTCATTGCTCAGGACCAAAGGAGGACCTCATGCAGAGAGCCACTCAGGACCTGACTCCAGAGGCAGACATGTGTTCCACGAATGATTAAACTGCCCAGATAGGACTCTCAACAAACAGCATGTTAGCATGCAAAGCTGTCAACAGCATTGCCTCGACTTTGTTGGGACGAGGCCAAGACGCCTGCAGCTCACACACTATACATTGATTGGCACAGTGTTACGTAGTGTCCCATGCCATGCTACATAGTCACCCACCTGCACAGGGATGTATGTGCCTGACCCTAGGAGAAGACACTGTAGGAGGGTCAATGCATAGAATGGATCTGCACCAAGCATACCTGGCTCTCGTACTCCAGCTGCTGCTCACGCAGTGCCACGCGCATACGTTCAGCCAGCTTGTTCTCAGCCTCTCGCTTGAAGACATCAGCATCGCCCTGCTTGCGCGCCAGCTCCTTCTCCAGCTGGCAGCACTGTGACTGCAGCTGCTCAATCTACAGCCCACAGGTGTAAATGAGCCTGGGTTTGTGTGCTAGCAAGACCTTAGAACTGGATAATGCTAGACCCCGGTGATTGCAGCAAAATTGTAACTGCTCCATGTGCAATGCAGAGGCCACACACTACTTGAGTATTGTAAAAGTAGTTGCACTGCTGCATGACATGTGAGGTGCATGCCACTTGGTAAAGCAGCTTGTCTAGTGTTTGTGTACAAAGTGTTTTTGGAACAGGTCATCCAAGCAAGCAGTGGGACCATCCTCATCAGCCTTGCACTGCATTTGTGCATCATACTCGTAAACAGGTGCTGATGCAATTGACACTGTGACCTCACTCGGGTGCTGACTCAAACAAAGGACTGTGAAAATGAGGCGGTTTACATGCATGTCTGACAAGCTGTGCTCATGCACCGCCCTACTGCCACAGAAAAGCACACATGTTTGCTGCAGGGTGACAGGGTTGATTGGTGCAGGAGGCACCTTGTGCTCAAAGGCAGTGGCCTGCTGCTCGCTCCTCTGAGCCAGCCCATTGAACTCCTTGCTTGCCTTGTCCAGCCTCGCCACCCTGCATCATGTCTATCTGGTCAACCATTGGCATCACTACTCTGCTGTTCCCCACGTACTCAGTCGCACAGAATACTTGGCTGCATCTCTCGGACGGGTGTTGCTGCCACTGCCAGACTGCTGCCTGTTGCAACTGCTACTGCTAGTGGTGCTGCAGCTACTGCTCTGTCTGGCTGCCTGCTGCCTGGGCTCTGCAGTCTTTATTGCCTTTTCCATGTTTGCAGACTAGTTTGCAGGCTGTGCATGCAGCTGCATAGCCTGCAGCCGTACTGCGTTGAGATGCATGGCTGAAGCAGACAGACAATGACAAGCATCCTGGCAATGGCCTTGGCATCAAGCTTGTGCTGCATACAATGGTAGTAGAGCTGGAGGGGTGTACTGGCTTGATGCAGGAATGAGGGTTCAGGATCTGCATCCATGGGGCTTACTTTTCATCAAGCTTGGGCTGCAGCTGCGCAGCTTTCCGCTCGGCCTGCTCCAGCCGCTTGCCCAGCTTCTTGCGCAGCTTCCTCTTGGAGTGCTGCTCCTCCTCTAGGAGAGCCAGCTGCTCATTCAGCTTCCTGGCCAGCTCCGCCCTCTCACTGCTTACCTAAGTAACAGCAAAACAGGTCATATACATGCTACATGTGATGCGACAGACTGCAGGTTTGTTACGCTGCATTACAGCTTGCAGCTGCAGAGGCAATGCATTGTCTCTGTTCTTCCAGCAAGCTGCAATTTTAGTCATGTGTGAGGCCTTGCATGCACAATCACACCAATGCAAGCATGATGTTAAGGCAGAGCCCACAATCCTGACATGCGTTCATTCACTCTCTGTTTGTTGTTTGCCAGTTGATGCAGATGCATAGTCTGGCCTGCGTACCATTTCCAGGTCTGAGACAGCTTCTTTGACGGCCATCTTGGCGGCCTCAGTGTCCCGCTCGGCGTTGCTCTTCAGCCTCTCCTCCTGGTGCAGCAGCAGCTCCACCTTCTCACCTAGAGCAATGTACTTGTCCCTGATGTCCTTGCGCTCTTGCTCTGACTCACCCAGCACGCTCTCAACTTCCTGAATGACACATCAAACCCTGTCAGCAACCCGGATGTCAGGCTGAAGCAGCCTGGCAGCTGCGCACACCTTCAGGTGACTATTTGCACCAGTTGCTCATTGCTTGCTCATGACTACACGCCTTGTCTACAGATCAGACAGGCGCAGTGCTGCGCCTACATGTTTGAGTAGAGATGTGGCAACATAATAGCTGTGAAATGCCATCTCAGGAAGTTTGCTTCAGGATCAGCCAATGATTTCTCACTTCTTTTCATGCTGTCCTAGTAGGCAGCATGAGCTAAGCGTAAGACCAGGTAAAGACATTGCGCCAAATACCCAGCTTAGTCTCAAGTGCTAGGTGTTGCATTGCAATGGCAGTTGTTGACAGCGCTTCAGCTCATAGCATTCCGATGATTGAAGCTTGCTGCACGCTGATGTGCTGTGATGCTGTGCAGAGATGCAGCAGGAGAGGGCAAAGCTGACCTGGAAGTCCGCCATCATCTGAGCTCGCTGCTTGCGCAGGTGGGCATTGCTGCGTTCCAGCCGCTGCAGCTTGGCTTCAGACACCTCCAGCTGGCTCCTGAAGGTGTCCACCTCCACATGGGCTACTGCCAGCTGCTCCCTTGTGCGCCCCTGAACCCCCAAGGAACATCAAACAGAAAGCCATCCATTGGTACTTCAGTTATGAACACCAAAACTAACAGCTGTCAAATGGCAGGCTTGGGAAAGTTTCAAAAGGCACCTGTCAGAGGGCATCGAGTGGCACGGGTCCAGGTACAGGCAGGAGGGAGTGCCATCAAAAAAGTGCAGTTATCAGTCCTGTTTTCTCAGAATTACAGCGACACCATTTGCTATGCCATTGCTGCTGTAAGATGCTAAGTTTCCTATGGACAACTATATTAGCAACGCAGGCTGTACTGCTTGATGTGGGCATGTCCCCTGCTGCACAATCTGAGCAGCCAACAGGGAAAGGCATTGCAAAGCTGGGACCACCTAGATCAGCACCGGGCGCCCTGGCTGGGCTCAAGCCCTGCCCAGGCGCTTCATCAGTCTCAAAACTTAGACAGCGGCTGAAGTGCATGGACAGCTGTCTAAGTCTACAGACCAATGAAGCGCCTTACGCTGGACAGGGAACTCAGCCAGTGCGCCCAGTGCTGACCAAGGTGGTCCCAGTACTGCAGGCCTGCAACACTAAGCCTCAGCCCTTCCATCTCAAGTGTGACACTCCAACCTTGGTGTGACATTCCAACCTTGTGCAGGTATGATGCTGGGTCTGTCGCAAGAGTAGTGCAGAAATTGATCACAGGGGAGAGGGCACTTTGTGTTTGAGAATGCAACCTAATCCAAATATGCTGCTGGGCTTACTGCCCGAGTAATGCATGACAGTGCTTACATGGTCAGAGGAGAGGGCGAGCTCCTTCTGGCCCCAGGCAGCATTGCGGTGGCTGGTGTCAGCCAGCTGCTTCTGTAGGCCCTTCTCCAGGCTCTGCACCTCACCTTGCTTCCGCTCTGCCAATGCCTTGTGGAAGTCCCTGCAACAGGGGTGAACCTAGTCAAGAGCCAAATCTTATGTTGTGACTGATGGCATGATGCATATCCAAGATGTATCAAGATGGTGTGATGCATGCTTGAGGTTTATTGAGATGAGGTTGGGCTTGAACAGCAGAAATGACTGTCAATGCAGGCACTGACTTTTCCCGGGTTCTGCATTGTTATCGCCTTGTGCATACACTTGAGTACAGACCACACAAGGGAGCAGCAAGCTGACCAGGCAGTTGAAATTGGCTGAGCATAGCTAGACCTCATCTGCAGCCTAAATAGAAAAGTTCACTGCTGCCGCACCTTTTATTGTGCAGAGCAGTGGCGCAGATAATCATGCATTAATGTGACTATGCTTTGCTATGCAGCACTATCCAAGACAGTGTGATGGACTACATTGTGACGCATGAATGTGCTGAAGCACATTTCAATTGAAGAATGCATCAGCAATAGGTATCAACTTTGCAGTTGCATGCACAGAGCCGGTGTTACCTTGACTGCTCCAGCTCTTCCATCTTGGCTTGCATTGACATCCTAGAGGTCGACATCTTGGCATGGGCTGAGGCCAGAGCCTTGTCAGAGTCCACTCTGGCAGCATGAGCATCAGAAGCCGCCTTCCTCTGCCTCTCCACCTCTCCCTTGAGATTGTCAACCTGTGTATACAGGTGACATGGTCATCCACGTTGCTACCATCAGCATATGTTTCAGGGTTATATACATCTGTGTGGCTACTCTTGCCCCTGTCTGCCTTGCTGGAAATGCTCTATTGAGCACCTTCGCGAAGGACCCAGTACAGAGAGCTAGAGGAATGAACTTGACCTTAGAGGAGGACATGTGCTGAATGACTGGGTGAATGAATGGCTTAGCATGCAGTCAGCACACCCTGGCGTTCCAATATATTGTTGTGCAGCACGCTACTGAAGCCATGCTTGGGTACAATCACCAGCAGGTGGTACTAGCTGCATACACAGCATGTCTGCAGGACTGTTTGCTCTTGTATGGTGACAGAAGAGGAATTTCTGGGTTACAAGGACACCCGTTCACATCTGGGCAGCCAGCAAATTAAGTGTGACTCAGAGGGCCAGATAAGACAGGATCCATTAAGATGATGAGGCCAATGAAGTTGTCAACCTGGATCTGTAGATGAGCTCGCTCTGCTGCAACATGCCCGGCTTTGTCTTTGGTCGTATGTTGCGCTGTTTGAGCTTTATATAGCTGCTGCTTCAAACTGTCCAGCTGATGCTGCAGAGCGTGCAGTGCTGAGTCTTTCTGAGCAAGCTGATCTGCATGGCGGCGTGCACTGACTTGCTGGTCTGCTGCCATGACATCACTCAGCAGCTCAGTTGTGCGTGCCTCAGCATGGGTTGCTGTGAGGGGACTGTGCTTGAGAGCTGCTAGGATCTCATCACTCTCCAAGTCTATGTTTGTGCGCAGCCTTTCAGCAAGCTGGTGCACTCTGTCCTGGTGACTGTCAGATAGCCGGGACTCCAGGCTGGCTCTCACATCACCAGGAATGTTTGACCTGGGACTGCTGAGGGAGCTGGCAAAACCAGTGTACCTTGGGGGCTGGACCAGAGGTGCTGAGTCCTGCAGGCTGGTGTTTCCTTGTGGCAAGTGACTTGCAGGGTTCCACTGCAGACACCAACAAACTGAGCAATATAAGTTCACGGCTCAACGGTTCGGCGCTGATTGTTGATGTCTGATAGGGACGACCGGTATTCAGAGCTTACCTGGCTGGCATAGTCGTACTGCTGTGCCATGAACACCCGGTGGAACCCTATTTCAAAGGTGCCTCTTTGTATTAGTACCAATGCACCAATCTAGCGGGGGTTGGTGAAGGGTCACCGACGCTGTTTGTGCAGTACTACGGCCCGAACTAGGCCTCACAGCATTTGACGAGGCGGCCGCGCGGCTTTTGCAGTACAGACATGTCAACTTTGACCATTTCGTGTCAATCAGAAGCTGTTCCCTGCAGGGTTTCCATCCAGACCAATCAGCTCCACCGTTTCCAGTCTCGAGCCACGTCCAGCTCGAGTGCGTTGGCAAATGCTGTACGACGCGCTCGTGAACGCTTGACATGAAGCTTGAGCTGGACCTGCGCTTCTTCTTCCGAAAGCAGGTATACTAAACTGACCATCTAAACGCCGTCACTGTAGGGCTTCAGACATTTGAGTCTTGCTATGTTCCAGTTGTCATGTGCATAGGCCAACGCAGTTTAGCTTGTGTGGAGATAAATCAACAGAAGCCTGCATCCACCTCAAGTTGACTGTTCCAAGTGTGTCTCCCAGCCAATTGACATTTCAGCTTGCCTGTAGATCTTCAGACTCTGAGCGTGCAAACTACCTTCACGGCATACTTGTAGCCAGCTTGATAGAGGGTGCTGTGCAGGAATCAAGCATGATAGGACACCACTGACCAACTGGCAGCCGTCATGGCACCTTGCAAACAAACAGATTTATCCTAATGATTGGGCGAACGGTTATGTAACGGTATGGTAACGTAATGGTATATCATCTTAGATCGATAGACTTACATGTTAAAGCTGAGGCAGCAAAGTTGAGGCTTTACCTACAGGTGTTAGTTGAACTGCACTTGCCGAAGGTCCAAATCCTGATCTACACAGGGTTTGTTAGATTATGCAGCAGTCCCAGTGTGACCATGCGCATGCAGCTGCAAATGCTTATAGAGTCAGCAACAAGAAATGCACGGGCCTCGCACAGATTGGGTCTTTGTGACACAAAAAGCAACAATGCCATCACCACCAGGCTGGCTGTCAGCAAGGCAGCAGGGTCTCGCTGGGCCTGTGCAATGACGCATAGTGTCTTTACAACCTCCAGCTTGCAGCCAACTACGGTCATTTCTTGCCCATGATGTAAATCACTCATCTCAACAAGGCATCATCAGGAGAGAAAACAATAACATAGCAGGCTGCTGCCCAGGCAGCTGCCTGCTGAAACGCCGGTCTGCCTGCAGGCCAAGAGCAAAGCTATAGATGGGCAGTTGCTGAAGTGAAGGCAAACCGTAATTGAGCAACGCAAGTGTACATCAGCGAAGCCCGCAGGCCAGATTTTGTTAAAGTGCTGCAGCTGCAGCAGCAAAGACTTGTCTAGTGAAGGAATGGCAGCAGCAAGAAAAATGCTCAGCATCAGATGATCACGCTACAGCATGTCAGTGACGCCAAATGTTGACGGCCAGATATGGCCAACAGGAACTTGCATCTTCATTTTCCGTTGTGATATTTTCTGTCATTCCTTTTGTTTGTTTTTTCTGTCCTTCCCTTTTTTTAGTCTTGTTATTAATGCTACAACAACCAGACACTGCCATGCAGTGTGCAATGCTGTCAGAGCAGATGGTGAGTGATGAAGAATGAGTGCTTGTTTGCCCGTGCTGTACCGCACACAATGGCAAACTCAGAATATGCAGTGAGAGCGATGCCACGATTATACAATCAGACCAGACAGTCCTCTCACCAAGGTCAGAAGCTCTGAGATCTGCGCTGCTTGCCAAAATCCCTAGGTGCAATGGGCATTTTTTACCACAGCCCTGCCTGCCCATAAGGTGCAGTACACTGTACCTTGTAGGCTCGTTCTATGTGCAAAGGAATGTGTCTCACTCTACATGCAATGTATCCTGCACGAGCACCAAAATTTTGGCATTTGCAAACTTGTGGATATGCACAATAACAACTGCTGAATTGCCAACCATTAGCAGTTAATGCAGCTTGAATCCACAGCATTTTCAATTTTGGTGCGCACTTTTTGTTTCATGATTGGGATAACAAGTGAGCATAGCTTCCTGCAAAGGATGCAATGAGTCTGCCATAAGTTTATTGGTAGGGGTGATGGCAGTAGCTGCAATCGGATAACTGCAATGTGAACGTACCCTAGCATGGAGCACCACTGACTGGCCTGCATCAAAGGCGGTAGGCATCTCGGGAGCCTCCTGCTGCAGCTGTCAAGATGGGCTCCAAGTAGTCTGCCAGCTGCTTCACTGTGATGGTGTCGCTGGTCAGCTCTTGGGGAACCTCAACCAACCGGCCTTGCTTAGCCAGCAGGTGGGCACTGAACACTGCACGCCCCGTCAACCTGCAGTGTATGCAAGCATGCTAGCAGAAAGAGTGAGAAATGTGTTGTCTTGAAGGAAGGGCGCACAGGCAAAGGCACAACACAAAGGCAAAGGCACAGTCTCTGGCTACAGAACAACGGCCGTACAGATAGCACACAGGAATGACCGGCCACATCTGGTGGCCTTCATTAACAAACACGCAGATGCAAGAGCTGGCATAATCAAGAGTAGTGCAATCAGTAAGGGTGGTGCATGACCTGCCAGGGATGTTTGTGATGTAGTCAGGGCTTGACAGCCTCAAGATGACTGGCTGAGCTTTGTTGTCTTGCGACTGAAGCACTGCAGCCGCCCAGTAGCTCTGAATGACAACCATGGCCTTGAATGGAAGCTGCAGCTGATTCAAAGCTGCGCACAGCTTACGAATGCGGACTAAAGGTGGTTTGCCAGGCGCAGGTCTGGGTCCCAGTCTGTGCAACTTCCCTTGCAGAATGAACCATGCTGATTGCTGCTGTTCAGGTGCACTTGGAGGAGGCAGCAGCCAGTCCAGAGCCTGGTACAGCTGGGTCAGCTGAACATCTGTGACCAGTGAAGGTGTTGACATCTCACCAGGACTGACAGACAAAGCAAGCATCTGATCTAGCATCAACGTAAACTGTGCCTGGCGCAAATGCCCTGTAACTGCTAGACTCCAAGCTGTGTTTGTGTATGCTTGTTGGGTACCCTGCCTGTTGGAGCTCAAGAGAAAGGATGCTAGACTGTCAGTGTCTGCTTGCTTGACAGGCACACTCAGCTCAGCACATGCAAGCAGAACATTGCTGACGTCTTGTGCCTTTGGCTGTTGGCCTGGCAAGCAGCACAGCGCCACCATCCTGACCACCATGCGCATGGCCAGCTCATCGGATGGAGCATGCTTCAGCTTACTCAGAGCCCACATTGTGATTGCAATGTTCTGAGCATCTGGGAGCTCAGCAACTTGGCGACTCTTGAGCAGTACACCAAAGCGCTGGCACAAAGCATCCAGCACCTCAACAGAAGGTGCAGCAGCTGGTATCGTGGCCAGGCTGTGTAATGCGTTTGCCACAGCTTGGCTGCCAAAGGTTGACATGTCTACAGTAGCCAAGCGCCCACAGATTGCCTTGACCAGTCTTCCCTGGCAAGGCTTTAGTTCAAGCTTGGCACATGCCACTAGTACATTTGCAAATTCCTGCCCAATTGCAGCATCTATGTCAGCCATGAACTTGTGCGCCAAGTTGTCTGTCATTCTTGGCACCAGGGCATCTGGATTCAGCCCCAACTTGGCTGATGACCACAAGAGGTTGGCAGCCTCCCTGGCTCTGACAGCTGGTAGCAGTGGCTGTAGCCGCCTGAGCATCCTGACAAGGAAGCTGCGCAGTTTCTGATGTGCTTGCTGCTCACCTCCCCGACCATTGTGGCTTGTTCTAGCTGCTATCCACACCTTTGCTGTGCCATGGACAATGGCATTGATGTGTATATAGTTCAGCTGCTTCTCAGTACAGCGACACATCTGATCCATGCAGCCGTAGTATGCTTCCATGACCTTGTCAGGACTGGAATGCCTGACAGACTGAGCAGCCAGCTGCCATTGCTCTTTGATGTAATGACTCATATGCTTTGCAGACTTGAAACTCATAGCTTCTGTTGCCTGCATGCCAAGAGCCTGCCAGTTTGTGGTGATTGTTCATCAACTACAGCAACAACTCTCAACATCATGCTCTGTCCTACCTGCTGTCTATCAGGCCTCTTTGGCATCATGCTGAGCTGCCCATGCTTCACAGCTGGACTGGCAGCAAGAATCCCAGATACCTGCATGATGGCAGGCAAGGGCTCATGCTGCTCCAGATGAAGAGAATACAAAGATGTCGCAAGCGTGCAATGCTCACCTGACTCGAGGTCTGCTGGGGTACTGCTTCAATAGCAGGAGCAGCGTTCTGTGAGTCCACCTTCCTTCCTTTCTGGGGCTCTGTAGCCCAAGTGCACAGCTGCTGTAGCCTGCAGCTCAAGTGATGCTTCTTTATACAAAGCCGCCAGACTACGGTTCGCGATGAAGTCAGGTTGTTTGCTATCCATCGTAAGTCATGCAGGACTCTTACCCCTTGAATGCTGCACATGCGTGCTTTGAGACTGGCTTTCCATGCAAGCAAGCAGTTGCCAGGTACAATCTTGACATCACGAAACTCGGCTGCTTATGCCCGTGATCGACACTGCAGTTTGAAACGCAACAAAGGGCATGTGAGCGCACATGCAAATATGACCTCAAAAAGCACAAGCGGCTCCGAAACCAGTTTTAAAGGAAGTATTTTCGTTATAGCGACGCTTGGTGTAACGACAATCGCGAAGCAACGGCCAATTTTCTGGGGACGGTCCTGCACTAGAAATCTGCCAGATATAACCGCAACGACGCCCGATGTGACGACAATGAAAATTGGCTTACTGCCCTAGGATTGTCGTTAACTCGGTGAGAGCACCACAGCAGATCTGGGCGGCAAGATCGCTGCGTACACCTAACAAAGCATACGTGATAATCTGATCATTTCATACACTTTGGTACGTTGAATGTATGGGAATTGGCCTGAGGATTCAGCTGAACGACTTCTGGTTATGGACAGATGTGTAAGTGGCATAAGGCAAAACGGCCCCCTTCCTTTGACCAATTGACTGCATATGTTGCCGAATGGCTTAGCAAGCCAGGTATCAAGACTACTCCAGTCACTGGCACACCAAAAGACTCTGCAAAGTGGGTCAGCAGCACATATAGCGTATCAAGACAGTCAAACAACAGCAAAGCATGGGTACGCACATCTCCAGGATGGAGAAGTTTTTCGTGGTATTGTTAGTTTTTTTCGCAATTTTCTACAGGCAAACAGAGGGTGTATGAGGTGCCACAGACCCAAGCAAGCATGTTGAACGTATTTCCAAATGATCTGACCTAAGATTGACTTCTTCATATCCATCTTTCTGTGTAACAATGGTGTTGCTGGTGTCATTGTATCAAGGTAGTGACATCTTGATGTAACAACAAGTTGTATGGGACAAGTGCAGTCGTTATATCGAGAAGATACTGTACATCATTACGTCTGTTATCATGAGGACAGCAGTCCTGAAGCTTGATCTCATGAGGCAGCTCCAGCAATCCTGTCAGAGTGAGGTCAAGCTTGCTGACAAACAAGTTTTGAGAGCATGCTAACCTTTAATATAGTGGTGACCACAAACACTATACACTAGCTGATTTGAGGTGTGTTGCAGCTGCTGCACCAGCTGCGTGTAACAGGGTACAATGAGCTAAGGGGCATCAAATGCGCAACGTGGGGTTTTACCCTACAACACTGCGCGTGTATTTGATGTGACCTCGATCTATGCGGGTATACCATATTCAGCATCTCCTCTGAATAATGCATATCCTCTTTACAACACTGACAGTGATCAAAGTCTGACGGCAGAATGCTGCTGGCATGGTTGTGAAACTGGTCGAAGACACCTTAGGCAAGGACGGCCCAGTAATCCAGGCCCTGGCAGAGCTGGCACAATATCTCTATGATCCAGGCATTATACCAAGCTCTGCAAATTAGCGTATTCTTGGGAACGTGTACCGGAGATCCAATCTATCAAGGCCCTAGGGAACTCAGAGCTGGACTGAACAACAACATATTCAAGGGCATGGCAGTAATACAAGTTTGTTGCTCACATTCACAACAAGCCTCTGGTACACATAATTTGCATACACATGTCAAAGGCCAGTCAATTTGCTTTCAGCAAACATGTCTAGACAGACAGATCTGATCACCCACTGTGTTGCAAGTGAAGCCAGCAACTGCACAAGCCATTGAACCTTCTGCACTGTACTGTTGACTGTGACTCAAGGTGACGCATGGCCACGGAAGCTCCAGTGAGCCACACATATAAGCAGAAGAGTACTCAGCGGCTCTTCATGACACCAAGGCTAGTGCCGCCAAGTAAGTTCAGACCAGGCTTGCTACATGCGGTTACCTGCATCATAGGCCGCAGTGATGAAGATCAATGTGCAACCTGTCAGTAGCCAATGCTGCTGCAGACACACACATAATCAGTATACATGACCTCACACCAACGTCACAACAGTCAGTGCTGGCCTTTTGCCCAGTCAGACAAGCTGTTGCAGCTAGCCTGGCATCGCAGCATTGCAGCAAGTTTGGGCCGCCACTGCAGCATGATTTTTATGCAAAATTCAAGGGGCAAAAGGCATGTGTTTCCTCACCGTGAAGCATCACTGTGGACGCAGCAAGGCGTGAGCATCACGGTTTGGCCTGTGTCAACTGCGGTAGGCATTCAAAGAGCCTCCTGCTGCAGCTATTAAGATGGGCTCCAGGTAATCTGCCAGCTGCTTCACCGTGATGCTGTCACTGGTCATCTTCTGGGGAACATTGACCAGCTGGCCTTGCTTAGCCATCAGGTGGGTGCTGAACACTGCACGCCCTGTCAACCTGCAGTGTATGCAAGGACGCTAGCAGAAGAAGTGAGAACTATGTTGTCCAGCAGGAAGGGCGCACGGGCAAAGGCAAAACACAGGCAAAGACACACAGTCTCTGGCTATAGGATAAAGGCGCGACCAACAGCACACAAGAATGACATGCCACTTGTGGTGGCATTTATTGACAGAGATATGCAGATGCAAATGCTGGCACAAACAACTTTGAGAAGAGTGGTGCAATCAGTAAGGGTGGCGCATGACCTGCCAGGTATGTTGGTGATGTAGTCAGGGCTGGACAGCCTTAAGATGACTGGCTAAGCTTTGTTGTCTTGCGACTGAAGCACTGCAGCCACCAAATAGCTCTGAATGACAACCGCGGCCGTAAAGGAAAGCTGCAGCTGATCCAGAGCTGCGTACAGCTTGCGAATGCCGTAGAAGGGTGGTGTCTCAGGCGCAGGTCTGGGTCCCAGTCTGTGCAACTTCCCTTGTAGGCAAGACCATGCAGATTGTTGTTGGGCAGGTGCAGTTGGATGAGGCTGCAGCCAGCCCAGAACCTGGTACAGTTGGGTCAGCTCAGCAAATTTGAGCATGGAAGACTGTGACAGCTCATGGTGATTGGCTGACAATGCAGCCAGCTGATCTAGCAACAGGGAGGCAAGAGCCCACAAGAAGTTGGCACAATTAAGTGCAGTAGGTCTCCAGGCAGCATTGCAATATGCTTGCTTGTCTACCACTGACCAATCTAGACTCAACAGCCCATCGACCAAGGCAGTGCTGACATGTCCTTCGACTTGGAGACGGAGTATAGCGCAAGCAAGCAAGGTGTTGCTCAGGCTTTGTGCATTTGGTGCTTGTCTTGGCAAAGCACAAAGAGCTGTAAGCCACTCCAGCAGCACCATCAGGCGGTGCATGCTTCATTTCTTCAGAGCCCACATCACATTCGCAGCTCCTTGTGCAGAAGGCCGCTTGAGTGCATCATGATGCTTGGTGAGCATGGCAAAACGCTCGCACACAGCATCTACTAAGCCCTCATCTGCAGGCTCATGGCCCAGGGAGGCAAGAGCCCACAAGAAGTTGGCACAATTAAGTGCAGTAGGCCGCTTGCTTTCATCATGACGCTTAGTGAGCATGACAAAACTGTTGCAGATAGCTTTTATGGAGCCCTTGTCTGCAGGTTCATAGCTCAGGGAGGCGAGAGCCCACACAAAATTGGAACAATCATGTGCATTTGGCTGGTGTCTGGCTTTGACCTTTGTCAGCTGCAGCAGTTCGACTACCAAGGCATCAGTCATGCCTGGCACAAAGGCATCAGGGTTGAGCCCAAGCTTTGCTGAAGACCATAAAATGTTGCTGACTGCTTGCGCTCCAACATCAGGCAGCATTGGCTCCAGCTGAAGAAGAATGCTGCAATAAAAATGCTTCAGCTCAAAGCCTGCCATGTTTGCACTGGGCTCAAAGCTGCTATCAGCTTGAGCTGATGTCCAGAGCTGCGCTGTAGCTGTGCTGATTGCACTGAGACTAATGTAATCCAGAAGGGGTCCAGCTGTGGAGCAGAGGTGCTCCATGGATGCATAAAAGCTCAGCAATGCTTGGTCTGGCTGATGACCTCTGACACCAGCCAACGCCATCCTCTGCTGTTCCTTGATATAAGTAGTGACTTCAACGCATATGTTGGATTCTGGAGCCCTGCACCGCAAGCGGCTCATGCTTGTTATGACTCACATTGTACCAAAATCGACATGTTGTAATTGAGCCATGCAACTGTGAAATGTCTTTGTGATTGTGTGTCACTTATCTGCAAGGCATCATTTTTTGCAACACTGCTGTGGTTTTGATATCACACGGGCGGCCTTTCATGTTTGCAATGCCTGGTGCTTGTGCACGAGGGCAACAAATGTTGAAGACAGCGGTCTGTAGCATCGTTTGTGTGTGCTCTTGACATCTGTGTTGAGCTGGTTCTCAGCTTCGAGAATGACTCACCTGTCTGGAGGCCTCCTGCAGACCTGCTTGTGCGGAAGCTGTTTTGTCATTGTGAGTACGCTTAGGGGCCATGTGATTGCCCTTGCAATCCCTTGTGTGGTCTTTGAATGTGGTATAGAACCCGATCTGCTGAGGCTGTTTCAGATGACCTTCACCGTGACCATGCTGCATTGACTTTTGCAGATACAATCAGCATTTCCAAAACAGGAAGAGATTTTTCACGCTGCAGCATTTACGCAACACTGAGACACCGACAATGATACAGCCTAGCCTATCTGCTGACTGCCAGGCCAGTCTGGCTTCATGCTGCGCTGCACATATTTAACAGCTAGACTTGCAGCAGCAGGTTTTCCAACTACCTGCATGACGGCAGTTGCCATACAGGTTCAAACATGTTTGATGCCAAATTATACGGCGAACAACCAGTCGTCACCTGTCGTGAAGTCTGCTGGGAAGGCTGTTAACAGCAGGCGTAGTGTTCTGTGAGTCCACTTTGCTTCCTTCTGAAGGCTCTGCTGCCCAAGTGCACAGCTGCTGCAGCCTGCAGTTCAGCACAAGCTTCTGGTGTCAGAAGTCATCTGACTGTGGTTCGGCGATCATGTGAAGATGATTGCTGTCCGTCGCATCTTATGCAAGGTTCTCACCCCGTCAGCGCTGCACCTACGTGCTGCATTGGCCTCCCAGTGCGGCAAGCGGTCTTACGAGCAGTGACCAGGAACAGTCGGGACATTATGAGACTCGGCTGCTCAATGTAAGTGTTGAACACTGGCTTGTGAGATCTCGGTGAGCAGACTGTGAACGCAGAGGTTCGAGTGGCTGAGAAACCAGCATTTTCACTGGGAGGGAGAGAGGTACATGCACAGCCTGTGACTGACAACTTGCCGATAGCTGAAAGAACACCTGTAGGCAGCTGTGTTGTTTAGAGTAACTTTTTTGTGGTGTCCCTTATACTCTACAAAGCCTATAAACCATTCTAAAAAAGGGGGTTTATATGGTCTTGGTGAGAAACAAAGATCAAAGCAGAATTTTGATCAGCTGCAGCTGCCTACATGAAAAGAAATGCAAATAGAGCAAGCCTTCACATAGGTACATCCTTTGCAGCAACACCGCAGTTGCAGCAAGATTGTGCTCAATAATTCAGTACATAGACACTTCAGCATGACAGAGGAAAGATGGTGCTTGCATGTCATTACAGCCAATGCTACTCTGTTGTTCAGCCAAAATCGCAAAGTGCCATAGCACATCAAGACACGTGCACTTGCAATACATTTGCAGCCAGGGTTTTGCTGCCATCTCGGAAAGCATGTCTTTCATTGCTCTTTAATGTGACTGCACAGGGCAATGGAGTGCTTCGTGTGCTCTTTGATGACCTCCTGCACAAAAGATATGCACAAAGGTGTTGCATTGCAATTTTGCCCGGTACAGCACATGCTTCACCAACATGATCCAGGGACTGCACTCATCACAAGCTCACATAAAAGTGTTAACTGCAAGCTACCAGGCTGGCTGTGCTAGCATAGAAAACTCCTCAAAGAGCTTAAGATGTACATACCTGGGGTCATCAAAATGTGTAAGTGAACCTCTGCCCTGATTTTTGAACACCATGTGCAAGGTACCCACATGCAGCAAGCATTTTGTGCAGACTTGGTCATTCTCATTAAACTTCCAGGCAGAAGAAGGGCATACCTTGACACTGCAAGTCAGCGTCTGCCCATCCTTCACAATGATGTCTCCATTGATGACTGACAGGTCCACCGGCCCCAAGCCTGGTGTGCAGAACAACAGTGCAGCGACAGGGTCATGCTGAGCTCCTGAGAAAGAGATGCCGTCTGTCCTCCAAGCCACAAAGTCTGCTGCCATGCCAGGTGCTATTATGCCAATATCATCTCTACCCAGAACCTTGGCACCGCCCTGAGTGCCCACCTTCAGAGCTTCCCTTGCTGGCATCCCTGAAAGGCAGTCACACCATGAAACAGCAAAGCTGCACAGAGAAGAGTTTGGGATTTTGCAGCAAGTGCAGCAATGAACGCAGCATCTTTGGTGTAAGAGTCCAGCATCAGTTTTGTCTCAGTATAGCACGAGCTTGATTCAGTACAACACGAGGTCACAAACACAGGCCAATTGCAGATACAATAATGATAGTGTAATGTAATGCGCATTGTTAGTAATACGCGGTGATATAGTGTAACAAGAATGCACGTATGATTATTAATACTGATCTGCAACCGCATGGCTTGCAACCAGGCACACTAGCACTGTATTACTGCCAAGAAGCACGAAGGTCAAGCGCAAGAACAGTGATGAGCTTGCTTTCTCCATCACCGGTGGCTCCCTGCACTTCCATGCCCTGTTGTACTGCAAACAATCCCTGTTGTAGTGTAGACAATGCCTGTTCCAGTGCAAACAATGCCTGTTCCAGTGCAAACCATGTCCTGTTCCAATGTAAACAATGCCTGTTGCGGCTAACACAACAAGTAAACAACACCAGTGAGTGGCACACTCCTCTCATTGCCAACGACTACCATTATATGATGTAACAATATGCAAGGCAACGTACAATAATGGAAGTGTATATTATATTACAGTACTTCATGTATAAAATACATAACACAAAAGCAACATGCGGACAGCTCCTTCAACATACCATTGCCGGCGACCCTCTGCAGCAGCATGGTCTGCCGCACCTCCATCAGCATGTGGCCGGCAACACCAATGCCCACCTTCACACCGTTGTCCAGTAGCTTCCGTACCTGCATGCACATATGTATGAAGTCATGACCAGCATTTGAAGACTTGCAAACTGAAACATTGAGATCCATCACTTGGACCTCAGGGTCAATGCTGTAACTATTGCATCACAAGTGACTGTGGACTGATCTGGTGCTGGACCGGCTGTGCTGCAGGAAGTTTACTAGTGTGCGCTTCAGGTAAACTCACAAGCCCTTTAGGGGACTCAAAGATTTCCTCAGATGCAAGCGTATTCCCAAAGGTGCGCTACTCATGCCTGGGGCATCTCGAAGGTCTTTGCCATCTTGTGCTCTGGTAGCAGCGTAATGGTGAAATGATGTTTATACTGACAGTATGCAGGAGCTCAGACCTGATCTGTGCGTGAGATGTTGTCTTGCAAGGGCTAGTGTCTGCACTGCAAGGCCAGCAGTCTCACAGAAAGCAGCAACTTCATCAGCATGGAGAGCAGCAGCAGCAGCATGGACAGCAGCAGCGGCAGCCTGAATGGCTGTATCATTTTTGTCCACAGCAGCAGCAGCAGCAGCAGTCATGTGAACAGCAGCAGCCGCAGCAGCAGCAGCAACAGCAGCGACAGCAGCAGCAGCATTCTGACAGCAGCAGCTACAGCAATGGTGATTTGGGGAACTCACTGGAGCAATGCCAGAGCCGAGGCGCATATTTGAGGAGGGGCAGTGCGCTATGCTCACCCCCGCTTCTGCCCACTGCTTTGTCTCAGCATCATTCAGGCAGCAGCAGTGGGCAAACCAAACGTCATCCTTGTCCCAGCCCACCCGCCTATACATACACAAGCACTCATTCCTTTGCTCTCTCAGCTCATCTACTAACTCACTCATTTGTTTGTTCATCCATCGATCCAGTTGTTCGTTCTTTTGTTTGCTCACTCGCTCGTTTGTGCATTCACTTTATTCACCCATTCATGCATTCACCACGACGTTAGGTGTGTTCAGTCTGCACACAAAAGGCCGAGCTGTGAACACTTGAACGCACGATGATCATCACAAGAGCCAGGCTACCAGCATGCAACAGCCAAAGCTTGGCTCTGAGGTAAAACAAATTGATTGCCTCATCCCATGCATGATCCCCAGCTGCAGGCTAGTCCCTTTGATTGCTGACTTTGTAGCACCAAAAAAAGTGAGTGCTAGCAATAGCACTGGCAGCATTGTAACATCTCATGCAATCCGACCCCAATGGCAGCCAACAGTAGTATGGCTCCACTGACACAACCTCAAAGTCATTGCTATTGGTGAGGTATGGCACAAGCATCACATGTACCACACAGCAATCCCCATGTATTGCTAACAGCAATCATGCATGTTGCTGACAGCAGCCAAATTCAAGAGTTCACCCCTACATTTCTTGCACTTGCTTGGCACAAACAGTGCATACACAGGATTGGCGTGAAGTTGTTCAGTCTGACTTAGACAACATAAACACATGTGATTGTTGTGCGCTGACTGCCAAGACGGTACTCCATAAGGGGAGCTGCTCAGGACTGCATGTACCTGACCTTAGGGGAAGATATGAAGCTGATGACTGAATGACGAATACACAGCTCATGGCTGAATTGCATTGCATGGACCTGACGCCTGTTAGCAGGGCCAAATTTCCAAGATTACAATTACTATTGTTTTTATTTTTATTTTCATTACTTCGGTTATTGTTGTTATTGTGATTGTCATTATCACTGTACTCACCATCATCATGACTGTTATTATGGCAGCAGCAGCTTACTTGATGTATTCACCAGGTCTGCAGTTGAAAGTCTTGCGGGCATACTCAATGTCCTCCTCATTCTCTGCCAAATGAGTGTGCAAGCGTACACCTTCGTGCTGGCGGGCAAGCTTGGCTGCCGCTTTCATGAGGTCTTGTGTGACGTTGAAAGGGGCACAAGGCGCCAGACCCATCCTCAGCATGGAGTACCTGCCACCAACATAACTCTTGCCAATACCCAGAGGTAGCGAACTGCATGCAACTGTCACCAACAAGTTATCAATGATACGCAAAGGTGGCAAACTGTGTGCAGTTGACATGTTGTTGCTGGTGAGGTGCACAGCATATCCTGGGATGGCAGGTGCTAGACCCATTCTGAGCATAGAACAGCTGCAGTCCTTTGAGAGATGTAACAAAGTTGTCATGAGCGAAAGTCGTAGGGGTCATAGGGGCCAGCTAAGACTTTTCCAAAACTTTTCCAAGGGAAACCCCAATTGGCCCAAAGGCTTTAATTCCATCCGTAGTGAAACGGAGTTGTGTGTAAATCGGTGCAAATTGTCAGCTTTCAATGAGCTGCACAGATGGCAAGAAGATTCATATCCTCAGCATGAAACACCTCTCAGATTGCATGGCAAGTCACAGGCCAAAGCAAGTCCTTGGTGCTTTGGTGAGCTATCTCACCGTGATATGTCATGGAACTCGTCTATGAGACGCTTCATGTCCTTCAGAATGTGGTCTTCTTCTTCACAGGTGCTGTCTGGGGCCGCACCACCCTTGCTTTTGCCCATGCTCATAGCTCCTCTGGTAGGATGAAATCGCAGACCTAGCTCTCTGCGCGCAAGATGAGCTTGCCTTGTCTTTCACCCCTGAAAAGTCTGGGCAGGCACCTTGTTTATGGTCGACTGGTAGAGTAAAACTAGCTGCCTTGCTTCGTATTGTGTGCTGTTCATGCACAGCACAAAATTTCCCAAAACAATGCAATATTGTGATACACATTAAATGTCCATATGTCTTGGCAGAGCACCATTCAGCATGATGTCTCAGCTCTGTCAGTGCAGCACAGCAGGTTGGCATCCAGCTGCCATTGCCAGTGGGTGATCATGCCTAAGCTGCTGAAAGGCAGCCCTTGTGACGACCACACCAGGAGCCTATGTCAAGCGCTTGATAGTTTGCAATGTAAGCAGGTGCAGCCCACAAGGGGTTATGATGTGAAATTGTGTGCAGTCATGCAAGCTAGCATAATAAGACAAAAAGATTCTAGTAAGATCCTATAGATGATGCCCAGGCGCAAAGTTGCGCACGATGCACATGACTAGGACAGGAAACACATGAAATGTATAGAAGCAGGAGATGGCATGGCTGTCATGGATGTGTAAACGCTGACCTGGCTGCTCTGATGCTGTCCTCCACGCAGACATCATTAGGGTAGATGTACAGGTGATCTGATGAGCAGGTACAACCAGACATGATAAGCTCCAACATGGCAAGCTTGCTGCTGATGTAGATGTCTGCGCCCTGCAAGGCAACAGGCAGGGTCAATCAGCCTGTCTGAAAATCGACCAGGTGGGAGGTATCCTGTGAGACTGCGAAGCGCATGCTTTGCAAGGACATGTGGGAAGCTTGACATGCAGCATGGCTTAGAACGCTGCTAGGCAGAGTTTGACAGTCTAGGTATCCGTCCAGAGAATCTTGCCGTCATATGCTGCCATGGACCATAACAGGTGGCCAGCCAGTTGAAGAGCTTCTCATCCTGTGTGGCAGTGAAAGCATGTTACCCTTGAAGTTTTGGTGAGTATGTACATTGCAGGTCTGGTCACAGCGAAACGCATACCTGGGCTAGGCACCTGGTCAAGCACTGAAACATGTGGTGATGGGTGTTGACCAGGCCAGGGATCAGTACACGGTCAGGTAGACTGATCGTCTCATCTGCACTTGCGTGCGTTTTTGGTATGTCACATGATGCCCCGACCCATTTTATGACATTGCCCTCGACGTAGATAGCAGCGTTGCGGGATGTCACCAAGCTCTGGATCCAAAGTCGCCAGGATCTGTATATCCCGCACCAACAACGAACGTGTGGGAACCGGCCGAGCTTTGCCGGCCCTCGACATTAAAGTGCTGTGAGCTGTTGCGAACAGGGAATGGCCAGCGACAGTTGTGTGTGCAGTCTGACCAAAGGTGTTACTTCTGGGGTCCGGGAGGAGTGGACGGTCAAGATATCGACTGCCACTGCTTGATGTCTTCGCTTTCAAGCCCACAACGCAGGTGAACTGCTTTGCGTAGTGACCGCGCGTCAACGAAACAGCACAAGCGTCTTTCAGAAATTTGCACCCTTTGCCTGACTAAACCGATAACCGATCAACTGATGGATTACGTGAGCGATGATCTCGTCAATTACGAAGGACTGCCTGCTTCGTCTTTCTTGGGGGTTCCTCGAAACGCTCGCCTGAAACGTTTACAGTGATCAGCCCATTTTTGTACAGGATGCCTGGGCTTCAGCACGAAACTGTATACGAGTACACGGGAAAGCCAGACGACAATGGGGTCCGAGGAAGGCTGCAGATATGTCGTGTCATTCTGGGAAGTGCAGCCATGCAGCCAAGTTGCGACACCCCTCTCAGCGCAGCTGGACCGATTCTCTTGAACAGCGGGCACAACATACCTCGTATTGGCCTCGGGACCTGGAAGTCTGAGAAAGGCCAAGTCAGAAATGCTGTTTACGAGGCTGTCAAGGCAGGTTACCGACACGTTGACTGCGCAGCGATCTATGAGAATGAGCACGAGGTTGGGTCAGCTTTGCAGCAGGCCTTCAGTGAGCATTTGATCCGCAGACAAGACATCTTTCTCACATCCAAGTTATGGTACGGTCACCAGGACATACTGCTGTGATACTTGCAATGATCACGTACGTTTGCTGTCTATGTGTAAGAGAAGCTCTGCCCCTTTGTGCTTTAAGTTGTTGATAATGCAGGAACACTCACCACAGTGCAGAGCGTGTGCACAAAGTATGCCTGAAGACCCTGTCAGACCTGCATCTGGAATATTTGGATCTTTACCTGGTCAGTGACTTCAGTTCGGCTAAGCTTGCCACGCTGCGTTCAGGAGGCCCAATCGGCTTGCAAGGCACAATTTGCCTGTTACATGGCCAAAAGCACACGCTACCAACAACGGTTTTTCAGCAAAAGCTGGTGCCTGGCTTGTATTCTGAAGGAATACTAAGACCAATAACTCATCTGCCAGCAGTCAAGCATGTTGTTCACTGCCAGGGCATATGCAGGACTGAAATTTACTAGCGCTTGCCAAATACAGCGCATTTCGCCCAGCTGCATTGTGGTGTACATAGTGCTTCATGCAACATGTCCTGTTGCACAACAACACAGTTGTGAACAAGCCAGAAGTCACACGGCCTTGCGGTGTGTTTCCAGATCCACTGGCCGGTAACAGGAAACATGGGCACTGAAGTTGTTCCCTCTATCCAAGAAACTTGGAGAGCTATGGAGAAGCTAGTCAAGGACGTAAGCTGACTCACCTCACTGTGTACAAGAGCTGACGTTGCAGCCATGATAGCTGGCTTCTGAATCCAGTTGGCATTATAAACAGCAGTCTCTGCTGGCCGCACCAGCTCAAGCACGTGCTTAGTGTTTGCCTGGCAGTCCTCTCTGTGTTTAGATTCATCCAATGCTAATAAGACATGTGGGTCTCTGTGCTGCATTGAGTTGCAGCTCAGAGGTCGCTAGTTGTCTGCGTGCTGTGGCAACCTTGCTAGTCAGTAGGCAGCAGGTTTTTTCTATGATGCCATCACATACAGTCAAACAAAAGCGGTTTAATTGCTTCATTCTGGAGAGCTTTAGATGTAATACTTGTGCAAAATGTATGCCAGTACCACTCTTTTTTCTACTAGAGCCGCTACTGTGACCTGCTGTAAGCGCGTTCTTGAAACTTGACTTAGTGATGGGAACACAGGTCTCAAACAAGATGTTGCTTGTGATGTCATTGTGAGAGTAGGCAAGCTGCAGGGCTGTGGCTGACAATGCAGGGGCTGGTGCGCAGCATTGGTGTCAGCAACTTCTCAGTCAAGAAGCTACAGGACATCCTCAGCTATGCTGAAATTCCTCCTGCTGTATCTCAGGTAGCCTCTAAGACCTGCCTGCTCAGCTGCAGCATCCTACACTTCGGAAAGCTTGACGGCTTGATGCAGCAATGCAAATCGCACATAGTGCATGTCAATGTTCGTGTGCTCCTGTGCCTTTGGCAGCAGTACATGAATAGTGTCGAGGGTGCCATGCATGCTCAGCAAGTTTTCTGTTATTGATGCCTCATTCTTTGCCTCTGCCTCTACCTCCGCTTGTACCTGCCGCAGTGATCAGAAGCACCTCTTTAATTGGCTCGCAAGCAGTGATCAGGCATGATTGGCTTGCCACTGCTGCAGGTTGAGTGCCACCCTTACTTCAGAAACGAAGACATGCTGCAGTGGTGCAAGTCACAGCAGATCCATGTGACAGCCTACTCTCCCTTGGGATCGCCCGACAGCGCCTCCATGTTCAAGAGAAAGGCGCCTTTGCTGCTGCAAGACTCCACTGTAGGGGCTGTTGCCAGCAAGATGGGCCGCAGCCCTGCTCAGGTATGCAGCAAAGCCCTACCCAACTTGTATCCCAGGCCAAGAAGTGCCTACCAATGCATGCCTCTTGTTACAGCATAGCTTGCTCAGCTTGAGACACTTAGGCTCACTTGCTCAGCCTTAAGGCGCAGGAGCATGTAACACTCAGTGTGCATGACCAACTGAGCTGTGCTCAGTTGCTGGCTCTGCTGCACTGCACCCAATATCACAGCTGTAGAAATAGCAATTGGGAGTAGATTCATGCACACATGCGGCACCTTCTCATCAGGCATAGCCGCACAAAGGACTGATTGCGCATGAGTGCTGGACTGCGTCCTACAGAGTCGTTGATAAGTGTTGTCAGTGCTTGTACAGACATTCTGCCAGGTGCCACAGCAGCTCACTACGTACCTGATGATGTGCCAGGTACTGATCAGATGGGCATTGCAGCATGGCACGAGTGTGTTACCCAAGAGCACATCTGCAGAGCGGATCAAGGTACACAATGAAGACAGCCTGGTGCACACTCATGCGCTGTGAATAGCACGTTTGCCAATGGGACATCTGCATAGTAGTATGTGGTTGACTCCATGTTACGACAAAACTGTCAATTGGGACTACGCGTCTTCTGAGCATTAGGGCTTGCTTTCAATTGTCTACACTGAGTGTTTGCGCCTGTCACTTTACCTTGAAGACTTGCAATTTTCTGCAGATGCTCTCGGATGGCGAAGTCTGCACTCGATCTGATAAAGAGAATCCCAGTCTTTGTTGAAATAGCCAGGAGTACAATCTCATCAAGACTACAGAGTCAATTTCAAACATGCGTGTGCAGGCCAACTTGGATGTAATGGGCTGGGAGCTAGGCCATGAAGACTATCACAAGCTCTGCGACCTCCCTGTTCAGATGCGTATGGTCAATGGCAGCTTCTGGCTGCATTCTAGAGGACCCTATAAGACCTTGCACGACCTATGGGATGACGATACTTCAGCCTGATAGATGTTGCAGCAGCATCTGTGTGACTGTGATTTTCGTTCAGGCTGAGCATGGTAAAGAGACCTGTCTTAGTCAGCCAAAAGGCAGTTTAAAGCTGATGATACACCTTTTAACCTTCGACGTGACCATGGACAGCTAGCTGGTTTGTTTAGAAGCTGAATATTGTGCGACGTCATGTGGATCAAGGTGCTTGTCCAAAGTTGAGTTGGTTGCGTATTGATACTTCAGAAGATGGTCTACCCTGCATGTCAATCTAGCAGTGCTATTCTGGACTTGATGTCAGAGACGACCCAGTCGAAGCCATCAATGAGGCCTGCCCCTGTAACTGCGCTGCATCCAACTATCCTCCAGTGACGAGTGCCCATTGCCTCAAGATCAAGGACCTGCAGGCGTACATGCAAATCAGACCTTCTGTGTCAGTGTGTCAAGCTGACATAGATTTGTGCACTGCTTGCTTGCATGCACCTGCAACCAGTACCATGATACATGACAGGAGAAGACTGTGCTGTAGGCATGTGACATGCAGAACAGAGTTCAATGTACCTTCATGCCTGTGCTTACGCTAAAATTCTGCCATATGAAGATGTGTGATTGACATGCAAGAGCAGCAGATTCATCAAGAATGGGCACCTTTTGCAATTGCATGGCTGCCAAAGAGCCTGCCAGATCCTGCTTGTTGGCAAAGATCAGTAGTGTTGCACCAGTCAGTCTCTCCTCTTTCAATAGATTGTGCAGCTCACTGCGGCAGTCTTCCAGTCTATGTAGGTCTGTTGTGTCCACAACCCATATCAAGGCGTCTGTCTGCTCATAGTAATTCCTCCAGTATGAGCGTAGCGTCTTTTGACCGCCAACATCCCATATGTTGAGTCTATACCTGTTGCATGATCCATTAATGCTGTAATGCCTTGGACTAGATTGGCAACATATGACTGCAATGCAGACTACAGAACCACTTCAACAGATCTGGAAGCAACTACATACTCAGGAAAAACAAACTTAGATATGCAAACACTGCAGTAATGTACGAACCCGTTGAACTGCATGGTCTTGATGTTGAAGCCCAGTGTAGGACTGATTGTAGTGATGTCTTCATTGTTCAAGCGCTTGACAATGGTTGTCTTCCCAGCATTATCCAAGCCGCTGAAAATCACAAGCTTATTGCTTACAGTCAATATGCATGGCTATCAGCAAATGACTGTCAACTTTGCCATCATTCACCAATCCACTTACACCATCAGAAGTCGCATCTCTTTTTCCTTCTGTTTCACCTTTTTTATGATGGTTAGCAGACCCATAGCAACGGATCGACTCAAAGACTGCTCGAGACAGCTGCAGGTGACAGGCGCGTACGCCCTTCACTTCTTTTGAACGTGACAGAAACTGCACTGGACTTAGCAGGTCCGGATTGATGCCTCAACGAAGGCTTGACAGGTGCGTGATCACAAGCATCCGCAACACTACTTGCTGGGGCTTCAGAAATACGTCGTGAGACACATTGCGTGAGACAGCAGCCTCATTCGCTGCTCGCACTGTTGCATTTGCTAGCACACAAATCGGCGAGCCCGACTGACCGCCCCGACCCTCGTCTCTCTCTGCAAGGGGACTACCGTATGAATGGTCAACTCAGGAGTCGACCCAAGGTTGACCGAGCAGAAGTTTACGCGCTTTCAACACATGCCTCAAGCCCGTTCGACGGGTATGCCATAGTCAGCGAACGCCACAGGCAGCTGCGGTACCCATGACAAAAAGGTGTCTTGCGTATGCTTGAATAAGGTGTCTTGCGTATGCTTGAATAAGGTGTCTTGCATATGCTTGAATAAGGTGTCTTGCGTATGCTTGAATAAGATGTCTTGCGTATGCTTGTTGGCTAACACATCGTGCACGTGCTCAAGCCTTGGCTTCACAGGCTCCAAGGTGTTGAGATGGCATGCGTCTGTACTTTTGCGTGCATGTGCTAGACTTTGCAACAAGTGAAGAGAGTGTTGTTCAAGCTTCCAGGAGTGAGCGACCGAGACATTTGTGAGCACCTGAGCAAGCATAGTACATATTACATATGCAAAGTTGGCTTGTGTTTGGCAAGTAGATTTTCAGCCCATGCACAATGCATCACCACAGTTCCAACTTGACATCAAACTGTCTGACTCAACAGAGTATAAGAATAGGTGGTCAAGCTCAACAAGGCATATTTGCTAGCCTCACAAGCTGCCACAGCCGACATTGCATCATGAACAAACTGTATCACCAGCATCAAATTTGTTGAGCAAGCACCACAGATCCCATCTCATTCTGATGGGGCACCTTCTGCCAGCCTCACATTAAATCACTGTGACCATTGGATGTGTTCAGCAAGAAATTTAGGGCTGTGAGATCTGATTTGACAGCAGGTACCTTCTGTAATGCACTGGTCAATTGCCACCTGTGTGTTCAGTCTGCAGATCTAGCCTAGCAGGAAGGTACCAATGTGATCCTCTACATGTTCAAGAATCTCTTCTGTGGCAATGATGCCTCCTTTCTGACTGATGACGAACTTCTCTGGGTTAGCTTCAACAGCTCGCTGGACAGAGTCTGAGGTGATGCTAGGCAGGAAGACCTTGCCTACCACAGCAGCCAGACCTACAAGGCATCCGCAATTTCTGAGCACAACTCAGAGAAGCAGAATGTCTAATTCAGCACATATTTTGATTTGCTGTATACTCACAAGGCCGGCAAAGACATGCAGGAGGACCTTATTGAGCCAGCCTCCATTGCTCCATGGCAATATCACTTACATTGGAGAAAGTGGAAAGCAGAGACCTGCAGTCAGTGCTGTACGGCACAACAAGTGAAGGACCAGAGTGAAAGAGATATTGGTCTGGGTGCTGCACATGAACTACAGTTGCATGTCACAAGCCCATGTTTGAAACTGCATTTCCTTGACATATGCATGTCAACAGACACAGCCTGTTAACAATCAGACTGCTGCAGGATGCTCACCCATGTCGTTGTCATCATCACACAGCAAGAATGCTTCTGACAGATTGGAGTTGTAATGGTTCACGATGTGCTGGGCAGCTTTCTCCTTGCCGCTGGTGGAGGGATAGAAATCAGCCAGGCCTATGTTGAAAGAGCTGGAGAGGTCTGGGTCTAGGTTCTTTACCACATTGAGTACATCATCTGGTGTTTTGCCATCCTTGGCTTTCAGCCTGCCAGCCATCAGACCATGTTACTGAATTATAGAGGACCCAGGTGAATAAAGCTTCTGATTACTTACAGGTTGACATGACAAGGTTGACAGTCAACACGTGCTGCAGTCAACCCAGCAAGGGTGTTGGCAAACAGAGGAAGCATTGCCACCTGTAACTACAGGGCGCCTGACAAGGACACATGTCTTTCTAACACCTGCTTTAGCACCTGCTGTATGACAAGCTGAGAGATGTACACAGCAGTATTGAGAGTTGCTTCAGCTGTGATCTGGCATAGCAGGACGGCAACGTCTGGCATGCTGCGCAGCATTGTAGATTTTGCATGAAAAATGACATGACACCTGAAAGATCTTTTGTGCAGGAAAAAACAATTAAAGAGACACAGAGATGTAGAAATACATGCTGAGAAAGCAGGTGTGCATAATTGAAACACACAAAGCGGCCCCACCTGAAGTTGGTTGTGTAGGAGAACGCATCAAGCGCCCAACCATCAGCCTCTAGCTTCCTGTACAGCTCCCAAAGCTTGCCAGGCCTTTCAGAGGGAGGCACTGCATCTGAGTCAGGTGGCCCAGCTGCACAAAGCATCAAGCACTGCTATGTATCAGATGCCTAAAGCTATCCAACATTGCTTTATATGATGATGTTGGACATGCAATATCATGGACCCATGTGCCTGGCTAGATCGCAAAGAATGAACATGTTGCATGCCAAGCTGTTGATGATGCACTTGGGTCCGTCCAGTGGCGAAGCTGCGACGTATTGCAGCTCTGGGATGATGTGATTGACAAGGCTGTGTGTCAGTGACAAGGCGTGAACTGGCTGTATTTACAGTAATAGACAGTCCTGTTGCAGGCAATCCTGTATCTGACCGTGGTTATGCTCACCTGTTGCGTCGTTGTCATACTGAATAGGTGCAATACCCTTTATGCGCAGTCTCAGCTGCAAGGCAAAAGACTCAGATGGCTAGGTCATGTTCTATGGATGCCTGATGATAAATTGCCTAAGAAGCTTTTGTTTGGTGAAGTCAAGGGGCTTTGCCCACCTGGCCGCCTTAGGTCTAGTTTCAATGATGTTGCATTACGTGATTTTCAAAAACTGTCGAATTAGTAGGCCTTACATGGATGCACAAGACAGGCTGCTCTGGAGAGACAAGACTTGTCCTGCACGTACCTAGCTCATCATGAGCTGGAAAGCGTTTTAATAATTATTATTATTTACCTGTTGCGTTGTGCGTCTTGCGCCACGCAATGTCTTCAGAAATTGGCAAAGCCACTGTCAGCGAAGTGTCCGGGTAGTATATCCGGCCACCATTCTCACAAACATATGCATCAGCAGCTGGTAGGAAAGCCATGCGCATGAGTAGGGTAGCAAGGCGCGCTCCTGTGATGAGGACCAGCTTTACACCTCCTTTGCGCATCCTGGCAAGCTCTGTTAGTGTGTTGATAGATATTACACCCTGGGAAGAACCACCACCAGCATGTCAAGCATGACTATGCAAGCTGTTCCTTTGTCTTCACTACTGTTGTGTGCTTGACGGCAGACAGCAAGGTAAAAATTGTATACCTGATGGCCCGTGGTAGTGGGCGGCAACTTGAGGACCTTGTGCCTCTTGCCAGTCTCCTGCAGAAGACACTCGCTTTTGACATTGCCCCAGCAGAGTGGTTCTTACATGCTCTGTGGTGCGAGTTCTTACCCTCTCAACGTACATGAAATACCCCGGAATTACGGATGGGCCAGTGATCTCTCCTGCAAGCAGCATGAACATCTCATGCCGTAGGGAAAGCGGTCTCCCTGCATGGATCGAAAGTCTATGAAGCTCATTACCCCATCTAGCTTGAGCCTCTGGGTAGTGCACCAGGGTACCGTCAATATCGCAGAAGCAAACGTTGAACGAAGCTCGCTTAGGAGGAGCCATCACCGACGACCTTTCAGGGTAAGCTTCAAGTTTTACGTGTATTTGTCAGTTCTGTCGACAAGATGCAATAGATAAAGCCGTCTGCGTCTGACGTGACGGGAAGACGAAGGTCAGGGTTCAGTTTGCATGCACACGCAACGAACTATAGCTATCTCGACCCAGCAAACAGGTTTTGCGCTAGCAATCAAGGACGCAAGCAATACACCCCGACCGGACTGAGAGTGTTGGTTTCCAAGTGAGGCTCGGGATCCGGCTTGCGCTTGGCAGGACGACGGTGGGCGTCTTCCCTGTGTTGCGGATTAAACGGCCATGCACTAGAATCTAAAGCATGGTCAAACGAACTGATAGTTGCTGCAAAGCAATGCTTTTGCCAATTTCAGGCATAGAGAGCCACTTCCTGGCGCAGTGCACTATTCGCACTAATTGCACTCGCAAGACTGTTTAGCGTGTGCACTGTAGCAAGCGCAGCCAGCCCTGCTGAATCTTCGGTGGCCATCACAACCAGGAGCTGTTGACTACACAAGTTTTGAGCTTTGAGAGGCTGTCAGAACTTCTGACTTAGAAGCAAGTTGTACGCGTTTTATCACGTCACCAGCTTAGTTGGACCGGGGCTACGCATCTGCAAGCTGCATTGCTGCAACCTGCTGGGCTTGTACCATCTGTGAGGTGTGTCTCCAGTAAGCCCTGAGCAAGCAGTCTACAGCTAGAAACAGTCTCGCATTGCCATTGATGCTCTTGCAGGCCCAGAACCCCGCCTTGAGCCAGGCAACACGGCTTGTTTTGTGTCATGAATTTTCTGCAGCGCTTGTCTTCTAAACCAGCAGCAAGCGATGCATACGGATCCGTCTCAACCCTGGAGGAAAACGCCACAACAAGCCCTCACGTGGACTCTTTTCAGGACGCAGACAATTTCAAGTTTGGGGCAGGCTCCTCGCAAACCCCTGCTGTCATCATCAAGGACAAGCTCAAAGGATCTCCGTTCTCAGCTGATAGCCCCTGTGACATCCCTCCAGCTTCTCCTTCCAAGATCAAAGCATCCAACAGTTTAGCAAGCAGCACAGGCAACCTGTTCAGCAGCTGGTCAGCTGCTGGCCAGAATGCTGTTGCTGCCATCACCAGGAAGGACACCACATCAACCAGCAAGGACAGTGAGCCTGAGCCAACAGAAGGCAAGCTGATGGGGAAGATCAATATCAACTGGAACTATGTCACTCCTGCAGAGCCAAGGACAAGTGACGATGCTGAGGATGGTCTGAGCGATGCAGAGAGGCTAAAACAAACCAAGAAAGTGCTTGAAGAAGAGGTGCGCATTGATTTCTGTGCTGCTGCGATACCTACTGTTGAAAAGCTTTGCAGGATTGGCAGCAATCATCACATGCATCATCATGTGATAAGGATCATGATCGCAGAGTTTCTGGTCGCAGCTTGTTTTGGCTCTATTGACAGTACACTAGCTTACAAGATAGCGCTAGGCTGTCAACATAAGGACTGTTAGCTCATGTTTCATGTGTGTATCCCAGCTGTGTTGACATGTATCAGTGCACTTCATATGCACTGCATAGTCCTGTCAGCAGCGGCAGGTGTGTTATTTCATGTTCTCTATGGTTGATGAAAGAAACTATGCTTTGCAGAGGAAAGGGCAGTTTGCTACAGACCTGCATGCAGCTGTCGTAAGCCAGGACTTGGGGGCACTGAAGCAGCTGAACCACAAAGGGGCAGATCTTAGCGCAAAGAATCAGGTATGCTATCCAGCTCTTTATGTTGCTGACATGGCTTGATGCCCGCAACTTGTTCCTAGCATCCAGGAAGTCTTGTCTGCCGACTCTTGATGACACGCCCTTCTGGAGCTGACTGAACACACCTGCATGAGCCTGTGAATCAAGACAAAGAGTTGCATCTGGAATGTTTGAAGCATGGTTAACGCTACATGCATGGTGTGTGTTGCAGTCATGTCTTCACATCAAGGCAGGTGCAGGAACAGCAGTCGTGCTGTAAACGTGCATCTCTCAGATCACCCACAACATGTCTTGATGATGCGCTGTATTGTGATATGCAGAGGGGCCAGTGTGTTCTGCATGTGGCCTCAGGGTATGGGTACCCCCAAATGGTGAAGACCCTGCTGCAGTTCAAGGCCCATGCTGACTGTAGAGATGAGGTGTGCCCAGTCATATTATTATACCATGCATTCACACAAGCATTAATTGCACATCTGGCTGCATGCAGCTGATGCAGACTAGGCACATGCATGCATTCTGTTGCCACCTGTGCTGTCTAATCTTGCGCTGTAGCATTCACACTGTATTTCTGCACCATGCACTCTTTGCGCCTGCATCAGATATATGTGTGTGGCCTGTTTTGATATTCCTGCTGATAATGACAGGCATTGCAAGCTCTTGGCGTGATCTGCACTGCAGGTGCACTGATAGCTGCTGCAAGTGCACTTGCATTGATGCATTGTCTTGGCATACTTGCACAATCCTGGTGCTGAACTGTTTGGCTCAGCACACAGCCATGCCCTTTACTTATGTGTGTTGTCCACCTGGAGTGTATATACCTACTAGGGCCACATTGCAATGACAGAGCAGATGACACGTCAAACAAAAGCATGACCAAATCAAAAAACAAACAAAAGCAATATGGACATGCAATGCATGAACAGCGTTTCCCCCTGTTCACAGGATGGGCAGACCCCTCTGCACATGGCAGCCAGTGGGAGGCTGGATGGCGACCTGGATGGCCGCCTTGCCTGCATCACCCTCCTTCTCTCCTACAAGGCCAACATGGAGCTCCCTGACAAGGTGTTGCTCCTCAATCCCTTCATGTATCCATCTGTTCATTCATTCATATCCATTCATTCATTCTTTCATTCATCCATCCATCCATCAAATGTATCCCCCGAGGGTCAGGTATGTACAGTCCTGGGTAGCTCCTTAGTAAGCACTGACAGTGCCCCTGTGGGTGTACGCTGGCTATGCTTTGCCTTGCATGGTGTACCAATGCCCATGGTGAAACCATCTGAGGCTCAGCAGTAGCCTCAACAGCCCGCTGGCATCAATGCCAGAGATGCTCCTGGGCTTACTCATGTCTGATTGTGTCATGGAAGACAGCAATTTGCTGCTGAATGCTGACACGATACGATTTTTTCAGCATGAATCACCGAATGCAATTCCTGTGCAATGCTCAGCGTGACACACCTGCCATACATCAAACAAGTCATGTTGGATGGCCCCAAAAGGAAGAAAGGGCCCATACCCAACGTAATCCGCTTGCCTGAAGTTTGATGTTGCTGCTGCTGTGAGCATGTGGACTGTGCGGCATGCAAGTTGTTCAAAAGCACATTTGCTGCAGGTTGGGAGGGCTCCTCTGCATGTGGCTGCTGAGACAGGCAACTTGGAGAGCCTGATCAGGCTGCTGGATGCTGGAGCACACAGGGCCCCCCGTGACAGGGTCAGCCCCTCAATTCCTCTCTTGACGCATGCCACAATTTACATAATGGCTTTTTCTCTCTTTTCATGCAATGCGTGCTGGCACATGTCCCCAGGCTGCTACCTCTATGAAACCTGGTGGTCGTTGGCTGAGGACATATCATTTACTGCTTCTCAAAAGGCTGAGGAGCATGCATATGCTACCCAGCATGCTGCAGCAAACAGCCAACAGCTGCTCTGCACCAAACAGCCAACAGGGAATGTGTGCAGTGCTAGCTCCTGTTGCCTTCACCTGTCATGTTGCTACACTGTGCAGGTGTGGGAAAAGGCCTAGCGCAGCCATTGCACATTTTTGCAGCGTCCTGTGACCTTTAGGTCTTCATTCTAAGTTGTGTTGCAGCGTTGCAGTGCTGCCATTCATTCACGCCTTTCACCCTAGGGTACGACCGGTGTACACTCTGTGCGTTGGTGCCAGATGCGCCCAACAACAGCAAACAGCTAGGCACTGGAGGCATGATGAAGTGCAGCCTTCTGTGGTATTGACTGTGATGTTCAACTGCAGAATGGCATGCGCCCAGTAGACTTGGCATCAATGGCTGGCTACAACCACATTGTACAGTACCTGACCTCTATCGACACAGCAGCTCAAGTAGGCAAGCTGCAGCAGTACTCCAAGTACCTTTGATGTACCAGCATGGGTCCAAATTACGACTTTGTATAAGTATATACTGAGAATCAATCAGTGGTCACATGGTGATGCACTTGCGCACACCACACATGCAGCGTAGCAAGTTCGATCTGCATGTGTAAGTGCCTCTATATGTAAGCTGTCAATCTCCACATGTGGGTGCGAAAACGTCATTTCATGCAAATTGTTTTCATAACCTGTTTTAGTGAGAAGATCGAGCTGGGACACACTGGTCAGACACTCAAAAATTTACACTGCACTTGCTGATACAGTAGGCGTAATTCATGATCAGAGAAGTGTAATGCCAACCTTTGTGGCGCAGCAACAGCATTGCGATGTCATCATTATCATGGGGCACTGTCACAGTTGGCAGCTTGTCTGTGCAGTCAGATCGTGTAAAAATCTTGTGAGTACAAGTGTGTTACAAAATTTATCAAAAACTTGTCAAGAGGTCTCTTGATTGAGGTCTCTACTCAGGTGTTGTACGCCACAGACCAGAGACAAATCTGTTGCAGGTGTTGCGTTTATATGGTTCATGCCCACATTGCAGGCAGGTCATGTCACAGAAACACCTTGGCAGGCAGAATCGGATGCACAGCGCAAATGCTGATGCATGAGCAGCAATACACAAGCTGGTTGTGGCACACAAAAGTAGCAGATGCTGTAATATTCTGGCAACTTCGCTCAAGGTAAGCAGCTGAAGAGGTGAGATGCAAAAGTAATACACAGTGACGAGACCAGCCTTGCACTACTAGAGCAAGGCCTAATAAAACCCACCTTCTGACAAAACAGGCTAAAAAATCTCTGTGCCAACATCTCTGCGAACAACTCCTGCCAGCAACACCAATCAAGTGATATTCACTCACAATTTATGGATATACACATGTACTTGATGTGTAGATTTGAAACTGCATAACAAGGCTTAAACTGTAGATCTGAAACTGCAAAAAAGAGGCTGGCATGGTATACAAAACAGAAGTTTGCCATCCTCGTGTGCAGTACCAGGACCACGCCTCTAGCACACTTTGCATAAGGCGTAGTCTGCCCATTGTTTTTACCACAACGCTACTGAATGGAACACTCCATGTGTTACGAAAATTTGCAATACCCAGTTTGACCAAAAGCATTTCTTGTTCAAGCCAAAACCAGGGTTTGCCACTCCTCACACCAAGCAGGAAATCTCTGCTCATACTGGGGGAGTAGATATGAAATGATTAGTCAGCAGCGCAGAGGCCTGCTTTTCAGAATCCGAAACCACTACAGACATCTTGATACCACCACCCAACAAAATAATTGGAAGGGCTGTCCGTAAATGTCAGTGTCCTCCAAATAGGATGTACAAAGAAAACGCACAAGGCGCTGCTGTATCACTGCAGCAGCATGATCATACGACATCGGTATGATCAAATTGACTGCAAAAACAATTTTGGGTTGGTCATCAAGTAACACAACTGGCATGTGTGCAAATGTACTCTGCCTCAAATTGAGGCGAATTGGGGCATGAAATGGACTCTTGGTTTTCAGACACCGCTGCCTTATAAAGCGTTTTGTCATGCTGAGAGGTCAGGGGTCCACACACCCAACTCTCAGCCCACAAATTTGCGCCAAATTTGATAGTCACCTTGCTGGTGAATGAACAGCAAACATGTTCAAGTCATGCAGCCTGGCTGACCTGATACAATATAGCACACCTCAGCAATCTTTCATATCTGCACTTCACCCATGAGAAACATGACATGCAGGATCAAGTACACGCTTGCAGAAGCTTGATGCACAAGGTTCATGGGCCAGCTGTCTAAGCTATGCATGAAGCATTGTCATCTGAATGTACAAGTGTCTACACTCATGCATGAAGCATTGAATGCCTAGACATGTGTGATGACCAGCTGTACATGCTGATGAAAAGTACATACTGATGAAAGTTACATGCAAACAGACATAAGCAAACATAGCTGCAGGTATGAAGAGACTCACCAGCACAGACAGAGCTGATCAGGTTGTCTAGCATCGTTATTTCAGTGACATCCGCATCATCAACAAAGCCATCAAACCCTACAGGAACTAAATTGTAACACTCATCTACCTGCAACATCACATCCCCATTTTCCTTCGACAATCTTACATGTCAAGATGCACACACATTTTCCTAGACAGGCAATTCAAGCACAACGCGACTGCTGCATACCACATCAGAAATTGTGTACCAGAGACATCAGCCCTACTGCGAGCAAGGTATCAGCAAGACAAAGCATACTGCAAAGAGCATGTGTGAATCGCAAAACACTGCAACCCAATAAATTACAACTGCAACAGAACAAGGCTGCAAAAGGTGAAGCAGAGCATTGCACCACACATGAGCAAGCAATGCACCTTGACTGGGCATATGGACAGCATTTGGAGGCAAAGGCAGAAGACAGAAGGCTGAGGGCAGAAGGCACAGGCAGAAGGCAAAGGCAGAAGGCATAGGCAAAAGGCAAAGGCAGAAGGCGAAGGCTATGCTGCGTGAGAGTGAATTGATCACCTTTGACTCTGCATGGCTGGTGAGGGCAGAGGCCGCTCGCCCATAGAATGGAGAAGGACTGGTGCGATGCATTGGCGTCCTTGAGTACCCTGGCTGTGCAGCTACAAAAGTCTCCAGAGGACAATACTCACTGGTTGACATTGGCCCCAACTCAGATTTGACGATTGACATTTGGGGTGTGAAGTCTGTTGGGGCGATGGGGGACAAGCCGTAAGCGTCAGAACTGAGCCCCATATTTGCTCCTCGGGGTGAGTTCATGAGGGGGAACTCTAGCTGATCTGCGAGTGAGGTCTCATGGAAGCAGACAGAGCTTGAGCTAGATAAACTCAAGTTGGAGCCAACACTGGGCAGCTGCTGAGTCAGCTGCTGAGTGTCAAAATCAAACTCAGCAGGTGCCCCACTGCCTGGCTGCTGCTGACAGAAATGAGGGTACTGCATCAGAAGCTGAGCCAGATTCTGTTGCTGAAAGTGTGGCTGTGGCATAGTATACGGTGGCAGCTGTGGGGGAGATGTGATGCTGTATGAGCTAAGGTTGGACTCAAGTGGTGAAGATAAGCCCTGAGGTAATGCGCCAGGTGAGGCAGACTGAAATGGGAAATGAGGCTGATCTGAGTACAGCGGCTGTAGGAGAGATGCTATTTGTACAGGTGGAGGTGCTGAGAACAGTACTGACTGCCGAATTTGGGAGTGTGGAGTCTCAAACTGCTGATGGGGGGCCACGCCTACAGGAGGTGTGGGCTGGAAGGGGGGTACAGGGGATGATGACACAGTGCTGGCATGTTTTGACAGCCATACTGGACTGCCTAGCTGGTCAGCAGCGCTGTTGCTGCTTGCCAAGAGCGGTGTGCTGTTCAACAGCAGGGTTTCACTCACGCAGCTGTCAGTTGCGCTCATGCCTGTCCCAGACCTAATGGGAGAGTATGCAGAGATGGTCTGGCCCATAGGAGCAAGAGTGAGAGGATCAGCGTCAAGTGAGGCTGGTGCTGCAGACGAGGCTGAGACTGACAGCTGGCCTGATGATGCAGGGAGGGCAATAGGACTGGAAGTGTAACTGTCTGACTCAACACTATCTCGCTCCTCCAACTGACTGCCTAACTGATGGCTGACAGCTCTTGACTTGCTGCAGGCTTGCTGCTTACTGCATTTAGGAACAAGTGCACCACCTTTTCCAGAGGCGTGCGGTACAAAGATGAGGCTGACTGGTGGCTGCGCAGGTGACCTGCTGCTTTTGCAATTTGGCTTGGGGACAGCAGGTGATCTTGAACTTCTGGAGCTTTGTTCAGCTGCCTGCAAAACGTGAGCTAAACTCGGACACCAAATTTTTCCTCAATAATTGAGATAGCCACGGACGTTGCTGCAGTCAGCTCACCTGTCCTGAGCCTTGTGTACAAGTATCTGACTTTTCAGGATAGCTGTGGGAGACACTACCGGCTGAACCGTCACTACTATGAGATGCACAGCGTGACCTGGCGTAGTGCGCAGGACCGAACAGCTTGCGTTTCAAGGTGGAGTTCCACCGGTTCTTAACGGCATTGTCGGTCCTACAAAGTCGCACTAGCTTTGAAGTGATACACCACAATGATGTTGGTTGACTTAAACGGACCCGATTCGCTCACCTGCCGGGAAGTAGTTTGGCTATGTGCGCCCACTTGTTTCCAAGCTCCTTATGAGCCTACAAGAGAGCAACACGGGTGTACTGGGCCGCAGATACAGGCACTTCGTGGCATGCACGGCAAAGTCAGCCGAACGAGGAGACGACTCTTACCTTGATGATGATGCTGTCCTCATCCTCGTCAAAAGACTCCTTCTTCAAGTGAGGACAGAGCTGGTTGTACCACCTACAGACGCCACAGCTTAGGTCCGGCACAGTGCCAAAATACAGGCAATCCACGCTCTACGCGTCAACTCACCTCAGCCGACAACTCTTGCCGCTGCGCCCTGGAATGCCTTCGGCAACACTGGACCACCTTTTCACTCCATGTTCTTTGATGAGCCGGCGCAGCATAATGTCCTCCTGTAATTATGTGCAAGCACACAATCTTGCAGTGACCAAACCACAGCAAGCTCAAGTACGACGCAGGACTCCTAGCTTCTGCCCTTGCAATGTATTCACCTCTTGTCGCCAAGGTCCCAGTGTTCCCTTCCTGCTGACCATTGCGAATCGATCCCTAAGTGAAGATAAACTTTGCCGTCAACAGTCTCAACGCAGGAAAATCGCTGTCCAGCTACAGCCACTGCTATTTAAAGGAGTCAGCCGCACGCAAACCTTCCAGCATTGCGCCCAGCGCAACTTGCGGGACCTAAATCAATACAAGGAATGAAGCAGTCCGCTTGGTCGGACTCAACAGTGAGCCGATGTTGGAAGCCTTGAGGTCGCAGCGATGGTGACGATGTTTTGTCAAACCCCTGTGAAAACCCTATTGCAGGCTCACTGAGCACAGATGACTGGAAGCAGAACTTGTTGCCCTTTAAGCGCTATGGCCACCGTCTACGCAAAAGTTCCTGTCATGGTCTAGTCGGCATCAAGAAGTGAACCTTAAGGAAGACACCATTTTCCTTGCACACAGCATAAGTCCGTCATATGCAGCCTGAATGCCTGACATTGCCGTCACCTTACAACTGGGACTTTGCTTTGCTACAAGCATTTTGCTTCAGCGCAAAGCGCAGAAGGTCATGACCTTTGGTCAATTCCGGAATGCACCTTTCGCGGCTTCAGCCAGCTCCATGTTCTTAGTTATGGATCGGAGGACAGCTTCCCACACTTGCGATAGTGAGCAAGCTTGCATCAATTGATGAAGTGAAGGGATCATTCTGTGTGGGCATTGACAAAAGTAGACATTGGCGAAGTATGGGTCTCAGTTTGTAGGCATGAAATGTCAGCCAGCTCTACTTACAGCAATGCCTTCTAGACTCGTCCAATGAATGATTCATGCTGCTTACTCATCTAGCACTTCTGGTGCGACTCACGTGACTCTTGAAGATGGACCCACATTGTGAGTTGCAAGTGACACGTGAAGCCTTTGACAATGCGCGTGAACAAAAACGGAGTCTTGCCTTGATAGATTGGATCTTAGACACTAGAGGTCTCCAGTCATCCTTTAGTAAGGTATACATTTGCAGCCATTAGGAGTTCTTGGCTCAAATTTTGAGCGATGCAGACTTTTTTGAGTCAACTCTTTCTATGTCAGACGTCGTGTGTACCGCTTGGTGTAAACTCCCGCAAAGGCACATATTTATTCAGAAGCATGATTGCTGTAACCCTTGAGGTTTATGGCTTGGCTTGCATCCTGAGCCTGACACGAAGCATGCTGCATGTGGATGTGAGGTGCTCATCGTCTGATGCACCTTACTCTATGAAGCCCCCTGCCCATACATCCTTGGCGAGCTGGTGATAGCTCATAATGAGAGCCCTGCAAGGCGATGTGACATAGTCTGGAATTTGCCAGCACATAGCTATAGCGTATGTGTACATACCGCAAGTCAGTAGACTGCATACTTGCAAAAGACTGTGCTACAATGGTATAAGAGATAGCATATCTGCATGCAGTTATAGGTGTCTGCAGTTGTGCTGTAAGCCTTCTGTGGTGTTCAGCAAAACATATGCACTAGCCTGCTGACAGCTGACTGCAGCCAGCAAAGAGCAATGCTGAACCTGCTGGCCATTGTATCTATCAATAAGCAGCCAGGGCTTGAAGCTCAGAATGAAGCGCTTTCTCATGTGCAACAAGGGCGTCCAACTGACACTGCATGCTCCTAGCTGAATCTGCAGTAGACAAAAAACAAACATCAGAAGAAGCCCAAGCACAGGCACTGGCGACTAGATTATCTGTGCAATGCTTAGACAAGGAGGCCAAAGCAGCTTTTGCTGCTTGACTTGCGAGCACATTGCAATGTTGCCGCTCCATGGTGACCACGGCAACAGGACAATCAGCACTGTCACAGGGCGCATGTTGCGTGCAATCGCCAATTGGGACAGCAATGAGTACATGTACTTATGTCTGCAAGCGACAGCTGCTTCACTGCTCAACATCTCATTGACATGAAGGCTAGCAGGTACAATCTTTCCTGTAACTGTGGACTCTACCTTGTGACCTGTCATCAGCGCCATCCAACAAGATCAACTCATTATGAATCTCAGATTCCCGCCAATCCAGCATTTGCTGCATGAGGGTGAGTTCTTGATGTGATGATTGCGCCAGGTGTTGCCGGAAAGCAGGTTCGTGGAAGGGCGCGTATGCAGCTTCCCCACCGAAGTCCTGCAACAAAGCAAGGTCGCTTGTGGGCAGCCAAGGAAGGGACATGCAGCTTTTAGACAACAGTTGTGCACTGTCCCCAGGACAAGGGTTGCTGGTGCATGTCAGAACACATGCTACTATGGATGCCGCTCGATCATAAACCAAATAACGAATAAAACCAAATAACGAAACCTTGTTTATCGAAGCAAATTGAGATATATGTGAATGCAGCCTCAAAAGCAACATTTTGCTTGAACTAGGTTCAGTGAATGCTGCATGCAGTCAGCAACAGCATGTTGTGCAGAATTGACTGGCATGGCTTCTGGTTTCCAGCCTGGCAGCAAGAGTATGGTCCTAGCCTTCGTGGTACATCAAGATTGTTGTGCAGCTGCAGCTGCCTTAGACTTAGCTTTCTGTAGTAGCAGCCAGCCACTAACTACACATGTACTCACCAGCTTGACAGGGCATTCTGATTCAGCCCTCTTGCGCTTGCCCCCAGGCCCTATGCTCTTCCTGTGGTCAGCCTGGTCGCCCCCAACAGCACTGGGCGGCCGGTCAACCCATTTGTAGCCATTTGCAGTCTCAGCATTCAGCCTCAGCTTCCTGCAGGCATGATAGCAATAATAATGTTCACACTTTCTGGCTCATGATGAGCTAGGTCCTTGCAGGGCAAGTCTTGCTGCGGCAATGAACCAGGGAATTTCACATCGTCACACATCCTGTGGAAGCAGAGTACAGCCTGCCAGACTTGTGTATAGGGAGACTGGAAACACTCTGAATTCGTTACTAGCACAGGTGGCACTACCAATTACCGTCAATTTCATTCATGAGCTAAAGTCAGCACATAGGGTGACATTTAGAGTCACGAGAAAAGTCTGCGCATGTCTGCCATCTACTTCACCAGATCATAAAGCAGCATACACATGCTGAGGCCCGCTGAAGTCTTCTACAACGCATGGCCTAAGGACAGGCACTGTCGTTTAAGAAGACAATATGCCAAAGTGCATACTCAAAATTGACCCACTCCCAGGCTTCGTCGGCTGCATCCTTCTTGTAGACGATGCAGTGACCCTGATTTGGGTCGTAGTCTGTGATGATGGCTTTGTGCCACCTTTTGCCCTCTGAGGGCCAGAACCTCCTGGAGGCACAACAAGGACATCAATCATTTGAAAACCCCATCACGAGAAATGACATTGGTTATCCAAAAATGTGAGCTGGGCAGCACCAGTGCCGTGAAACAAGTCTGTAACGATGTGATCATGCTGAGTCCGTAACAGAGTGTTGCAATGCCTGGGTGTCCTTGACGCACCACCCTGAGAGCGGCAGAGCCTGTTGGAAGTGTCAATGGACAGACAAACGGTGAGCCGGGCTACACACACATAATGATCACACTGGTAGCAGGGATTGTACAAGACGATGGTTGCAGCATAGAATCACAGCAAGGACCATGGCATCCTGTCAGTAGCAATGATGTCGGACATGATGATGTTCGTGAGGACATAGAACATGGGCTGGCATCTTGACCACAGACACACAATGCAGCAAGATGACACTGTATTTGTCAGAGGTACACAGGCATGGCAAATGCGCGTAGATGATCATGTTGTCTCAAGCTCACATGATGTGCCTGCCAATGTAAGGGTCTACGCTTGCATCCCTGGCGACAGGGGCTCTCTGGGGTACAGCAGGGCCCCCAGGGATGTCCACCTCCACCAGCTGTGCCATAGGCTGCTTGTTCCTCTTGCCCACTCTGGCGGAACCACCACCCCCTTCCAGTGTGTTCCTGCAGCCATGCATACACAGTGTGCACACCCATATCTGCATATACATGAGAATTGCCCCCGGCCACCTTCCAATGGGGTCCTGCAGCCATGCACACAGTATGCGTATTCTGATTTGCATATACATGAGGGATGCTTGTATGACTTGTTGTTACCCTCAAGCGTGCCTCCTGGATTGTTCGATTGGTTTTCTGTGACCAAATGCAGACAGGGCCTGCAAGTGTGTATGCTGACAGCAATCATGACATTGGATCAATACCTTTGTGGCAGAACAGTTGTCCTGGTGCATGGACAGCATGCTTGTCAGACACTGTAATCATGTTGAATGTTGACGCTGAAATGGGTAAAATAGCGTGAGACTTGTGCTGGCTTTTGTCACAACAACACCATGATTGGGTCAAGACAGAGAGGATGATTTTAGCAGAAATCAGAAATGCTGATGGTCTGATGCAGAGCTGACTTCCATCAATTTGCAGCCCAACTCATGAGGCAGATCAGGCTACGCGAAGAGGCACAAAAAGTCTGTCAGATGCTGAGCTAGCTTTCCACGCAACCTGACTGCAATGCATTGCTGCTGTGCTGCAAAAGGATTCTGGGCAACAGAAGCAGGCTGTACCTGCTAGCACTTGGGGGCCTGCCCCTGGCTGCACCCCCACCCCCAGGAACCCCGTAACTTGCCTCTGGCTTCTTAGCCAATGGTCGGCCAGGGCCTCTTTGTGAGGGCTGGGAGGAAGGGATGTCCAGGTCTACAGGTATGGGTGCTCCTATGTTTGTATGCCCATCCCTTTGAGCACTCAAAGCATCCCTGCAACACATTGCACAACACAATATAGAAGCTGGCAGCAATCCTCATGCATTACAAATTTTGGGTACTTGCAAGCAGCTGCATATGATCCATTGTTTAGCAGCTGAACACAAGAATACACTTAATGAGACATCAGGTTTCCACAAGGACATGCAAAACAGCTGTGCTGTGGTGTTACGGCCTAGACTCGTGCTGATGTGGGTGAATGCCTTAGAAGCGTGTTGCACGAGAAAAGCATGCTTTGTGTCTGTATTGTCAGACAATGTGCAAACAGATAGCCTGTCATGTCAGAGCAACATGCGCACTGATACTGCCAAGCATCATGGGTATGGCAACGCTAAGTTCATGCCCTACAGACGGCAGTGACTATGCTAGGTTGTCAAGATGATTGGATGCTACTGTGTACATGGACTCACAAACATCCAGGTGCATCTCTTGTGCCTTGACTCACTGGTGAAAGCATGCTGCAAATGGCAAGTTTTCGTAGCAGTACCTGATATTGTTGACCTCTTCATCGTAATTGAGCTCCTGCAGAACCTCCTGCAAGCAATAAGATACGCAATCAGCCTCACAGTAGCTGGCAACACTTGTGCAGGACTTGGGGTAGGGATTGTCAGGTTTGAGCAGCAAGTGCAGAAGTAAATCCAAGTTTGGAAGGCCATACCGCATGCTGGTGCATTTCCACATGAAGCTCCTTGCGGAGGCTTGTCAGCAACTTCTCCTGCTCCTGCAACATTTCTGTGTCTAAGTGCAATGCTGCACCTCCAGTTGTATGCGGGTAAGCCTGTCATAAGTCTGGCAAGTGCTTCACCTTTCACTCTCTACCACACAGAACAGGGAACTACAAGATCAACAGGATCCCAGCCTGAAGCTCACATATTGCATTGGCGCCACGGCCATTGCACGAAGGACAGCTCTGTATGCCTCCATCTGTAAGCGCTGGAGTACAGGTCCTGTATCTTGCATTTCCAGTGCCAGTCTTGGGCTTCAGACGCCTGCTGGCGAAAAGGAGCCCGACACCAGCCTGTGAAACCTTTGAGCAACAGTGGACGGCTAGTTACGAAGCAACCGGCTGGACCAAGTGTTCACCGACACGAGGTAGTTGGATCACGAGGCAAAAGGAGTCAAGCGACGTGCGAAGTCCAGTGCTTGCTTGCAACCAGTCACGCTCAGGATGGGAACAGATACAGACTGATGCGTTCTGTTTGACTTGCGCAACAATGTGTCGAGATGGTGACGTTTCCAGCTGTGTATTTTTCAGAGATCTGATGAAGAAGAACTGAGTGATGCCAGAGCCGCAGCTCCAAAGGCTTTGCCAGCAGCGGCCGTTCAAGCCTTTCGCTCCGTAGACCTTACTCAGGCACTCATGTGCAAGGTTACATGAAACATCGCGTTTTGCACAACCGTCCGCGTTGACCCCGCCCAAGCTTGATCTCTGAAGAGGCGATCACACACACTATCTTGGCGCTGAACACACACAGCATTGTGATCAGTCTCAAGCGTTAAAGGTGATCGCTTGCGATGGTAAGCTCAATAGCATCTTGAGGAAGTGTAATGGTTAGCATGTGGATTTGAACTTCAGCTGCGTTGCAGGCCGAAGATCGGGTGTTCAACTACATCAAGTCCGAGAACAGACCTTTCAATGTCCAGATGGTTGCAGACATGCTGGCTCAGTTTGGCGTCAAGAAGCCTCAAGTTCAGAGAGCCGTGGATGCACTGGCAGAGTCTGGCAAAATCACATGCAAGGCATGGCGGCAACCTGACAGTGTGTGCTAGGTCAGCAACCCTTGGCAACAGCTGGACTTGTGCAAGCTTGCAGGAGTTTGGCAAATCCAAAATTTACATGCCGCTGCAAGATGACATTGAGTTGCCAGATAAAGGGGTAAGCATGCACTGCTCACCCAATGACAACCACAAGTCCTAGTTGCCCACTGCATTGGTTCTGACAGGAGATGGATGCTAAGAAGGCTGAAATCAAGAAGCTGAGTGAGCAAGTAACAGAGTCTGGTGAAGCAATACGGCAGCTGCACAAAGGTATGCTGGATGCTCAAACCTCTCTTAAAGTGCAAGCACTCACTTTGAATACGCTGTGTGTGATTTGCATTGCAAACATTGCCATTGCAGCCAATACAGTGCGAATCATCTGGGAATACAGAGCTGCAGGGACTGGGGTCTTTCTTGACGCTTGAAGAGCTCACTGGAAAGGACAAGGATCTTTTGCAACAGGTACAAAAATCAAACGGTGGTATGCAGCCAGAGTATTCTGGGATTGAAACTCCAGACAACAAGCTTCCAGTCAATATGTGTAGCTGGCAATGATGCATTGCAGATGGAACCGCTCAAGCAGAAGCTGACCAAACTGAAGTCTGGAAGCATCTTGATTACAAAAGAGGAGCGTGAGCAAGTGGAGAAGGTAAAATCGGTGTAAATGCTCCAATGCTGAACACATGGCAGCCGTGCCTCTGATCTACGTGCTTCAAGTTTGTGCTTGGCGCTGCATGTATGCAAGCTTTGGCATAATGCATTGAATGTGATCAGTGCATGCAGAGCTATCAGAAGTACATGGATGCCTGGGGCCAGAGGAAGCGCATTTTCAAGAACATCTGGTGAGTGGCCTGACAAGACACAAAATCTGACTGCGCCATGTCACAGGCCGTCTGATGATCACCATGTTCTACAATGTGCATCAGCATGTGTGACAACACGTGTTGTAATAATATGTTAAGCCTGCCGTCGATGCACGGAGACAGTCAGGTGACGGTGTGTACATAGTCAGCAAAAGCAGCAGAAAACATTACAGCCAATGCTGAACTGTTCTGTGTCATACTGCTATATAGTCGTTCTTCTCAGCATGCCTTACATGCAGTGATCTGCTTCTCCAGGGGCGACATCAGCGAAAATATTGACCAGAACACAACTGAGCTTTTTGAAGAAATGGGTGTTCAAACAGACGAGGATGTTGATGTCAGCTATGAAGCATTCAGCAAGCTGCAAGCTAAAAAAAGGCGCATGTGAAAGCAAGCTGAGGAGCGTCAAGCAGGAGATCAAGAGCATGTATGCTATATAGTGCATGCCAGGAAGCTTGTATATCACCAGATTACTTCTGTGACTACTTCTGTAGCAGCACCAATGATACTCCTTCATGCAGCAGGCTGTTGAATTCTGTGCAGTTCAATCTTGGTGTTGTGCAATGTCTTGCCATGCAAAGCATATGGAAGACATTATTGAACCGACAAGTCTGGGGCTTTATAACTTTGGGAAACCCCGTCAGCAACTTGACATCCTGGCATTGACATAAGGCATCATGCATTACAGGATGCACAGACCAGACAGCGTCATTCATCATGGCTTTCCTCACTGGCAGCATCATTGTCATCATCATCATCATTGCCACTCTCTTCAGTACCACTTTCTTCACTGTCATACTCTCCATGTTCTTCGTCATCTTCTCCATCTTCTTCCTCACCTACTGAGCACAGGTATGTCTGAGGACAGCTTATTCAGAGGACCCACAATGCGTGCACCATGACATTCGAGTTTGATACCCAGCAGCAGCAGGCTGCTGGCAGGTGCTGCCAAGGCAAGCACAGAACATGCCACATGTCGAGCATGAGGCTGTGATAGGTAAGCTAAAAAGCAGCTATTGTTTACACTGACAGTGCTGTCAGCCTTGAAAGCTTACCTGCTGAGTGGGGCTCATCGTCATCAAGAGGGAGGGGCTTGCCCCTGTGAGTCTTGCCCTCTCTGTCTGACTTGGACATTTCTGTGACTCGGAAGATCACAGGTATGCTGGCATCGCTTCCTATCCATGAGTCTGCACGAGCACGCCGACATTTGTTGGCCTTTGCTTTCAGCAGGAAGCGGCTACATCTGGAGATGAGTACTCAGCTCTGACTAAACAAGTGACAGTAAAAGCAGCCCTACAGCATGTCTGGGCACCGCCGCGAACTTACAATGGGATCTGCGACAGAATAAAACAATTAGCAGCTGTGGACAGCTCAGCGTACAGCCACAACATTAGCGCAGCCGCCCAAACACTGGTTGTGTTACTTACCTCATGCTTGTGATCATGTTGATAAAAACAAGGGCATGCACTCTGAGTGCTGAGCGGCATTATACACCTGACATGCACATGAGCTGGAGGCTGTATTTGCCAGCCTTGGCTGCTCTGAACTTGACCTCTACAAGCTGCCCCTCCTCATCCATGTCAGACACAATGGTTGGCCCAATACCATTGGCAGGTGCAGCATTAGCCACGGCTGGCTCAGCACCTGGTGACTGCCCTTCCAGTATCTTCTGAATTGTGCTGAGTATCTTTGGATTGGACAGCAGTGATGTCGCTGGAGCTTCTGCAGAGCATCACTGAGATGCTTGCACAGTGCATAAGCAGTCATAGTTTCCCTTTAATACAATGCATCACACATGTTCACAGGTCATAGATTTTGCACTGTCTTGCACAGGCTGCAGTCATGGGCTGAATTGCAGTGCAGAGGCTGTGATGCAGAGAGACATGCCAGCAAAGGCTTGTTGAGACAGATGTTGGTGGTCAGACATAAGTCACACCTTGCATGCGCAAATGCGCTGCACACAAGGGCACCTACAGCATGTGCAAGCACCCAGACATGAACACTCAGTCTATCTGCGCATGAGGCTCTCTGTATGCAGGGCTAGTGAGCAGATTGGAACACAGCATCGCATGGAGTCCAACTGCATGCCTGTCTTGCACACATGCTTAGTGAAAGGTTGACAACCAAATGTAACATGCAGTCTTCTGCTACATGCCTGCCTCCTTGTGCCCATTGGCCTTCTTCTTTCCGTCATTGGTGGTGTCAGTCAGCACAAGATCCTTGGTGCCATTGCTGGGCGAGTCAGCTTCAGCCAGGCTCTGCACAAGCTTGGCTCCCTTCCTCTCAGCTTCCACCAGGTTAGTCGGCACCACAGCCCAAACCTGCAGGCAAAGTGGGTGAGCAGGAGAGTAGGTGCAAGAGTAAGATTAGTACTGACTGCATAAGTTGAGTGAGTTGGTGCTACAGCCCATGCCTGCAAGCAGTGTGTGTCAGCAAGCGCATGAGTAAGTGAGGTTGTGGGGAAATGAGTGCACAAGTATGTCCTCAAGTGACTAAATGTGAGTGAGTGAGTGAGTGAGTAGGTGAGTGAGTAAGTAAGCGAGAGAGGAAGTGCGTGAGTGAGTGAGTGAGCGAGCGAGCGAGCAAACGAGTGAATGAATGAACAAGTAGGCGAGTGTGTCAGCAAGAAAGTGCAGTTTTGTCACCTGATTTGAGGTGGGCTCACACAGAATGAAGTTCCACTTCTCTGTCTTTGTGCCGACATAGCTGGGTGCATATGCTTGCACCCCAGAGCCCTTGATGCTGTCTGGCTCAAACCCTGCAAACACAGTCCGCCCTGGATGAAGTCACCCTCAAGAAGTGTGCAACTTGCAGTGACAAAAACAGCAGGCCTTTGCGTATACTCAGATGGAACCAACCAGGCAGTGTTGCAAGTAGGCCAACATGGCCGACTAGGCCTTCAAATAAGAGACCTTGCCTTGTACAGAGAGCCATGACAACTGCAAGGCTGTCAGAAACAGCATTTCACCTGCAGCTAGATGGCTATGCCGTGTCAAGACCACCCGCACAGCGCATGTGACAATGTCTGTCTCCATGATGTCGGTGGACGCGTCCTCCCCATCCACAACACAATGTGCTGCCATATGCACAGAAGGAATTGCCATCAAAGAGTTCTCCACCTCGTCTGCCTGAGTGCTTGTCAAACCTGCATTGGAGAAGCCAGCATCAGCCTGCACCTCAGTCTGAGAGAGAGAGAAAAGCAGGGACCATGTCATTAGGCCCACATCTTCCTATCTTCTAGTCTGATATAAGCATTGTGTATGCATACATCAGCATGTATCATCTACATTGTGTACGCAAATGTCAGGAGAGGTAGGCATCTTGTGGCTTGGCTTTGGGCCAATATCATTTAATGACGAGCGTATACAACCTGTCTAGACTCAGAAAACTAGTATGGAGGCATGTACATGACAAGCATAGCCAAGAGACCTACACAATGTACTTTTGCGCTGACAAGGATGACCATGTGACATACACAATGCATTGTTGCTTTGACAAGCACAGTCAAGAGACATACAATGCACTGTTGTCATGACAGGGGCTATACAGCATGCATGGTATACAAAACCGGCTTGTTCTTGCGCCTTAAAAGCTGCTGCCTAAAGTCTTCGCTGCTTATGAGCCTGCCGACTAATGGCAGGTCATGCATTGCGCAGGCAATGCAATCAGCACATGCTCAACCAAATAGGACAATGATGAACTTTACCCACCTCCAAATCCATATACTTCCCTCCTCTCATGAGCAGGCATGCAAAACAGGTCTTGCAGCGCCTTCACTCGTTTCCTGTTGAGTCGCTTCAGCAGGTCCTGGTCAAAGTGTGGCAGCTGGAGCAAGGGCACTGTGTTATCCGACGGTCCCTGTTCAGCAAACCAAGGACTGTGACGCATTGCACAGCATGAGCCCTTGCTCAGGCAGCAGATAACAATGACTTCAGACCTGCCTGTATTTGAGCTCACGTGCACTGCAGACTCGTAAAGGCATGTAGTCAATGAGTCCAGAGCAGGCAGCATGATGCAGTGGGCAGCAGACAGAAGCAAGTCAATGCAGCATGACCGCATGCTGAAAGCCAGAATAGGAATAACAGTCAAGCCAGCACCCTCGTCATTGTCAGCAAAAAAACAGATCATAGCATGCTGACTCTCCACTGCTCTACAACAGAACGTGTTCACATAGGCTGCCTGTCACAGGTTAGGTAATCTGTGGTTGCTTTGTGTAGAAACAGTTAATTCTTGGAAACAGCTATGCCAGTGATAGGCGCGACCTCATGATGAATGTGATGCCCTCATAATGTGTTGAGCATGGCACATACAGCTTGGGCATGATGCCCCAAGCCAGATTGGGATGAGGCACGTCACAAGGTTACAGTACGCTGCATCTGCAGCAACCTGTGTACCTTACTGGACTTCATGCCCATGCCCTTTCTGATGTCGGTGGGCACAGCCTGGACTATGCATTGGCACATCTGAATGGCAGCCTTGGTGGGCTCATACCACCCAAACTGCTGCTGAGCGTGATGAGGAATCTGGGCAATCTTGACGATCTCTTCCAGAAAGATGGGAGACTTCTTCAGCACAAATTTCAGGTCATTCTCCAGCGCCTCGGGGACTTCCCGCCTTCCTAGGTAGGCTAGCAACAGCATGTGGACCTTCTTGACTGGAGTCTTGCGATTCCAAAACAGGGTCTTCTCCTGCACATCAGGTATGAAACAGTCAAATGTACCAACAAGGGTGCAATGCTGCAGCAGCTATACACGCCATGTGGATGCAGCCCAATACAGGTGTGTCAATGAGCTGTTGCAAATAAGCACTCAAATGGATAGATGCTTCTATAGCGGCTGGTACCCAAGCATAAGCAATGCGCATGCAAGGTGAGGTCATGTGACAGCAGAAATGTCTGTGTGCCTGTGCATGTGTGGCTCATTCAGATACCTGAGGTGAAGAAAAGCCATGACTTACAGCTTTGGCCTAGCAGGTCATGTCACATCTCCAATTGAGGTATCTGAATGAGCCATCGCACATGCTCATGCACACAGACAGCTACCATGCCTTGTTGACAGTGCAACAGCACAATGAGTTGCCAACAGACATTGTATCAGCCCATGCACACATACAGGGCAGGCACAACATGCTGTACCTTCAGCTCAGGATGAAGTCTGAGAACAGTCTTGCGGAGCTCTTCCAAAGCAGGGCCTTGATCATTTGGGGTTGGCAGGGTAATAAACTCCATGGCAACAACCAGTGTGTCTGGAATTCTGGACAGTCCCTGGGACTCTTTCACACCCAGCTGCGACCGGAAGTAGATTTCCATGGTCTCATGCATGACGTTGTTGGGGCCCGTGAACTTGTTGCTGCGCAAAAGGTACCAGGAGGCGAGTCCCAAGGGTAGAAGTATGCCAAGCCCGACCAGGCCTCCCAGGACAAGTGGCGCTGTGTTCCTGTCTTTGCTAAATATCCACTCCGGCAGAGCGATGCCTATGTCCAACGACTGTGGACCATCAGGATGACCATACTTCTCGTAATTCTTCCTGGCTGTCTCATCTGTCAGGGCTGTATGCGCTTTGGTGACATACTCTGCAAAGTATTTGGATGCTGCAGGGTCTGGGTTTTTGTCAGGGTGGTATTCAAGCGCCAGCTTGCGGTACTGCCGCTTGATGTCGGCTGATGTGGCTCCTGGCTGCAGATGCAGGATCTCATAGGGGTCAAAAGGCTTCATGTCAGAAGCTGTGTTTTGAGTGTAGAGCAGAATCAGGCCCCAAAGGATCCAGCAAGCAAAAAGTGTTATGTTGCTGCATGTCAACAATCCACGTATACGAGTGCTGAGGGAATACTGGCGCTTGCCCTGCCCCTGCAGCAGAAAAGTCCTAGTCAGAAAAGAAGGGGGGGGGGGAATCAGGCAAGAAGACCAGCACAAGTTGCTGCATGCGGTTGTGCTCTCGACAAGACTGCACGCGCAACGCTGCAATGCACAAAGCTTGAGTGGCCTGATGTCCTGTCGGCTATCCCTAATGCTATCACCCAAGAGGCTGATCACACCAGAGACCTTCGCTGCAGACCTTGCAGTCTTCGCGCAAGTCACAGATGACACATCAAAGCACAGGACAGACTACGTCTCAGCACCTGCCAAGGCTTTACCACCTCTTCTGCGTCGCCAGCGTTGCAGAAACGATAGATGGTGTAAGGAAACAGAGCAAGGGACAATAAAGAAAGGGCAAAGATGGCAAACATAGGGGAGCTCCCTTGCTGTTCCGCCATTGTCCCAAGCCCGAAGCACCCAACAAAGCTGCCCACACTTCAGACCACGGCTAGCAACCGCAATACTGCAATGCCTGGACAAGTCCGACTATGGCAGTCGGGACGGTCCCTGTCCCCGACACAACCGTAACAAAATGCCGTGCGTGCGTCTGACAGCCCACTTTACAAGCTGTTTGAATACGTGCTTTGTGGCGCCAACATATGACATGCTACCTTCGCTGATGCTGCAGAACTGAATATGCCATTAAGGTGCCGGCTGATTTACGTCTAAACGTTTTCAGCCATTGGCAGCAGACAGCAGCTGCGAAGTTGAAATGGGCTGCTGTGTACACTGTACTCTATGCAAATCCATTGCTCGGATTCATACATAGTTTCCACGGTGCGGCAATTTTTGAAGTTGGGTGCGGCGGTGCGCGAACCGAGGCCTTGGTGCGGTACTAGCGCCATTAGTCAACCGTAACAAGCACATAACGGTCGTAACAAGCACCGCAAATGCAGTCGGCACTTGAACACACAGCGGTCGCGGCATCAACTTGCCAACGAACGTGCTGTATACATGCTTCTTGCGGCTGTGTAAACCACCTAAATGCCATTTATTGCCGGACGCCGCACCCACACTGAGGACTTGCCAAATACCAGGTGCGGGGGTGCGCGTACCCGGTGCGGCAGGTGCGCCGCACCCGCACCATGGAAACTATGGATTCATACGTCGGCGGAATATGCGGTGATCTTTCGGTGGTGCGCGCGAAGTGCGTGGTGCAAGGGGTGCGCGGTGTTTCAAAATCCACTGCTTGGCAAATATGCCACAAAAACTGCCAGGTAGAAAATTCCAGAACGTGACTGACACAGACTGAAAGGGTAACACAAACGTACTGTTCCGGATCCGGACTACACGGATCCACTATGGTCTGATGCTGTATCGGATGCATGCCAGCAAGCTTGCTAGATTCAAACAGGTTATGGCCATGCATAGCCATATGACACCAGTATATTTTTCGTCGTGGTATGAAGCCGATGGACTATTCCCGAAACTGCACCGGTGTTTGCAGCCTTCGCACCACTGGTAAATCTCGGCGTCGTGCATACCTGAAAAACATGAGACGTTGGGCTTGCGCGATGGCCATGGCTGCTTTGATCAGACACAAAAGCACTGTAATTTCTCTCTCGCTCTTTTGAACTCAGCTCAAAAGCATTGAGCTTGGCTCATCGGAACCCGTCACAGAAACTGCACCCAGGTTCCGTTTCCGAGCAGCGGATCCTCCGGCAACCTTGATGAAGATGACAGATTGCAATGGCGTTCGCTTTTGTCCCGTCTCGTTGCAGAGCTGAGGACCATGCCGGGACAGCCTAGCACCGCTTTACCGCTCGCGCCCGCATCTTCAGATGTCAGCTCTGGCGTATCGAGTCACGTTGCTATCGCTCTGGTTTTGTCCGTGTTTCTTGCGGTGGCACTTTGTGCCGTCGTTGTAGTGTTGATTTGTAGGTAGCATCGCCCGGTCGTGTCCTCCGACAGCTTAATTCGGAGACCTGCACAGCCTCTGCACCACGTACAAGGGTTAGCTTCATTTCGAGTAAGCCAACGGTTTGGACTGAATGGCGCGCTGCTGTCTTCATGCTGACAACGCGCAACACGAGGACATTGCTCATGCTGTAAATGAAATTCGTGTGGACGTCAGGTGTCGGAGATGCAGCGAATCGCTAAGGAAGGTCTTCAAGAACAAGGCGCTCAACCTGTGCTTTCCCATGCTGTATCACATTTGGTGCAACCAGACGGGTAGGTTCTTATCAGCTTAATGGCAGCACACAGTCCTATTGTGTAAGCTCTCAAACGGTGTTGCAGTTGATTTCTTGCTCAGCCACTCCCACCTCGCACATAGATCAACAGTTTTCTTGCAACCCATTGGTTTGCTCACCAATAGCAATAGCTTCCTCACACAAGAGATTCCATGCAATACAATGAACACATACACTAGAATGTTTTGGCTTCAGGAGCTATGCCCTTGCTGTCGTCAAGGATGCCCGTTCCACCTGGAACCTAGACAAAGCCAGGCTCCCCGAGTATAGTGTTATATAACACTGCGCCTGCAAGCGCAGCATTCTGTACCATTTAGCCTACTGTTGCAGTCAGGGACAGTGACAAGCATATGAAGCTGCATTGGACGTGTGCACACACAGAGCCCAATGGCAGAAATGCCTGCGAAGTTGAAACGGCGCTGCACTCAAAAGACTTGGCCAGACTGTCACAAAAGCTACGTTTGCCAGCTACGCTTACTCTTCTCGTGACTCTAGTCTGGTGAACGTCGCGACCATAGTGTACGGCCAGCGAAGGCTGTGTAAACACTGTGGACAGCCGTCGAGCACTTTGTGAGGAAATTAGCCTGCAGTCTATATAGTTGGGCTTGCGCCTTTGATGCTGACAGTACCGCCAGGGGCTTACCCTCTCAAAGGATTCGCGTACCTGTGCTCGCATCCGAATCTCAATGCCAGAGTTGGGGGGTTTCTGGCAGGAGCCAGTGCTCTGTGTTTGACTGGCATACTGGCACTTGCCTTTTTCACCTTCAGGTCTCAGCTGAACTTTGTAGGGCACAGTTTGATAGGTGTTGGCGTTGCTGGTAAAGTGGTCACTTGCTGCCTTATCCTAGCAGAAGCCTCAATAATTGTCTACTTGGTCTTCAAGCAGACCATGCAAATCCTGCAGAGGAAATTGTTCACAATGGTCTTGCATGGTATGCTCAGATGCTTGTCTTGCAGATCAGCAATTCACTGCTTTGCACACACGCAGAAGTGACATGGCGGCATATGACCTGATGCTTCTCCTGGTGCTTTGCTCTGACAGCTGCGCGCCATAACCTAGCCATTGAGTCAACAGTTATGAAGCCTTCCATGCTTGTTCTGCAACAGATTGCTGCTGCCTCTTTTGCAGATCAAGGAGTGTTTGCTGTCAGGCCACTTACTGACACAGAGAGGTCAGGCCTGCGGGAGTATATGCAGACACCAAAAGCACAACATGCAGCAGAGCAAGAACATGGCAGCACAATTAGTGGCATTGCAAAGCGTGCAGCTCAGACTGTGGCTATGACGGCCATGACGTCAGCTCCAGCGTCCATCGTACCTTTGCTTCCTGTACTGATCTCCCTTACAACTGGAGACAAAGCTACTGTACCGTTCATGTCTCATTACCTCCGCATGCGGGGACTACAGTCGTATGCTGAGCAGCAAGCAGTTGCAGACATGCATAAACTAGCTTATATGCAGTTTGGGGTTATGGCAGCCTTCCTGACTTCTGTGCCTATAGCTAGCTGGGCTTTTGTTTTCAGCAACACTGTGGGTGCAGCTTTGTGGGCTGCAGACTTGGAAAAGAGAGATGTACAGCTCTTTACTGATCAGACGACTTCTGAGGTTTGAATGAAATATTGACTGAACAAGCAAATCTGAAAAGCATGTGCATTGATTGGCAGCCTGGCATCAAGAGCAATGCTGGTACTGCCCATGCAGATCGCTCCAGTCTGTGCTGGCCCTGCATGATATGAGAGGCCAGAAGTGTTTCTTTCACTGTGTCACAAGCAACCTGTCAGCCGCTCGATGTTGGCCTGCTGAAAGAAAAAGGTCTGCATTCCATGCTGCTTTGGTCATGGCTGTCTGACTGTTTTATTTTGACAGCTCACACCTTGCCACATAAGGCGTATGGCAAGCAGCCACTGTGCTGAGCTGTTTCTCCAGACTGGTGTTCCAAGCACCGACCAACACAGTCATGTGAAATCAAATGCAGATTGCACCTCTCCTTGCAATGCACAATGTCTTGTGCAACCACATTTGCTTACAGTCTGACAAAACATGCGTAGCATGACATGCTACAGTGTTTCATCGTGACTCCTCACTGAACTCAAGCCAAAAGTGTGCAATGTCAACCATCAATGACAGCAATATCAGGTCCTCCGGATCCTGACCGCAGCCTGATCAGCTTATCCTCCAGACGTTGCAGTCGCTCCTCCATGCTCTCCTGCTCATCCTTTGCTGCAGCAAGGCTGGCACGCAGCTTTTTGTTGTCATGCTGCAATTCTGCATACTGATCCTTCCAGCAGTGGGTGGCTGCCTTCAGAATGAAGTTCTGGTGATACAGGGGCAAGCCATCAAAGGGGACACCATATACAAAGCTGCCAGGTACGTATGGTACAGAAGGGGCTGCACTTGGAGTTGGGAGACTCATTGCAGCGGCATATGCTGGTAAGTACGGAGGGGGAACAGCATGGGGCACTGTGCCTGAGTTTGAGGCTGAGGGTGTGTATGCAACTGGAGCTGTGTATGAAGGTAGAGATCTGTGGGGAGATCTTTGGGGGCTGGAGGGTGTGTATGTGGGTGAAGACGCATGAGCTGAGCTCGGACTCTGGTATGGATCATATACCTGCAGAAAGATACGTGGTGAGTGGATCTAGTGCAATCCTGCATTGTGATTTGGTGAGGAAGCACATAATTAAGAATAGCTATAACAGCATGCCTATGAATACAGTTTGCTGTGATAGCAAAGGCAAACGTGCCATTTGGTGTAACCAGCAAGACGCCAAAGTCATGCCGTGAAGATTGTCAGAAGCTTGGAGCAACAGTCGTTTGCAGCAGGCTTACATTTGCAGGTGGTGGTGATGACGAATGCCGAGGTGAGAGTTGACGTCCTCCTTCAGCAAAGAATGCCTGTGGGATGTGTGCTGAACCAGGAGTGAAGGGACCCTGCATGGGACTGTCTGGGAAGGGAGTGTCTGCCACAGGAGCAGCGCCTCCTCTGGCAGGATTGTGCGCCATAGGCGCTGACACTGTTGGGGGTGGCAGGTCTTCTTGAGACTCACAGCGGGGAAGACTTGCTTCTTCCAGCCTGCTGGCACTGTCCTGCAAATGTAGAGAAGGGGTTTTGAACAGCTTGAGTGTACTTGGTATATGGATCAGGCTTAGCAAGCACACATCCTGCTGAAAAGCTCGCTTACCAGGTTGACACGCTTTGCTGCTTGCACATCAGGACAATCAGTCTCCGCAGTCGACCTCTGCAGCAAATGAACAGGCCGGCATAAATTCTGCATATGCTTTGTAAACGAAAACAGCGACTACTCGAATCATGGAGGGCACGAGAACGACATGCAACTACCTTGAGCAAGCGTTGTTTTGGCGAACGATCTTGCACACCAGGCTGTCCGGGTGGTGGGCCTGGAGGTGTCTTCATCTGCAAAGAAAAACATGCTGCTGAAACATTATTTCAAACACGATTGCCATGCAACCGAGCGATTTTGTCTCGTGGGAATCAGCCCCGGGTGGTCAGAAAACGATGCGAACAATCGATGCAGCCCATCAATGTAACAGTCAAACATCAGAAGACGCCTATACGAGACAGCTCAATTACCTCAACTTTTTTGCTGTTGACTAAGCAATGTTCAGCATTGCCCTTGTCGTCCGCAAGAGCGATTTTAGCTCTTGTATATGCTCAAGTCATCGCTCGACCACCTGAATCTAAAAAGGAAGGGCTGTGGGCCTGCAGCCCTCACTTCGCCCACCTGGCCGCCCTAGGTCTAGTTTCAATGATGATGCATTACGTGATTGTCAAAACTGTCGTATTAGTAGGCCTTATAGGGATGCACAAGACAGGCTGCTCTGGAGGGACAAGACTTGTCCTGCACGTACCTAGCTCATCATGAGCTGGAAAGCGTTTTAATTATTATTATTATTATTATTGTTAAAAACTAGGACCTTTACACAATCTCATGTCATGCACTATGGTTGCAGATAAGCCTTGCTGTATTAATTTTGCGTTGTTGTGGTCGATGATACGCTCACTGGGCCTGTTGGTATGTCCAATGCACAGAATGCGGCAGAAGGTGCACAATGACCTATTGACCTATGCATCACTGGCTCAGCAGGTGTGCATAGGTTAGCTGGCTCACATGCCTGCCTGCTTTTGCTAGATATTTCTGTCAGTACTGTGGCAAGTACTTGACCATCAGATCCGCAACCGCCTCTGCAAGCAGATTGACTTGCATGATATGTTACCCATTTAAATTTATTCCCGTTGCAAATCCTTGAACCTCTGTGCATGGTCCCTCAGAATTGTTTCAGCAATCTGCCCCTGCTTGCAGCACCTACCAGAGTAGCTTCTCACCTATCACTTGCACATCCTTGTCTGCTGGCTTCGCAAGCAGGAAGAAGACAGGGGATGTGTTGTGCATTGTAGTGAACTTTGGGTTGAGCAGGGCATCCAGCATGTGAAAAGCAATGTCAAGTACCGCAGCACAGGATGCCCAGAAGAGCTGTTTGCTCATCTCTACATGGTGGAGGAGGTTTGCCTGCTGCTGCGTCATGCAGATGCATCGCAAGGCAATCCTGGCTTGGCTTTGAAGCCATTTGATGAGTGGCTGCCAGAATACAGGCAAACATCTGCGCAGGCTCCTGTATGCTAAAACTGGGACACACCTGAATGGCAAGGGGTGTGCTTCATATGGCGTGAGTCAATAATGATGTGCACAGTGCTCATGAGCAGCTCTGAATGACCTTTGACTTAGGTCTCATGCCATCACTAACCCACTCACTCACTCACTCACTCGCTTGCTCACTCATTCACTCACTCACTGCATACTTTTTGTCTGCAGGGTGTCACACTGTGCCAAGATACGCTTCTCCACACGCACAGACAGAGAAGATCTGTATGTAGCTGCAGTTCAGCATTTCCTGAGAGTGGTGATAGATGCTGGGGCCATCATCAGGCTGGCGGTGTGCAAGCTGTACGGCCACTGTGAAGACATCTTGACAGCCAAACTTGCCAGTTCAATACAGTAAGTGCTAGCCATGGACATTGCAGAACTCAACATCCAACTAGTGACAGCTGTAGAGAATGATCACTTGTTTGGGTTACTTTACAAGAATACATCTGGCATGGGTTGACAGGCAGACTTGGTGGAATGCTTGCCTTATAAATGCGTTGACTGTAGTTGTATACAGCTTGAAGTAAATGTGTCAACATGCTGGGTGCAATGTTGTCAAAGAATGTTTAGCTGAAGGGCATTCTTTCAACCTTTTAATTCAGCAGATCCTACTTCAAACCACATCAGCCACTTTCAGCTGATCTTCACAATGCATGTGCTGTCATTAAAGTATGCTGAACACGCTTCAGCTGGCTTTGACTGAGGACCGCGTTATCTGTCAGCACGTTTCAGCTGCAATCAGCACAGCTGAACGAGTTCGGCAGTCTTCAGATGCGATTAGCCGATTTCGTTCGGCTTTAAGGGGTCCTTCATTCCCGCAGTGTATAGGGCCTAGCTAGCAACTTCATGTTCTCATCAGACCATTATCCCTCATGCATCTATACAGTTGTGTGGACAGTGTCCACTGGACAGTGGTTCATATACGTGGTATGATAGCTGCATCTGGAGATGAAGCTTTGGTGCAACAGTTCATGAGCATCTCTGTGAAGCTAAGTGCCACTGTTCTTGTCCTCCAATATTGTTCGTGTCAGGAAGTCCGTCCACTCTGCAATAAGCCTGGGGGGTGCTTCTTGATGTCTCGCAGAGTCTTACCATAGCACACAAAGAAAATAACAACATGGAATAGCATACCTAGGGCGAAGCACAGCAGCTGTTCATCAACAGCAAAAATGTGTTGCGCAATGTCAGGCCGTCAGGCATCCATAGCAGCCCGCCCTTGGGCCTTGGGCATCTTCTTGTTGAGATCAGCAGCAATGTCTTTGCTGCTGTACATGTGCGGTGCTATCTCAAGAAGCCAGTCTGGCCTGATTTCTGTCACTGTCCTGGCATACTCTTTGCTGGTGAGCACCAGTTCATGGTAGACTATCCATCGCGGAGGGTTCTGCAGCACACCAATACATGCGACTCAGATTTGCAGGTAGTACCAGACGCTGCAGACATGTGCAAGGGAGTTGACTAACTTTGCCGACATGCCCCATCAAGAGCTTGTAGACCATGCAGAGACAGGGATTGGTTACGCGCTTTGCAGGCTAGACTCATTGTTCAGAAACCCCAGTTTGGGAACAGGCTGCTGTCGAAACATTTGAAGCTGATGAGCGAATCTCTGAGGTACACAAGCGTGTCCCAGGCTCAGATCAGAACGCAGAGGCATGCCGTGTGCTTACTTGAGATTACATTAGTCACTGCTGTGTCAGGAATCTACAGTCTGCACTTAAAAAAGGCAAAGAAGTGCGGCAGACATTTTACGCGTATAAGAGAAGCGAAAGTACCTCCATCTTGGTCAGGCCAGAGGAGGGATGAAGATGAATGGTCTGGGGGTTTTTGACAGTACGGTAAGAGCCATCCTTCCTCAGACGTGCTGTATTGTAGAAGAAACCAGCTGCAATGGCTTTCTTGATGGAATCATGATCGCCCAGGTTGCTGGTCAGCTCGATCTCTGTTCTGTCCATAAGACCTAAGAGCTGCTCTCTGATGTCTCTCACCCTTTTCATCACTTTCACCTGTGCAAAGTCAGCTTTGGTCACTGTGCTGTGATTATGCACATTGGGTGCTTTGTGTTTGCCAGAGGCTGTGAGATCTCACAGGCAGCGTGTGTTTGTACATTTGAGGTGCAGTTGGTGGTAACAGTTCCAATTTCCTGTATGACACAGCTGCACAGCTCAATGCAGTGCTGCTGGGGATTGTTTGGGAAACAACATTCACACCAAGCATTACAATAGAACCAGTTTTGATTGGGAAAGTGTAAGATAGCTGACCATGCAGTCATTCAGGCAACGATGACATAGAAACTCAGACTGTGAGAGTATGTGTCCTCACAGAATCACTATCAAAGGGCTTAGGCTAGACCTGAACATAGTTCTCGTAGCACCACTGTGCAGAGAAGGCGGTTTCAGCCCAGGAGTTGTACACCGTGAGCAGTGCAAGATGGTCCCCCACGTTTCCCCTGTGGAAGTTCTGATGGGCATTGTCAGCAAAGACGGCCTTGTCCTTGGGGCGGTAGAAGATGCCACTGCCGGCACTCACCATGGCCGCTATTGTCACTATCTCCTCAGAACACTGTGCAGCAAAGGCACGTGTTGGCAGTGAACGCAGCAATTGTATGTCAGTAACGGCTTGTGTTAATGGTGTTATGTGTCTTTGCTGCTGTGTGTCAGTGATAGCGTCACAAGACCAAACCATGTGCAGGTGGATGTGCAGCTGTTGCTACCACTATTGAATGTGGCAGCTCATCACATACAATGACAAGACAGAAACATGCTGAATATCATACACAGGGGTGCAGTGCAGATCATGGCTGTCATGGAGGACTAACAATGATGACTGTGTGAATGATAACAACATTGATGGTGATACTAAACAAAAGCAGTTGAAACGGTAACCAAAATGGGTCATCGGCTGCTTAGAACAGTATGTGCATCATGCAAGCGGATTGTCAGCAGGACCAGCGTGACTTGCAGTCCGGTCATGCCAAGACTTGCTTTTGTGAAGACAAGCAGATTCATGGCATCGCAAAAAGCGGCACCATGTGTCAGACAGATCTTGTAGGGATGACATGCAGCAGACCCAAATAGCATACGAGGGTTTTGCACTAACCAGCCAACATGCAACTTTCATGGCATCCAACAAGCTGATCGTCTGTTGTCCCCAAACACACAGCATCTGATGATGGACATCGAGTGGCTAAGTGGAAAAGAGAAGCAAAGCAACAAAAAAGCAAATCTACATCGCTGAGCAGTCATCACAGGAGCCTCCTGAGGCAGCAGCCTGGAGCTACAGCAATGAAATAGTAGCAGTACAGATGTTGTCGTCCAGTTAGCGTCTACCAACGATACCAAGTGTCAACAAGCTCACCTGGTACTTCTCAGAGGCACAGATCATCTTTGCCAGCATAGGGTCTAGAGGGAACTCCGCCATCCTCCTGCCCAATTTAGTCAATTCGCCCTTGTCATTCAGGGCTCCTAAGGCGTACAACTGCTCCAGAGCCCGCATGAGGGTCTCACTGGGAGGGGGATCCATGAAGTCGAAGTTCATGAGGTCATTGATACCCAGAGACTTCAGCATCAGGACCACATTGCCTACATCAGTCAGCCACTGTGCAGTCAGAGGCAAGCCTTGTACATGCAAGAGCGCAATCAATGTGCATCAGTTACTTACAGCCAGTTGCAAAGGTGCGTTCTTGGCACAGGCAGATGGTGATCAGGCAATGCAACATGCGTGCATAGACTGGATGATTATGTGCAGAACCACGCAGCAGTGCCGACAGCGCTGAACAAGCAGCAACAGCATGTACTGCCACCATGTTTAGATAGATTGCAAAGCCATTGTCTGTGTACCGTGAAGAAGAACGGGCCACAGCTCAGCTTTGCTGACCACCATACACAGCTCGACTGTAAAAACAGCGGTTGTGAAGAGGCGCAATAGGACATGGTGCAGATGTGCTCACCAAGGTTGGTTCTCTGGATCTCAGGCAGAGTGGTCTCTGACATCTGGTTCCTGTAGGCATCCATGGTGAACAGGCGGAAGGATTTGCCGGCAGAAGTTCTGCCAGCTCGGCCTGATCTCTGGTTGGCGGCAGCCTGGCTGATGGGGGTCACAATGAGGGACTCCATGCCGCTTCTGGGGTTGTAGCTGTTCTGCTTCACAAACCCAGGATCGATGACAAACTGCAGCAAACAGAGGCTGTCAAAGCTTGCAAGGAAAGGGCAGGGCAAAGCAGGGCGAGGGAGGGGAGAGCAGGGGGGGGAGAGAGGGGAGGTGAGGCAAGGCGAGGGCAGAGGAGATAAGGTAAGAACTGAAAGGTGGTGAGCTGCAGCTTGAAAAGGGAAGAGTTGCAAGACTTCCTTGTTGTTTGGACAGAAGCATCTGTACTTAGGGCCAATCAGTATGACAGCAGGTGCTGAGACAAAAGCTACATAGCTGGTTGAAACATGGTAGATCTCAAAACCAACAGCCGGCTTTGGGCTAAACTACCTCACTGTCCCCTCTGTCTTGCACAACCAGACAGACAGCCTGATAGCCTAAAAATATTTTTTAGTTTAGAATTAACACGATTTGCCTTTTGTGTAATTAAATCAAAGTACATGCAATCAGAGCTATTGTAGAACACATTACGACAGCATAATTGATGAGTGCAAAGAAGACAAGTGCACACCACACATAATTTCAGACAACAATTCCACCACACGAGGTGTGAACATTTGTTTCAGCATCATGTTGCTGGGCCACAGAAATTCCACCTTCATGCTATCAAAGGATCAAGGAGACAAGGAGCTGGTGCCCTGCACATGAAGAGTGAAAGCTTGCCTCGGCATCATGCTGCTGGGCAGCAACGTCTCACCTTGACACACTCATTTGTCAAGGTAGTTTCAGCATTGTTCAGGTGAGTCTCAACTTTCTGCCGTCAGTTGTCAAGAATGCCTCAGCGATGTTCATTAAGCCTCAATTTGATGCTGTAAGTTGTTAAGGATGCCTCAGCAATGGTCAGATGGGCCTCGCCTTGATGCCGTCGATTGTCAAGGATGTCTCAGCAATGTTGGTAGCCAGCACAATCTTGCGGGCGCCAGGGGGGGTGGGCTCAAAGATCTTGGTCTGCATGTCTGAGGGCAGGTTGGCATAGACGGGCGTGATCATGAGCTCCCCAATTTTGCTGCCCAGCCCCTTCGTCTTCAGCTTCAGCAGCTCCTCTGCTGCCTCAATCTCCTCCTGGCCGGTGAGGAATATGAGTATGTCCCCCGGCGGCTGAGTGGCATGTATTTGGAGGGCTGTGATCACCGCTGCATCCAGGTAGTTGGCCTGCAGAGCGTGTCAAGTTTTTGTCACAAGACAGAAGGGCCATGGCAAGGGCCATGACAGTTGCAAGGCATCAAGCCTGTGAGACAAAAATTTGGACCGGCGTGGAGCCAACTCAAAGCTGTGCCATGAAACGTGAATGACATGCAATTCAGACAGTATAAATAGTTGAGCTGGAAGTATGCTGCCTTTGGCATGAGTGTGCGGCAGCTTGTACAATGAAAAGCACTGGAAGGCAGACTTACACAGAGACAGTCCACATGCGCATTGCAGCCACTGTGCCAGGCAACAGATATACAGTGCAAAGCTCACACAACCTGCCGGGCAACAGCCATACACAAAGCATGTTTTGAGATGTCGGGCAACGGCAATGCGCAAAGCTTGTGTGATTGCCAGGCAGCAGGTATACAATGCTAAGCCTGCATACTGCAGTAATAATGATGACTACATGTTACAGCAGACGCTACATGTGTGTGGCACAAGTCTTGTCGTGCCAGGCTGTCTTGATCTGAACATCACGGAAGGGAGGTGTGATGGTCAAACATTGGAAACCAGCCATCACAGTGTCAATCCAGATTTTTCTGAGCCAAGTGACAGACCTTGGAGCAAGCTTTCATGAGCAATGACATTGGTGAACAGTGGACCAGCGCAGAATTTACCTCTGGAGCCTTGGTGTAGTTGATGTCAACAGGGTAGCGCCGGCCGGGGACTCTAAAGATGGGAGCATGGTCAAAGAACTCGCTGAAGTGCTTGGCATCCAAGGTGGCCGATGAGATGAGCAGCTTGAAGTCTGGCCGGAATCTGGCCAGATCCTTGACGAGCCCAAACAAGACATCTGTGTGGAGCGTCCTCTCGTGCGCCTCATCGATCATCATCACACTGCAAAGGGGAGCACCAGTTGTGGATATATGTGTGTTCACCTGTATGCCAGGAAAAGCCAGCCTGGCAAGACAAGACTTGCGCCACACATAGACCTAGCATTTGCTGTAACATGTGATTTGCATTGTCATTGCTGCTATTATGACTGTTGTTACCATTATTTATACCTGTACGTTGCCAAATCAGGCTCTGTGAGCAGCTCCCGCAGCAGCATGCCATCAGTCATGTACTTGATGACTGTGTCGTCGCTGGTGTTGTCCTCAAAGCGGATGCTGTAGCCAACTTCCCGACCCAGCTTGTGGCCCATCTCTTCGGACACCCTTTTGGCCACGCTCATGGCTGCCACCCTCCTCGGCTGTGTGCAGCCCACTCTGCCTATCTTAGTGTAGCCATCCTCATGCAGGTATTGTGGTATCTGTACACATCACACACCCAGTTCAGTGGACAAAGCAGGCCATGCAGAACAAGTAGGTGCACTCTCCCTGACCTGCAGTGTAATTTGCAGGCATGCTGTTCATTCCACATTGGCTTTCAACAGCAGCATATAGCATACAGCGTGCATGAATGTCACTCGCTGTCACATGTTCCATGTCAAGAGCACATCTGTGATCATTGTGGTTTAGCTTGGACCCCCCCGGATTGTTTTGCCTGAGCTGCTTTCAGCAATCAAAATGCAAGCGCAGTCTTCAGACAACACCCCATTGTGGTCTAGCGTGGCCCTACCTGGGTTGTTGTGCCTGAACCAGTTTCTGTAACCACAATCATGACCTGGTACTGGGCAATGGCATATTGCAGCAATGTACAGCATACATCATGCATGGATGTTAGCTCCTGTTATGTCTAAACTGTCAACATCACATGGCTTCGGATGCTGACACGAATGCAGCCCTGCAACATCACAACAGTGTGGTGTAGCTTGACCCCACCTGAGTTGTTTTGCCTGAGCCGGTTTCTGCAACCACAATGATGACCTGGTACTGGGCGATGGCCTCCATGAGCTCGGTGCGGAACTTGTACATGGGCAGGTTGCGGCGTTCAGCTTGTATGCGCTCATGTGCCGCCATCTTGGCCAGTGCCTCGGCGTCGCGTATCCTCTGTGCTGCCTCTTCAGGAGTCACTGTTTCCAAATCCTGCATGCAACATGCAAATAGCGATGAAAGGACATGCCCTTATGACAAGCTGACACAGTCACACAGCAGGTGCCTATGCAATATGATCTATGCAAGTGCTGTTGCACCCCGTATGCTCTGTGCTGCTCTCTCAGGAGTCACTGTTTCCAGATCCTGCATGCAACATGCAAATAGCACTGAGTATATGCAGTTGCGACTTCCTCAGGAGTCACAGTTTCCAGGTCTTGCATGCAAGCAGCACTGATGATGTGCGCTTGTGACTAGCTATGCCAGTCAATTCGCAAATGCCAGGGGGATGTTGTACTTTGGCCAGAGCTTTGGCATCTTGTACTTTCTGGACTGCTTCCCCAGGAGTCACTGTTCTCAAAGTTTGCACATAAAGTGCAAGTAGCAGTGAGTATCCTGAGCATATCCTAGACCCAAGAACTCTAAGGATTTGGAATTTGGGGTGCACTGTAGCCTGAGCTGGGAACTCACCATCTCCCCTCTGGCAGCAGCGTCTGTGATGAAGTCGATCTGGTTCTCAAAGACATACTCGTACTGCTCTGCAGCAGGCTTGCGGTCTTTGGTGGCAGCCTTGACCAAGGCCCGCCGTCTCTGATCTCCCTCCCAGTTCTCCTGTTCCTTCCAGGGCGCTGAGTCATCCTCCTCTGGCTCTCTGCACACAGCGCACACTCGTGGCGTTAGCCCCGGAAGTTGCTCATGGTCCAAACCAGACTGGTTGAGCTCCTGTTATGATCGCTGAAAAGCGTAAACTTTTCTTGTCTTTCTTTCGTGGTCAAAACCAGACTGGATGATTGCGCTGTGTATCTGATCCCGATTCTCCCAGTTCTCCTGTGGTGCTTAGTCATGCTCCCCATCAGAATCCCTACACACAGTGCAAAGTCTCGGTGTCGGCTCCTGAGACTGGTGCTTGTCAAGACAAGAGTGGATGTTTGCTCTTTGTATCTGACACTGGTCCCAACTCTCCAGTGCCTGCCATGATGCTGAGTCATCCTCCTCAGGTTACCTACACACAGTTCATAGTGTCGTCTCCTGGGAATTGGGCATAACGTAGTCATGAGGTTTACCCAACTCCCAGGAGACCACAATGTAGTCATGATTTCGGCTCAGGAGATTGACAACTGTCAAGCCAAGACGGATGATCTGATGCAGTAACACTCCATGTCCATGCTGCAGGGGTTCATCTCAACATGGACATGGTGTACACTTTCTAGCAATGAAAAGCTTGATTATGAGTTTACTGCTGCCTGAATGAGCTGCAAACCTCAAAGCAAATATTTGGCTGGACATGCATATTACATTGCTGCTGTTACGCGTGGACGCGCTAGATGAGCTGTGATTCGGCGTATAAGCTGAGGGGCTAGCACACATGTCAAAAGCGAGCTGGACACAAGAGTGCATATTGCAAGCGCAGGCGTCTACACCATCATAATGTTCCTACACAAAGTGGTCCTTGCACATGCAACAATGCTTTCTACAGTTTTGCAATCCTCACACAGTAAGTCTTGTACATACACATGCAAACGCACATACACATAGGCATACACATACGCATACACAGACACATACACACACCTGTATCGCTCTGTGAGGACCTTGTATCTCTCACTAGGAGCGGCCCCTTCTCGGTCATATGCAGTGGGCATGTGGTAGCCATCATCCCGGTTCAGTTCTTCCTGGGCCTGCTTCCTCTGCATTGCCAGTGACAGCAGCTCCCTCTTGTGAGCAATGTCGGCTATCTCCTTTTTGGACAGCTTCTCGCCAGCGAAGAGCATTTCGGCATCCTGTAAGTCTGCTTCTAGCTCTGCGATTTTCTTTTCTTCTCGTTTTATGAGATACACCTGTCTGGAGTACTCCCTGCAATGGCAGATAGCTTTCTCAGCAAGGCAGCAATCTTGCTGTCTTCTGGTGTTTGGAGGTAGGTATGCCTGCCCTGAAGGCTTTTGACAGTGGCAAACAGCCACAACACCAAGCAGAGATCTTCTCATTTTCTGGCTGAAGATACTATGGCCATGGCCGCTTGCTTCAGCAGCCAACAGCCACCTCAGCAACTGCTGCATGCGCCAAAGTGCTGATGACTGTTGCATCTGGTCCCTTCTGAAGGGACTGACACAAGAGCGTCAGAAGGTCATGCACAATCTGCAGCAGTGATGGGCTCTGGCAACACTGCAAACAGGGTTACGGCTGCTGGTGCAAGCCTGAGTGTTGCACATTGCTGTTATGCAGACACAAGCCGCAGGCATGTTGCCAACTCAGAATCTGACTCGGTCGCCAACTGTCTGGCCAAGATATCTTAACCATGCCTGTTGCGTCTTGTTGATATTCACAACCACATGACAAGCCTGATGCAGACTAGGTCTTGTACATGGCAATGATAGTGATGACACAATATTGCCGATAGTAACAGTTTAGTATAATTTTCTGCATGAGCTAGATAGGTGCAAGATTGGTCCTGTAGCTCTGGTGAGTAGGCATCCTTGTTCTGAGCATGCTTGTCAGATTTGGCATGAACACCAAGATGACTTCTCACAGTCAGACAGAACAAAACAGGCTTCTGCAGATGATCATGAACTCAAATGGGCCTGATGCAGCATCACAGGCTGGTTGGGCTGAAGGGCTGACCTCAATCTCGGCAGTAAGTCATTCTTCTCTTCCTCGTTTGCATACTTCCTCATCTCTATGTCTGCCAGCTCTTCCTTGCTAAGCTTAGCCTCAGCCATCTTGCGCGTCTTGGCATCGTCTCTCTCCTTCAGCCGCTGCTCAAACGCCTCACGCTCCACTCTACACATGTTTAGGAACTATACAAATATATGTATTGTGATATATTGAACACATGAAAACCTTGTGGTCCACATGCAATCGGATGTAAAATGTGGAGCTGTGAATTGCTGCATGACCAGCTGGATTGCAAGCTGATAAGCTATATTGAATTGGGATTTGATGAAAGGACTTTACTTGTGTATGTACATGCAAACGCAGGCTTGTTGCAGCCAAGATCATGAGCTGTATTGTGGAATGGACCTAAGCTAATGATGAGGCCTGCTGCTGTCAAGCATGAGGCCATAAGATCGTGAACATGAGGAGTAGCATTGCAAGCTCGTACATGATGCATTTGACAAAATGCATGGCAATTTAGAGCTGATGCACGGCATACAATGTGATCCAAGTAGCAAGCGAGACCTTTTGTACTCTGACAATGGTGTTCTTGATGTGAGCTGACCTGTCAGCTTCCATCTCAGCTTCCTTCCGTGCAGCTTCCACTGCTTCCGGGTCTTCATCTTCTTCATCACTGGCTTGTTCCCAGGTCCTCTTCCGCCGTTTTGGGGCTGCCAGATTGATTCCATCGCCTTCTTGATCCTCAGCAGCTGCATCGCACCCACACAGAAGATTGCAGTGCTGCACCCTTGTGTACCCTTGAACTGTCAGAGGCACTGCTGGTTTGAATACTGTCTTTCCAAATTAGAACTGCAAATTAGCCTCAGTAAATGCAGCACATGCCATTGGCCTGAATGATCAGCCACAGATGTGAGGTACAGTGCTTTCCTGACAAATATAATATAGATACATTATATTTATATACACCTGTAACATAATATATTCACTACATGATCAAACCTAGTGAGTTCATAAGAATGAGGCACATGATGATCTGGGCCAGCGATCTTAACATGACAGACAAAATATTGTCAAGTTTGCAACACACACCTGCTTTGTCCTTCCTCAGCTTCTTCTCTCGCTTCTTGGGCAAAGGTGCTGTTGTTGGGGCAGGCAGTTCAGGTGCTGCCCCATCTTCTTCATCATCATCTATCAGCAGCGAGTATTGAGCACTCTGTCGTACCAGTGCATGTGCTGCAGCATCTTGGGCACGCTGAGTAGGAGCTGCTGCTGGAGCCCTGCCATTACTGCCAGATTTGCCAGGCAGCCTGTCCAACAGCTCCTGGGCAAACTGGCGGGTGCTGCTGTTCGCTGGAAGACCACCCTGCATATGGCACAGCAGTACAGTCAGCAGACTAGTGCAGCAGATCATTGCTGTGACTGATGCGGGATTTCACAGGTGCTCAGGCTGCATGCTTACAGGCAAACTCAAGAAGCCATAAGGCATGCTGCATGAATTGAGGAGAGAGGCAGGTTTGCAGCAGGCCGGTCTAGATGCACATGGCATTGACAGCTTCTGCTAGCTGATTACGCACCTGTGCTTGGAGGTCACTGACAAGTGAGTTGACATTGGGTGCCTTGCGAGCCAGGGCGGATATGTATGACGTAACAGCATCAGCAGAATAGCCTGCAGAAATAGCATGTTACAACTGTGTTGACTACACTGTGCATGAAAACATGTACAGCAGCAGCGTCAAATGCGATGACTCAGATTTGACCCCGCTGTGCCCGGCAGAGTAAGGCATGCACTGTCACTGCTAAAAACCGAAGGCTGTCTGCCAGCAAGTCGCCGCACCTAGCAATGTGTAAAGCTGATCTGATATCCATTCCTGGACGTTTCTGTCCCCCATTCCAAGCAGCCAGGCTGCTGCGCAATGTCGAGAATAAGATCAGAGATAGAAGTTGACGCTAGTCGCGACAGTAGCAGCCGGCATGACGCACTCCTGCATATGCAGGAACAAGAGAGATACGTAGGACCTGAGCAACGCAGGTCAGCGTGCGCAGGAAGCTGATGGCATCGCACTGAAGTGCCGAAACCAAGCATCAAGAAGAAGAAGCCGGTCAAGGGGTCAAGCCTCTTTTCCTGCTGCGCTTCAGGGCTCACCCGGAGAATTCAGTCGACGTGAGCCTCAATCTTCAGTCTTGCTCACTTGCAGCCTTAACTTGTGCATTGACCTACAAGCTGAAACAGGAAAGCGAAGCTCTTCGTCTACCTGGTGCATCTACCTGTAAGTCTCGAAGCGGAGTGCATATGTTCCTGACACAGGTCGGGGTCGCTAGCTGATGTCCACTGCTGAGGGAAAAGCAGCCAAAGGCAAGTTCATTACGCGTTCTCCCGCTGGATGCTTGCCTGCTTGCCAGCAGCGATCCCCTGTTTGTCACAAGTGTTCGTGCCGGCAACCCCGAATCTGCTTGCAGTCATTGTACACCTGAAACCAACCGGTGGCGCTCCGGTACTAAAGGTTCTGAAGTTCAAGGTAAGGAACTTCATTGACGTTCACCCACGAGCAAGGCGTTTATCCCGTATGACAAGTTTAGCCGGTTGCAGGTCTCAGGAGACAGGAAGTTGGCAACTGTAGCTGACTCCCTACGCAAGCAACTTGAGCGAGACTCTGTGGTAAGCTGCCCGGCTAAGGCCTCACTATTTCTTGTAACTCGAACTGATCAAATTGCATTTCTGCTGTAGTTTCTTTACCTCAAAGAAGCATTCTGCCCATCTCTTGAGGAGAAGCTCTCGGTTTTGGCAGAGGTGAGTGCTCCAGCAAGCTATTTCGTGACTCCAGCTTGTGCGTTTCAGGATAGTCAGGGTTTCAGCAAAGCTCTGACACCTGCAGGCGTACGCAGTTGACGGCCAGCTGAACATCAACTACGCTGTCACACCTGCCTGGGGCTAACTTGCCACACTCTTACTCTTACATTGGTCAGCATTTCAATCTGCCAATCTACCTTCTGAAGACACATAGTCATGCGCCGACATGATTCATCATCAGGAGAGATGGAAGAAGCAGCTGACAACACACCTGCAGTTGACAGTGCAAATGAGGCAACTCCCATGGAAGTCGCAGCTCCCAAATCAAAGCATGTCAGAATACCTCCACCTAGTGTAGCCACAAATGGTATCAAGAGCAATTCTTCATCACCACAAAAGCCTGCTGGCAGGCAAAGCAGACCTCAGAGTGCTAACCGCGGCCCAGGTGCACCTGTACGATACTTTGTCATCAAAAGCATCAACAGGGAAAATGTGGAGCGCAGCATTGATCAGGGTGTATGGTCTACACAGGTAGGCTTCCTATCCTATGCCTTCAGGCGCTGCAGCTCAAGCATCCCTCAGCCCTGTTATGGCTGTGCAGTCTTTGGGTCTCAATGACGCTGCTGCTGTGTTTGTCCAACTATTGCTGCTCCTCTGCAGAGACACAATGAACAAAAGCTGCGTGAAGCTTTTGAACGGTCAAAGGACGTCTTTTTGATCTTCTCTGTCAACATGAGTGGCCATTTCCAGGGCTACGCTCGCATGATATCTGTTGGCAATCAAAATCAGGTGTGCTTCTCATGCAAGCCAAAGCTGCCCAGTAGACTGCCATATGCAAGCAAGCAATTTGGCCCCAGCTGTGTTGTGCTTGCCAACATGCAGCTTTCTGTTCGCTGTGACACATGCATACTTCCTGTTGCATGTGCATCGCAGATTGCTCAGCAAGGATGGTATCTCATCTGTTTGTCACTGGCTTGTGCTGCTCAACAGCTGCGTTGTTTCTCAATTCAACTTGATGTCTTCTTCGCGACCAGATTGTGTGGCCATGACATGATGAGTATGCAGAGCACAACCCCAGCTCGTGACCTGGCATGCAGGTGAACCACAACCAATGGGAAGGTCAAACCAACCTTGGGCCTCCCTTTGGCATTGAGTGGCAGCGCCTGTTTGACCTGCCATTCTCTGAGACTGAGTCATTACGTAACCCATTAAATGAAGACAAGCCTGTCAAAATCAGCCGAGATGGTCAAGAGCTGCCCCCAGACATTGGGGAGGCCTTAGTCAACCTCTTTGAAGAGGGCGCTGAGAGAGCTGGCATCCCTCGTCCGGGTATACATACTGCATCTGGTCATGATGCATAGCCTCCCATTGCCTTGTTTTGTTACGCTGGTCCTTCCTTGCAATGCATTGTGCGTTCAGCTGCTAGACACACGTGACTGTTTAGTCGCAGATGTTGAACACTGCCCTTGATCCTCCCACTTGTTGTCACTCTTGTAAGGCAATGTGGGGGCATGCTTACGTCACGAGTCAGTTTATGTACACATTTCAACTTGTGCACAATCTGCTCTTGCATGCATGCCACAGGCCATACGCTTGATTCCAGGTAGACACTTCATGGTACATGTGTTATGCCAAATTGACAGCATGCCTGGTCTCAGCATCTGAGTGCGTTGTGCAGCTCGTATTCGCATCCAAGGACCCCTGGCAGGTGGAATGAATGGTCAACAAGGCATGATGGGCAGAGGGGGTGGTAGAGTCAACCCTGGCAGAGGCAGGGGTGGTCCAGACATGATGAATGGCAATCCTATGAGCATGCCAGGCCCATTCTATGGAGGTGATATGGGTGGGATGCCAATGAATGGTCTAGGCCCTATGGGTCCTATGGGTCCTGGTCCAATGATGGGAATGGGAATGGATCCAATGAATTTTGGCAGAATGGGCGGCTTTGAAGGGGATTTTGGCATGCCCAACATTGCAAGTATGGGAATGGGCATGGGCCCTATGGCAAACCCTATGATGATGGGCATGGGTCTGGGTATGGGTGACATGGGGGCTGCATTCCCAATGGCAATGCCCCCTCGCCCTCCCCCACCCCGCCGTTTGCCAGCTGATGAGCCTGTCAGCAGACCTGGCCCTACAACAAGGCCTTACAGTAGCAACAGACAGTATGACGATGACCGTATAGATGAGTACAGGGATCCTCCTGCTCGATCAGGGTACAGCAGGTATTGCAAAGCTTCATGGCCTCAGCCTGAACACAACACACTGGACTCAATTCTGCCAGACTCACCAGTCTTTTATGCCACAAGCTGAAATGGCAGCAATCAATCAGCACTTGATGCACTGCCCCACCCCGTAAAGGTCTCTGCCATTAGCAGAGTCAGCAGGAGACTGGCAGCAAGTCTGGCAAACTCCTTCTGGAGGCTTCGGCCTGTGTCAGTGAATGACATGCTTTGGTCCTCTTGCATGGACTTAAGACAGCCTACATATGCATGCATGTTGTGATCACCAACTGGCCTGAAAGATGCAGTCATGCAGGACAGCTCATCCTATCTCATCTCATCTTTGCATAAGGTTCAGTGCAGGATTGCGGATTTTGCCTTTTGAGACATTTTACAGTATATCAGGACTGCGCCCATTCATCACAGCCCATTTTGTTGTTTTTACTTTTGACTTTTGCAATCGTGATTTCATTGAGTGCCAATGTGTTAGAGAGATGTGGCATGCTTGAGCATGTGACATGCCTTGACAGCACTGTCACCTCAAGACTATAAGCAGAAGGAGGGTTGTGTGTCTTGTTCAGTGCGCATAACAGTTGTGTATGCTCAGCTTAGACTGAGCAGCCTGAGACTGACCAGCAGTGATGCAGTATTACTGTTCTGATGCTATTACATACGGCATTATATGCGGTATTACCCGCGGTATGACTGTTCTGGTGGTCTTGCATGGTCCAGCAAAGCCATAGTTGTGGTTCCGCAGCAAAATGGCAGCTTTAGCCATGTCATAAGGATCTGAACCAGCATTTGCTGTTTGACACTCCTGTCGTTGCTTGTTGAACGATGCTTGAGTGACTGGTTGAACAGGGATCGTCAGCGTGATGGCCCTTCTGGGGGCGACCATGGGCGCTCAAACAGAAGCTCTCCTGTCGGGTATGACAGCCGTGACAGGAGAACGTAACAGCCCCTACACTACTGACTGTGTAGATTTGCAGTTTAGACCACGTCACTGTATGTGTGATGTGTGCTTGCATGACTTGCATACAGTACTTTTTGTTGGTTCAGGAACATGTAATGGCTGTTACTGTGCGGCTTTCATGTCTGTGTACATGTATGACTGGCAGCTGTCAATACCACACTACAATGTCATCGCTCTACTGCACGATGCAGCTGCCTTATGAGATACAGACAAACTGTGGCCTAGCTGCTGCTATAAAAACACCTGCTGCTCAAACACTGAGCTGCATTAGAGTCTGTGCTGAGCTGTGTGGCTGGTGCATCTCATTTCCATTTTCCCCCCTTTCCTGGGGTGTACATTTCTTCATTGACTTAGTTATTACCTGCTGCTGCTGCTGCTGCTTCTGCCGCAGGGCAGTTTTATCGACTTATTTATTGATTTGTGATCGCGTTTGTTTTTGTTGTTTGCCCTGTTCTGTGTGTTATTTTGCTGTAGTGTAGCCTAGGTGTGTGCATGTTGCAGAGGCCGCGAGCGCAGTGGCAGCCCTCACAGGAGGGCTAGGCCCAGCAGCAGACGGCGCAGCCGCTCCCGGTCTCGCAGCAGGAGCAAGGAGAGGCACCGCAGCCAGCGCCCACCTGCCTTCCTAGACATGGAGTATGGGGAGTACCGCAAGAACTTCAACGAGGTATGCTGCCATTGTTTCAGCTGCTGCCGTTCATGACTTGTGGCAAAATCCTACACTGAAAAGGTCAGTGTGATGTTGATGAGCGTGCTGTTCAACATGAACTCAGTCATTGAATTTTGGTGTATAGATTAGCCGGTGCTTCACAGAATCTATTTTGCCATCGCCTGCAAAACTTTTTCTTGAAGGTAGTGTCTTTGGTAGTCTGTTGCTTTTCTTCTCCCCTTTTTACAAATTGCCAAGCACACTTGCAGCTGCAGAAGTTGTTCTGCTTGCTCTTTTAGTCCCATTGCACAGCTTGCATCTGCGTGTCCAAGCATCACCCTATTTGTGACATTGCTGTCTGACAGCTGACATAACCTGTAGGTCAAAGAATCACGTACCCGAAGCAGGAGAGGCAGAGAGAGCGGGTCAGACAGGGGTGCAGGCCCTAATGCTGTCACAAGCTCCAGTGGAGGCTGGCCCATGATGAATGCCAACATGATGGCCATGAATCCTATGATGGGGTGAGCATCAATCAACCTGTTTTCTCTATTAGTGTGAGTGCACATAACACCTACACGTGATGGCATGACTCCTGTCTTGGGGTGAGCATCGTTTTATCAGGTTTCTCTGAGGGCTAAGAACAGCTTCCAAAAGTTGCACTAGCGAGCGACCTGTTTGCATTGCGCTTGCATCCCAAGTCGTATTCAGCTGTTAGCATCACATTGCTTGTAGGCCTTTTGCATAAGCTGGGTCACATCATCCATCGTTGACAGGTCTTTGACCAGCTTTTCAGCTGCTGACTTGCGTGCAGACATGTATGCTCAAGCTGATGTTGTCTTTATATTCATACACAGGAGTTGCCCTGGATGTGGCTTTGCCGTCTTTGCATTGACATTGTCCATACATTGGCAAAGCCAAAAGGCTAGACATCTATTTGCTTGTGTGTTGTGCAGGATGCTTGATGAAGATACTGTTGTTGCTATGTATGGGCAACAGTATAGGCAGATGGGCCAACCATTCGATGCTGAGAGATGCCGAAGCTGGTTCCGAAGTATGAAGGAGAAGATGAATCCTATGAATATGGGGATGGGCATGGGTCACATGATGGGACTCCGTGGCATGTGATTGTTCTCATAGATCAACCAGATACCGTGATTTGCGTTGCAGCTTGCCATGCCGTTACAAGATGCAGGATGTTTTAAGTGCTGTTTCTCCTATGCCTCACCAACTCCTTGTACCATGTCCTATCCATAAGCATGTCTTGCACACCATACAGCAAATTGTGCTGACATGCACGAATTCTATGTCTCAGGCTACCGGAGTCAGGCGTGCTGCAGCATTCCTTGATAGATTGGATCTCAGATACACTTTCCCCCGAATACACTAACTTGCAGAGCTTGGTAAAATGCCTGGATCATAAAGATATTGCATCGGACACTGTCTTAGGCTGCGCGATGTACTGATATGCACCTCGGAGGCCGTGTTTACAATCATGGAGACTAGAATCGCTGACAATAAAGCTGCTGACAACAATCATGGCGTTTGTTGCTGACTGTTGGGGCGAGGCTGAGTCCCGACGGCCACGAGCATAAGTACAACGCATGTAGAGGTGAGATTGGAGGTTGTGTTAGTGGTTATACCTCAGGCCCAAATAGGGCTCCAGACCGCCCCCACTATTGCATTGTGATGCCAACATGCGCTGTTGGCTGCTGCTGCCTTTGTCACTCCTGCTGCAGCATCCTGCGATTTGATGCATCATGCGCTGTTGCGGGGCACTTGTGCAATTCTGGCTGTCAAAATGGAAGCTGAGGGGGAAGTTCCTCTTTGCACGTAATTTGCGTAATTTTGCGCGAGTGCAACTTGCAGCAACAGGGGGCCTGTCGGACTCACACGCTTTGCAACGAGCATTCGCAGTGCTCAGCGGTGCTGGTGCAGAGGCAACGTTTGAAGAGCGAGCGACTGCACAAGGCGACCTGTCTGACCCTCTCGGGGATCATACTAGGCTCAGGCTGGTGGGTACTGCCGCAATACATCCCACAGTCCAGCAGTGCGGTTTGTAGCCCATGTATAAGCTGATGATGCGTTCTCTGACCGCAGAAGCGTGATGGCCGCAGTGCCAGCCTCTTATCTTGGGGTGTGGAAACGATCCTTACTCACTACTGGCAGCGGTCACAGGGACACGAGAACGCTGGTCCTTTGGCTGCAGACTCAGTCTCTCTTTGCTGATTTGCGCATACCTGTACCAGTGCCAGCCGAAGGCTCCAGAAGTCTGCAAGAATGCAGTGAGCAGCAGCTGTTGCAGCTAGCACAGCAGCAAGGCTTTGCTGGTGTCACAGAAGTGTCTGATGATATATGCACCTGGCACAGAGAGCTAGATTATCAGCCCAAGAGTGGTCCACCTGACGTTGGCAAAATGGTTTTTGTCACAAGTGAGTTTGTGACTGAGGATGATCCCTCAGGTGAGAACAGGTATCATGAGGACTGGCATCGATTAGAGGGCTCTACTGGAAAGACTTGGGGTCACAGGCTTGAAGCTGTGGATCAGCCAAGCAGGAAAGGCTTCTTGCTGGGTGCTGGAAAGTACTTCCTGTTTGCAGCAGATAGACAGGTGGACTTGCCTCCAAAGGATGATTTGCAATCTCACATCAAGTCAGCCGAATCTGTTGAGCAGCAGCAGGCTATATTGGGGCTGCAATTGTCTTTTGGTCGGATCAGAAAGCTAGGGCAGAATCCAGCATGGTGTATTGCACATTCCACAGTGCCTGGATGTGTTGACAAAGCTCTACTGCCATCAAGTATCACCGTAGAAGACCTCGACAGAAGCATTGCCTTGGAAATGGGGATCCTCTGTCCCCAAGGCGGCTGGAAGCTGTTACCTGCATGACCTCAATTGGCAGGACAGTTGCATACACGCACTGACATGTTTCCTTGACATGAAATTTCTGTGCCTTGGGTTGATGCAGCAACATGCATGCTAGCAATTGTTCACTCGAGTCATTCATATCAAGTATTTCCCTGACTCAGCTCAAAATGCTTGAAAACTTTGAAGTGCGTGCTTTTGCTGAGGGGTGCAGAATGAGTCTATGTTTTGCTTGGGGGTTGATGAGTAGCTTGAAGAGTTTCACTTTTGAGTCTCAGGAGTCTCAGGAGTTCGATTTTGGCTCAGACCTGATTGGGCTGACACAGTTGAGTCGATTGAGCAGAGCACAATTTTCAATCTGTCATCCAGTGGACTATGCGATTCTGCGCAGGCTTCGCTCTTTAATGTACATACTTGCCAGGAACTCTCCAGATGTACCTTTCTGGTTGAATGACTATTGTGTGGACTCTGACCGCTGCGTCATAATTGGTGGTCCTCAAATATCGGATTCAATTTACCACCTGTTTGCATGTAAAGTCCTTGTTTACTCAGGATTGGCAAGGGTCATCGAAGGATGGACCAGGAAGTATCAAACATTCATGTGCTACTTTAAAGCAAAAGCAAATTTGCAAACTCGGGAAACCTCATTACACTCTTAACTAGAGTACTCTGTTGACCATCCATCGGCGACATCAGGACAGAGGTCTGTTCCAGATTACAATTACATTCCTGGCAGTAATAGCCTTTGCATGGGCTGTCAAAGCCAATGAGTTGAACTGGTTACTAAATTAGAGCGACTGCTACACATGCTTAGTCTGATCATTGTATATCAAGCAAAGACTTCTCAAGTTAGTAAGCTTACAAACCCAATCTAACCTTGACACATGGCAATTGCCGGTTTGAAGGCCCTCAAACACAAAGAACAAGTTTGTTAATTTGTACATCGCTCCTACTCCCAAGGGGACACGTGTTGGAGCTCTTGCACTGGTCACGCAGCTCTCATACGGATCAGTAGCTTCTATGATACTGTTTCTGCAAGACAAATTTCTCAAGGCCGTGCATGCACTCAAACCCAAAGTATGTATTCCTGACAGTCTACTGTTCACAAGCGTCAATGTGTGCAAAGTGTTAACACAATTGCAGGCCCCTTGACCATCTAGCACAGCAGTCAAGTGCAGGCTGCTCAGGTGATGTGTGAACTCCAAATGATAGAAATGGCCTGTGGTGAGCTGCAGGTCCTGAAGGAAGGGAAGGTTCTGAAGAGGTGTGAGATCCACAGGCTGGTGTGTTGGATGAAAATGACATTTCCTTACAGATCTGAAGGCTGAGAGTACTGACAGTGTCTGGCTGTAAGTGTAGACCGTGGTGACCTCCGTCAGCAGTGGGTTGGGGCACAGTAGAGCGGCAAGAGCAATGTCAGTGCCAGGACTGCCACACAGAGACGTGAACCTCTGCAAAGTGTTTCTTGTCTTCAGTGCTTGCAGAAGCAAACTAGGAAGCATGTCGTTACGAACGTCTGCTGGCACTAGCAGCCAGTCTGACAGCTCCATCTGTCACTGGAAAATACGGTGCAATGATCGACAGACCAGCTTCAGCTGATGCATGCGTGCAAAAAGGGCGCCAGCCTCCAGCATTGGGTGAGAATCCCATCCTTCAGGCATTTTGTCTGCTGTCTCGATCGCGTCTGCCTTCACTTTACTGAATATTTTGCCCCACAACTCGTCGGTTAGCCAGCGTGCTGGAGAGTCTGGAAAGTCTGTCGGCATCCTCGTTGTGCAGCAGTAAAATCAGAACTCTCCCAGTTGACAACCGCAGCTAGCTTCTGTGAGCATGAGATCGACACAAGATGGCGTCCCTGGCTTCGGAGAGTATCGAGACTGTTCGTCAGGAGAGCTTAGCTTTGACGACAACGAATGCATAGCTAGGTTTCATCGTTCAATTCAAACGGGCAGCACGACAGTCACCCCAAAGGCCAAATTGTTCAAAGTGGTGGGATCAATTGCATGCAGCAATATGAAGATTAACCAGACTCTTGTGCTGCACAGCTGCAACATCTTCTGGTGTTAGATGATGACAAAGCACGCCGACTGTTACCAATTGCCTGCAGCTAACTGTCCTTAGCATGCATTATGATTGGCAACTTAAGTGATGAAAGCTCAGGTCATGCAGCTGGCCTATGATGCGAAAGTTGCATTTACACAGAGGACGTAAACATGAAAGCGTCAACATAACATGCAGATGATGCTGTCGACTGCAGAAATATGCTACTACAGCTATCTTGGCACTGTTTGCCTAGAGCTTGGCCTTGTTGTCTGTGATTCCCATGTGAGCTATAAGATCACACACACGGTTGCTGTAGCCCCACTCGTTGTCGTACCAGGACACCAACTGCAGCAACAAAACAAAGCAGGTGTGAGACCAGTGCAACGAGAGCAATTTGCACCAATTGAGCTGCCAGGATGCATCCCAAATAACAATGTCCACTGAGATGACGTTGTCAAGGCTTGTCATCTCATGTATTTACTGCAGCCAGCAGCAAGACTGCGCAATGCGCTATGAAAAAGGTGCAACTGGTCTAGCTTTGTCACATGTCAGGCAAGCACTGCTGCTTATATTGCCAGCTTGTGACGTATGCACAGTGTATCAATAGCGGACTGTGCTAGGCCATCAATCAACCAATCACATGCACAATTGTGACTTTCTGACCTTGACAAACTTGGAGTTGAGAGAGATGCCAGCGTGCACATCCACAATAGAGGACCTCTTGTCATGGATGAAGTCAGTGGACACCACCTGGTCCTCTGTCACACCCAAGATGCCCTGCACCACTCAAAGATGAGCTCATGCAGTCGCACCCAGACAGAAAGCTCAAAACCCATCGGATCATCAAAGGCTGCTCACCATGATCACATGCCTCACAAGACCACATTTCAAAGATCAGAGCAACCAGCATCTTGTGTATTGACAGATCTCAGACAAGCTGCAGAAAGGAAGCAGAGAGGCAGAACTATACAACCAATATCATGCTGGGGTGATGAAACAGTGAATCTGCAGCTGGCTGAGCAAAGCAGACTGCAGTCTTGGTCTGTGTTATGAAACCGTATGCACAGCAGGAAAAGGGTGTAGCCAGGTCTAGTCAGCTTGTTGAGTGTGCACGTCATGTAGCCGGGTATGCAACTGCTTTGCAGGATAGGGGCGACAGGGGGGGGGGGGGGAGGATTTA